>Ga0307378_10000089_pt1 | contig 170127 bp, 137 predicted proteins | sample UN1MG_FD_202238 | JGI IMG/M metagenome (GOLD analysis project Ga0307378, IMG submission 202238) | Soil microbial communities from Risofladan, Vaasa, Finland - UN-1 | ecosystem: Environmental > Terrestrial > Soil > Coastal area > Acid sulfate soil | place: Finland: Risofladan, Vaasa... | reverse complement strand
TGATTGCCTATAAAATCGAAGCTGGCTATAGCCTGATAAGGATGCCCTCAAAACAAAAAAATGAGGGAAAAGAAATTTTGTTACTTGACTTTGAGCTCTTCATAGGTGGCCATTCGTGTTTACCTGTACCCAAGGTATTCTTGGCTAATTCCTTTGCCCTTTTCGTGCCAAACAAACCCAATTTATCCTGCCGTAGCCTCTGGCGAAGCAGGAACAAACCCAATTTGTCCCGGCCCAGCCCTCTTGCCACCGCCAAGCCGGATCGAACCCAAAACATACAATCCTTCGGCCGGCGTCTACCCTGAGCGTTGCCGAACGGGCTCAGGACGGGCCCTTCGACGCTGCTCAGGACGGGTATCGAACAAGGAATGTCGAATTTTAAAGTGTGGATTCCGCATCAAGTGCGGAATGACAAAAGAGAGATTGCCGCGGCCCAATTTTTCACATAGTCAGACAAGACTTGGGCCCCGCAATGACAGGGGGCGCTGATTTGGGACGGGAAGGTGAAGGTGTGTCAGTGTGCGATTACGCTGGAGATTCTGAATACGGGCAGGAGCAGCGCGATGGCAATGGTTCCGATTATGGCGCCCAGGATTGTTATCATCAACGGCTCAATAAGGGCCATAACGTTTTTGATGGAAGATTCGAGCTTCTTTTCGTAAAACAGAGAGACCTTATCACTGACGTCGCCGAGCTTGCCGCTCTTTTCTCCGGCGCGAAGCATTTGGATAATGCCCGGCGCGATCAATTCGCTGCCCGGCGAAAGGAGTATGGACTCAGACAGTTGGTAGCCGCTGCGAATCTTGTCATCCACGCCGATCCAAAGCTGTTGAAAATAATGATTTTCGCACGAGCCCTGAATGACTTCTATCGTATCGAGCAGATTAACGCCGGTGCCGACCATGGTCGCCATGATGCGCATGCTTCGCGTGACAATGGTGTCGATAAACATTGTGCCCAATACTGGTGTATGAATCTTCGCATAGTCTATGATGCGTCTGCCGGCCGAGGTTGCCGCCCAGTAATACAACGCTATTGAGGCAAGAATGAGAACCGTAAGAAGAACCGTCATCAGCTCAAAATTGCCAAGTATTCTGCTGAAGGCGACGAGCACCTGGGTAATTTTCGGCAGGGCCGCGCCCTTTGCTTCGTAAATTCTCATGAATCTGGGCAAGACAAAGAACATGAGCGTGCCGGTGGCGGCGACGGCCATAAGGGCCATTATGAAGGGGTATGTCAGGGCGCCCTTGATGCGCTTTCGCGTCTCTGATTCGAAGTTGAGATATCCGCTGAGGACCTTGAGCATTTCTGCCATGGTTCCTGAGACCTCGGAGGCCCTTACCATGCTGACAAACATGGAGTTGAAGACCCTCGGGTATGCACTGAGTGCCTTCGAGAAGGGCTCTCCGCTCTTGACTGTTTCAGCAACGTCCACGACAATCATCTTGAGAAAGCCGTGTTCCGCCTGCCCCGCGATGGCATCCAGGGCGTCGCTGAGGACCACGCCGCTGTCAAGCATTACCGAAAGCTGCGTTGTAAAAAGTATCAACTCGTTCTGTCTTACTTTTGCCCTGTACAAAGGTTGGGCTGGGCGCCGCGGAGAGTCCGTAAATTGGTCTTTTTTCGGTTTGGCATGGTTTTCATAAGAAGCGTTTGGAGAATCAAAGGGCAGACCCGAGGGCCCGAATTTGTCCCCTTGTTTTTTCAGATCAGCACTATCAGGAGGTTTTGTCGCGACTACAGCCATTTATGAGCTCTCCGACCCTGCCGTGTCAATTGTCTGGACGGTTCTCAATATCTCTTCTATCGATACGATCCCTGCCCTTACCTTTTCAACACCATCCAAAGTAAGGGGAACCATGCCATTTTCGAGGGCCTTTTTTCGCAGTTTTTTCAAGCTTGTCCGCTCATTAATCATCTCTGCAACTTCCTCGTCGGGAACGAAAAGCTCATGGATTGCGATTCGGCCTGCGTAGCCGGTATTTCGACATTTTTTACAACCAACGCCGCGGTAAAATTTCTCTACGGTTCCGCCGAGTCTTTCGACGGCCTTTCTGATACTGGCGGGCGGCTCGTACTCGGCCTTGCAGTTGGGACAAATCTTGCGGACCAGTCGCTGGGCCAAGACGGCAACCAACGAGGCGCTGACAAGATAAGGTGCAACGCCCAGATCCAACAGGCGCGTCACTGCGCCAGCAGCATCGTTGGTGTGCAAGGTCGATAGAACGAGATGGCCGGTGAGGGCGGCTTGCACTGCGATGCCGGCGGTGTCATGGTCGCGGATTTCTCCCACCATTATTATATCGGGGTCCTGTCTCAACAGGCTCCTCAGCGCGGTGGAGAACTGAAAACCGGCGCCCTCGTTGACCTGGAACTGATTTACGCCGGCTATATTGCACTCCACGGGGTCCTCAACGGTACAGATATTGACCTGGTCGCTGTTCAATTCGACCAGAGCGGCATACAAGGTGGTATTCTTGCCCGAGCCGGTCGGTCCTGTCACGAGGACCACACCGTTGGGGGATTGTATCAGCTCTCTGAAGAGACGGAGGTTTTCGTATGTAAAACCAAGCGACTCAAGATTGAAGAGGACCTTTTGCGGATCGATGATTCTGATGACGACCTTTTCGCCGAAATTGCCGGGCATGACGGAGACTCGCAGGTCGACGGGTCTGCCTTCCATCAACACGTGAATTCCTCCGTCCTGCGGGAGTCGTCGCTGAGCGATGTCGAGGTCGGCCATAATCTTCATGCGCGAAACAATGGCAGAATGCATCTGGTGGGGCGGACACATCTTCTCATACAATCTGCCATCGACTCGGTACCTGACCCGGAGTTTCTTGTCGTCGGGCTCGATGTGAATATCGCTGGCATTTTCTCTGACGGCATTGTAGAGCAAATAGTTGACAAGTTTGACGACAGGCGACTGGCCGGCGACTTCCTCAAGATTACTAATATCCTGTGTAATGTTTTCTATGAGTGTGAAGTCAGCGAGGCCCTCGTCATCGATAATATCATCAATTACAAAGACGTTCGCGGCGGGCAGGTAGGTCTGGAGGGTGGCTTTAATATCCTTGCCGGTGGCACAGACCACCTGGACCTTGCAGCCGCTTATTCGCTCTATTTCATCTATCAGAAAGACGTTTGTCGGCTCACTGACGGCGACGGTCAGGACGTCATAGACCCTGAAGAGCGGCAGAGCGACACGTTCTTCAAGAAAATCCCTTGGGAGAATTTCAAGCACGGTCGCATCGCATACCTTGGGGCTGATTTGGGCGTAAGGCACACCATAAGCCTCTGCGAGGGCGGAGGCTATCTGGTTCTCGGTGCAATAGTCCATCTCAACAAGAAGCTCGCCAAGCAGCTTGTTGTGGCCCTTGGCCTTCTGTTCATCGAGAGCCTTGTCAATCTGCTCTGCAGTGACAATACCACGGGCCAGCAACACCTGTCCGAGCTGCATTTTGTTTTCCACTGCCGACTGACTCATGACCTCTGCTTTCTGATTGGAGCGCCGCGGGGTCAAGTCTTGCCTGCGGCGCGTTGTCTAAGCGAAACTCTTTACGGCCTCGGTTAGTTCGGCATAGGAGTCGAACCGGCCGTCGAGCCGGGTAATCTCGAGAATTTTCGAACAGTTCTCGTCAAGACCCGCCAATCTCAATTCACACCCATTTTCACTACAGTAGTCCCTCGACCACAACAGTTGTTCGAGTCCCCTGCTGTCAATGAACCCCACCTCACTCATATCGAGGACCATGCCTGCTTTGCATCGCGCGACTACATTTGTAATTGTTTTTTTTAAGAGTTCGGCGAAATCACTTTCCAGCTCGCCCTGGAGCTGGATGACAGTGACATCGGTGTAATCTTGTGTTTTTATTCTCATCTTACGAGTGTCCCCACAGCAATTGTACCGTATTCGGAGAAATCTCCCTTTTCATGGACTTCCGTAAACCCGTCCTGTACAATGTCCCAGAGCTGGTATACGTTGCTGTTAATAAATATCCTCCCGACTCGCTCATCAAACTGGGAGCCCAATTGTTTCTCTATCTCGGTGAGGGCCTGCTCAACGGTCATGGCGTCGCGGTAGATTCTTTTTGAGGTCATGGCGTCGAACCCATCGGCAAGCCCGACAATCTTTCCAACAAGCGGTATCTGGTCTCCGGTCAGGCCGTTCGGATACCCTTTACCATCCACGCGCTCATGGTGGCATAATACGCCGGGCACAATGTCGCGCATTTGTTTTATTTCACCCAAAATGCCGGCCCCTATGGATGGATGTGCTCTTATGTGGTTGACCTCCTGCTCGGTTAGCTTGCCCTTTTTGCGTAATACCGCCTCTGCGATGCCCACCTTTCCGATATCATGCAGGAGTCCTGCCAAATAGAACTTGTGTATTTGTTCCTCCTGGAGGGGCTGATGCTCAGCAAGCCTCTCGCCAATCCATCGCGACATGAAGGCGACCCTCTCCGAATGGCCTCGAGTATACTGGTCTTTTGCGTCTATGCTATTGGTCAGCGCTTTTAGTGAACCAATGAACAACTCCTTGAGGTCTCTGAAGAGTCTGCCGTTTTCGACGAAGACGGCGCAGCCGTTGGCAACAGAGTTGAAGAGTTTTATATCGGTGCTGTCGAAGTCCGGCTTATCAAGTCGGTTTACAGCAACCATCAAACCCATCATTAAGTTACCGGCACGTGCCTGGCCTGGAAGATGAGGGGTCCCTCTGTCGGTTCCGTACAGCGGCACGGCAATGATGTTTTGTATGTTGGGGGGCCACTCGAATCTGAAGGGGGAGTCTACTTCGCTGTCCAGCAAGGCTTCCTTTCCGGCGGCGATCTCGTCTGCCAACCGGCTCTGCAAGATTGCCGTCGCGTGCTCGTCCACGTCAATCAGCCCGGAGCCGGCACACAATACCAGCCGCTTTCCATCATCGACAGGTCTCTCAAGAAACACCGCAATGCCCTCAACACTGACAATATCGGTCAGGCTATCACAGGCCATCTGGAGATAGTTGAGATCCGACTCGGTAACTTTCATATTGGTGCTAAGCTTGTGGAGCAGCACCAATTCCTCGTAGGTTTGGGCCAGCTCGGTGCTCACCTTTTCAATCTGGTCCTCTGTTTTGCGCTCGGCCCCAAACCCGTCCTGAAAGATGGCAAGGATCTGTCTGACATAATCCACATTCGTTCGAGAGGATTCGGCGCCCGAATCGCGGTTCAATCCTTCAGCATCAGCAACGTTTGTGCGGCTCTGGCCCAAATCAACCAGAGCGACTGCCACGGCGCGACCGCCAAGGTTCAAGACGGCAGCCAATACGCGAGCGGGCTCGCCAAAGCTCGATATGGAATCATCCGATTCAGGGCAGCCTTGGTCACTATCTTTCCGGAGAGCCGCGCAGCCATATTCCGCCAAGCGCTCAGGGTCGCTTTGGAAGGCGCCGGCTTCGGATACCAAGACGGGTTGTCCATCTGCGCCAAAGGCTGCGAAATTAAGGCCGAGCTTGTTCACCGCGCCGGCAAGCTTTTTCAACTGCCGCAACTCCGGAGCTTCCAAGGCGTTTGCGCAGTGTCTCTGAGCATCTGACGACCCTACGGTATTTGTGGTCGCATTTGACATCGTTTTTCAATCCCAGCATGTGTAATCAACTTTGGGTCACGGTCTGGCGATACAATACATCCTCTATGCCTCTGAGCAGCTCCTTCGGACTGAAGGGCTTGCTGAGACACTCGGAGATGCGCAAGTTGCGCCTCTGATCGTCCTCAATAGCAAAACTCCTCGCGGTCAACAGAATTACCGGAATATCACTAATCGCGTCGTTCTCTCGAATCTTCTGTACGAGCTGGAGTCCGGTCATCAGCGGCATTTGATAATCTGTGACGATGATATCCGGCTTCTCATCGCAAGTGAGGGTATAAGCCTCTGCGCCGTTGGCCGCTGTTAGAACCTCGTAGCCGTTGTTGCGGAGTTTTACCGCGACAACGTGGACTATATGTATCTCGTCATCCACAACCAAAACTTTTTTTCCAGTCATTGCCTTGCCTCCTCCAAGCCTAAAGCTCACATTATTCACAATTCATCACCAATTTTGCGTACAATCGTAGCACGGTCATCAAACCGTCTCTAGTGCTTCGGCGGTCGCGAGTGGCAGCTCGAAGCCGAAGGTGCTTCCCACCCCTGGTTTGCTGGTTACAAACACGCGGCCACTATGAACCTTTTCGACTATCTGCTTGACAAGGTTAAGTCCCAAGCCGGTACCTTTCGCCTGATTTTTGTTGGCCTGCACCCGATAGAACTTATCAAACACCCGCTCGATTTCGTCTTCGGGGATTCCAACGCCGGTATCTGTGACTCTAACGCGTGCCACCCTTGCCAGCTCGTCGACCTCGCTTTCAATTCTCACCGAACCCCCGGAAGGAGTATACTTGATGGCATTACTCAACAAATTGACTATAACCTGCGACATCATATCCTTGTCGACGGCTACCCTGTCGAAAACGATTGGTTTTTGACTGATAACCTCGATGTTCTTTTCCTCGGCATAGCCTTTTATCATGCGCAACTGCTCTTGCATCAGCATTGTCAAGCTGACGGGTTTTTTTTCGACCTTTATCAGACCGGACTCGATGCGGGACACGTTGAGGATGTCCTCAATCAGGCGATTCAATCTGTCCGCCTGGTCGTGAATCACCGAATAGAACTCTTTTCTGGTTTGTTCGTCCTGGGCCTCACCCTCGCAAAGCATTTCGGCGTAGGCTGTAATGGAAGCGAGGGGGGTTTTTAATTCGTGGGAAACGTGACTGACAAAATCATTTTTCATCTGAGCAATTTCTTTTTCTCGTGTAACATCATGGAGTACGGCGACGACGCCGCAAACCTGCTCGTTCCCGTCATGAACACATGAGATGATGCAATCGAAACTCTTTGGCTTTTCTGCTTCGAGAAAGTCAATTTGGCGTCTCTTCACTTTTCCTTTTGTCTGCGCGACGCGGCTGAGCAGATCTGCAAATTCGCGTTTGCTTTCGCCCACGAGGTCGGCGACAGGTTTGTGCTGCGAGTCCCGATAATCAAAACCGAAAAGTCGGCCTGCCGCCTCATTAGCCATTAGCAACCTGCCAGACTCATCTGTAACAATAACGGCGTCGCGAATGCTGTAAATAATCGCTTCAATGTTGCGTTTTTGGCTTTTTGAAAGCTGTATTTGGATTTGGAGGTGCTCGATTTGCGTCTCGAGGTCCGCGATACGGTCGGAGTAAGCGCTAAGGCGTCCGCTAATCGCCGCTGTCAGCTTGTTGATGACGGATCCGAAGCGAAAGGCACGGATGGTAAAGGTCTGTGCGACGTTTGGGCTTGCTTTGCTGTGATGCTCATTGTCCGGCTGAAGCTGTGCGGCTATGGACATGATGGCTGCGGCCAAGTTAAGAGCGAACCAGCCGAGCCAAATCACGCCCATAGCCCCAATCAAACGGGAGACCAAAACAAGTATCCCGCTTTTAGTGTGACCGGCAAAAACCCCACCCACTCCGATGCCAGAATCCGACCACTGTGCCAGGCCCACCAAAAGCAAACAGCCTGCCGCGATAAGAATAAATGCCACAGATAAGTTTCTCGCCGGTTTCAAAATGACAACTCCCTATACTTTTTTTTGCATGTCAGCAATTGAACAGAAGATGACATTATGCGTCCCATTTGACCAAGCATGCCTTACCCTTTTGGCCCTTCGCTTTTTGCCAGAAAATCAGCAAATTCACTTTGAGGGTCCATTTCCAGCGCCGTTTTGTATGCCTGCTCGGCCTTGTCGGTTTGGCCCAAGCGCTCATAACATCTGGCCCTCATAAACCAGGCGAATGCACCACTACTATGATTTAGAGTAATCTTCTCAAAGGTCCCGGCTGCCGCCGCAAAATCGCCGGCGGCGTACTGGGCACACCCTATCAGTCGAATTGCGTCCGCATCGCCGGGGCGTAAAGCGAGCACCTCTCGGCCGCACCTCAAGGCCCTGTCAGCCATACCCGCGCCCAAGGCGGCCTGACCCATTTTTCGCCAAATCCCTGCGTCATTCTGGTCCTCTATTCCCAGCTCTCGGTAGCAGCTAACGGCCTTGTCATATTGGGCGCAATTCATGCTGCACATAGCGGCAACCTCGAGGTACAGCTTCTTTTGCTGGTCCTGTTGGCATTGGCGGACGAGCTGGTGGAAGATGTCAGCGGCCTGTTTCCATTTGGCGGCGAACATGTAGCAATAGCCGAGGGCTTCAGCAATATCGGCATTGTCACTGGTCATGAGTATTGCCTGCTCATAAAGCTCAATGGCTCGGTCGTCTTTTCCGAGGCGGCACATCAGGTCTGCCGCCGCAACCTTCAGTGAAATATCATCGGGGATGGCCGCCATCTTTTCGTTCAAGAGCGCGGCCGCCCGTTCACTGTTCCCCTGAGCGACGTGCATCTCGGCGGCAGCGAGCACGTAATCCACACTCGTGGGGTTAAGTGACATTGCCTTCTCATAGCATTCATAGGCCTTGGTTTGGTCCCGCTGCTGCTGGGCAGAGACGCCCAGCCAATACCATCCCTCGTCCAATTCGGCGTTTATCTCGACGGCCCGCTGAAATTCGCTTACGGCCTGGTCGACGCCACCCCTGGCCAACAGCAACTTACCAAGGAGCAGATGTGCATGCGGCATCCGGGGGTCTGCGATGAGGCACTGGCGAACGGTCCTTTCGGCCTGTTCGTACTTGCCGCTGTCGTATAATTGCTCGGCGAGTGTGAGCCTGATTTGTGCCGAAGCCTTATCCCATCTTTCCTTAGCCGCCTTTCTGCCTTGTGCGGGCGGCTGGCAGCCTGAGCACAGAACCGGCACAACCGGAGCCAACAGCAGTGTGGCTGTCCACAAAAAGCTAATAAGACCGCCTATATATCGCATGGTTCTCATTGACACGAAAGTCACCCCCGATCGGGACTATCCAGCAAATCCTTTTTGTTTGTTGGTTAATTACGGGGGCTCCCAGACCGTGCAGGTCTGGGAACCCCATTCGTTTGAGGAACTATGCGTTTTACCGCCTGCGCCAATTAGGCGCTTCCTCGCGATCAATAACCCCCAGCATAATCCGCTGAATTCTCTTCGCATCATCGGGTGATGCCTCACCGATGATTTTCTCTTTGAGGCGCAGCGCTTCGAGATAGGTCGGGCGCAAATCAAGGGCGCTATCGAGCTCTGAAAGCGCTTCAACGCTGTTGCCGTCAGCATAGTACTGAACAGCCTTTACATAATGGTCCTCGGCGAGCTTTGCTCTGGTTATACCCTGCAGGCCCATACGGGCGCCATAGCGTTTGCGCTCAACGTCAGCCAGCCTGGCCTCGCCTTGGGTGTCGCCGGCGCCGGCGATAATGTGAGGTGTGAGCAGGATTATCACTTCCTCACGGCGTGTGCTGTCGGTAGTACCCCTGAAGAGAGCACCGACAATGGGTATATCGCCGAGCAGCGGGACCTGATTGCGAGTCGTGGTCACGACGTCTCTGAAGAGACCGCCAATGACGATAGTCTCGCCGTCTTTTACAACGATGTTAGTCTTCAACTGTGTCGTCTGTTCGGTCGGAACTCCGTCCTCATTGAGAGAGGCTGAACTATCCTTCGGATAAATATCCATCCGGATGTAACCATCGTCGCCAATGTAGGGTCGGAAGACCAACTGTGTACCGGTCTGCAGAAACTTCACTTCGCCCTCGGTAGCGACGCCCCCGCTACTAATTGTGGTGCTGCTTCGGTAGCCAAGGTTTGTACCGATGAGCACCGAACCTTCCTGCTTGTTAACAGCGAGGACCTTCGGGTTTGCAAGAATCGTGGTGTCGGTTACGGTTTCGAGGGCGCTAATGAACATTCTGAAGTCTCCTGCGCTGATTCCGACTCTAAGGCCCGGACCTCCGGCGGTGGCAAACCGTGCGGTCTCAATTGGTGTACCGGCACCGGTCTTGATGTCGGCGATGGGGCTTGAAGCTGTTGTCCCTCTGCTTATGGTGCCGCCGGAGACGATATCCTGGGTGCCGGAGGTGCCGTCGAGTGAGAAGCCGGCCATGAAGTTCCAGTCAACGCCAAGCTCCATTCCCTCTGTCAGAAGGGCACTGAGAATGGTGGCCTCGACCAAGACCTGCTTGGGTCTCCTATCGAGGGATTTCAGGACTTCTTCTGCCTTTGCGATATTCTCAGGAAAATCATAGACGACAACGGTATCTGGCAGCGCCATACTGTCGCCGCCGCCGCCCGAACCGATGGAACCTCCTCCGGAGCCAGTTGAACTGCCGCCGGAGCCGGTTGAACTGCCGCCGGATATCTCCTTTTCCGCAGGAGCACTGGACTGGACCTTAGCGACCTCGCTCAGGACCGGCCCAAGCAGCTTTACCGCCTCGTCGGCCGTGATGTAATAGAGTGTGAATACCCTATATACCCTGCGGTCAACGTCCGTTTTGATCTTCTTGTATTCGTCCTTGGTGTAGACCTTAATCAACTGCCCCTCCTGCTCGTACTTGAAATTCGGGCCGAGGATGGCGGTTATCGCCTCGTCAAACGTCACATCAAAGAGCTTCGTGAAAGGCAGCACACCCTCCACGCCCTGCGACGGGACGATATTCCTCTGATACCTCTCAGACAGTACGGTGAGCGCTTCGCGAATTCTCATGTCCTTCTGGAAGGCAATGGTCTGTACGCTCATGTCGGAGAGACTCTGCTCGGCGGCGCTCACGGTCCCAACAGCTTCGTCGGATGCGGCAGCCACCGCCTCGGTACCAACGTCGCCGGCGGCAACGGCGCCGAGCGCAACGAGCGCAAAGCCCCATACCAAGAAGGCTTTTACGATCTTGGCTTTTGGATTCAGATTTTTGTTCGGATTCATAATCAAGCTCCTTTCTTTCAAAAAAATCCGCTGTGCCGAATAATGCACAAGCGGAGCCGTGACTCCCACTTCCACTTAATCGGATACTTCCATCGTCTGCGCGAGCTTCAACGTGATTCGCGCTTCTTCAAACCTGATAGTGACCTTGTTTTCTTCAATTTCAACCACTTCACACTCAAAAGTATTGACTCCTTCTTTTACAACCAGTTTATCACCCACGGACAGCAGCTTGTCATTGATGAAAGCCTGGGGATTTTCGGCGGACCATATTGCCTGCAGCTTCAGATGTGCGGCAACCCGCCTGACTACTTCTTCGCTTACACCTTGGGACATAACACTAACTTCTTTAGCAACCGATATTTGTCCTTCTGTATTTCCGGCAAAACTACGCCAGTCGTTCGCAACAAAAAAGTCTCTGGTAAGCGTATCATTACGGCCTTCGACCTGCGGCAGCTCTACAAAAGACCATTTGGACCGGGAAGCGGCGACGGAGGCAGTGGTATCTTTTGCCTGCATGAGCGCCGCCTGAGCACTATCGGGTGTTCTTCTGCTTATGACCCTGACCCACATCAGCACCATCACCGCAATCAGACCAAGTGCCACCGCTGCCTTTTTCTTTTCGACAGCCAAGTGAGTCAAGAATCGGCTGTGGTCCCGATCTCTATTGTTAGGGTGCTGGTTCATCATACGCGTTTTCCCCTTTTGGTTTTTTCCCATTGGGTGCCGCTGCCTGGTCGATAATAGATCACGACGTCGGCGCGCATGCTCACTTCGCCGCTGAAGTCGCCGGCATTCGACAGCTCAAGGTGCTCGATACGGACCAACCTGTCCAGCGCCTGTAAAGTCCTGAAGAAATCGAACATCTGCCTGAGACTGCCCTTGCACTGCATAATCACGGGAATGCAAGTCAATTGGTCATCCGAGAGCTCCTTACCCGGCTGTATCAACTGCTCGTTCAAATTATGCTCATTCATCAAACGTGTTATCTGCTGGAGAAAGGATCCCAGGGCCCTTTCGCGCGGCACTTTTGCCTCATAGTCTCCGACCAGACATTTCAGCTCGTCGCGCTGTTTCTTGAAGGCGGGCAGTTGCGTGCTCTTGGCCAGGGCGGTGGCGACGGCAACGGTCTGGGCGGTTCTGGTCTGCTCGACGGAGCGGATTTTTTGCCGCAAAGGCAGATAGCGCACCAGGAGAAATCCGGTTATCATGGCGCCGGCCAAGACACATATTGCCAGTTGTTGTCTCTCTCGAAATATCATCAGACAGGCCCCCTTGCTATGTTATGAGGGACGAATTCCCTGTAGTTTGCCAGGTAACAGACTATTTCGAACTCACTGACCTGGATCTCTTTGCCGCCAGGACTCGCAGGAGGCGTAATCTTTTTGTTTCGTGAAAACGACGGCGTAACCCGACAGAAATAGGGGGACTCCTCGAGGCTGCATATCAAGGCGGCAACATCTCCGGCCTGGGAGGCTACGCCGCTTATGAGCAGCCTGAAGCGGACGCTGCCAAGAGGAATCGGCTGCTTTCGGCCGGTGGTTCTGACGGCTGATTCAGCTTTCGATGCTGCTGGTTTTTCGTTTTCTAATTTCTCCGCCGAGAACACTATTTTGCTTACAACAACCTTTTCAGTGATGAGAAAACTCAGCTCGCCGACAACGCTCGCCACATCGATTTTGCAATCAATTGCATCCATGGACCTGGCTCTTTTAGAGAGCTCTATCAGCTCGCTGTGGACGTTGGAGAATTCCTGCGGGGTGTTTTGACCCTGCGCCCGATTGAGGGCACTGTCAGTAAGCTCCGCGGTGGCTTTGGAAACGGATTGCCCGACAACGAAGTTCCACACCAGCATCACGACGAATATGCCGGCCAGGACGACGTATTGCGTTCGATAGCTAATCCGCTGTCGTCTGCCGGACTTGTACCAGTCTGGAAGAAAATCAATTTCTTTCATAGGATTTACAGGCCTCTGAGCGTTTTGGCTGTCCGTTCCAACCCTTAAGAGCGAGGCCGACAGCTACGGCCCACTCGCACAGGACACCTCGTTTGTCACTGTCAAATTCCAAATTTGTCATATCGAAGCCTCGCAAAGGCTGGGCCACAACGACCTCAACCGCCAGTTGCCGCCTCAAGACATTCAGTAAGATTTTTTCGTATGCCTCGCCCCCGCTGAAGGCCGCTCGCTGCACCCTCTTCCCTCGAAAAGTGACGGTATAATATCTAAAGCAGAGAGAGATTTCGGCGGCGAGCCTTTCAGAGACGGCGCTGATTGCATCAACCATAAGCTGTCTGGTGGACGGATCGAGCACATCGCGGTCCCGGGGGTTTTCGGACTGCCGGTCCTGAGCGGGTGGGTCTGAGGTTTGAGGGGGCGTCATTTCCGCCAATCCGAAGTCGCCCTTGTCCGAGCGCTCGGTCCTGAGTTTGGCGCGAAGGACTGCGGCCTCTTTGGGGGTGACTCCCAATTTCGCGGCAATTTCCTTGTCGAAGTCGCGGCCTGCGGTGGGTATTTGTTTTATAAAGGTGATTTCCTGGCCGCGTCCAAACACAACGGTAGTGAATCGGCCTCCTATATCGACGAAAACTGCGGTCTGCTGCTGGTCCTCCTGGCGTTGCAGGGACCTCTGGAAGCTTCGAAATAGCGCACAGGGAAGGGTATCTATCCCTACGGGCTGGAGGCCGGCCTCCTCGAGCAACTCAATGTGGGCTCTGACGGATTCGGAATCGGCCGCAAGCAGTATCAACTCATTCTTGATCTCATCACCCTGACGGACATTACCAGCCAGCATATAGTTGACAGCGTCCTTCTGCGGGTCTAATCCAAATCGCTGCGCGACTTCTTTACTCAACGCCTGCTCGATCTGGTCGGGTTCTGTTTCAGTCAGTCTTACACTCGTTATTTTCAGTTTCTCGTTAGGCAGACAGGAGACGACCTCTCTTGCGTGGAACCTGCCCTGTGCGAGCATCTGCTTTATGGCTGAAACAACGCAGCTCCTCCTTTCGGCATCGCCGTCTATGTTCGGATCAATGGGAATCCTGGCTGCGGCCAGGACGCTGATGTGTCCGGCGTTTGCGGAGAGCTGGATCATCTTGATAGAATCATGACCGATGTCCAGGCCTATGGGCCGCGGATTTCGAGTTTTCAATGGCCAACTTATCATCAAACCCTCTGTTATCGTTATCAATCAGTTACTGACAGAGATGAATCCTGTAACGGGTTCGACACTGACGGCAGCCGTGCTTGCGTCTGCCTGGAGGCTGACCAGGCCGTTAGCGAGCGGATTGCCGTTGCCGTTGTAGGGACTTCCGAGATAATCAAACTTAATTTCGCTGGTGGCATCGAAACTGACGTCAACAATATCAACCTTGTCCAGGTGCTTTCGCAAGTCTATGATGTAATCGAATCCCTTTTTGACGGGGTGGGGCACCACGTTGCCGTCCTTGTCCTCTATTCTGTAAGAGTCGGTGTTCTTATCGAAAACGACGGAGAAATTTTGGCCCTTGCTGATTGCGAGGCTTTTGGCATATTCGAGGTCGGCGGCGATCATATTGGCGGCCGATCGAATCTGGATTCCGGCGGCTGAACCGACCAACGGTATGGCCACCATGGCCGCAATGGCGATTATTACGACCACGATGATGATCTCGACCAGGGTAAAGGCCCGCGGCATCTGAAACAGCAGCCGCCTGCGGCTCCGCCAAGCCGAAAAAGTCCTTGTCAGCAAATATCGTAATCCTCTCATAGTGACAAACCCTTAATAGCCGTCCTGACCTGTATCATGCCAACACGTCAATTCTTTCTTCGTCCCCTTAGCCGCGTGTCTTTACCGCGCCGTGGCCGGTTGCCACACCAAAGCAAGACGCTGTGTGCGTACAAGCTCTCTCAGATGATACAACGGCATCCGGCGATTCGGCCTGCCGGGCGCCGTTTCAAAGCAACCACGAGCGATACAAATGTCAAATCCCATACGTTCCACCGTCAAGGCCAACAGAACCGGTACAATCGTCAAGACATACGACAGCAAGCATTAAACGGTCGCCATGCTCTGAGAGGGGTTGGACATGCGACGGATATGGCAAGACTACTCTGGATTTTTATTTTTCATAGTTCCAAAGAGGCCGATAAGCAAATCACCCTCACGACCTGTCACCAAATCCCATAAGCAGTCTTCAATTTCTCTTAATACTTCTAAAAAACGCACCAACGGCCGGAGTCCAGTTTTCTGCGTCGCCCGCAGGCCAAACGACAATTGCCGCCTTCGCGGGCGCGGCTACAATGCTGATACTTCCGCCGGTTTGTTCATCCAGCTTCCAGTGACCAATCGGGTCCACCTGCGGATAGACCTGATTGGCATCTGGTGCGCAGTCATAGACGCAGAGGTCATCAATCAGGCCCCTGTAAAAACGTGCAGATGAATCGGTTCTGTCGGCGGCGATGTCCAAATGCCCGTCTCCGCCGCCGGGATTCTCATTCCACGTATTGCTGCGCACCTGGCTGCCGTCGAGGTAAGCGGTCATCAGCTGTCCTTTGCGGACGACCCTCAGATGATGCCAGGCTCCGGCGATGTCACTAAGGGTGATTCCGGTATACCAATAGGAGGCGGGGTGACAGACAAGGAGCTTTTTCGGACTGGCGTCATCAAACCGAAGTCCCCAGTGATTAGCCGAGCCGTCCGGGCTGCGTTTTGAAAATATGCCTGCCCAATCCTGCTGGGTCGCATTGGCTTTGACCCAAACGGCCAGGGTGTAATCGCCGGTAAGCTGGAGGCTGCTCGAGTCGTCCTGAGTGCGTACGTAATCGTCAGCGCCGTCAAATTCGAGGGCTCCATCGACCTGTCCGCCTGCCGGTCTCCAGGTGGGGCTGTTATAAATCAAACCGATATTATCATTACCTGACGAGTCGGCTGTCGTCTCGAGGAGGCCGCCTTTTGTAAACAGCGCGCCGGTTACGTTAACGTCGGCGACGCCGGCGCTGATTTGCACTTGTCCCTCAACGAGGACAAGTCCCCGGATGTCCAGAGCAGAGCCATTTTCTATGATGAGGTTTCCGGTCACGAGAAGTGCAGGCAGATTCTTTGCTGCGCGGACGACATTTCCGCCTTCTCGAACGGTCAAGCTGCCGTCAACGGCAAGCATGCCGTTGACCTGTACGTTGCCGGCGAGCACCACGTCACCGAGTCCGCGATAACACACTCGCACGGGACTATAAGGACCGAAGGTCACGTCGGACAAGTCGGCGGCTATGGGCTGGACAGAGTAACGCGAGGTGAAGTCGGCCAGCGTGGTCTGGGGCCACTGAAGGGACATATCTCCAACGGCCTTTTGCCGGCCTTGAACCGTTCCGTTGAGGGCGGCGACAAATGCGTCGCCATTGACGGCGCCGTTGTTGGTCAAGACGCCGCTGCAAAATACGTCTCCGGCTATCGTGACCCGCGGCCAAATCGTCGCGTTGTTTTCGGTCCAGAAGGCAATGGAGGGGTCGAGGCGAAGCTCGGCCAGCAGGCTGCTGAACCCGATCTGCTCGGCGTTGCTTTCATGGTAGGCATCACATGTTATCTGGTAGTTGCATTCGGCGAGCTTCAGCACCTGAACGTCGTAATAATCGGCGCTGCCGGCCACGAGCTGCTGCCTCACGGCGCCGGTCCAATACTCAGAATCAACATCCTGAGGATTGAGTATCAGGCCTTTTGCATGCTCGAGACCCGACTCTGCCAAATAGTCGGTTTTGGTCCGCAGGGCCATATTGCCGCCACAGGCGAGCTCTACGTCGCTGCGAGAGAGAAAGCCGAGGGAGATGACCGTAACGGCCATTACTATCAAGAGGACGACGAGCAAAGCCGCCCCCTTTCGTGCCCGACAGCCTCTTTGGGCGCCGCCGAACATGTGCAGGTCAGTGCAGCCAACCACCCTAAAACCGATAAGTATCTCTCTAATCATCATCACTCACAATAGAATCGCCTGTATCGTTCAGCAAATTCTCCGCGCGGCATCGCAGAGAAGCATTTATCTGATAGTGATTAAGCACATTGTTCTCTTCGAGGTCAAAAGAAACAGTAACAGACCTTGTTTGGGGTACAACATCCTGCAGGCCGCTGAACTGCACGTTGCTGCATTGCGGCATCAGCGGAATACACGTGGTGGTGCAGGCAAGCATCAGAGCCTCTTTTGTATTGGTGTCGGCCAGTTCGCCGAGCGTCAGGTCCCAACTCATCGTCCAGGAGAATTGCAGCAGCTGCAGGCGGTCCCTCAATTGTCCGGCCTCCAAATACACCAGCTCCGTCGGGTCAATCATTCCATCTTTATCGTCATCGGCCCGCCAAATCGCCAAATCGTTGCCGGGCGCGGCGCATATCATCCTGGAGTATCTTATCAGCTCGGAAATTCTGAGGGTCGCCGCGCGGACCTGGGCCTGCTTTCGGGCGGTATCGTCGGTTGCGTCATTTGCGGCGCCCACGGCGTAAGCGAGGGTTGCGGCGGCGGTCAAAACGATGCTGCTGACAATCAACGCGACCAGCAGCTCAACCAACGTCAGGCCCCTTCGAACGCGGCGTGGCAGCAGATAGTTACCATTTACCATTTTGCGCTTACCTCCGGCTGAAATTTATTTGGTTATGAGCCGGTTAATGATTACAACTTGTCGGCCGCTGTAATAGACTCGGACCGCGGCGCGAATAAACTTTGGCTCGGCCGTTCCGCTTTCCTGCGGCACGTAGACATACTCACAGCTCACGTCTCTGCTGAAGTTAGCGTAACGCGGGTCGGCAAAGACGACTCCGCCAGCATCTTTTACCAGACCCTTCGGCTCGGCATATCCGTCATAGCTGCTCACTATTTCGGCAAAGGGCGTCTTTACAATCTGCTCCATCATGTCGCCCGCCAGTTCAGCAGCGAGAGTCTGTCGGAGTCCTTCGGCGCGAACGGCGGCTCCGCTGGTAAAAGGCAGGAGCACTCCGGCCGCGGCAATGCTCAAGACGACCACTGCAATCATAGCTTCGGTCAGGGTAAAGCCCCGATGCTTCCAGGTGCAATGTGTGCGGCGATCAATAGTCATAGTATCGTTTTCCACTCTCATCGGCGCCTGTGGTGTCGGCCCTTATTTCGGAAGCGGCGGCCTTGTATATCCAGGCATGGGTGTTGTCGGCATCAGCAGGGAACTGGTCGCCATCAGCGAGCATCTGGACCGTGCTCTTGTTGTTGAAAGGATTTTCGGGCATCCTCTGCAGGTAAGGTCCCAAATTGAAACCGGGCGTACCTCTCGGAGCGGTCTGTCCCCTCTTGTCGCTTGCGGTCGTGATCTGGTCGACAAAGGCCTGCTCGGCGGGCTGCTGATCGGTCTGTCCGTTCGGGTATCCCGGCGCGACCTCCAAGTGCTGGCTTTCATAAACGAGGATGTACCTTCGGAGCATTTGCAGGTCGTGTGCAAGGGCGCTTTCTTTTGCGGCGGTCGTAGTCTTTTCAACGGCGGCAACGGCAATTACCGCCAGCAGCGCCAGCAGCACGACAACAATCAGAATCTCAACAAGAGTAAAGGCCTTGGTTCTGGGCATTGCACGTGGTCCCTCATTCTGTTATTGTATTACATTAAAAAGGCTGACCTGCTGTCGGCAACTGCCTCAGCACGGTCAGCCGGTTTAGCAGTATTTTTCACTTTTCAGCTTGCGCCGGTAGCGTTCCGTGTGAACACCCGCCACACGGTCAACCCGATCAGCATCTTAGAGGTTGGCGTGATCGAAGCCAGCGACGCCGTCCTCATCCCAACTATCGTCGGCATGAATTTCACCGTTGCTGTCGTATTCCCAGCCGCCTCCGTCGTCACCAATGGTTCCAGAGGCATCGATGCCGTCCATGTCGTTGAAAGGATTCATCGGGATTTTCCTCAGATACGGCCCGTAGTCGGTGCCAGCAGCGCCATAGATATCGGTCTTGGCTGTCATCTGGGCGACGAAGTTTGCCAGACTCGGAGGAAAATCATTGTGCTGAATCTTGTAAAGCTCAATCTGCGAGCGCAGCGTTTGGAGGTCGCTGCACAGGCTGGAAAGTTTGGCCTCCGTGCTGGCATCGGTAAACTGCGGAATCACGATGGCAGCAAGAATGCCAAGAATGACCACCACTATCAGAATTTCCACTAATGTAAACCCACTTTTCGCTCTCATTTCAATCACCCCTTAAATAATTTGTTGTTGTTCTGCTTGTTCGATAAACAATTCGGTTTCAACTCAAGCTATCGTCCTGATTTAGGCACGACTTAACTGTCCCGATTCGTTCGATGACCTCCACTTCACAAAGAACTAAGAATTCTTAAGAATACTTCAAAAATCTGTTCGGGACGCCTGAGCATTGAAGACCCTTTAGAAGCGTAGGTCCGAAAAGCAGGCCAAACGCCGCCGCCGGAGCACCAGTACAAGCGTCCACTTAAAAATATAGGAAATAAAGTGGGCGGTGCAAAATGGGTTGTTTGGCAAAAGGCCTGGTGGACCGTTCGGTATTCACCATCCCCAAAGCCTTCGGCTTTGAGGCTGCCACCCGGATGGTCATAGGCTTGATGATGGGTGGCATCCCCAATCGCAGCTTGAGGATAGTTTTCAAAAGCAGGATGGCAAGAAGGAGGTCACACGCTAATGATGGGTGGCATCCTCAAGCGCAGCTTGGGGATGGCCTATTCAACGCTAAATAGTATATAATGCTCTGATGCTAAACGGCAAAGTATATACAAAGCGCTGCCGTCGATATGATATCGAAGGGGATGCCCACGAATTAACATTCGGCTGCTACCATAATAAGCCGCTCCTTTTGGCAGAAAGAGTCTGTAGGTATCTGGCGGAGTCCATCATTTCCAGCCGGGAAAAACATGACTTTGACTTGTGGGCTTATGTCTTTATGCCCGACCATGTGCATTTGCTGATATTTCCCAAAAAGCTGCGATATTCTATCTCGGATATCTTGCTTTCAATAAAGCAGCCTGTATCACGTAAGGTGATAAACTATCTTAAGAACAATAATCCAGGCGGCCTAAAATCTTTGGCAACCTCTCAGACACATAGCCCTTATCGCTTCTGGCAGAAAGGTGGCGGTTACGATCGTAACATAACAAAGACTCAGACTATTATCGATTCAGTTCATTACATCCATAACAATCCGGTGCGCAGGGGCCTGGTTGAAACAGCGGATCAATGGTGCTATTCCAGTGCTGCTGATTGGCAGAATATCAGGTAGGGTCCAATACCGATAGGTTTTGATAGCTTCCCAACAACCTGAGCCATCCCCAAAGCCTTCGGCTTTGAGGCTGCCACCCGGGTGGGAGAGTAGCTTTGAGGCTGCCACGCGGATAGGGATAAGCCTTGAGGCTGCCACGCAACCATGGGAACGACAACGTACAAATTCAATCCTGACAGACTACCAGTGCCGTTTCCAATAGAAAAGTGCGACTTTTCCGCGTACGAATAAGAAGCGGGTGTGATTATTCAAGGAACTTCGCAGCGGTAGGTTAGTTCGGCGAGAGGGAACGCAGAAAAAACGCCGCGCGCGTTCAGAGGTTGATATACGAAGGTGCGTTCTCGATATGAATGGCCCTTCGTGTTCGACCGACGCGTGAAAGGCTCAGCCTGATATACTGCAATCCCCGAAGGGCCGACTCAACCTTGTCGCCCCATTCGATCAGAACGACCGAGCGTGGATAACAGAAATCATCGAAGCCCAGCATTTCAAACTGTTCGACCGAATCGAGGCGGTATGCATCGATGTGGTAGATATCCAGTCGTCCGGCATACTCGTTGACGATAACAAACGTGGGACTGTTGACCTGCCTGGCGTCGGCAGCGCCGGCCCCAGCGGCAATACCCTTAATCAGATGTGTTTTGCCGCTGCCCAATGGTCCGCAGATCGCGAGGACCTCTGCTCCTTTTAGTTGCGAACCGATCTTTCGGCCGATTTCTATCGTTTGCTCGGGTGAATTGGAAGTGAAGTCATAGTCCATATTGAGGTATCGATTATTTGAGGTGTTCGTATCCTCTTGGCTCCAGGTCGGCGATTCGACCATCGCGCATCCTGATCTGCACCTTGCCGGCGGCGGTGATTGTGCCGATTTGTGTGATGGCTGGCGGCTGGTCCCAACGTTCAAGCAACTTGTGACAGTCACTTGCCGCAAGTGTAAAAAGCAGCTCAAAATCTTCTCCGTCGTTCAGGGCGCTACTCAGAGGGTCGTGACTTTTTTGGGCTTCATCCGATATAGGAATTCGCTCTGCGTCGATTACCGCGCCCACTTTGCTTTGGCGGCAGATTCTGTTGAGATCGCTGCTGAGACCGTCGCTTATGTCAATCATCGAATTGACCGTCACCATTTGTGCAATTCGAATCGCCTCTTTGACGCGAGGGACAAATTGCAGATGTTTGGCGGCAATCGCTGCGCCCAGAGACCCCGTCACACAGACAGCGTCGCCGACTTTCGCGCCGGCGCGTGTTATGGGCTCGCTTCCTGTGGTACGGCTGAGCATGGTCACAGTTATGGCAAAAGGCGCGTTGGCGTGCCAGCTCGTGATATCGCCGCCCACAAGTGGGCAGTTGAATGCGTCAGCGGCAGAAGCAATTCCGGAGTGAAGCCTCTTCAATTCATTTTCGCCGAAGCCGGCGGGCAGGGCTACGGAAACGACCGCCGCAACGGGCACGGTGGCCATTGCCGCACAATCGCTGAGACTGGCCGCCATTGCCTTATACCCAACCTGCTCGAGGGCAACTTTTCTGAGGTCGAAATGCACACCGTCGAGGAGCATATCGGTGGTCACGAGAACGGACACGCCTTCGGCCAGGCAAATCTCAGCCATATCATCGCCGATGCCGATTGGAAAATCGGGAAGGCTCAATTTTCTCTGGCGGGCAAACCACTCGGTTATCTCGTCCTCAGTGGGGCTCATCGCTTTGCAAGCTCATCCGTCCAATATGCAAGCTGGCGTTTTGCCTGCCTTGGCCCGGCGCCGCCCTCGGTAACATACTTATTGACCAGGTTTGCGGCGCCGAGACTTTCATATACGTCAGGCTCTGTGGCGGGGAAATGCTGCTTGAACTCATCGAGGGTCAGCTCCGCCAGCTTCGCGCCCTGTTTCTCACAGTGGGCAACCAATGAGCCGACGATACCGTGGGCCTCGCGGAAGGCAGCGCCCTTTTTGACCAGATACTCCGCCAGGGCGGTGGCATCCATGAAGCCTTCGTCCAGACGAGCCGAAATCTTCTTCGTATCAAACTTCGTATGCGCGACAACAGCAGAGGCCATATCCAGCGAAGACTTAACGGTATCTGCCGCGGCAAAGACGTGAATCTTGTCCTCCTGCAAATCACGGTTATATCCGGAAGGCAGGGCCTTGAGAATGGTCAGCATCGCCATCAACGAACCGTACACGCGGCCGGTTTTTGCGCGAATCAGCTCGAGCACATCAGGATTGCGCTTCTGGGGCATCATGCTCGATGAGGTACAGTGAGAGTCGTCGATTCGGACGCAGCCAAATTCCGTGGTCGAATAGATTATCCAATCCTCCGCCAGCCGGGACAAATGCGTCGCAATAAGCGTGCAATCGAAAACAAACTCGGCACAGAAGTCCCTGTCACTCACAGCATCAATACTATTGTAAGTGATATCCGCAAAACCGAGCTGGGCGGCGGTGGTCTTTCGGTCCAGCGGGAGTGTGGAGCCGGCCAGCGCGCCGCTGCCCAGCGGTGATATATTAAGAAGCTTGCAGCAGTTTGTCAGCCGGATGAAGTCGCGCTCGAGCTGCTCGACGAAACTCATCAGATACATCGCAATGACTATCGGCTGGGCACGCTGAAGGTGAGTATATCCGGGCATTACATCGTCGCAGTAGTGGCCCGCTATTTTGACAAACGCCTTTTGAAGGCCGGTTATTTTTGCCTGGAGTATTTCTATTTCATCGCGCATCCACAGCCGAATATCGGCAGCGACCTGGTCGTTGCGGCTTCTGCCTGTATGGAGCTTCTTGCCGGTCTGGCCGATTCTTACAACCAGCGCCGCCTCGATGGCCATGTGAATGTCTTCGAGAGTCTTATCGAACTTGAACCGCCCAGCGGCGATTTCCTCGGATATTTCTACAAGGGCGTCCTTAATTTGTTTGAATTCGTCTCTGGTAAGGAGCCGCTGCTCGGCCAGCATCTGCGCGTGAGTGATGGAACCCGCGATGTCGTACTTGTAAAGCCGTCGGTCGTAGGAAAGAGACTCAACAAAATCAATCATCATGGGGTCGGGCTGGCCGGCCAAGCGTTTCTCCCAGCTTTTGTCTGATTTGCTCATTTCATAAGCTCCAAAAAAACTCGCCTTGGCCGTCAATGATACGGTGTGCGCATCGCCATGTCAACCGGCAGTGCAGGCTCGTACAGCATTTCATACATGAGACTACGAGATTGGCGCGCCCGCCTGCGGCGGGCTCGCGATGGCAGACGGACGGCACATAGATCACTGCGAAGAGCGAAGCGACGAAGCAATCTCAACCGCCTCCAATCGTGGAACTTATGAAATAAGGTACTCGCTTGGAGGGATAGGCGAGGCACCCGGCGTGGGATTATGTTTATTACAGGCTTGTCGTGAAAGCCGGATGCGCTCATCGTGAATAGTTAAAGTGGAATGGGCACGCGGGGCCTGGGACAGGAATCCGGTTCCATTATGCCATTCGGCCTTGTCATGTTCGGCCGTTTTCGTCGGGAGCCAAAAAAAGAGCCCCCAAGTATGACCCGAGGGCTCTATCCCCCCAAAGTTTTCGGGGGTTCCACGACCGACCCATTATGTCAACCGGCCGACTGGATGGCGGAGACATGTGCTCCGCCGGGAACCCGTGAAAAACAGCCGCGCCCGTCGGACTGAACAATCAGCAAGAGCGCTATTCGTTCGCCGGCTCACAAGTACATTCGGCGGGCTTTTCGCCGCAACCGGAACACACTTTGTCCTCGATGGGTCTGCCGCATATTTCGCAGGGCGAACATCCACAGCTTTGGCACATTTGTACACCTCTTCGAATATCTTGCCCTTAATCAACTGAACCGATGTAATCTTCGGCCATTACGCGTGCGGCGTAAATCGGGGATGAACCTGTTTTTCGTATAGGGGAAAACACTATGGCAGCGGCCACACCGACAGCGTCCACTATTTGGCCCGCGGGAATATATCCTGGGGCAGTGAGCACCTATGATATTTCTATCTTCGCACCCGCCACAAGATGGAGCACATCGTTGGCGCGTCCGTCCTTTATGCTTATTTCCAGTGTATTGCTTGAGCCTTCAATGAGAAACAGCTCGTCCGCCTGTGCGGAAGAATAGCTGGGACAGAACCTCATCGGAATTTTTTTCCCGCCTATGTTCACGGAGTATTGGGCTTTGGGCAGCTTGTCGATGTTCGTAACTACATTTGCGAAGCCGTCGATGCGGACCACTATGCCTTCTCGGCCCTGCCTGTAAAGCTCCATCTCGGCAATCCGGTCTATTCTCGTACCGAGGTTGTCGAAACCACCGAGCTCGATGTTGGCGGCGGCTTTTGCGAAGACATCACGGCCGTGAAACGTTCGGCTGGCTTCTTGCGGAATCGGGATTTCCCTTATCTCGGTAATCGGCTCGGCCCGCACGGTTTCCCACAGCAGGCCATTGTCAGGTCCGACAAAGTAGTAAGGGCCCGCCTTTGCGGCGATAGCTTTTCTGTCGGCGCCGACGCCAGGGTCAACCACACAACAGAATATGGACGTGGTCGGGAAGTACCGGTAGTTGTTCAGAAGGATCCAGGAGGCCTCAATTATGCTTTGAGGGGCAATCGTATGGCACAAATCAACTATCTTCGCATCCGGGGCGATGCCATAAATAACCGCCTTCATCACACCGACATACTCACTTTGCCCAAAATCAGTCAGTAAAACTATCATATCACACCACCTGACTATTGCGTCGTCGCACCGCACCGGGCAGCCCCATTCAAACGGGCAAGCTATCCGGGACCTGACCGCGATACCATCGCCATAATACCTACCCGTTGTCTGCGTTCAATTCGCCAGCAGGCCCTTTCGGTGGGACACGCCCAGGACTTTGCGGCAATGCGGACAGAAATAAATCGACCGCCTGCTCAGGATGGACGATTCGAGGTGCCGAAGGCAAATACTGTCGAGCTCCTTGTCGCAATGGGGACAGATCGGGTCAATATCCTGACGATCTTCAAGCATCAGAGGATTTCTCATAGGGTCTTCTTACCTCCTTTACATACTGGCAAGTCAAATCGAACGCCACTGACATCACAATTTACCACAGACCACCAACAGATCATACCGTGTTCTCGATGCGGCTGACAGGTCATTTGCACCGGAGTTCGGCGCCTATTTTGTCAAGTGGGGACAGCGTGGCTCTGAGCCTGCTGGATTTCTTCCTTCGGGCGGTGTTTCCAACGGCGGTGGAGCCACCAATACTGGGTGGGGTCGTCGCGGACGAAGTTCTCGATGGCCTTTGTGTACTCTGCTGTGACCCACTTGAGGGGGTCGTCTTTGTCGGCCCAATCCTGGGGGAAGATAATTCGGCTGACGCCCAGTTCAAAGAAGAACCTGTTGGCGATTCTTCTGCTGTAGCCGACCACAATGGGTATGTTGCCGGTAATGGCCAACAGGCCTATGCTCTTGTATGTGCTCGCTTTGCGTCCGAAGAAGTCGACGAAAATGCCTTTTCTGCCGGCATCCTGGTCGGCAATGAAACCGAGTGTTGCGCCTTCTGCGGTCATCTTAGCCATAAGCTCTGCGGCGCCTTTTTTGTCGATTATCTTCTGGCCGACCCGCTCTCGAACGGCGTACAGGTAGTTGTTGACGAATCTGTTGTCCAGCGGGCGGGCAATGCTGTAAATGTTGAACCCGAACAGGCCCATCATATAGCCGACGATTTCGAAGTTGCCGTAATGGGCCCCTACCAACAGCACGCCGGCGCCCTGCTTCATCAGCCATTTGGCGCGTTCGGTATTTTCGAAACGGGAGTAGTGTCGCCAGTTGTGCTTTTTGACCAATCGCGGGGTGTATAGGACGTCGACGGCCAACATAACGATGTGCTCGAAGCTGCGTCGGCCGGTCTGCTGTATCCACTGCTCGCTCTTTTCGGGGTAGCTTGCCCGCAGATTGTCGAGTGCTCGGTTTCGGCCGCGGTGGTAGTATTTCCACATGAGTCGGCCGAGAAAACAGGCGGTCCTGAGATTCGTCTCGACGTCGAACAGATACAGAAAGACCAGCAGCACCCGCAGGACGAGGTAAAGCAGATAGTCTGCGAAGGGGTTCTGCTTTTTCTTTTTCTTCTTTGCCGGGGCGGAATCTGCCATAGAGGGTGATTTTAGGGCCCCAGCGGTTCCTGTCAAGCTTGGGGCAGCGTATAGCGGGCGGCGGGGCGGGGTGTGTGCAGCGGGATTTGTTTGGTTTGGAAATTGGGTTCGTTCCGTCTTCGCCATCCCGGCTTCGTAAAGCACTCCGCCGGGACAAGCAGGCTTCGCCGCGACAGGTTGGGTTCGTTCCGTCTTCGCCATCCCGGCTTCGTAAAGCGCTCCGCCGGGACAAGCAGGCTTCGCCGCGACGGGTTGGGTTTGCTTTGGCTTTGAGGGCCATTTTTGGGCGAAAAATTGGGTTTGCTTTGGGTTTGATTGGGTTTGTTTTGGGTTTGCTTTTGGGTGCTGCCGGAGGGGTATATTTTGCGTAAGTCTTTGTAGAAAAAGGGTTTGCGGCGATTTTGGGCGTTTTCGAGATTGGGTTCGTTTTGCATAAAATGCTGATAAATTCGTACGTAATCCTTCGTACATTTTCACTTTCGGGGCAGGATTGCTGGGGTTTAGGCGGCTTGTAATCCGTGACTCGTGGCTGGTGGCTCGTGACTCGTAATGACTTGGCGGGATGGGCGGTTTGGGCGATTCTCGATTCTTGATGCCCGATGCTCGAATCTTGCATATATTCGGTTGGGTTGGCTGAATTCACGCTTGGCTCCGCTATAAGTGCCGCGTCCTGGCCCGCCTACGGCGGGCAACAGGGGGGGATTATACCGGATTTTGGGGGAAAAGTCAACGAGAAAACGACGCAAGACGACGGACGCAGGACTAAAGACGCGAAGAAGAGAAGGGGCAGTTGGCAGTTGAATGAAGTTTTCGGCCCGAGCGGCATAGAAGCCGCTCGAAAATAGCCATTTACGAAAAAGAAAAGGCTTGGTGAGATTACGGACACTCCGCATAACAAAAGAAGTGAAAGGAGAAGCGAGGTATTGCTCAAATTTGCGATTTGCTTATGGTCTTCTGCACATGGCATGGGTCACGATGGTCATCTGTCCGAAGAGGGTTCTACTCCCTGACGGCCAAATACACAAGTTCGGCGGGCTTCCGCTTTATGCGCTGCCTCAATAGCTTGTCCTCGTGGTGGGCCAAAACATAATCTAGGCGTTCGCACTTTGATCGTTCAGCCAGACTTGGGTCCTTATCCGCGAGACGCAGCATATCACGCACAACTTCCGACACCGTTCTTTTACTTTTCCTTGCTATTTGTTTGATCTGTAACTTCAAGTTGAGTGGTACCTCGATGAATACGCCCGCATGCGTCGGCTGAACATTCTGTTTGGCCATCCGAGGGACTTGCTGCTGGCGTACTTTCCTTTTTCGGTAGGCAATTTCCCTCTTAGAGTAGTCCATCCGGCCCGTCACCACTCTGTTTCGCATAGCTTGTACAAAAGGTCTCATAAGCCCCAACTCGTTTAGCCATCGCCTCAGGTCCCTCTTGGATATGTAGAGGAGATATTTGGCTACGAGGAGCTCATGTATCTCATCAGCTGACATCCGTCGGCGCACATACCAATTCTTAATGATTTTATAGAAAGGCTTTCTAAGGCGCAGTTCCATTTCATATTGAATTGGCTTGCGCTTATATCTAAGGCATTTCATCATTTGCTTGAACCACTCAGAATCGGCGTGTTCGATGGCAATGTCAAGGCGGCGTACAATGTGCTCGACACAATCTGGAGAGAGGACGGAATCTATCGAATAATAATCATTGGTCCAATTGTTGACATAGCTGGTTGAGCACTGGGAGCAAAGGAGATTCTTTATGAACCTCTTAGCTTTTTCAGCTTTCTTATAGTAGGACCCTTTTTCAACAGCATAAAACCTATACGCAATGACAGGAATTAGTTTTTTTAAAGTTCGGGGCCTATCCGTAAAACGCAAATTGCCACCTTCCCGGACCTTCAGGAAATGCGGGTGCTTGCCAAGTGAACCACCGACATAAGCTTTGTTATAACATTGCCTGCAAAGGCCCCGGCCAGCGTGTGCCCAGCCGGTTCCTCCGCATTTAGTACATGAATTGTAGTGTTTTGCCCACTGCTTCATGAATATGAGGTCTGAAGGTAATTCGGAAATCTGAGGATTATAGCGGGGAGGCATTGCAATGTCTGTGCCTCATTTTCATTTCGTTTCTTCCGGTCCGGGATAACCCTGGAATTCAAAACCGGCTCCAGGGGGGTAACGGACCAGGATTCGGCTGTGTCGTTATTCTTTCTTACCATAGGAATATATACTGCTTCCAGACAGGGGGCGGAGAGGAGAATGTGAAGGAAATTCGTCAAGAAAGCGCTTGGTCAAGAAAGTCACTGTCACCGTTCCGATTGTCTGGCGTTGCGTCCAATATTCGCCTTCGAGTTTATGAACGGGCTTGCCGGTGATGTTGAAAAGGGTTGTACCGTCGTGGGGGGTGCTCCGGTCTCGGAGACTTGCTTTCGGTTTGCTGGTGTAGGAGTAGCAGAGCTGGCGAATCTGTCTTTCTGTGTCAATGCGAAAGCCTTCAGCGTAGCTGTGGCTTTCCATCTCGGCGGTGCGCATAACGCAACTCATCCGCCCGAAAGTTTGATTGATTGTGAGTATGACAGGAATAGGTGGCGGCGTCTTGCCTTGGGCATCCTTCCAGCTGGTTTGGAGGTGCCCTTGCCATGTGCCGTTTAGGTCGGGAAACGGAATGAGCCAGCCTTGGAGCCACTTCCAGCGCCAAGCCCACTTCATGAAGAATCCGATAAGAGCAAGGTCGAAGGTGACAACTTTAGGGATCGGACGCATGAAGTCGAGCAGGCTCTTCATGTTTAGACCGGTGGCGGTAGCGATGGCAAACCATACGAGTGCCGAGAAGGCCACAAGAATGAAAAGAAATGGCTTTAGGTTCAAGTTCCTCATAGTCATCCCTCGAATCCGACATAGTCCCAAGCGACGGAAGTGAAGGCATGGGCTTGGCGCCATGTCCACTTCTGGCCTGGGTGAAAGAGGTAGATGAGTTCGCTGACTTCTGCCCATTCCTTGCAGGACTCGTGAGTCAATGTGTTGTTGAACAGGAAAGCAAGGGTCTCACGAACGTCGGCGGCGTACCTAGAATGCTGAAAGTGCTCGTTCGGCACGTTCCACACAAGGCACTCTATGAGAAAACCCGGAACACCTGCCTCTTGTATGCCCGCCGCACTCATTTCGTTCGACAGTGATTTCAAGACTCGGACGATACTCTTAAAACGGGTTCCTGTATCGGTGTTCTTTCGGGCACCGTTTTTGTAATGCTGCTCCGGCCAGTTTATTATGCGTTTCTTCTCCTTGTCGGTAAGAAGCGCTACGCCCTCAAGCGAAGTGCGGTCTTTGAGGTAGCGACGGTGTTCAAAGAAAGCTGCTACATCTGCCTCCACGTGGTACCTGGTCTCGTGAATATCAAACGCTTTGTTGCCTCGCTTCACGGCTGGACGTCCAAAGTAATCCACAAGCGCCCGTTCAACCTCATTTTTATATTGCTCGTAAAGATAAGTTGGGGCCGAAAGTTGGAAGTCTTGGCGATTCATCCCAGGCGGAAGGTCGGGGATCAAAGTGTCAGTGCAAAGTATACCGACGTCGACGTCACTGTCTTTGCGAACGTTGGTATTGTTGCGGTAGGAGCCGTGACCAAAGACTGAGACGTTACGTGTGCGGAGCTTTTCGCTTTGCGTGATAGCATTGCGGACTGCGGAAGCTGCATTGTCGCAACGGTCTTGTTCTGTCTTGCCGGGCGGTTTTGCCCAGTCCCTAAACTGTGCTTCCCAATCACGCGGCATAGGTACGCCTGGCCCTTGGATACAAAGTGACTGAAAGAAAAGTCTGGAAGGCCTGAGGACGGAGTATGGAGTACCGCAAACGAGCAATCGCGGTGAAAAAAGTTGGTATGTCGTCTGTCGCGTTTCGTATAGCATACAGGCAAAAGCAATATAACGCACTAAAACGCGAATCGTACATAGTCGATCTCGCCATTGGAGTATATGCCCCCCGCATCACTCCGGCAGCAATATTAGGGGGAAGAGGAGGAATGGTCAAATGAAATTTGAAGAAAAAAGGGAAAAAAGCGGTCGGCCGGCGGTGGTTGCATTTGCAACCAAGACGCGGGGAGAGGCGGGCGGAGGGATGAATATCCAAGGAGGAACAAGGAATCCGCCGGAGGCGGACAAGTGTCGAATCCGCCGGAGGCGGACAAGTGTCGAATCCGCCGGAGGCGGACAAGTGTTGAAGGCAGATCCTTCGCTGCGCTCAGGATGACAAAGGCGGAAGATTGCCGCGCTGCGCTCGCAATGACCCCCGGTTTGTGAGTGCGCAGGAGTGCACCCTGGGGGCAGGCGTGGTGGTGAGATCTCTCCGCTCGCTGCACCCCTTGGGGGCAAGCTCGGTCGGGAAGACAGGTGGTGCAAGGGGACCCGCCGACGGCGGGCAAGCGGCGGACAAGTAGGGATGAATGATTATTGATTAATGAGAGGGCGGCAATGAAGGGGCGGTGTTGGGGAGGATTAAGAAAGGAAGTGGAAAATGGGTATTGACGAAATGGGGGGCGGAGCATAGTATTGGGGCAGGAATGTTGGGTTGCACAGGGTCTTTTCGAGGATCAGGTTTATGGGAACTGGCAGGCGGAAAACATCATTTTGGGTGGTAATGGGGGTACTGTTTCTGACAAGCTGCGGGGGTCAGGCAGTCAGGAAGACTGCGGCGGAAGCAGAGGTGGGCCGTACGATTGGGTCATTGGCGGAGATATTCGGCCGGGAGTCAATTGCGGTTGACGGATACGGTCTTGTGGGTGGACTGCGTGGGACGGGCTCTTCGGAATGTCCGCCTAATCTGCGGGAATATCTCAAGCAGTACATTCTGGCGCAACTGGCGCAGGGGACGGTGGACGTTGAGAAACTAATCAGCGAGCGTACTACGGCGGTGGTGGGTATTCACGGGATGATGCCGCCGGCGGCAGTGAAAGAGCAGCGTTTCGACTTGAAGGTGTCGGCACTTGCGGAGACGCAAACGACTTCTCTGGAGGGAGGCTGGCTGTATCGTGCGGAGCTGAAGGCGTCGGGTCCTTTCGGGATCGCGACGAAGGCTCTGGCGACGGCGGAGGGGCCGATCTTTCTCGACACTATCGGGGAGGCGGCGCCCGACAAGAAGGCGGGTTATGTTCTGGCGGGAGGCAGGATCCTGGACGATTACTCGATGACCCTGGTGCTTCGCAAGCCTGATTATTTAGCGGCGCGCCGGATCAGCGACATGTTGAATACGCGTTTCGGCGAGTGGACGGCGAATCCTGCTTCGCCGGACGTGGTACAATTGAGAGTACCGGCGGCGTATGTGGAGCAGAAAGAAAGGTTTGTCTCAATAGTCAAAGCAATGTATCTTGGTGAAACGCCGGAATTCATGGAAGCAAGGGCAGAGGCCTTTGTGCAACGTCTGGCCGCATCCGACGACAAGGAGGGCAGTGAGATTTCGCTGGAAGCGATAGGGATTGCTTCGTTGAAGAAACTGGCTGCTCTGCTGAGTTCAAGCGACGAGCAGGTGCGTCTGCGAGCCGCGCGATGTATGCTGAATATAGGCAGCGACGAAGGTCTGGTGACGCTGCGGGCAATAGCATTGGACAGGGGCTCGTCGTATCGAATCGCTGCACTGGAGGCCATAACCGCAGCGGCGCGTCGGAAAGACGCGGTTTCGGTTGGACGAATACTGCTGCGTGACGACGACTTTGAGGTTCGGCTGGCCGCCTACGAGCAACTGAGAAGGATGGACGATATTTCGATAACGCGCGAGCTCATCGGGGGCAATTTCTATCTGGAACAAATCGCACAGGCACAGCGCAGGGAGATCTACGCATCACGGAGAGGCCAGCCGAGAATTGTGTTGTTCGGGGCGCCGATGTCGTGCCGTGATAATATCTTTGTTCAGTCGGCCAGCGGGGATGTTACGATCAACGCGGCTGCGGGGCAGCAATATGTCTCGTTGGTTCGCAAACTTCCCAACAGGCCGAAGGTCGTGGAACTGCGAAGCTCTTTTGAGCTTGCCGATATTATCCGAACACTTTGCGAAGAACCGGTTGTGGAGGAGGGTTATACCGTCCGTTCCGGGTTGAACGTTTCCTATGACACCGCGATAGGGCTTTTGAGGCAACTGTGCGATTCGGGAGCAGTGGCAGCCGGGTTTCGGGCGGGCGCCCTTCCGGAAATCGACTAATTGTCAAGAAACCCCAAACCGTCGGCCGATAATAAGATTGCGTATTCGGCTACAGGACGCGACTACGCCGCAGGAGCGGTGTGCCGCAAGTCACCGGATAATTACAACAGGACAAGAAGATGAGGCTTGAAAGAATCGTTCTTAATGGGTTCAAGAGTTTTGCAGACAAGACAGAGTTCGTCTTTGATTCGGCCATCACCGCCATCGTCGGACCGAACGGGTGCGGCAAGAGCAACGTGGTAGATGCGACCAAGTGGGTTCTTGGGGAACAAAGCAGCAAGAGCCTTCGCAGCGACCAGATGTCGGATGTGATATTCGGCGGCAGCAGCAGCCGCAAGGCGCTGGGGTCGGCGGAGGTGAGTCTGCTGATATCCAACACCAGAGGGCAGCTGGCAATCGAGGCGGACGAGGTGGAGGTATCAAGAAGGATATACAGGAGCGGCGAGAGCGAGTACCGGATAAACAACAAGACGTGCCGGCTGAAGGACGTGCGAGAACTGTTCATGGACACGGGGGTCGGGGCGCGTGCTTACTCGATAATCGAGCAGGGTCAAATTGAGCAGCTATTGAACGCGTCGAAAGCGGACAGAAGAGTGATATTCGAAGAAGCCGCAGGTATAAGCAAATACAAGTCCCATAAGAAGGAAGCGCTTCGCAAACTGGAGCGGACGGAGCAGAACCTGCTTCGGCTCGCGGATATTCTGGTCGAGGTGACGAGGAATCTGCGAAGCGTAAAGCTGGCGGCGGGCAAGGCCAGAAGCTATCTGCAGTACAGCCAGAGGCTGAAGGATGTTCAGGTCAACTACTCACTGGCAGAATATGCGAAGATAAGCACGAAGAGGGTGGAAAAGCAAGAGGCACTGGGGGGGCGGGAAGACGAGTTTGCGCGGGCGGCGAGCGACTTGGCAAAGGCCGATGCGCTGCTGAGTGAATTAGGAAGGGAAATAATAGAGACGGAGAACAGGCTGAACCGCGCGGACAGCTCGCTGGTAGCTGTCCAAAGCAAAATAGAGCAGAATTTGCAGCGGATCGAATTCCTTCGTATGCGAATTGTCGAGCTTCAACAAAGAGGGGAATCCGCGGGAAAGAGACTGCAAAAGCTCAAGGAACAAAGAAATGAATTCACGGAAGAGCTGAGACAGTGTGAGCAGGAGCAGGTAAACTGCGACAGGGAACACAGTGCCAAAGAGCAGGAAGCGCAACAGGTCCAGGAAACGATACAGCAAATAAACAGCCAGTGCGTTTCGCTGGAAGCACATCTGGAAGATGAAAAGTCGGGGATCATCGATATCGTCAGAAGGACCGCTCAGCTTCACAACGAATTGCAGAGCATATCTGTTTATCGTGACAATCTGTCCAGTCAGAAGGACCGTCTGGCGGGGCGCGCCAATAGCGCGCAGGCAGAGCTGGAACAGCTCCTGGCGGAAAAGGCACAACATCAGGCAAGGCTGACCGACATCGAAAAGGTGCTGGAGGAACTACAGCAGAGCCTGAGCGGCAAGCGGAAAGACGCCGAAGGAATCAGCAGGCAAATCACAGAGGACAACAAGCGGCTGGCCCAAAGCAAGGAGGTCCACAGCGCCCTGAACAGTGAACTGACGATATTAACGGACATGGAGAAAAGGCGCGAAGGACTCAATAACGCGGTGAAGAATATTTTACAGAGGCGTACGAGTCACCACGGCAAATTCGCCTATGTGGAAGGCGTGCTTGCGGACATTATCAGCACGGACGTCGAGTATGCGGGTGCGGTGGAGGCGGTGCTCGAGGGCAGGACGGACGCTTTGGTGATTAACAGCCGGGAGGCGCTGCTTGCGGACAGGGAAGAGACCGACAATCTGGAAGGGAGAGTGAACTTCATCTGCAGCGACAGGATAGAGCCGTTTGTGGACATGAAGGACTTGTCAGGATTTGGGGGGGTAAAGGGCAGACTTGCGGAATTCGTGAGAACGCAGAGCAGATACGCACCGTTGGTCTGGAGACTATTGGGCAAAGCGGTTGTCGTTGAGTCCGTTGAGGCGGCAGTGGAGCTGGCGGCAGAGACGGCAGACGGCTACGAATATGTCACCGTCAAGGGTGAGGTTCTGACAACGGAAGGTTCGGTAAAGCTGGGACCTCTTGTAAGAACGACCGGCTTGATATCGCGCAAGAGCCGGCTTCGCCAATTGGAGCAGACGCTTGCAAAGCTGCAGGCGGAGACGGCCGGGCTGGAAGATCAAATAGACAGGAACACGCAGACAAGCGAGCACTTAGCCAAGCTGTGCCAGGAGCTGCGCACGGCCATTTATGAGGCAAACACGGAGAAGATGCAGATCAGCTCAAAGCTGAGCATGCTGGAGCAGAATATCAACCGGCTGGGGCAGGAGCAGCCATTGATTGCGAGCGAAATGGACCTGCTGGAAGCACAGATCGCCCAGTCAGTTCAAAAAGAATACGATTCAAAACAGAAACTGGAGGAGCTGGAGGCTGTCAACACGGAAAGAACAACTCGCATCAGGGAGCTTGAGAAAGAACATTCCGAGCAGAGGGCCCAGCAGCAGGCCAAGATGAGCAGACTGACGGACTTAAGAGTTGCTCTGGGTCAAATCACCGAACAGCACAAAGCCCTGAAACAAGCGATGGCAAGTCTGGAGGGGCAGCTCGAAGAGAACCACAGGGCGGCCAAGTCAGCGCAGACGGAAACAGAGAGCTGCGCAGAAGAGCTGGCAAAAACACGGAGAGATATTCTTGCCTGTGAAGGTGCGGTGTCAGAGTTGTTTGTGGAAAAGGAAAAGAATCAACAGAGCAGCAGTCTTTTGCATGAAACCGTGGAAAGGCTGCTCGAAAGACAAAAGGAGACGGACCAACTGGTCAGGGGCAAACGAGCGGCGCAGAGTGAAATAGAGCAGAGAATCAATGAGCTGAAAATAGAGCTGAGTCAATTGGAAGTAAGGAACCAGGACCTGGTCGAGCGGGTGCGTGAGGAGCTGCAAATGGATTTGGCCGCTACCTACGAGAGCTACCAAGCGAGTGAGGTCGATTGGGAGAATATAAGAGAGGAGATAGCGGAGCTTCGTGGGAAGATCGAGCGTCTGGGCAACGTGAACGTTGACGCAATAGCGGAGCAGGACAACCTTGAAAAGCGACACGAGTTTCTGAGCACACAGGTTGAGGACTTAAACAGCAGCAAGGGGCAGTTGCAGCAGTTGATAAACCGGCTTAACAAGCAGAGCCGGGAGAGATTCACGGAGACTTTTGAGCAAATCAGAGTGCATTTTCAGCAAATCTTTCGAAAACTATTCGGCGGCGGCAAAGCCGACATCCTGCTCGAAGATGCGGAGGACATACTCGAGGCGCCGATAGAGATAATCGCCCGGCCGCCGGGCAAGGAGACGAGGACCATATCTCTGCTGAGCGGCGGCGAAAAGTCCATGACCGCCATCGCCCTGCTCTTTGCGATTTTCAAGACCAAGCCGTCTCCGTTCTGCTTTTTAGATGAGATTGACGCTGCGCTGGACGAAGCAAACAATGAGCGTTTCAACCTGATGCTGCAGGAATTTCAAAAGGACTCGCAGTTCATAATGATTACTCACTCCAAACGCACGATGAGTGCCGCCGATGTGCTGTTCGGAATAACGATGCAGACGCGCGGCGTAAGCAAGAAGATAAGCGTCCGATTCGGCCAGTACGACGAGATCGAAGAGGACGCCGCCGCGGTTGCCTGAGCAAGGCGGCACGCGTGCAAGCGGTGAGTATGCTCGGCGCCACAATCCCGCGATATTTCTTTCGCCGCAGAAAGAGTTAAGCGTGTATATTAGAATGCGCACTCTGTCCCAATATGCGGTCCACGGGTAATAACATGCAATATCCTGCTCCATTGGCTGCTCTGGAATTGGGGTATACAAAGTAGTCGGGGAATGATAAGATGCCGCGAAATCTGAAGTGACCGGAACAGCTAAAATGGCAGAGAAGCTCGATAAACATGTTCTGAAGAACGGGATGGTTCTGCTTGGCGAGCCGATGGAGGGGGTGGAATCGGCGGCGTTTGGTTTCATGCTGCCGGGGGGGGCGTCGCGTCTGCCCGAAGGGTGCAGCGGCGCGGCAAATGTCGTGCTCGACTGGATTTTTCGAGGTGCGGGCGATAAAAACAGCCGGCAGCTCAGTGATGCGCTCGATGGTATCGGGCTGCATCGTGGCAGTTCCGTCAACAGTGCTCATGTCACAGTCGGCGGCGTTTTGGAAGCCGGCAACCTGGGCGAGGCCCTCGACCTACACGGCGATATAATTCGACAGCCTCGTCTGGAACAAGAGCAGTTCGAACCGGCCCGGCAGCTCGCCATAGACGGGGTGCTGGCCCTCGAGGACGACCCGCGGCAAAAAGTCACACTCATTCTGCGAGAGCAGTTTTATCCTACTCCTTTGGGGCGCAGCGCCGTGGGCAATGTCGAGGACCTCAAGGCCCTGACGCCGGAGACGACCAGAAGAATCATACAAGATGGTTTCAACCTGTCGGATACGATTTTTGCGGTGGCGGGCAAATATGAGTTCGATTCGATTGTCCGGCAATTCGAAGATTCTTTCGAGACAGAGCCGCAGGAAACTCTGGGGGCGATTAAGTTCGGCTTGCGAGACGACCGGTATACGCACATAAGCAATGAAGGAGCACAGGTCCACATCGGGATTATGACGGGGACGGTCACCGTTGGCGACGATGACTACTACAATGCAAGGGTGGCAATATCCGTTTTGTCGGGCGGCATGAGCGCCCGCTTGTTCACCGAGGTGCGGGAGAAGCGCGGGCTGTGCTACGCCATCGGTGCGCGGTACCACACTCTGAAGGAGGCAGCAGGCATCATGTGCTACGCCGGCACCACGCCGGAAAAGGCCCAGGAGACGCTCGACGTGATAACGGCGGAGTTCAATCGGCTCAGCGAGGGAATCAGCGAGGATGAAATCGAGCGGGCAAAAGTGGGACTGAAAAGCGCCCTGATTCTGCAGAGTGAATCCTCGAGCAGCAGGGCCGGGGGAATCGCAAGCGACTACCATCTGCTCGGTCGGGTCCGAAGCCTTGACGAAATCAAAACGAGAATCGAAGAGACCACTGTTGATTCTGTCCTCGTATTTCTGCGAGACAACAGGTTCGAAGATTTTACTGTAGTGACAATCGGTCCCAAGGAAGTAAAAGTCAAGTAGAAGTATGGAATTCAAGAGCAAGATTCTGGAGAACGGGTTAGCCGTCATCGGTGAGGTCAACAAGTCGGCCAAATCAGCGGCGGTGGGTTTTTTCGTGAAAACGGGCTCGCGTGACGAGAGCGAGCAGATAAACGGCGTATCGCACTTTCTCGAACACATGCTTTTCAAAGGCACGGAGAAGCTCGGCCCCATCGAGGTCAACGAGGCGTTTGACCGGACGGGCGCTCAATTCAACGCTTTTACGAGCGAGGAAAACACCGTCTATTATGCGGCTGTCCTGCCGGAATACCTTATTGAGGTCACCCGGCTATGGATAGAGCTGATGAGGCCCGCGCTTCGAGATGATGATTTCAACCTCGAAAAGAACGTAATCAAAGAAGAAATTGCGATGTACAAGGACCTGCCGAGCTTCGACGTGATGGACCGCTGCCGGAAACTTCACTTCGAGGGACATCCGTGCAGCAAGAGCGTCCTTGGGAGCGAGCAGAGTATTGATGGTATGACTGCCGAGCAAATGAGGTCCTATTTTTGCAGCCGGTACTCGCCGAACAATATGGTCGTCGGCTGCGCAGGGAATTTCGACTGGGAGCAAATCTGCTCCGCAATCGAGGCTGCCTGCGGGCAGTGGTCAAAGCAGGACGCCGACAGAAAGCTGGAGCACTTCGGAGGCAGCAAAAAGAAAGAGCGGGTTGAAAAGGCGAACATGGCTCTCGAGCATATATGTTTGATGAGTGCGGGCGTGCCGGCGCAGGACCCGAGAAGGTTCGCCGCCTCGCTGCTGGCGATGATTATCGGCGATGACGTCGGCTCGCGGTTTTTCTGGGAGCTGGTTGATAAGGCCCTTGCGGAAGCGGCCACGATGCAGTTCGGGGCAATGGACGGCACGGGCGTTTTTTGCAGTTACATCCTCTGCGGCAGTGACAATGTCTCGAAGGTGCTGGAAGTGGTCGCGAAGGTTTTCAAGGATATCGAGGAAAGCGGCATAACGCAAGAGGAGCTGACAAAGGCAAAGAACAAGCTTCTCAGCGAAGTGGTGATAAAGAACGAGCTGCCGATGGGTCGGCTGATTGATTTGGGCTTCAACTGGACATATCTGCGCGAGTATCGACCTGTGGGACAGGACGTGGAGGATATCAAATCCGTGACGGGCGAGCAGGTCAATTCACTCATAGAACAGTTCAAACCGGGCGATTTCACGCAACTTTCTACAGGCCCAGCCCGCCAGGAATAGCTTCCAAGCGGCAAAATTGTCGTATTTTCTCATTGATTAATTTGGCCGATCCTGTTAAACTGGGCAAGACCAGTGGGATTTAAAGGAGGTTTTCAGGTGGACAAGGACGACAGAGATGGGCAGATTGACGATGATATCCTGCAATCGAGGAAAGACATCCTTCGCTCCAGGGACATAATCCCGCCGTATAACCAGGAACCGGCCCAGGAGGCACCGCGGCGGGAAGCAGGCGGGCAGAAAGACGCAACAGGTGAGCCCGCTGAGCCGGCGGCGCAGGAGGGAGAGGTTCAGGCGGGAACTGCGGAGGAAGAGCCGGCGGGGCCGGCCGAGCCCTCGCAAAAGAGCGAAATACCGAGGTTCGACCTTGCCGAAGATATAATGGCCGAGCAGCGAAGGATAACCGCCATAAGGAGGAAGGCGCCCGCGGAGAAAAAGGAGGCGCAGGTGCAGGAGCTTCAAGTCGAGGCGGCGGGTCGGCGCTTCGAGCCTGTGAGTCCGGGTGGGCCACAAGAGGAGAAAATCATCGCCCAAATCGTGGCGAGGGACATTGAAAGACTGCTTCGAGGCGAAGCCGCAGATGTTTAAAAGGAGGACTGCCAAGACCATAGGCATAAACACAAGAAACGGCTGAGGGATTGTTCATAATTGCCTTTGGGGGGCGGAGGGCAAAAACGTGAAAAAAACACTTGTCGCATTCATTTGCCTGCTGGGGGTTCTGCCGTGCGCGAGCGTTGGAGGGTAGCTGATCTTATCACGCCAAACTGATAGACGACTGCCAAAATTACCAAGAATCACACCAGCATGGCGGGAAGTATCTTAAGTCTTCTAAATAAACTTCCCCATTGTTACTAAAGTCACCAATTGGTGGTAACCCATCTGTTTCCAACCAATGATTCATAAATATAGCATAGTCTTTAAAATCAATTTTATTATCCACGTAAAGATCTAACATTGAGCAATCCCTGCCTTCTTTTGCTCCTAAGTCAGGGCCATTTCCTTTATAAGACCAACCAATATCTACACCAAGGTCTACTACTTCTGAAAGCGGTGATAAAACATATTCTCCTTGAAAACTGGGGTCAAGATTGTAAAAACTATTAATAGGGCCATCTGGGTCTTGTTCCAAAATTCCAAGAGCAGAGCCTCCATTGTCTGGGGGAGTATAAGGAATTGTGCAATTAAAGAAGTTGTTGTTTGTGACTGTTCCACTGAAATTATTGTAGTCTTCAATTCCTATACCACAATTTGTAAAAATATTGTTTGCAACAAGGCCATTTACATCATATAAAGGCTCATTAAAATCTATTCCTGTTCCTGAACCATCAAAATCATTATGGAGTATGTTTAAAATTGCAGGGTTGGTAATTTCTAATGCTGAAGCTCCAGCAATTTTTTTACCAACTAAAACTCCTGTTTTACTGTATTCTATAATATTCCTACTTAAATTTACATAAGTACCATCAACTAAGTTTTCTAGATGTACGCTGTTTGGTTCATGTTCTTCATTAAACCAACTACCTCCAACAATAAGTTGTGCACCTCCTGAAAGATCAGCATATATTGTATCTTTAATTGCTTCTGCGAATTTAACAGGAAAATTCAGATTTTCTTGCTCAATTATTAATTGCCCGTTTGCATCTTTAATATCATTTACATCTTCTATAATACTCCCAACAAATGCATAAGTTCCGGTTGCAGTATTTTCTATTTTAACACAATGATCATTACCCCATGCATGAAAACCAATCCCATTAAAGATAAATCTTGCATTATTATCTGCAAAAATTTGTGTTTTTGTAAGAGCCAAGCCAGTTTCAATACTGTTAATTCTCATAGTATAGTTTTTAACACGATTTGAATCAAGATTTGGGTAAAGGCCATAGTCTTGTGGTGGCCAGTGACTATCTATATTTGCAAACCTAGCTCCATTTCCGTGACTTATGTTCATAATCCAACTATTTTCACTAAGAATACATGCGGGTCTATTAATATCAAAACATTCTGATTCAGGATTAATACATGTCTCATCAATATAAATAGAATCAAAGCAAGTTGGGTCAAAAGTATTTGCATCTTCTAGATTAAGGCAATTTGGATTAAAATTACAAGGGTCATTTAAATTAAAGCAATTTGGGTCAAAATAATTTGGATTTTCAAAATCAAGGCAATTTTGGTTAAAATAATTTGGGTCATTTAAATTAAGGCAATTAGGATCAAAATAATTAGGGTCACAAGGATCAAAGCAATTAGGGTCAAAGCAATTATCATTAAAACAATTATGGTTAAAACAATTAGGGTCAAAACAATCGAGATCATAGCAATTAGGGTCTAGACAAGGAAGGTCATAACAATCAATATCATTAGCATCCATTTCATCATTTATCTTTCCGTAAAAAGCATGAGAAGCACTTGAATTAACATCTGTTGGAACTACTAAAGTAGTTTCTGCACTTGTTTTTTGCGGAGCAAAAAAACTTAATATTTTTTCTAAACCAGAATTTGAACTAGGCATTAGCCAGGTTGCAACAGTCACACAGGGTATAAGCAGTGAGATTATCCTGATTCCAGAGGTATTAGTGAGTTGCTGGTTTAAGCCTTTCGCGTTCATTTTCTGGGCTCCTTAATTTCTGGCCTGCCTTTCCATAATTGGGGTCGCAGTAGAACTCTCTCGGTTCTCGTGTCCGGATGAGAGTATTATATCACGAAATTGACGATTGTCAAGTTCTTTTCGGGGGCTGTGAGCGAATTATGGGATGGGCGCAGACCGGGACTGCCGAGGCGTCAATGCCGCCCTACTACTGGGCGCTGCTTGCCGACCTCAACAACGACGGCGCCGTGAATTTCGTCGACGTCGGACACTATGTCGACTATTGGCTGGACGCGGGCAGCGAATTGCCCCCCGACTTAGACAGGAACGAAATGGTGGATTTGACGGACTACGCCCTGCTTGGGCAGAATTGTTTCTCACAGACAAGCTGGCACGAATAGCGTGTGCGTGAGGTCATAAAAGGGCATTGATTTTTCAATCCTTGTCTTCGCGCTGATTTTCCCTATAATCTCGATACTCGATGGCGGCCGTGCGCCTTCGCGGGGCCGGCATTGACGGTCGAGAGTGCTTTGGAATATTTGGAAAGGATTGTTTAGTTATGGGATTACACGCAGCAGATATTGCCGTTCTGGTGCTGTATCTAATCGCTATGGTGGCCATCGGTATATGGTCGGCGAGAAAGATAAAGGACAGCGCTGACTTCTTTATGCCGCGCCGATTCGGCAAGGCGATGATGATAATGTTCTCTTTCGGTACGGGGACGCACTCGGACCAGGCGGTCAGCGTCGCCTCGAAGAGCTTCACTAACGGCCTATCGGGGATATGGTATCAGTGGCTGTGGCTGCCGGTAACGCCTTTTTACTGGCTAATTGCTCCGGTATTCAGGCGGTTTCGGGCAATAACCACTTCGGACGTGTTCGAGGCGAGGTACGACCCGAGCGTGGCGATGCTTTACGCGGTGGTGGGGGTGCTAAACTTAGCGGTGAATATCGGCGTTATGCTGAAAGGCTCGAGCGAGGTGATCTCGGCCAGCACGGGCGGGCTGGTGAGCGCGAATCTTGCCATTGCCATTATGACGGTGATATTCGTGGTTTACGGCGTGGCCGGCGGGCTCGGGGCGGCGATAATCACCGACTTCATCCAGGGGGTGCTGACTATTATCTTTTCTTTTCTCTTGCTGCCGCTGATATTGAATGCGGTCGGCGGAATCGCGGGACTGAGAGAGGTGATTAAGGACCCGCACATGTTTTCTCTGGTGGCACCGGCGGAAATCGGATTCTTCTACATAGCGGTGATCGCCTTTAACGGCCTCGTTGGCATTGTCACTCAGCCGCACACGATGGCCAACTGTGCGGCGGGAAAGACCGAGATGGAAGGGCGCGTCGGCTTTATGGGGGGGACATTGATAAAGCGTTTGTGTACAGTACCGTGGGCCCTGACGGGGCTGGCGGCGGTGGCGTACTTTGCGGGCAGGGCCATTGAGCCGGACAAGGTATTCGGGGCGGTGGCGGGCGAGTTTCTGCCGAAGATTCTGCCCGGCGTGTTGGGCGTATTCATCGCGGCAATTCTCGCCTCGGTGATGAGCTCGTGCGACGCGTTTATGATATCGTCTTCGGCGCTGTTTACCGAAAACGTCTACAAGCGCGTTCTGCCCCGAAAACCGGACAGACACTATGTTACCGTAGGGCGAATCACCGCGGTTATTATCGTAGCCGGCGGGGTGGGCTTTGCCTTCTGGCTGCCGGGCGTGGTAAAAGGGCTGGAGATATTCTGGAAGATTTCCCCGATGATGGGGATAGCGTTCTGGCTGGGGCTTTTCTGGAGACGCACCACGGTGAAGGGCGCCTGGGCCGCAACGCTTTCAGCATTTGCTATCTGGTTCCTGACAGGACGCGGATTCTTCATCTCATGGCTGGGCAGTCTACCCGTTGCTGAGTCGCTGCGCCTTGTCTTCGTCAAGAGTGGAACGCCTGAGGTCTATCTTCCGTGGCAGATGGTGTTTTATCTTGGGGGAGGGCTGCTGGTTGGCATAATCGTGAGCCTTTTGACCAGGCCGGTCGCGAAGGATAAGCTGGATAATTTCTATGCACTGGTTCGAACGCCGATCAGGCCGGGCGAGGAGGTGACGGCCCCGTGCACGCTGCCGGTCGGTGCGGTTGTACCCGAGAAGCGAAACCTGCTGCCGAACACGAGTCTGGAGATACCGATTCCTTCGCTCATGTCGGTAATCGGGTTCCTCGTGGGGTGGGGATGCGTCGCGGCCATCATTTACGTTGTTTGTCTTATTGCAGGCGTGTAACAGACAGAGAAATGCTCTTTGTGCGCAGCCAAGTATTGGTGGCAGTCGGTCTGGCGCTGGCGTCAGTGGCTGGTCCTGCCGGTGCCGATGCGGTTCTGCCAGCGTGGCAGCAGCCCGGCGCTGTAGAAGAGACGCCATTTGCGCTCGGCACGGGCAAAGGCGAATACAAGGCGTGGGGCAGGGATAAAGATTATCGCGTATTTTTGGCGGAGTTTCTGCCTGCTCTGTTCGAGCGGACGGTTTCGCTGGACAGGTTCGACCCGAACTGCGAACTTGTATGGATTTTCACCGGTGAGCATGGAGGATTCACGGTCACGATTAGTCACAACCGGGTCAGCCTGTACCAGAGGTTTTACGACTCGGCGGGTTTCGAGAACAAGTTCGAGGGCAAACGCCTGCGGCACCCGGAGAAGCGCGAACCGGCAGCGCAGGTCGAGTACAGCGGCGAGCTGCGCGCGGTGACAGTGAAGATGGATTACAAACTGGGGCTGTCGGTAGCGCTGAACGGGCGGACTGTTTTGGAGCAGGAGTGTCTGCTGGACGTCAGCCGACATCAGTTGCGATTGACGGGTGACGGTGAAACCTCCGGCAAGATGCTTGAGCCGACGGCGGAACCCGCTATCGTTCGCGTGAAGCCTGAGATCAAATATCAAACGATGATGGGGTTCGGGGGGATCACGACGCCGACCGCTTATGCTCAATTGAGTCCCGAGGGCAAGCGGCGGTGGTGGGAGCTTGTATGCGAGTACAACCTGCTCATTCAGCGGGAGTATCCAATCGGGCGACGGCTGAATCGTGAAATGGACAACTGGGACAGGGCGGCAGATGCTACGCCGCATTATTACGGTGACAACTTCCCCAATGGAGAAATCAGTGACTTCAAATATATCAGAAGACTGAGAAAACTTGGCGGCAAAGTCCTGTTCGAGTTCTGGGCGCTGCCGCCGTGGGCGGAGGGCGATTCGGAGAAATACGCCGAAGCGATGGTGAGCTACTGCAGGGTCTCTAAAGAAAAGGCGGGCGCGCCACCCGATGTTGTCGGAATTCAAAACGAAAAGCGACAGACGGAAGAAATGTGGCACGAGATGACGCTAACGCTGCGGCGAAAACTTGACCAGGCCGGTTTCAAGGACGTTCGGATACATATAAGCGATGCGGGGACACTTTCCGGCGGCATCGAGCGCGCCAAGGCGTTTCGTGCATCGAAGGAAGCCTGGGCGGAAATCGATTATGCGGCCACGCACATGTACGACTATCAGAATTTCTTCACCGACCCGGACGGTTTCGATGGTCTGCTGAGACAATGGAAGGAATTGGCCGGTGACAAGCCGTTCTTGTCAACGGAACTGTGCATCAACAACGATAAATACCAGTGGCCGACGTATCGCGTTGCCCTGGCGATGGGGCAGCTCTATCATAAGAACCTTGTTCTGGCCGATGCATCGGCGGTCTGCTATTGTTGGACGCTGCTGAACGTGGTGCAGCCATCCTTCGGCTGGACGCGGACGCTGACAGTGCCGGACAGGTCGCACGGCTTTGTGCCTGTCGCACCGAGTCACCAGTTGAGGGTGTTCGGAGCGTTCAGCCGGCGAATACATGAAGGAATGACGCGCATCGCCGCGCGGACGGACGTCAACGACCTGCTGGTTTCAGCATTTGTGGGCGAGGGCAACAAGGGCACGGTCGTCGTACTGAACCGCTCGACAAGGCCGAGGCGGGTGCGCGTAATCCGACCGGGGGCGACGTTCGACGAAATGGAACTCGTCGACCCGTATCATGAGAACGAAGTGATGGCGGTCCCTGCCGTGGAAGAAGGCGTCGCGGAGGTCACCGTCCAGCCGGGTGCTATCGTGACTTTGACAAATACAGCCTTGGGTAAAGTCCCTGCTGAAATAATCGCAGGGATCAAATAGTCGAACGTGCAGATGCAGTAGTTATGACAAGAAATCCTTTCACCAACAATCCGATGCTGCCGGTCGATGTGGTGCTCGCCCCGGCGTGGTGGTTTCATAACGAGGGGCTGACCTTCGATGAGGAGTTCTTCTATGAGCCGGTCAGGCGAGTGGAAGCGGAGCGAAGGATGGAGCAGGCGCTTTACGAGCGGTGGGGAAAATTTGGGCTCGGAGAGGGCAGGGACAAGGACCTGCCGGTCGTCGGTGCGGTGCACCTGGCGGCGGGGTATCTGCTGAGTGAAATGTTGGGCTGCAAAGTGGAATACAAGGAGGATACGCCGCCGCAGGTACTCTGCGCGAAGATGGACAACCTGAGCATTTCCGCGGACGCGGCCTTTGAGAGCGCGGCATATAAGAAGTTCGCGCGGCTTGCCGAATCGCTTAAGGCGAAATACGGTTATCTGACCGGCGACGTGAACTGGGGCGGCATCCTGAACATCGCTCTTGACCTTCGGGGCGAGGGCATGTTTATGGATATGTTCGACGAGCCGAAGGAGGTCAGCATATTCTTAGGTGAAATCGCCAAAGTAATCGCGAGATTCACGCAGGGACTTCAAAAAGAGACCGGCTCGACGTCAATCAGCGTCAACAGGAATGTGCGTCACCTCGAACCGGCGGTGTTTCTGCACAGCGAATGCTCGCACACAATGATTTCCGTGGAGGACTACAGAAAATTCCTTTTCACCTTCGACCAGCGGTGGAGCGAGAAATACAGGCCGTTCGGCATTCATTTTTGCGGCAAAGATCCGGACCGCTACGGGGAGGTTTTCGCCGAGCTTGGCAGAGTAAACTTTCTCGACGTGGGATGGGGCGGGGACGTAGCGAAGCTGCGAAGGGCTCTTCCAAAGACGTTCCTTAATATCAGGCTCAGCCCGGTTGAGATGATAGAGCAGAGCACGTCGGAGATAGAGGCAACAATCCGCAGGCTGGTCGCCGATTCAGGAAATCTTCAACTGACCGGAGTCTGCTGCATCAACATTGACGAAAAGGTGACCGATGATAAGATAACTTGCATGTTCGAGACTGTGGCCGCACTCCGTGAAGAATATTCAAATTGACAGAGTGTTTCAAACGGAATACTTCTGATGACACATAAACAGCGCGTACTGACGGCATTAGAGCACCGGCAGCCGGACCGGTGTCCGTGCGATTATATCGGCACTCCGGAAGTGGATGAAAAACTAAAGAAGCACTTTCAGACGGACAGTATGGACGTGGTGCTGGAGAAACTCGGCGTGGACCTTCGCATTGTCGATGCGCCATACATCGGGCCGGAGCTGCGGAAATGGGAGGATGGGCGGTTCGAGAACTACTGGGGCAGTATTCGCAAGCCGGTCAGCAACGAGGCGGGGACATACAACGAAGCCGTGGAGTTTCCGTACGCTGAGTTTAAGACGGTCGAAGATGTCGATAAGTTCAGGTGGCCAAAGGTGGATTGGTTCGATTTTTCGAGAATGGCCGAAGACTGCAAGAGGTATTCGGACTACGCCATCGTGTTCGGCTCGCCGGGCAATATGGACTTGATCAACGGCACATCATACGGCAGAGGCGTCGAGCAGACGATATACGACATCGCCCTGGAGGACCCGATAGGGCTGGCGTGTATGCAGAAGCGTTTTGACTGCTGCTACGAAATCAGCAAAAAGGGCCTCGAAACAACGGGCGGGCAGATTGATATTCTCTGGATTGGAGATGATTACGGCACGCAGAACGGGATGCTGATGAGCCCGGAGAAGTGGCGCAAGCTCTTTTTCCCGAAACTGAAGGAGATGTGCGCTTTGGGGCACGAATACGGTGCGAAGGTGATGCTGCACTGTTGCGGCTCGACGCGGCCGCTCTGGGCTGGGCTGATTGAAGCGGGGGTCGATATCTACCAGACGGTCCAGCCGGAGGCGAAAGATATGGACCCAGCCGAATTAAAGGCCGAGTTCGGCGGGCAGATATGCCTGCACGGCACCATCAGCATCCAGAAAACGCTGCCCTTCGGCACGCCGCAGGACGTGGCGGCCGAGGTCCGCACCCGCATCGAAACCGTCGGCAAAAACGGCGGCCTAATCATCGCCCCGGCTCACAACTGCCAGCCGGATACACCCGTCGAAAACCTCTTAGCACTGTACGAAGCAGTGCAGCGATTTTGACCTTTCAAGCCGTTTTCCAATTCGAATAGGGCCGAATCAAGTGATGATTCTGTCATATATGCCACTTTGCAAATTAGGTTTGAAATATGGTGGGGGATGGTGTATATTCCGTCGATTAAGGGCGTTTCAGGAACAAACAAGGTAACTTTCAGTAAAGGATTGCAGCAGATATGAACTTAGAGAAGTACTCGTTCGGGATTGGGGACAGATTCGGGCATCAGGGCAGGGCGCAATTGCAGGCCATTATTAAGGCAAAAAAGGCCGGCGTTGACATTACGCCGGTGTGGAACAAATCACACCGCGAACATACGATTATCGGGACGGCGCCGCCGGACGTGCGAAGCGAGGCGGATGCGGCGGTCAAGACCCTCGGCTGGGGCGGCTCTTACCGGGTGGATGCGGACCATATCGGGCTGAAGAACGTTGATTTGTTTATCAAGTCGAGCGACTTTTTTACTTTAGACGTGGCGGATTTCATCGGCAAGCCGGCGGACAAGAAATACAAAAGCACGTTCGTCAAAAAGTATAAGAAGTACACGGGGTCTCTGGAGATTCCGGGCATCGACGAAACGCTCGATGTAACAAAAGAACGGGTGGAGGCGATAGCGGACAAGTTTCTTCTTGCGGCGGTGGAGGCGGGCAAGATTTACCGTCACATCGAGGCGGCCAAGGGCAGAGGGAAATTCATAACGGAGGTATCGATGGACGAGACGGACCAGCCGCAGACGCCCGTCGAGATGCTGTTTATCCTGGCGGCTCTTGCCGATGAGCGAGTGCCGGCGCAAACAATAGCGCCGAAATTCACGGGCCGATTCAATAAGGGCGTGGATTACGTGGGCGACGTCGCTCAGTTTGCGAAGGAATTCGAAGAGGACCTTGCGGTGATTGGGTTTGCGGTTAAAGAGTTCGGCCTGCCAAAAGAGCTGAAGTTGAGCGTGCATTCGGGCAGTGACAAGTTCTCGATCTACAGGGTGATGAACAAGGCGTTGAAGAAATTCAACGCCGGGCTGCACCTGAAGACGGCCGGCACAACGTGGCTGGAAGAGCTAATCGGTTTGGCTTTAGGCGGCGGTGACGGTCTATCAATAGCTAAGCAGGTTTACGCCAATGCGATGGGGCGGTTCGACGAGCTCTGCGGCCCTTACGCGACGGTCATCGATATCGATAAGAGCAAGCTGCCATCGCCGGGTACGGTTGAGAAATGGAGCGGCGAGCAGTACGCCGATGCGCTGCGCCATGACCAGTCGTGCGAGAGCTACAACCCCAATTTCCGACAGTTGCTGCACGTCGGGTACAAGGTCGCGGCGGAGATGGGCGATGAGTTTCTCGACGCACTGAAAAGGTACGAGGAGACAATCGCACAGAACGTAACCGAGAATATTTTCGAGCGGCATATAAGACCGATTCTCATGGATTAAAGGACTGTACAAGATGGACGATTTATTCGATTTGAAAGGCAAAGTGGTTGCGATTACGGGGGCGGGCGGCATTCTTTGCGGCGCGATGGCAAGGGCGCTTGCGGGGGCCGGGGCGAAGATAGCTGTCTGGGACCTGAGCGAAGAAGCGGCGGGCAGGGTAGCCGGTGACATCAAGTCAAAAGGCGGGACCGCGATAGCCGTTAAGTGTAATGTCTTGGACAAAGACACGCTGGAGGCGGCCAGGAAAAAGACCGTTGCCGAGCTTGGCGAAATCGACATACTGATAAACGGGGCGGGGGGCAATAAGAAGGAGGCGACCACGTCGGAGACGCTGCCCTTTTTCGATTTGCCCGCCGATGCGGTTCGATTCGTGTTCGATTTGAACTTCATCGGCACGTTTCTTACCACGCAGGTCGTTGCCAAGGATATGGCCAAACGCGGCAAGGGGAGAATTTTGAACGTTTCGAGTATGGCGTCTCTGAGTCCGCTGACCAAGGTGATGGGCTACTCGGCGGCCAAGGCTGCTATCAATAACTTCACGCAGTGGCTTGCGGTGCACCTGTGCCAGAATTATTCGAAGGAGATTCGCGTCAACGCGATTGCGCCGGGGTTCTTTCTGACAGAGCAGAACCGGTTCCTGGTGACGGATGAAAAAACGGGCAAGCTAACGGCGCGCGGCAAGACGATAGTCGATCATACACCGATGGGAAGATTCGGTGAGCCGGAGGAATTGATCGGCGCGGTCATCTGGCTGCTGAGTGATGCGGCTAAATTTGTTACGGGAATCGTTGTCCCCATCGACGGGGGGTTCTCGGCGTTCAGCGGCGTGTAAACTTTTCTTATCAGGAGAATGAAATGACGGGAGTTGACCCAGCAAAGGCATTGAAAGAGTTCAAACCCACAAAGAAGTTTTTCGTGGGCATCGATTCGGACGGCTGCGCGTTCGACAGCATGGGCATAAAGCAGCGGGAGTGTTTTTGTCCCTGGATGATTGCGTATTTCGGGCTGCAGCCGGTGGCATGGGCGGCCCGTGAATGCAAGGAATTTGCGGATTTGTTTTCGAAGACGCGCGGAGCAAACCGTCACAAGACCATCAAGCGCATACTGACGGAGCTGCTGCCCTGTCATCCGATGGTCAAGGCGAGAAATTTCCGGGTGCCGCAATTTCCGCATTATTGCGCGTGGGTTGATGACCCGAAGAGTCTGTTGAGCAATGAAGGGCTTGAGAAGGCAATTGCCGATGCGCCGACAGACGAAGCGAGACGCGAGCTGGAGCACGTCCTTGCGTGGAGCAGGCAGGTGAACGTGGCGGTAAAGGACATCGTTAAGGATGTGCCGCCCTTTCCATACGTGCGGGAAAGTCTGGAGAAGATGCAGCCGCTGGCGGATGTTATCGTGGTTTCGGCGACGCCCGGCGAGGCCTTGATTCGCGAGTGGGAGGAGCACGACATCGCCAGGTACGCAAAGATTATAGCAGGTCAGGAAATGGGGACAAAGGCGCAGCATCTTGCTTACACGACGAAAGACAAATACGAGAAGGACCATGTTCTGATGATAGGCGACGCACCGGGTGACATGAAGGCCGCAAGGGCAAATGGCGCCTTGTTCTATCCGATAAATCCCGGTGCCGAGACCGAATCATGGAAGAGATTCCACGATGAGGCTTTCGATAAGTTTATGAACGGTGAATATGCGGGCGGCTATGAGCAGAAGGTGATTGCCGAATTCGATGCGTGTTTGCCCGAGCTGCCGCCGTGGGAGAAATGACAGATGTTGTTGTACGCTCGTGGAAACGAAAACGATAATCTGAGCAGTGAGGACCTGAGAGAAGGTCTTCATTCGGCGCTCGATAAGCTTGGCTCGCGGAAAAAGGTGCTGGCGATCCCTCCGGACATTACGCGGTATCACTCGCGGGCGGGTGAGCTGACGGCGCTTGCATGGCGATACTACGGCGAGGCCCTTACGGACGTGCTGCCGGCTTTGGGCACGCATGCACCGATGACGCGGGATGAAATAGAGCAGATGTTCGAGGCGGTCCCGCCGGGGTTGTTCCGCAGGCACAACTGGCGAACCGACCTGGCGACACTGGGCGAGGTACCTGCCGAGTTCGTACGGGAGGTCTCCGAGGGGCGGGTGGATTATAGCTGGCCGGCCCAAGTCAATCGGCTGCTGGTGGAGGGCGGCTTCGACCTGATCTTATCCGTCGGTCAGGTTGTGCCGCATGAAGTGAGCGGCATGGCCAATTACAACAAGAATATCTTCATCGGGACCGGCGGCGCCGACGGCATTAACAAGAGTCACTTTCTCGGTGCGGCATACGGGATGGAGAGGATAATGGGGCGAGCAGACAACCCCGTCAGACGCGTCATCAATTATGCGTCGGAACATTTTGCAAAGGACATGCCGATTGTTTACGTGCTGACCGTTGTAAGCGCAGACAAAGACGGCGATCTGAGAACGCGGGGGCTGTTCATCGGCGACGATATTGAGTGTTTCAATCTCGCAGCGGAGCTTTCCCTCAAAGTCAACTTTCGAATGCTGGATGAGCCGCTGCGGAAGGTAGTGGTCCATCTCGACCCTTGCGAATACAAGAGCACGTGGCTGGGCAACAAGAGCATTTATCGCACGCGCATGGCGATGGCCGACAGCGGCGAGCTTGTCGTGCTGGCGCCGGGAGTAAGCCAGTTCGGAGAGGATGCGCAAATAGACCGTCTTATCCGCAAGTACGGCTACATCGGAACGCCCGGCATACTTGAGGCAGTGCAAAAAAGCGACGACCTTAGAGAGAACCTCAGCGCCGCGGCCCATCTGATACACGGCTCATCCGAGGGGCGATTCACTATTACATATTGTCCCGGAAAGCTGAGCAAACAGGAAATCGAAGCGGTCAGCTTCAGATATGCGGAGTTAGAGCAAATGAGAAGCAGATACAATCCGGCCGAGCTTGCGGACGGATTCAACACGCTGCCCGGCGGCGAAGAAGTCTTTTTTATCTCGAACCCTGCCATCGGGCTGTGGGCGTACCGGGGCAGATTCGGCCAAGATTAGAATTTACCAGAGGGGCGGAAGCGGCTAAAATTAGTGCCGTTTCAATTTAATAAGTATGATTTTCTCGGTTGTGTCATTCCGGGCCGGACCTGGAATCCAGATTGAAGAAGCTGTGGATTCCCGCTTTCGCGGGAATGACAAGATGCAACAATTTGTTTTTGGAAACGGCATTAGCTTTGCCGGATTTTCAGTCAGTTGGCAACCAATTAGCAGTTAAAGGAGCAGTAAAATGGCACAAGCAGATATCGGCGTGATAGGCCTGGCGGTCATGGGCGAGAACCTGATTCTCAATATGGAAAGCAAAGGCTTTACGGTCGCGTGTTTCAATCGTACCGTTTCCAAGGTGGACGATTTTATCAACGGCCGCGCTGCGGGCAAGAACATAATCGGCACTCACTCGGTCGAGGAGTTCTGCCGGAATCTGAAAAGGCCGCGTAAGGTAATGCTGATGGTCAAGGCGGGCACCGCGGTTGACTCCTTCATCGAGCAGGTCCTGCCCTACCTCGAAGACGGTGACATCATAATCGACGGGGGCAACTCGCACTTTCCGGATACCATTCGGCGGACCGGGTACGTGGAGAGTCAGGGCAAGCTTTACATCGGCACCGGTGTTTCCGGCGGGGAAGAGGGGGCGCTTACGGGACCTTCGATGATGCCGGGCGGCTCACCCGCCGCGTGGGAGCACGTCAAACCGATCTTCCAGGGCATTTGCGCCAGGACGCCCGAGGGCGAGCCCTGCTGCGACTGGGTCGGCGAGAACGGGGCCGGGCACTTCGTGAAGATGACGCACAACGGCATCGAGTACGGTGACATGCAAATGATATGCGAGACCTACCAGATGATGAGGGAGGGTCTCGGCATGACCAACCAGGAGATGCACGACGTGCTCGCCGAGTGGAACAGGGGCGAGCTGGATTCGTACCTTATCGAAATAACGCGTGACATACTGGGCTATCAAGACGAGCAGGGCAACGAGGTAATCGACCTGATTCTCGACACGGCGGGACAAAAAGGCACGGGCAAATGGACGGCAATCGAGGCGCTGGACCTGGGCCAGCCGCTGACGCTTATCGGCGAGGCGGTGTTCGCGCGGTGCCTGTCGGCCCTTAAAGAGGAGCGCGTCCCCGCCTCCAAGGTCCTCAACGGGCCAAAGACAAAATTCAGGGGCGATAAGAAAAAGTTCATCGAGGACTTGCGCAAGGCGCTTTATGCCTCCAAGATAGTCAGCTATGCGCAGGGCTATCAACTGATGCGGGCTGCGGCCGCCGAGCACAACTGGAACCTCAACTACGGCGGCATCGCCCTGATGTGGCGCGGCGGCTGCATCATCCGGTCGGTGTTTCTGGGCAAGATAAAGAAGGCGTTCGACAAAAACCCGAAGCTTGATAATCTGCTGCTGGACCCGTTTTTCAAGCGGGCCGTCCAGAAATGCCAGACCTCCTGGCGGCGGGTCGTCACCACCGCGGTCAAACTGGGCATCCCCGTTCCCGCCATGAGCGCCGCTCTGGCTTACTACGACGGGTATCGCCACGAACGTCTGCCGCAGAACCTGTTGCAGGCCCAGCGGGATTACTTCGGCGCGCACACATACGAGCGTGTGGACAAGCCGCGAGGTGAGTTTTTCCATACGAACTGGACCGGCCGAGGCGGCACAACTCCCGCTTCAACATACAGTGTTTGAGATAGTTAATACCAATTGGAATTAGTTCTTGCGCTATGGTCAACCACAGGCCGGGCCGTTAGCGACCCGCAAATAGGAGTTACGTCCCGAATTACGATTGCAGTGAGCGCATTTATTAAATCAAATTGGTATAATACCGTGGAACTTCCGGTCTATGGCACTGCCCCAGTCGTGGAGTGACAAGTGCGACAGCCGGAATTCTAATAATCGAGTCTGTTATATTCGTCCTGGATTTGGTCGAGGTTTAGGTTGTGGATGTTGCCGCGGTGGATGATGAGCCGGTAGCGGAGGGTGAGTGGTTTATCGCGGGAGAGGGCGACGGGCTCTCGGCCGGGCCAAACGGGGTTCTGCATGGCCCGCTTTCGGCGGAGTATCCAAAGGTGGGGATAGCCGGGATTGGATTGGTGGGACAGAATTGCCAGGCCGGTCGGCTTGCCGTCGCCGTCGAAATCGCCTGAGAAATCCATCCATGGCGCGGCCGGCAGCGGAGTCAGATTGGGTTCAACCGGACCTGCGGGGCCGACAAACTCCATACCATCCGGCAGTCTTATCCTTGCTGAAAAGCCCCCATATTCCTTCTTATTGTCCGCACCGCCGATGCGAACGCCGTCCTCGAGGGCCAGCAGGCTAATCTCGAAATCAATTTTGCGAATGTCACCTTGTGCCGGGTGAACCGTAATAGTGGTCGTCTCATCGATGAACGGCTTTTGCTCGCCGCTCGCGTCGGTCCAGAGCGGGGACTTCCAGAAGACCCGCACCCGCAGAGAACGAGATTCACAGTTGTCTGCGAGTATCCGGGCCTCACAAACGTCCCACTGAATGTTGATTAGGGACCAGCTATCTCCGACGCGCTTGTCGCCGATATATACCTGATGCCACGCCCAGAAGATGCCTCGGTGATGAGGGTGGTCTTCGGGAAAGTCCTCGGTTAGGATTTGGCCGTCGAGGCCGTAAAGCGGATGCACATAATTGGCCCGTGTGTATTTGCCGTCAAGGGACCTGGGCCCGCGCTGATAGAAAAGCACCTTCTGGCCGCCTTCGGCAAAGAGAATGCCATTGGCGCTTTCGAGGACTTCGATTCGGCCGCAGGGCGGTACGTCCGGCCGGCCGCTGACAGAATTGCAGCCAAGCACTGAAATAATGACACATAACAACAATATGGCGATGGCAAAGGCGGCTCTTGACTCTTTCATCCCTTTTTCTCCGATATATCACACAAAATGCGGTGTCACGGCCTGCAAATTATAACGCCATTTGCTGAGGGTGCAAAACCCGTTTTTGACCGCTGACCTAAAGCCACAGCTGCGGGCCGAATGCATTTTTGTGGCGAGCCGGCGGCGGCCGCAAGGCTTCGCTGACGATTTTGCCAAAAAATTGCCTGATGATTGCATCCGCCGATACAATCTGGTACTTTAACGGCAGGAAAGCCGACCGGCTCCGTTTGGTCCGGCCCAATCAGTTACTTCTGAATTAGAACAGGGAGAAGGATGGCATGTTCAAAATCTTATGGCTCAGCGCCGCGGGGATCCTTGCGATAGCGTGGATAATCTACGGTGTGTGGCGACTCATAGAGAACTACAGGGAAAAGAGAAGACCGAAACCAACGACGAAACACCTCAGCGAAGTCAAGAAGTCGTTGGACGACTACAGCAAGAAGCTCGCAGATTTTAAGAAACCGACCTACAAACAAGACGACAAGAAACCCGGCAAATAGACGAGAATATGCGTCCATCATGAGGTATAGAAATGGCTGCTGAATTCATATCGGAAGATTTCCTGCTGCAAAACGAAATTGCCAAGATACTTTACCACGAACACTCGGAGAAGATGCCCATCTACGATTATCACTGTCACCTGCCGGCCGATAAAATCGCCGCCGACCACAGATTCGACAATCTTGCACAAATATGGCTTTACGGCGACCACTACAAGTGGCGGGCGATGCGTGCCAACGGCGTAAACGAACGCTATTGCACCGGTGACGCGCGCGATTACGAGAAGTTCGAAAAGTGGGCACAGACTGTCCCTCACACGATCTGCAATCCGCTTTATCACTGGACCCACATGGAGCTGAAGGACCCGTTCGGCATAAAAAACAAGCTGCTCAATCCCGAGACGGCAAAGGAAATCTACGAGGCATGCAGCGAAATGCTCAGAACGCCGCAGTTCAGCGTGCGCAACATCCTTCGCAAAATGAACGTCAAGCTGATTTGCACCACAGAGGGGCCGCTCGATTCTTTGGAGCACCACCGCAAGATAAAAGAAGATAATTTCGAGATAAAAGTTTATGGTGCGCTTCGCCCCGACAAGGGCCTGGCCGTCGAGGACCTCTCCACACTGAACGCCTGGATTGACAAGCTCGAGGGCGTCTGTGACACGGAGATAAGGAGCTTCAGCTCATACATTGCGGCGCTGCGGGAGCGGCACCACTTTTTCCACGAAAGCGGCTGCCGGCTCTCTGACTACGGTCTGGAAACCGCTTACGCGGAAGACTACAAGGAACGCGAAATCAAAAGTATCTTCAATAAAATAAGGTCCGGCAAGCAGCTCGACCAGACTGAGCAGCTCAAGTTCAAATCCGCGATGATGTTCGAGTTCACCCTGATGGACTATGAATGCGGATGGGTCATGCAGCTTCATCTCGGCGCGCTGAGGAACGTCAATACTCGAATGCAAAGGACACTCGGGCCCGACTGCGGATTCGATTCGATCGGCGATTTCGAGGTAGCGCGGCCGCTGGCCAAGTTCCTCGACCGGCTCGACAAAAACAACCAACTGCCAAAGACCATTCTGTATAACCTCAATCCGAGAGATAATGCCCTTATGGCAACAATGATTGGCAATTTTCAGGACGGCTCTGCGGTCGGCAAGATACAGTGGGGCTCGGCGTGGTGGTTCCTCGATCAGAAAGACGGCATGGAAGAGCAGATGCGGACGCTTTCGAATATGGGACTGCTGAGCCGGTTTGTCGGCATGCTTACGGACTCACGCAGCTTCCTGTCTTATCCGAGGCACGAGTATTTCCGGCGGATACTGTGTAACATGCTGGGCGCCGACGTCGAAGCGGGACTGATACCGGCGGATATGGAGCTGCTCGGAAAAATGGTCGAGGACGTCTGCTTCAACAATGCTAAAAACTATTTCCCCATGGAGCTCGACTAACGCTCACTGCCTTGCAGGTCCGCCACGTCCACAAAGACATCACCGACAACAAGGCACCGAACGCTCTCGACGTTGAGTTGCGGCGTCATAATTGTCGCGTTTTTTCCGTCAGGCCGCCAATCAGTGATTAAGCCGACCGCCAGATCACGCCCCCTGCCGTCACTCAGAGCGACAAGATGGTGAATAACACTGCTCGGATTGAACTGGCGCCGCGGCTGAACGGCTACCGTCGCCAAATCAATATCGTAAAGACCGGAACCCCGAAAATATCTCCTGAAGCGCTCGAGACGATAGTCTCGTCTGTGCTCCGGTGACTTTACCGGCATATCAGGGGGACACTCAATCACATCGAGCCTAAGTTCAGAAGGGTTCAGGCCCGAAAGCACCGGGCCCAGCTCGTCGCTTCGCTGCACTGCAATAATCTGTTCGGGTTGAAGGACTCGTTGCAGCGTCCACCACAACGCGGCAGCGGCGGGCCCCCGCACCAGACCGGGCGTATCAATAAGAACCAGGGGCGCGGCATCAGACGCCTGCCGAACACACTGCACAACAGCAGCCGTCAACTGCAGCAGATGGCCGAGAGGCGTGACGTCGCCCACGAAGCTAATACCTGCGGGGCCGAGCTCCTCCAAATCAGTTTCGGCATTGGCGACAACAGCCCAACCTACGGTCGTGGGCGGGCCCAGATGAGACTGACCTATGTCCGCATCGACAATGGCAACCGGCTGCCTCGAAGCGATGCGCCTCGCCATCGCGCCGATCAGCGTGGTCTTGCCGGTGTCGGAGGCGCCGAGGACCAGACACACACCTTCTGCTGTGAACCCCTCGTTCAACAGCCGCTCCGCGATCCTATCCGCCCAATCCGGTGACATCGAAATACCCGTCCCCCGTCAGTCGCGGCAATAACCTACAGTGACCATGTAGATGGGTTCAAACTTCTTTGGCAATGACAGGACTCCTCCAACGGAAGCGTCATCGAAAGCGCCAACGGCCACCGAGCCCAGTCCGAGAGCTTCGGCCTGAAGGTGAACGTTTTGTGCGGCATGGCCTGCCTCCATAAAGACATAACGAATGCCCCGTTTGCCGTATCGGCCGGTCGTTCTGCTGAACTGGGCCGCAAAAACCAGCGTCAGGGGCGCAGCCTCAATGAACTTCTGCCCCCAGGCGGCAGAAGCAAGCGCCGGCCGCAGGTCCTGCTCGGTGAGCTTCTCAAGGGTGTGCCTATCCGACAAATAACGAAACAAACCGTCCGCGGTAAGGACGAAAAGTTCCAGTGGATAGGTGGCTCCCGCCGAGGGTGCTGTTCGATAGCCGCCGCGGGCGCTGTGACCCTGTGCCGCCCATACCAACTGCCCGATCTGCTCAATGGTCAGCGCCTGCGCGGTGAAGTCGCGCCGCGACCGCCGCACAGCCATCACCTGCTCCAAAGGCAGCGAGCCTTTCATGTCCGGCTCAGGAAGAACTGTTACCGTAGCCATTGTCAATACCCCATATCATCTGGACCACCCCTATGATACCCATGGGCAGCCGGCAAGTCCAGAGACTCAAATCTGAGGCGCCCGAGGTAAGTTCAAACTTGAAGATTCACCAAGCCGGGCAGAGTATCTCCATCCTGAGACCCCTGCTGTCGCGCTGGGGGCCGGGCGGCAGGGTTCTGGCCTTGCCCCTGACCGCCTGGGCCGCGGTCCAGGCAGCGACAAGTGCATCCAGGGCATCATCCATGCCATAACCGTCTGGAGCGGCGTCGGCTAAAACGTCTCCTACATTGGTGAAGGCTCTGTCAAGTAAGTGATAACGATGAGCCTGTCCGGGGACGGTCTTTTTGTTCTGGAGAAGTGACACGCCGCCGTTGAGGGCGTAAAACGAAATCTCAGGGTGAATTTCACGCACGCGGTTCTGAAGCGCGGGCGTCATCAAGTCATCCACCTCGCGGATTTTTTCCAGCAGGGCGAAGCTCTGCCTGCTCAGCTTTTTGCCGGAATGCTCAAGTGAAATTGCGCAGGCCGTCTCATAATCATCTGCCAACAGGCACGGCCTGACCGGAGCCGGAAACACGCTGCTCGCGCGGGGACCACGGAGAAGCCTGCGAGCTTCGATGTCGCACGCACGGGCCGCTTCACCGTCACTAAGGCCTATTGGAATATCCACGCAGAGCAGTTCGCAATTTCCTGTCTCGGCGAGAACTTCGGCAAAGGTACACGATACGAAAAGGCTTTTCATCGCGAGAAAAGGACCAGCATGCGGCCCGCCGCTCTTGTTGACTGCGCGGGCAACGGCAACACACCAGCCTCCCCTGCATCCATCTACGCCCGCAACTTGAAATGATTTTGGTCTTGACATCGTTTAGTTTCTGGCACCAGCTTATGATAGAATTTTGCTCTGTTGAAAAGCCTCAGTGCCATTGTGAGCGCAGCGAAGAATCCCGCCGTTTTCGAGCGATAAAGAGATTCTTCACTTCGCTTTGCTCCGTTCAGAATGACATTTATCGGGGGTTACAACAGAGCAATAGAATTTCTAAAATCTCAGCTATTGTTTCGTCACGATTCTGTGGGGTCAAATCAAACAGCCTGATGTCGGGATAATTCTTCACTTCGGAGACGAATCCGCCGCCTTTCTGTGCGACCGTGGCCAGCACCGAACGGTCGGAACGAAAGAGCCTCCGGACGGCGTCAACAAACTTCTCGGAGAAACACTCCATTTTGCCAATCTCGTCGATAACAAAGAGCTGCACATCGGTTCGGTCCGGGTCCAGCACTGGCACCACATCTTTTTCGAAGCCCGCAATGCCCACGCCATACTTGCCGACCTTTGCGGGACTCTTGATATCGGTGTGGGCAAGTATTCCGCTTTCTCCGTCGAGGCGCACCCAGCGAAAGCCTTTGCGCACACCGTGCGTGCGAATTTCCTCGGTGTAAAAGCCCGCGACCTTAATCCGGTCCAGGCCGGCAATGAGCTTCATTACGGCGGTTGTCTTGCCGCAGCCGGGCAGGCCGGTCAGCAGTATTCTCGCGGGTCTTGATTCCATATCGTTGATGCCCTGTGAATCCGGTGCTCAACGTTTCCTCTTTGCGGCAATCCAGCTCTTTATTCTGGCGGCCGGCAGGGTATTCAGGACGTCGGCCTTCGTGGCCCAGCCGCGGGCGGCGGTCGCCACGCCAAAGCCCATCAAGCCGAGACTCTCAATGCTGTGAGCATCTGTGCCCAGGACAAGTTTTACGCCTGCCTCGACGGCCATTTTGCAGTGGATGTCCTTGAGATCCAAACGCCAGGGGTTCGCATTTACCTCCAGAGCAGTGTGTGTTTGGGCGGCATGTTCAATTACAGCGGCCATATCGATATCCATTGCCTCGCGCTGGCCGATAAGCCTGCCCGTCGGATGGCCGATGCAGCTAACGTAAGGGTTGTCCATCGCCTTGAGCGTTCGCTTTGTGACCTTTTCGCGCGGGCTGCCGAGCCCTGAGTGAATGGAAGCAATCACAAAATCGAGTTCCGCAAGGAGCCTGTCATCGAAGTCGAGAGAGCCGTCGCCAAGAATATCGACCTCGCTTCCCGCCAGGATTGTTATGCCTTTGAGTTTTTGGTTGAGCTTTCGGATTTGCTCAATTTGTGCAGCCAGGCGTTTCGCCGACAGGCCGTTTGCAATGCCCGACGATTGAGAGTGGTCTGTGATGCAGATATATTTATAACCCATATCCTTTGCGGCCTGAGCCAGTTCGGAGATATCACAATTGCCGTCGGAGGCGTTGGTATGAACGTGCATGTCGCCCTTTATATCTTTCGGCTGGATCAGCTCAGGCAGCGAGTGGCTCCTTGCGGCATCAACCTCGCCACGGTCTTCCCTGAGCACCGGCTCGATATAGTCAAGACCGAGCTTCTGATAGATACCTTCTTCAACGAGCCCCGCAACTATCTTGTCTCCTTTTAAAAGGCCATACTCATTCAATTTAAGTTTTGCCTTTACGGCGATTTCCCTAAGACGGACGTTGTGCTGCTTCGACCCTGTGAAATACTGTGCCGCGGCGCCGAAGCTCTCCTGCGGCACGACGCGAACGTCAACGTGCACGGGCACAGTTTCAGTCTCGATAATCGCCGAGCCTTTTGTCGGTCCGGAAGCAAGGACCTGCTGCACGAACGAAGCGGAGGTAAAGGCCTCTACTATTTGCTTACCCTCGCCGGCGGTGACAAGTATATCGACGTCACCGATTGTCTCGGCGCGCCGGCGGAGAGAGCCGGCAGGCTGAATCCTCTCGATGCCGGTCTGTGTCTGCAGGAAATCTATGACCAACTGTGCCGCCGCCAGGGCCTGGTCGAGTCGAATCCGCCCGGTCGATTTATCCCTAAACTCTATACCTCTGGCAATGGCCGCGGCCTTCTTGTCACCGAAGCCCGGCAATTGGGCAACCGAGCCGTCTTCAATCGCGCGCTTCAACTCGGCAACGGTTTTTATTTTGAGGTTTTCGTAAACAGCCTTTACGCCCTTCGGCCCCACGCCAGGTATGGTGAGCAGCTCCAGTAATGTCGATGGGATTTTCTTCAGCAGCTCCTGGTGAGCGGTTATCGTTCCGGTCTTTACGAATTCGTCGATCTTGGCCAGACTTGATTTGCCTATGCCCGGCGTCTGCGCCAGACGACCATTTGCCAGCAGCTCTGCGACATCGGTCGGCATCTCAGAAATCAAACGAGCGACCCTGCGGTAAGTGTTGACGCGGAAACGGTCCTCGCCGAGGATTTCCATAATATCGGCCATCTGCTCGAAAAGCTCACTTAGAACCGCGTTCTTCATGGGCGCGATTATATCTGGACAACGGCAAATTAAAAGTGATAATTCCATAGTGGTCCGTAACGCCTGAAATGGCGCGTGTCATTCTGAACGGAGCGCAGCGAAGTGCAGAGTCTGAAGCACACGGAAAGTCCGCTCTCTATTTGGCGGCCAGATGCTTCGCCTGCGGCTCAGCATGACAAACCGTGGAAGTCAGATGCGACAGAAAGTGCTGCTGCCGATATGAAAGAAACTTCGGATCAGGCCAGAGAGTATTCGCGGCTCCAGGTTAGACTCACAATCCTGGGGCTGGGCCTGAGCGCGGTCTTTCTCGTTGTCGTGCTGCTGTCAGGGGCATCATTGCGATTGAAGGAGCTGGTCTCAACATGGACGGGGAATTTTTATTTGCAGGTCGGGCTTTATTTGGTGGTCTTTGCGGCTGTCGGCTACCTGTTATCTCTGGGGCTTGACTTCTACGGCGGTTATCTGCTGGAGCACAGGTTCAGCCTTTCCAACCAGACGGTGCTCGGCTGGGCAAGAAGGAGCATCAAAAAGGCACTGCTTTCTTTAGGCCTGCTGTTGATTGCGGCAGAGGCGCTCTACTTTTTCCTGAAACATTTCCCGCGACACTGGTGGCTGCTCGCAACGGCCGCGTGGGTGGTTTTCACCATAGTACTCGGCCGCATCGCACCGACTCTGATAATACCTTTGTTTTACAAGTGCACACCATTGGACAAACCGGAGCTTAAGGAAAAATTGTTCGCATTGGGCGGAAGGTGTGGCGTCGGCATAAGAGCGGTCTTTGAAATTAAGCTCAGTGCTGAAACCAAAAAGGCCAACGCGGCCGTCGCAGGGCTGGGAAAAGGCCGACGGATTCTGCTCAGCGACACCATGCTCAGCAACTACACGGACGACGAGATTGAGGCGGTATTCGCCCACGAGCTGGGCCATGTGCGTCTGCGCCACATCTGGAAGATACTCGCATTCGGGGCGGCAGCCTCTCTCGTCAGCTTCTATCTGACTTTCCTGTTGTTCCGGGCGGGAACCAGGGTCTTTGCCTTCGACGGCGTTCACGACATCGCCGCCTTTCCACTGCTCGCTTTGATTCTGATGGTCGTGGGTCTGACACTGATGCCGGCACAACTGGCACACCTGCGCCGCCTGGAAAAAAGCGCCGACCTCTTTGCACTGGAGCATACGAAGAAACCCGAAATCTTCGCTTCCGCCATTAACAAACTGGCCCGTCAAAACCTCATCGACCCCTCGCCGAGCAGACTGGAGGAAGTCCTGCTTCGCGACCACCCGCCCATCTCGAAAAGACTAAGGTATATCTACAGCGACAAACACGCCACGCCCGACCAACAGACAGACCGAACGGTTGTCTGAAGGTAATGATCGCTCTTAACGCAGTATGTGTATGTTGCCGAGCCGAACACGCTTAAGGCCTGCGGCTTCGGCGGCAGCAAGACAGCTCTGGGCGTGTTTCCGGGAAGTACGCGGCAAATCGGTCATAAGAAAGTCGCCGTGAAAACCAAGAAGAGCGTATGGTATGTTCGGATCCAGGTCCGCGATAAAAGAGGCTATTGCACTGACTTCCTTAGCGTCGATATAACCCGGCACGAGCAGAGTGCTCGCGACAAGCGGCGGCGGCTCGGGACGCTGGGGTATTCGCTTTGCCGCAGCAGCAAAGTTTTCAAGGGTCCGGCGATTGTCAACACCGCAAAGCGCAAGATGGATATTGCGATTCATCGCCTTCAAATCGAACTTGACACATCCGCCGCTCTCCAGAGACAGATCCATTATTTTATTGAGAAGCTTCGGGCTCATGGAGCCGTTCGTCTCCCAGCAGATTCGCAATATCCGCTGTCGGCTCTGCCTGCGCGCCAACCGCGATGCGGCCAGCGCGTGCGGCAGTTGACACGTGGGGTCGCCTCCAAAAAAGCAGATGCAGGAGGTGTTCGCGGTTACGCTTTCTGCGAGCTGCTGTGCCGTCCGCGCCGCATCCTTTGTCGAACGCTCGCGGTAATGCCAGTTCTGACAGAACATACAATTGAAGGTGCAGGCCTCGTAAAACACGGCAAGGCTCACATAGCCGTGTTCGGCTCTTGGAGCGTGTGACCACCGAGGGTGGCCCGCGGCGCTGCCGCCTGCGCAGACCCAGTCAGCGACACAGTTTGTCGGAAGGGGGTCATAATACCACGAGACCGCCGCTTCCTGCGCCGTGCCCCCGCGGAGGCAACCGCCTTCGTTTCGCCTGACCCCACAGTAGCCTCGGCTTGCGGCCGGTATTCGACACTCGTTTTGGCAGAGCGCACATTGAACGCCGTCCACATTCCGAGGGGGCAAGGCAGGCAGGCCGAATTCCTCGCGGCTTCGCGCGTGAGTTTTTCTTAAGAACGCAAGAGAATCATCATCGGCCTCACGAAGACAATCAACACAAATCGACAGCACGTCGGCTATTTCTTCAGAGACCCTGCCGCATTTAGTGCAGGCGGCCATAAGCATCCACGCAACAAAGGGTGATTGGATTTCTCTCAGCCGTTCAGCTTCCTTCTGAGCACGGTCAAATTCACGACGTCCTCTCTATTGTACTCCAACAGAAGTGCGAGCGCCTTGTTATTTCCGTAGTACTGATACTCATACCAGAGCCTGACGGCCATTCTGCCGTCTATGCCCTGTGTCTTTCTTGCTATTGCCAGTTTCTCTTCGACCACCTTAAGCCCGCCGTAGAGATTTTGCCGCCAGCAGTCGTACATCAGGTCTTTGTGGGTGATATATTCCGTGAGGTCGATGCCTAATTTCGTCTTTATGAAGGGCAAGTCGAAACGCGCCCCATTGTATGTGTAGAGAATTTCCGCCTTTTTTACTGCCGCAATTACCCGCCCTGCGGTTATCCGCTCGCCGACCAACTGAATGATTTTGCACTGGCGGCCGTACTCAAGGCAGACCCCGACCACGGTCAGGTCGGCATAGTATCGGCTTAAACCTGTGGTTTCTATATCAAGATAGGCACGGCATATCATCTCGCCCCCTCACGGCAGGGATGGTCATACTGCAGAACCGGGCCCGCCGCCGTAACATCGGCGTAACTTGAAAGGTGCATGGACTAAGCGCAGCCGAGCCAGCACCTTCTGTATGTCTTGCCGCAACCGAAGCCACGGCAAGTAAATCACGCCAGCGACTGTGCATTGGCGACCATCTTCTCAAAAACAAGCCGCTGTTCCAGCAGAGCCTTGACACGGTCCTCGGGTTCAGTGCGGGCCTCGAGCAGTATCCAGCCTTTGTAGTCCATCTTCACGAACAGGCTCATCAACTGCTGATACGGATAGTCACCAATATTCAGCTCACGCACGTGCACGGTCTCGCCGAAGCGGTCCTTGACAAGGTTGAAGTTGTACTCGAGTCCCTCACCTTCAAGGTCCTGCTCATTACAGTTCCAGCAAACACCAACGTTGGGATGTGTGGCCACATCGAAAATCCGCTTCATAATGGGCAGCTCGGAGGTCTTTCTGCCGTGCACCTCGACGCGAATCTCCTGTCCATAGTCGGCGGCATACTTTCCCAATTCATTCAGGCTCCTGCCAATCTGCTCGATGGTCTTTTCTACCGGCACATCATCAGGCAGGTTGTTCGGCTTGACCTTGACCCCGCCGCCGCCTACATCGTGCGAAAGCACTACATACTGCTTCGCCTCGTCGATATTGGCGCGCAGCTTTTGCGGATCAGGACTGTGGAATTCGAAATTGGTTCCCAGCCCCACCAGCGTCACCGGACTATCGGCAAAACGCTTCTTCACCTGCCGCCGCTGCTGGGCACTCAAGTTCGATTCGACGCCGTGGGCGTGCTGCGTGCGCAGCTCGACGCCGAGCACCCCGGTCGTTTCGCAATTCTTGATAAGGGTCGGCAGGTCCCAATCCTTTCCCCAGAGATACGTCACCAGGCCGAAACGCATTTTCGAGCCGCGTCTGCCACAGCAAAACGTTTGTCTCTCGCCGCAGGAGGTCAGGCCGGCGGCAGTAAGCAATCCGGCGGCAGCACCGGCCGACTGCGTGAGGAACCGCCGTCTGGAATAATTAGTCATATCCAAAATCCCTTCCAACACTTAGAGCCTATCCGAATTAGCCGTGTACACCAGAGAGTCGTTGTCATCTCTGAGCGCGGCGAAGAATCTCAAGCCCCCAGATGGGCTCTTTTCCCATTCGCCGGCCAGATGTTTCGCTTCGCTCAACATGACAATTCCTTATAGGCTATCAGGATAGACTCTGATTCTCGGCTGTTCAATCCTTACACGTGCTCCGGAACAACATAGGGCTTGCGGTAGCCGTGAACCTCTACAACCTTTCCGTTTCTGACTTGGGGGAAACCGGCGAGCATCTTATTGGCATCCTTGTCGCCTACGAATTTCTCTTTCGCACCGTCGAACGTAAGGTCACGTCCGAGCCGGTAAGAGATATTGGCCATGTGGCACAGCGCCGCAGAGAGATGTCCTCCCTCGATATCGGCGTTGAGGTCTTCCGGTTTACCCGAACGCACGGCATTGGTAAAGTTCTCGAAATGGCCTGCTCCGCCGGAGCCTGTCAGGTCCGAGGGGTCGGCGCTGGCGTCGGCGGTAGTGGAACTGGGGCCGGGCTCGTTCTTTCTGCCGAAGAAAGTCTCCCATGTATCGCCGCTGCTGTTAAGGTACATCCAGCCCTCGGTCCCGTAGAAAAGATTGCCGATTCTGACACCGCTCTCGTCGTTGGTATTAAGGCCGCGGACCTCGAACTGCAGAATCTTGCCATCAGGATATTCGAAAGCCGCAATCTGCGTATTGGCCGTTTCCTGTGAGGCATCAAATGCGAAGAAGCCTCCGAAAGCCCTGATTTTACGCGGATGCTCGTCCTTATTAATGCCCCATCGGGCAACGTCCATCTGGTGAACGCCCTGGTTGCCGATGTCACCGTTGCCATAGTCCCAGTGCCAGTGCCAGTTGTATTGAAAGCGGTTGCGGTTGAACGGACGCTTCGGCGCCGGTCCGAGGAACATATCGTAGTGGACCTTCTTGAGGTAATCGGCGTGCCATTGGTACTCAGGGGCAAGCGGTTCTCCGCCCACGGTCAGACTGTACTGCTCACCTTGGGGGACCGGACCATCAGGGTACCTGCCGATATTGTTACGCCCCTTATAGCAAAGGCCCTTGACCATATAGATGTCGCCGAGCTTGCCCTCGTGCAGCAGTTTCATGGCCTGGCGCACGTTCCTGCTGGAGCGGCTCTGGAAACCTACCTCGACAATGCGGTTGTACTTCCGGACGGCCTCGATCATCCTGCGGCCTTCCCAGATAGTGTGCGAGCAGGGCTTTTCCACGTAAACATGCTTGCCCGCCTGCAGCGCCCATATAGTGACAAGGGCATGCCAGTGGTTCGGCGTTGCCGTGGCGATGGCGTCGATATCCTTGTCCTCGAAGACCCGCCGCAGGTCATATTCGGTGGACGGCGCCACACCCTGATTCGCCTCGACGTCCCTTATGCCCTGTGCGAAAAGATTTTCATCAATATCGCAGATGGTTTTCACACGCACGTTGGGAATCTTGGCAAAATTCTTCGCCAGGCCGTTGCCGCGGCCTCTGATGCCGATAATCGCCATATTCAGGCGTTCATTGGCTCCAAATACGCGACTATTGGCGGCAGGGACAACCTGCGGGCCGGCGCAGGAGGCCAGTGTAGTTGCGGCCAGTGCACCAACAGCCGTCTGGGTGCTGCGGGAAAGAAACTCACGACGGGAAATTTCTGGTGGATTTGAAGACATCTGCTTTTCTCCTTAAAATTTTACTGCGTCTAAACGGCCTCTCGCCCCTGACCGGAGCAAGAAGGGCGTTGGTTCATATTGACCTTCGAACACGAGTCGGCCCCTATGTTAATGGTTCTGCGCCGTCTGTCAAAGGCTATTTTTCCCGGGCAGCAACGACCCGTTCATCTCCGGCAAGGCCGGCACGTGCAAGAATAATGTTCGAATAGGGGTTGAGCTTGTCGCTCAAACAGCTAAAATAGCACGCGACCTGTTACCGGGTTCTGATTGCAGAGAAGATCTTCTCGATCTGTTCCTTAAGGCATTAGGCAGACAAACCAGTGCAGGAAGAACGAACCAGAAGGCAGTTCCTGAAGGCCGCAGGGGCGGGGGCGGCTGCTGCACTGGCCTCGGCCGGCCGCGGTTATGGCGCAGACAAACTCTCCGCTGATAATCGAGCCGAAGGGGGCAAAAACCCTCAGCCCAGAGCTTTCCAGCTCGGTCTGGCCTCCTACACACTCAGAAAATTTTCGCTTGAGAAAACACTGGCGATAACCCAACGGCTGGGCTTGAGGTACATCTGTCTCAAGAGCGTTCACCTGCCGCTCGACAGCAGCGACGAGCAGATAGATGAAACGGCGAGCAAAGTAAAGCAGGCACAACTGCATCTCTACGGCGCAGGGGTCATCTATATGAAAAACGAGGGCGAGGTGAATCGCGCCTTCGATTATGCGAAGCGTGGGGGGATGACTACAATCATAGGCGTGCCAAATCCGGAGCTGCTGACGCTGGTTGACAAAAAAGTCCGTGAGTACGACATTAAGGTAGCCATCCATAATCACGGGCCGGGCGACAAGCTATATCCGACGCCGGGCGTCGCCTACGGAAAGATACAACAGCTCGACAATCGAATCGGCCTCTGTATCGATATCGGACACACCCAGCGGGCGGGTGTGGATCCGTCGGAGGCCGCCGAGAAGTTCGGGGACCGTCTGCTCGACGTACACATCAAGGACGTCTCGGCCGCAGCAGCAGAAGGACACACCGTGGAAATAGGACGCGGCGTTATCGATGTACCCAAATTCATAACCACACTCTTGAAGATCAAGTTTTCCGGTATCGTCTCGTTCGAGCACGAAAAGGATGCAGAGGACCCCGTAGCGGGACTTGCCGAATCGGTCGGCTACGTCAGGGGCGTCCTGGCCGCTGTATAAGAGTGAAGCTGAAACTGCCAACCAGCAGCAAGAAGAACAGGATACGGATGTTTTTGAGAAAGGATTTGCCATGATTAGAACAACGGCGTTAACCGGATTAGCAGCCTTCCTGATAACCCTGTCAATTTCCTGCTCCAAGAAAGAAGTGCAGGGTCCGCCGAGGGCGTTCACCGGGGCAAAGGGCGAGGTCAGGCTGATGACGCTGGACCCGGGGCATTTTCACGCGGCGCTGGTGCAGAAGACTATGTATGATCAGATTTCGCCGACGGTGTTCGTATACGCCCCGGAGGGACCGGATGTCCAGGACCACCTCAACCGCGTCGAAGGTTTCAACACTCGCGCCGACAGCCCGACGAGCTGGGATGAGAAGGTATATACCGGCCGAAAGTTTCTCAAGAAGATGCTGCAGGACAAGCCGGGCAATGTCGTGGTTATATCCGGTAACAACAGAAGAAAGGCCGAATATATCAAGGCCTGTGTGGATGCCGGATTGAACGTATTGGCCGACAAGCCCATGTGCATCGACGGCAAAGGCTACGGGCTTCTCAAAGACGCATTCGCTTCAGCAGAAAAGAACGGCGCGGTGCTGTACGACATAATGACAGAGCGTTCCGAAATCACAACCATTATCCAAAGAGAGCTGGCGCACAACAAAGAGGTTTTCGGAGACCTGCTTAAAGGGACGCCGGATGAGCCGTCCGTGGTTCAGGAAAGCGTGCATCACTTCTTCAAATACGTGGCCGGCAATCCCATCAAACGCCCCGGCTGGTACTTCGACACCACCCAGCAGGGAGAAGGTATCGTGGACGTCACCACGCACCTGGTGGACCTCGTAATGTGGGGCAGCTTCCCCCAGGCGCCCATCGACATAAATGAGGTCGAAGTGAAAGTCGGCAGAAGGTGGCCTACGCTAATCACCCGCGAAGAGTACAAGACCGTCACCGGACTGGATGACTTTCCGTCATTCCTGAAAGACAAGCTGGACGAAAGAGACCTGCTTGCCTGTTACGCCAACGGAGAAATAATCTTCACGGTGAAAGGAATCCATGCCAGAGTTGCGGTGACGTGGAACTACCAGGCCCCCGAAGGCGCCACAGACACCCACTATTCGATTATGAGAGGCACCAAAGCGAACGTCTTTATCCGCCAGGGCGCAGAGCAGAATTATCGGCCGGAATTGTACGTGCAGGCCACGGGGGCAAACCCCGAGCAGCTGGCAAATGCTCTGGAAAAGGCCGTCGCCGACCTCCAGAGCAATTATCCCGGCGTCGAACTCAAGCAGGAAGAGAACCTGTGGCACGTATTGATACCCGACAAATACCGCATCGGACACGAGGCTCACTTCGCACAGGTCATGGACAGGTATCTCAAATACCTCATAGGCAAACTGCCGGCCTGGGAAGTGACAAATATGATAACTAAGTATTACATAACAACAAAGGCCCTGGAAGTGGCTAAGTAAGTTTTTAGACAATAATGTGATTGAGGCTTCACGTGAAGCCTGTTTTTTCCTGGATTCCCGCTTTCGCGGGAATGACAGGGGGTGTGACTATATAAGAACTTCATAAAAGTACCTTTGGCAGTAAAGGAGAAGCACGATGAAAAGTAATGTTTATCTGGTAAGTCTGGTTATAGGCCTGCTTGCCTTCGCAGCAGCAGCCGCGACGGCGCCGCAGGTGGAGTTCGTACAGGGTGACAATAAAATCGACGTGATGATCGGGGGAAAACTTTTCACGACCTATATGTATGGAGATGAACTGACCAAACCCATTCTCTACCCCGTTAATACCCCGTCGGGCATTGCGGTCAATCGCGCCTATCCATTTGCAAAAGTCGGAGGAGAAAGCACGGACCACCCCCATCATACGGGCGTCTTCTTTACATACGACAAGGTCAACGAAGACGGGTTCTGGAACAATACCACCTCTCCGCCTCAAATCAAACACATCAAAGTCGCAAAAATGAAGGGCGGCCCCGGCAAAGGCAGGCTCTCAACCGTGATGCAATGGGTGGGTAAGAGCGGCAAGCCGCTGCTCGAAGAAAAGAGAAATATGATTTTCCGCGCCGGCGAGGGTGAATATGTTATCGACTTCAAGATAACCCTCAAGGCGCTGGATACAAGAGTAACATTCGCCGACACCAAGGAAGGCATGTTTGCCATTCGAGCGGCCGACTGGTTAAAAGAAAAGGACGGCACCGGAAAATACCTCAGCTCCAACGGGGACCAGATGGAAAAAGACGTCTGGGGCAAGCGCGCCAAGTGGGTCCGTCTCCAAGGTGAAAAAGACGGCAAGACCGTCGGCATTGCCATTTTCAACCACCCCAAAAGCGTGAACTATCCGACTTATTGGCACGCACGGGGTTACGGACTGTTCTCAGCCAACCCCCTCGGACAATTCGATTTCGAAAAGAAGCGGAATCCGGACAGCGCAAAAACGCTCAATTTCACGCTTGAGCCGGGCAAAAAGGCGAATTTCCGATTTCGCATGATTATCTACGAAGGTCAGAGATCGCCGGAGCAGCTTGAAGAGCGATTCAATGCCTTTGTGGAGCCGGCAAAAAAGTAGGGGCCTGGGGCGGGACGATCTGCCCTGTGAGATGCAGCATTCGGGGCGTTTTCACCCTGCCGGGTGGAATAATCGCCCGGCTGCCGGCTTATTTTCGCTCGAGGCTGGACATAAAAGGAAGCAGAATATATACTTACTGGTTTGGGTTTTAGAATAGCACCGACCCGGACGGTTGTGCATAAAAATGGCGTGCCCACACGTCTTTAAACTGACACGTGAGCAGCAAAATCAGAGGCATTTTGGTGTTTTTTTGAAAGGAAGAAGAATGAGGTCAACAAGTTTCAGTGCAAAGTTGGTTATGGTCGTAATTCTGGCGGTTCTTGTATGCTCCTGGGCGTGCAAGGCTGCTGACGAGGACGCCAAGGGGCCCGTGGTGGCCTTCAAGTATGTGCCGACCGGACTGGAGATTAGTATCGACGGAAAGCCTTTCGCCACTTACTGTACGGGAACCAGCGAGATTCCGAGACCCTTTTTTGCCAACGTCAAAACGCCTTCGGGAATGCAGGTCACGCGGAATTATCCTCCCATCGAAGGCAAAGACTCCATGGATCACAATACTTTCCATCCGGGCATCTGGCTGACGTTCGCCGGCATCAACGGAAACGATTACTGGCGATTGAAACAAAAGACCGAGCATGAAATGTTCATCGGCAAGCCGGAAGGCGGCCCCGGAAAAGGCACCTTTACGGTCAGCAATTTTTACCTCGACTCGAAAGACTCTTCAGGAAAACGAATCGCCCACGAAATCTGCAAGTACACCATCCTGGCCCGTCCGGACTTCTACGTGCTCATCTACGACAGCACAATCTCGTCCGACGAGCATGACCTGGTTTTCGGGGATGATCAGGAGTATGGGCTGGGTATTCGCGTGCAGACTCCGATTGAGGAACGCTACGGCGGCCAAATCCTCAACGACGAAGGGGTAAAGGGCGCAAAGGATGCGTATGGCAAGGCATCCAAATGGTGTGATTACAGCGGAGTCATGGATGATACGCTGATCGGCATGACCGTAATGCCCGACCCAAAGAATTTCCGCAAGAGCTGGTTTCACACGCGAGACTACGGTCTTATCGCCGCTAATCCCTTCGGACGTAAAGGCGTTGCCGGCGGGGAGCCCAGCGAAGTGGTCGTCAAGAAGGGTGAAAAGTTCCATCTGGGCTTCGGCGTTGCCATCTATTCGGCCCCCAAAGGCACGGAAGTCAATCGCAAGGCCATGTACAGGGCGTATCGCAGGGAAATCAGACCTGCGGGCGAGAGGGGCAAAAAGAACAAGAACAAGAACACGGAATAGTCGCTGATACGAGCGGGCGACACCGTTCGTACTACCGTGCGAGGCGGCACAATCGTCCGCTGCCGGTCGGAGTTCTCAATTGCATCTGCGGCAGTTATTGTAGCTGCACGCGATCTGAACGGTCAAGATTCGTATGTCTGTTTTGTTTCTCGGCCGGGCGGAAGTGATTCCATCCGGCCGGGTTTTTCCGGAGCAGCCAAAACACCAAGTTAATGAAACCTTAATAGCAGTAGGAGATGATTCTATGAAAAAGCTGATTCTACTTTCAGTGGTATTTTCACTCGTTGGACCTTTGGCAATCGGCGCCGGCGGCGCAAAGGTTGAACTGATAAGAGGCGAGAACAAAGTCGATGTGCAAATCGACGGCAAACTTTTCACGACGTATCTTTGGGGGGACGAGGCGCCAAAACCGGAGTTGGTCCCGGTCAGGACGCCATCGGGAATCGAAGTGACCCGCCGATATCCGCTCACCAAACTCGAAGGCGGAAGCGACGATCACCTGCACCACGTCGGCCTCTTCTTTGCGGTGGACGGTGTAAACGGGACAAAGTTCTGGAACAATGTCAAGGGGCCGGCGCAAATCAAACACACGGGGATTAAGGAAATTGCCGGCGGAACCGACAACGGCAAACTTGTCACCACAAGCCAGTGGATCGATAAAGACGGAAAGGTGTTGCTCGAAGACGAGCGGACGATGGTGTTCCTGGCGAGGGGCAGCGAGTCCGAATACGCGATTGATTTCTCGCTGGATTTGACAGCAAAGGCCGACAAGGTCGTTTTCGAGGACACCGAAGAAGGAGTATTCGCAATCAGGGTTGCTGATTGCCTGAGAGAAAAAGGTCCCAAAGAATTCCTGCAGCCCGGTCAGCCGGCCCCCGAAGAATCAATCAAGGGAACGGGCGTGTATATGAGCTCCAACGGTGATGTAACAGCCAAGGAGGCATGGGGCAAGCGGGCGAGATGGATGGTTCTGCAGGGTGTCAAGGACGGCAAAGTTGTCGGTGTTGCGGTTTTTAACCATCCTGCCAGCATAAACTATCCCACCTACTGGCACGTGAGGAATTACGGCCTGTTCTCGGCGAACCCGCTCGGACAGGGTGACTTCCAGAGGCAGAGCAAATACAAGAAGAACCCCGTAATTCCCCTGAACCTAACCCTCAAGCAAGGCGAAAAGGCTCATTTTAGATTCCTCGTGGTTGCGTACGAAGGAGTCAAGACCAAAGAGGACCTCGAAAAACAATTCAGTGAATTTGCGAAATAAGATGGCAGCGAGTTCGGGGCTCACTATACTAAGGGCAGGAGAACTGCTATGGAAGGTCTGACGCGTCGAGAATTCGTGAATGGTTCTATGGCCGTTGCTGCGACACTTGCCTTTTCCCGCCCTGCTTCCGGACAGCCGCGCAAATACAAAGTGGCGATCATCGGCAGGACCGGTCGCGGCGACTACGGGCATGGGCTCGATGAGGTCTGGAAGCAGGTCGAACAGGCCGGTATGGTTGCCGTCGCGGATGAAGACGCCGAGGGACGCGCAAAGAAGGCTAAGGAGTTAGGCATTGAGAAAACGTATGCCGACTACCGCGAGATGCTCGAAAAAGAGCGGCCGGATATTGTCTCTGTCGCCCCGCGCTGGCTGGATTGTCACCGTGATATGGCTCTGGCGTGCGCCGAGGTGGGGGCCCACGTATTTCTCGAAAAGCCAATGTGCCGAAACCTCCGTGAGGCCGACGAAGTTGTAGCCGCCTTCGAAAAGAAGAATCTCAAGCTCGCCATCGCACACCAAAGGCGATATAGTCCGACGATGCAGCGGATTCAGGAAATCATCGAAGGGGGCAGGCTCGGCGATTTGCTCGAACTTCGCGGGCGGGGCAAGGAGGATAAACGCGGGGCCGCCTTCGACCTTATGTGCCTGGGGACGCACACCTTCGATTTGATGCGGCTGATTGCAGGCGACCCGAAATGGTGCTTCGCCGAAGTAAGGCAAAATGGAAAACCAATCACGAAAGACGACGTGCGTCAAGGCATTGAAGGGTATGGCCCGATTGCGGGTGATGAGGTAAACGCGACGTACCGTTTTGGCGGACTTGCGATGGGCTACTTTTCATCGCATCGCGCACGACACGGCGCCGGCGACCGCTGGGGACTCCAGCTATACGGCAGCAAAGGCATAATCACAATAGGCCAGGGCGGGAAAGAGCCAAGGAGTTCGTGGTTCATAGACGACCCCACCTGGCAGCCGGGCCGAAGCAGCGCAAAATGGCAGCAGATAACCAGCGCAGGATTAGGAAAACCTGAGACGATTGAAGACGTCGAAGACATCCCGCGAGGCAACCACCTCATCGCGCTCGACCTCATACGGGCGATAGAAACAGACACACAGCCAAAGGGAAGCATGTACGATGGACGGGCGGCGCTGGAGATGATAATGGCGGTGTACGAATCGCACAGGCTCAAGGGACCTGTCACTCTGCCGCTGAAGAACCGTGACCATCCTCTCACTCTCATTTGATTTGGAGGTACGCTACAATGAAACCGTTAGTTGAACAACTCTCAAGAAAGCTGCCGGTAACATTCACACTGCTCACAACCATCGTCGTCCTGCAATTGTGCTCGGGGTGTGCTTCCACGGCGGCCCAAAAGTTCGAGCCGACCGTCGAATCACTCAAAGCCTACCGGTGCCCCGAATGGTTTCGAGACGCAAAATTCGGCATCTACCTGCACTGGGGCGTGTACTCTGTAGCCGAGCAGGGCGAGTGGTATGCCCGAAACATGTACATCGAAGGAAACCGCGAATATAAGCACCACGTCGAGACATACGGCCACCCCTCAAAATTCGGATACAAGGATTTCGTGCCCATGTGGAAGGCGGAGAACTTCGACCCCGACCGTCTCGTGGCACTTTTCAAAAAGGCCGGCGCAAAGTACTTCACCCCGTGCGCCGTGCACCATGACAATTTCGACCTGTGGGACTCAAAATATCAGCGGTGGAACTCCGTCAATATGGGTCCGCACAAGGATATTACCGGCATGTGGCGCAAGGCCGCCCTCAAACACGGCCTGCGCTTCGGATGCACGACGCACCTTGCGAGGAGTTTTAGCTGGTTTCAGGTAAATAAGGACGCCGACAAGGACGGCCCATACGCGGGCGTGCCGTACGACGGCGCTGATTCCCGCTACTGGGATTTGTACCATGAGCCCAGCGAAGATACGAACCGCAAGCATCCCAAGAACCCACCGGAGCACTGGCGAAGGGAATGGGCCAACCGCATTATGGACCTGATTGACAATTACAAGCTTGACTTCCTTTACTTCGACGGATGCGTGCCATTTCAGGGCGACGACCAGGGACAGACGGGCTTCGAGGTGATGGCGCACTTCTACAACCAGAGCATGCGATGGCACGGCGGCAGGCAGGAGTGCGTGATGACCATAAAGAACTTCAAGGATCACGGCATTTACGTGGAGGGCATTTCCACCCTCGATATGGAAAGAAGAAGGGCCGGCGAGCTGCTCGCAGAACCCTGGCAGACGGATACGTCAATCGGCCCGTGGGGCTATCACGCAGGCGCCAAATACCGCAGCGTCAACGAAATCATTGACGAGCTGGTGGACATCGTCAGCAAGAATGGAAACATGCTCCTGAACGTGCCGCCCAAAGCCGATGGCACGCTCGACGAAGAGACCGAGCAAATCCTCCTCGATATCGGCAAATGGTTCGATATCAACGGCGAAGCGATTTACGGCACCAGACCGTGGATAAAATACGGCGACGGGAACCTGCGTTTCACGCACAAGGGCAACAGCCTGTACGTAATCTCCCTCGAATGGCCCGGGGCCGGGCAGAACCTTGTTGTTCCATCTTCCGCGTTGGCTCGGGGACAGGTTGCCGACGTGACACTGCTGGGTCATGAAGAAGAACTCACGTGGCAGCAGAACGCCGACGGCCTGGTCATTACGATGCCCCAGAGCCCTCCCTGTGAAAATGCCTACTGCTTCAAGATTACCCAGGACACGTACCAATAGCCCTGTGTGGAGTTATTCGCCCGCTTGCGACCGCAGCTGAAGTATGGTTTTTCGAAGGTGCTTAAACCTTATCCGGCACGACGAAAGGCTCGCGGTAAGTGCGCCTCAGAAGCTCGTTCGCCCAGCGAGTGGGAAAATCGCCGACAAAGTTCTCGGCCTGAGAATTCACGTTCAGCCACGGCCCGCGAACAAAAGGCGTCTCTTTGAGGTCAACCTCGTTCGCCGCCAGATGTTTCTCGAACCGCCCGAACGTCTCCAATGCCTCCCGATTGTCCCCAATTGCTTCCTTAACCTGCTCGGGCGCAGATTTCCAACCGAGGCGGTATGAAATATTCGCCATATCACACAGGGCGGCGGAAAAATGCCCACCAAGAATATCGGCATGCAGGTCGCTCACTTTCCGGCTGCGCATCGCCTGTATGAAGTTGGCCTGATGGCCGCCGCCGCCGTCGCCCTTGAACTGCCTGATTTTCCTGCCGTTGTTATCATACGCCCAGCCGCCTCCTCGGCCGCCCGCGAAATAACCGTTCTCGCACTGAATGATATTGCCCGAGCGGACTCCCCTGTAGCTATCCATCGCCCGCACACCTTTGGCCATAGGCAGACCGCGAACCTCAATGATAATGGGCGCCGGTTTGTAATCGAATACGGCCATTTGCGTATTCGGCGTCTGGCCGTCGTCAATATACCCGAACCTCCCACCGACGCTCATCAGCCGCGGCGGCAATCCGGACTGCCCGATCGCCCATACGCAATCATCGATCTGGTGAACACCAATATTACCCATGTCACCGTTGCCGGTATCCCAGTCCCAGTGCCAGTCATAGTGCAGTTGCTCGCGCATCAACGGCTTGAGCGGCGCCGGACCCGTCCAAAGATTGTAATCTATATTTGGGGGAACCCTCTGGGGGCCGTCCACTCTTCCTATGCTTGGGCGCAGCTTGAACCAGAGCCCGTGCGCCCACAAAATCCTTCCGAGGCTGCCCTGCTGAATATATTCGACCGCCTCGCGCAGCCCGATGTCGCTACGATTCTGCGTGCCCGCCTGAACTATGCGACCGTATTTTCGTGCCGCTTCAACCGCCTTTCGTCCCTCCCACACGTTGTACGAAATGGGCTTCTCCACGTACACGTCTTTGCCCGCCTGACAGGCCCAGACGGTGATAAGCGCATGCCAGTGATTCGGAGTGGCAACAACAATCGCGTCGATGCTCTTATCGTCCAGCAGCCTGCGAACGTCGGTGCAGGTATCAACCTTCTCCTTGCGCTCTTCGAAGTTTTTCAGATGGCCGTCGAGAATTTCCCTGTCCACGTCGCACAGCGCCACGACCCGCACGCCTTCGAGCTGGTGAAAGACTTCAACGTGCTGACCGCCCTTGCTTCGGCAGCCCACCACGGCCACACGAATATCATCGTTGGCGCCCCGCACACCGGAAACAGTCGCCGGTCTGGCCGAGCGCCCGGAAAACATCAGTCCAAGCCCGGCCGCCGCCGAACCCTTCATGAAACTTCGACGCGTGATGACCTTCATCCTCAATCTCCTGTTCACATCATCATGTCACAAAAAACTGCACGGCCCCACATCCGACAAATCCGCCCCTAATGGGTCAAAAACGACGCTCGTCGTCCCCGCCTGGGATTTCAGACGTCTCGAACCATGCCCCAAGCCCCCCACACTGCCGTACTAATCATACGACAATGAGCTATTATGCGTTCTAAATTAACATAAAGCGGAGCGTATTGCAAGAGGGTGCAATCAAGCCGTCCTTAGAAGACATTCGTTTCCTAGTAAGGTACGTGACGCCTGTGTTTGGGCAAATCAAAAGTCTTCGCTTTGACCATTTGGCGGGCTTCTTAATAATCGACCTTGTTTCCCCTGAGCCGTTCATACCAGAGGTTCAGGCCGGCTGATTTCGCGCGGTATTGGCGGAAGGCTGCACGGGCGCAGGCAATAGGGACAAATCCCATCATGTAGAGGATGATAAGAGAGGCCGCCCACAGTGCGGATTTCGGCACGATGTAAGGAAGAATAAGCAGCAAGGGAAAGAACACGCCAGCGCTGATGGCTATACCCGCACTGAAATATTTCAGCACCTCAAGTTTTGCCTCCACAATCTTCTTTAGTTGGGAAGATAATTCATGAAAGCAATCGGCCAGCCTGCCGCCGATTTCGTGAGTGTGGACCAGAGCACTTACGCCCGGCGGAATAAAAGGGACTGCCCGCAGGGAGGCTGCAAAGCTTTGTCGCTCGTCAATACAGTTCACCGAACGCAGCATTTGTCTGCGCAAAAAGCGGTTGTCAATAGCTGAGATGGAGTTCAGAAACATCTCACGGACGCTGAGAGTGCTGTCGTAGGCTATTTCCAAACAGACGAAGAACTGCATCAAAGCCAACTGCTTCTGCCAGGTTCCAATAAACGGCAATTTTGCGGTAAGCCAGTCCCGCCAGTATCTGAAGGTCTCCGAGCAGAGGGGCAATAGAAAAATGATTGCAAGCACTGCCAAAGTCAGATACTGGGGCTGAGCAAGAAATACCCACTTGAAGATTACACTGATCAGATAGGCTGCGCCAACAAACAGCCAGCACCGGTGCAGGCGATAGATCACGGGCGCGAGCTGGTGAGTAAAACCGGCGGCATCTCGCAGCGCTTTGGGCCATCTGCCGGTCAGCTCTCCACATCTGAACAACGCCAGGTAGAACTGCGGCAATTGGTATCGGGCAAGAACCTCTTCGGCCTTGCCGTGACCAAGGAAAACTTCTTTCAGATCGGCAACCAGTCTGCGGTTGGTGGAGCTTGCAAGGTCTCTGCCGGCAATATCGAAGGCCTTATCGAACATCAGACCGTCATCAAGCATCTTGCCGAGATTCTCGGTAAAGACAGAAAGCTCAAGCCAGTTTTTTATTCTGTATTTCAGCCCACAGTCCTCGCCAACTACAATAAGACCGGCGTGCGCATGAGGCCTGTTCATCCCGCGCCTTTATCATGCCGCCGGAAACCGACCATGTCTGATCACAAACTCCCAAACGGCATAATCTATAGGCTGGACGCGGGACGCAGCACTTCGAAAACACTCCCCACCGGCGCATCACAACCCGAGTTCGGCCGCTACACCCTCGTGGTCCGTCACAACTCAAGCCGCCTGGAACAAGCTGCTACAGCAAGTATATGCTACCTCTCGACCCTTGCCGCAGCGCCTTTGATTACTTTCTCAACCTCCTTGAGGCCGGCGGTCGTGGTATCACCCGGCGTCGTCATGGCCAGGGCACCGTGTGCCGCTCCGTAATTCACGGCCTCCTGCGCACTCTTTCCCTCCATCAGGCCGTATATCAGACCGGAAGCAAAACTGTCGCCGCCGCCGACCCTATCGAGAATCTCAAGGTCAGGCCGCAAAGTCGCGTCGAAAAATTCGCCGCCTGCGTAAACTATCGCGCCCCAGTCATTAACCGTCGCCGTCTTGGCGTTGCGCAGGGTCGTCGCCACCACCTTGAAGTTGGGGAACTTTCGCACCGCTTCGGTGATCATCTTCTTGAAGTTGGTTGGGTCAAGTTTCGAATAATGCTCATCGAGCCCCTTAACCTCGAAGCCCAGAGCAGCGGTGAAGTCTTCTTCGTTTCCGATCATCACATCGACGTAAGGCGCGATTGCGCGATTGACTTCTTTGGCTTTCTCATGGCCGCCTATATCTCTCCACAGCGAGGCCCGATAGTTCAAATCGTAAGAGACGATGGTCCCGTGTTTTTTCGCCGCTGTCACCGCCTCGATTATTACGTCCGGCGTCGTCTCCGACAGCGCCGCAAAAATACCGCCGGTGTGGAACCAGCGCGCACCGTCTGCACCGAATATCTTCTCCCAGTCGAAATCACCCTTCTTCAACTGCGAGGCGGCGCTGTACGCCCTGTCCGGACAGCCGACCGCCGCCCGCACGCCGAAGCCTCTTTCCGTAAAGTTAAGCCCCACCCGCGCCTTTCTGCCGATGCCGTCGTAGGGGACCCATTTGACATACTCCATGCTGACGCCGCCCTGATAGATCAGGTCCTCGAGCAGCCTGCCGATGGGATTGTCCACAATTGCAGTTACTACCGCCGCTTCCTTGCCGAAGCACCGCTTGAGCCCCCTTGCAACATTATACTCGCCGCCGCCCTCCCAGGCGCGGAAATGCCTCGTGGTATGTATCCTCTCTTCGCCCGGGTCCAGACGAATCATTATCTCACCGAGCGACACAATGTCGTATTTGCATTCGGATTTCGCTCTTACGTCCAACACGGCCATCATTTACCTCCTTACGTGCCAATTCAATTAGTCTTTGTAGATTTTTCCATCCCTAAAATCCTGCCATGCCGGCTCAAATGCCTTGCCTACGATCGGCGCCGCTCGGACAGGAACACTCTCGCAGACAAACAAGTCGTCCGCCTGCGGATCATATTTTAGCCGCAAAATCGAATTTTTCAATGCCTCGTTTTCAGGCTTGAACTTCAGCGCTTTACCTGTAGCCTTGTTGATAACAGCCGGATGAATTTCTGTCCCGTCATCGGCAAGCACGAGGTGCGAGCCGCGCGAGCCGCTGCCCTGTCGGAGCAATCCGACAATCGCCTTCAAATAAGCAATACTCGTCAGGGCCAGATTCTCTGCCCGGATTGCCTTTACAATATCTTTCACATCTTTCAATTGGAAACCGTGCTCTCGTATCTGCTTGTAATCCTGAAGCGCTTCTGCAAGGGCCTGCCCTGCATCACCCGATTCCCTGATATGCGCCGCCGATGCGCTCATTCGCATCTGAATGCGACGAATTAAATCCACCGCAATCAAACCGGACTGCGCGCCCCACCTGTCGAGCTTTCCAACAAGATCGCTCAACTGTCGCTCAATCTCACCCCGCTTGTCCGAATAATCGGGTGTGTCCGAATCATACACATTTGCTATATATTCGGCCGCTCTCAGCCCGCCCACCTGTCCGGCGTTGAGGGCCGAGCCGCCGGGCCTCTTTACGCCGTGGGTCCCCGCCATTTCCCCGATTATAAAAGTCTGCGGTATATTCGACTGCCACCATTTATCGACCCCAAAGCCGCCATTATTATGCTGCGCGCACACCGCAATCTCAAGAGGCTCGGAATATAAATCTATCCCGTTCTCCCTGTAAACCTCAATGGCTAATGGATTCAAATGGGCCAGCCGCTCAATCGGCGTGTCGTGAATGGCGCCGGTCTTTTGCAGATAATCATGCGCCTCCGGTTCCATTTCACTGATATTAAACTCCCCCATCGAACCCCTTCTGCGAGGGTTTTCCCTGAAGTCCATGAATACACGCCGGCCCGCTTGTCCTTCATTGAAAACGAGTATGTCAATCAACGAAGACTGCCCGTTCTCAATCCGCTGCGGATCAAACGGCCACTGGTATCCTTTGAGAAAAATGCCGGCGGCCATCCTACTCATCGTCGGAAAACAATCGCACAGAAAATCACGCTCGTCCCGGCCGTCGGCGTCCGTACTGAATATCCGCGGAATCACCTGACAATAGCTGCCCGACACGTTCCAGCGAAATTTGGTACTGGCCAGGCCAAACTGGGACTCGGTCAGGTTCTCCGCCGCCAGGCCCACCCTGAATGCGATGCCGTGAATGCCCCACTGGCCCTTCGGATAAACGCTCGTTTCGTAAAGCTCTCCGGGACCACCGGCAGCAAGCACAAGATTGCGACAGAAATAAAGGTTTATGGCGAAGTCGGTACCGGACAGTTTCTTTTTGTCGATGGTCACAACGCCGATTATGCGTTTTGCCTGCCCTTGACCGACGGTCAGAAGCTCGGCAACCTCCATGTGGTCGTGAATCGGGATGCCGTATGACCGGACCTGTTTTTCGAGGCACTCACTCATGTACCTGCTTGTCTTCGGACCTGCTGACGTGGCCCTTTCATAAGGGTCATTATCCGTCTTGTAGCCGATATAGCTGCCCAAAGAGTCATGCGGAAAAGGAACGCCCGCCTGCACCAGATGATAAAACTCACGAAGCGAGCCCACAGCTTCGGCCAGTGCCAGGTCCCCATGGCAACATCCGGCGGCGGTCAGAGTCTTCGCAAAATCTTCGGCACTGTCTGCCCTGTCACAGCTCGTGCCCAGCTTGTAGTACGTCTGCTTGTCCGAGCCGCTCATCCTCGATGCGCCAAGCGAGAGCCCCCCTGTCACCACCACTATCCTTTTCTTCGCATCCTCGATACCTTTTTGAGTGATGAACTCGTAGAGATGAACCGCGCAGTTCATCCCCGCGGCGCCCGCACCCACTATCACCGTATTGAAGTGATGAACCCTTATCTTCTGGCTGCCAATTTTCTGAATGTCCATAACTTTCTTCGCGGCTCGATCAGCTACTTACGGGAGATTGAAATTCCTGCCCGTTGCCTCGCTTATCTGTTCAAGGGACGCGGCAGCAAAATCAATGCCGGGCCATTTCTGCGCTCGCACCTTGTCTATCATCTGCTTAATCTTCCTCAGCTCCTTCGCCAGAAGATTGTAGTCCTGCTCATCGACGATGCGCTTCATCGCAGCCTTGTCAATCATGCTGAACGACCCGCCCAGTACGAGAACGCCGGCATCAATATAATCGGGAATGTTCTCCGCATTCGTGCCGCCCGTGGGCACAAGGCTTATGATCTTGTGAATCGCGGGGTCAATCGCTTTGACATAGGCCGGCCCGCCGAGCTGACTGGCGGGGAATATCTTGCAGAGGTTCGCGCCCTTCGAAAACTGGCCGAGAATCTCAGTGACCGTGCCGCATCCGGGTATCATCGCCATCTCGCCGCCGAACTTTCTATAACTTTCATCTCTGAAGTTCGCCGCCGAAACCAGAAAACTCGCCCCCGCCTCCGCAACCTGCTCCAGTGTGGGAAGCGGGTCATCCGGATTCGCATTATTGTAAACATCGAGCATTGGCGGAAAGTCTATCAGACTTGCCGCCCCCGCCACAAAATCCGGCAGCTCCTTGTGCAGCCGGCTGAGCTTTTCCAGAGGCCTGCTGATGCGACACGTCACTTCCATATTGTTGACGCCCGCCTTAACGAGGGCCTTTGCCGTCTCCACCACATCAAGCTTGTCCTGATTAAAGACGAGGATCAAGCCGTCCCTCAACAGTGTTGTGATTGTGCTTTCAATACCCATTGTCAATTCCTCAAAGCCTTCTCAAATGGAAACCGCCGTCAACATCAATCACCTGGCCCGTCGAAAAATCCAACGTGCCTTCTGCAATGGCACGCACCGCCTGCGAGACGTCTTCAGGCTGACCCCATCTTTTAATCGGCGTAAGTCCCTCCGCTATCAGCTTGTCATATCTATCTTTCACAGCGCTGGTCATATCGGTTGCGATAATGCCAGGCCTTATTTCGAATACCCCAATACCGTATTCAGCCAGCCTGTCCGCGTAAAGCCTGGTCATCATAGACACACCCGCCTTGCTAATACAGTACTCACCGCGAGAAGGACTGCTAGTGTAGGCCGAGAGCGAGCTGATGTTCACAATCCTGAATTTGCGGTCGGCGTACTGTTTCTTCTGTTCAATCATCCACTTCGCAACCGACTGTGACAGGAAATACGGCCCCTTGAGATTTATTCCCATCACCCTGTCGTAGCTCTGCTCGGTTGCCTCAAGCAAATCCACCCTCTTCTCCGGCGCGACCCCGGCATTATTCACAAGCATATCACACCGGTCGAATTTCTCCTTTGCGAAATCAACGAGCCTTGCCCTGTCGTCGGAACTGCCGATGTCACCGCACAGAACTTCGCACTTTGCTCCCCCCTGCCGAAACTCTTTTTGCGCCTCAAGCGCAAAAGAATCATCGGACTTGCCGTCGCCATCTAAATCAAAATAATTGACCAACAGGTCGTAACCCAGCGATGCCAGCTCTTTCGCTATCGCCCTTCCGATCCCTCTGCTTGCTCCGGTAACGATTGCAACGGGCCTCTCGGCCATATCTAACCTCCTTCTGTACAACGACTTACGGCGGCATCCATTCGAGCACAGACACCATCTGGGCCGGCGTCTCATCCAGGACGTCGCGGTCTTTCTGCTCAACCTTTTGAACAAACAAATGAAGCACGTTCTCACGCCGCCAGAGAACCGGGTCGTAACTCGGCTCCCATTCGCCCACCGAATAATCGGTCAAATCCTCGATGCGCCAGTTCGCACGCTCGGCGTCATCACAAATCGCCGCTGACACACGGTTGCCTCGCTCGGCGTCACGAAAAATCATACACAACCTGTCCCCGTCGCCCGCCAGAATTTTCGGACGCGACATAAGAAGGTACTTGGTCCCTCCCCCGCTCAGGGAAAAAGCGGTCCTGCGAAAGCCCACCTGAGTGGTGCACCACTTGCTGCCGTCATGATAAACAAGACGGTACTGCGGAACCTTCGTCCCTTCAAGCCGCCAGTACGTCGCTATTACAGGCCGACCCAGTGAGTCAACGGTCATCGAAGTGTGATTTATCAACTCGCTCTTTTGCGGTATCCGCCAGGCATATTCTGCGTTCTCAGCGGTAATGGGCAGTGTATACTTCTGGCCGGTGGATTTTTGCCAGGTCCTGCCTTCGTCGCTCGACTTCGCATAACAAACATCGTGGTTTGTGGCCACGTCACCTGTTTCCCGCCAGCACCAGGAAATGTGCCAGCTTCCCGCTTCGTCAACGGCTATCTGATTCGTGTAGGCATTACGCTCACCCTGACCGTCAATAAGCGGATGCTGAACCGCCGACCATTTCTGACTCTTCACATCGTAGCGATTCAACATGGTATTTCCTCTGCCCGAGCCGCCGTCGCGATAGAGAAACAATAAATCACCGTTTGGCAGATTGTAAAACTCCGGATACGTCACCTTCTTTTCATCCTGGCCCGTCATCGGCATTTCTTCGGTCAGTTCGAGCGACCCCGGAGCGGTACCCCGGCAATAACGCAGAGGGTCACAATGATGGTCCCAGGATACATGAAGCACGCCGGCGCCATCAACCCCAATACTTATGCCGTTATGCGCATCCGTAGTATCTCCCTTATACTGGGTCTTGCGAATTTCCCAATCCTTCGTCCCGAGTTTGCGCTTCGCCAGCATAACGTGCGCATCCTCGATGTAAAAGGCAACATATTGAGCGTCGTCATGCGTGGTCACGGAATTGACGCGGAAGATGGTGGCGTTCACCGAATTCTTCGCCCAACCCTCCGCTATCGGAACCATACGCAGAGAACTAGCACTTGTACCACACCCTCCGGCAAATGTCGCCAACACAGATGCCGCAGCCGTGATGTAATGCTTCTTCAGCCGCATTTCGTTTCCCCGGATTTCTTCAGACACAATTCCTTTACCATCAGTACTCTTTCGGCGCTCGTGTTATATGAAATAGCACCGGTGCCTATGATAACGTTGTGATGCTTCGCGGCAAGCTTCCGTATACCGTCTATCTGCATGATCAATTCCTCGTCGGGCCCCTGCTCAATCAACACGGGGCTTATATTACGTCGCACCAGCACGGCGGTATCTTTCGCACGTTCGAGGAATATATTAACATCTGCGGCAAAATCGCAAAGCAGAATATCCGCACCCGTCGCAAACAAGTGCTCGGCAATAGGCTCCGTCCGCCCCCCTATTACGTATTCGACAAATTCAGCTCCACACGCCTTCAGAGCGGTTATGAGCTTCTTCATGTGCGGCAGAATAATATCTACGTACAAGCTGGGCGAAACGAGCGGTGGCGCAGCATACGAATCAAACACACACACCTCGACCCCTCTATCAACAAAGGCCTTGCCGTAACTTGTGCTTACGTCGGTCAGGAAACTTAGAAACTCATGGACCTCGTCCGGCCGCTCAATCATTCCGAAAATCAGCTTTTCAACACCTATCAGCTCAACGGCCACGGAATAAGGAGCGCTGATTGCCCCCCGTACGAAAACCTCACCACCCACCTTGTCGTTGACCGCCTTTGCCGCGGCCAACACCAAAGACATTCGCCCCGAACTGGCCGGCTCGACCATGCCGAGGCTGCGAAAGTCATCGAGGCCGCCTAAAATCCTGTCCTTGATTATGGGCACGGCGTCGACGGCCTCCGGAAACCAGACTTTACTGCCCAGCGCCTCCGCTTCGATGTTATAAATATCTATCCCGACGGTCAGCATGTCAGGCCGGTACGTCTCATACTCAGCCAGAACCGCCTGCTCCAATAGCTCCGCGCTGCGGCTTACCTCACTCGGCGACCTGCCCACCAGCTTCGCCGTATGCTCATAAATCGCAGGACAAAACAGGGGTCTGTCCGTTTGCTTTCCCTCCAACGCTAATCTGACTCGCTCCTTCGGACTCATTCTGTCTCTCGCCAAAAATGTCTCTCAATCATGCAGCAAACGCCCATTCGCAATCACCCGCTCCGTCCACTTTTGCGCCCTTGTTCATATATCGGGCCGTAAATATCTCTGTCCCGCACGACACAGCCTATCATACCGCCGTCGATCATTATCTGACTGCACTTGCTGCACGCTATGCAAACCTTCCTCCCATCAAGCCGACCCTTGAGAATAATATCCTTCGCAAAATCCGGATAAGCAAACGCCATCCGCCCGACACCGATAATAGAGGCTGATCCGTTTGCCTTGCTCGCCGCCGCCACATTGGGCATCAGTGTCCTCAGCCAGCTATAGCCTGTGCCGACCACCTCAATGTCACCGAACTGCCTTTGAATCTCGCCTGCCAGATTGATGAGTCTTGCAACCCCAACCAGAGGATGTTCGGGCGACTTGTAGGCGCCGATTACAGGCTTGATGAAGGGCCTGCCGTAATGCGGATTATAATGCGGATCGGCAATCGAGATATTTATCAGCCTCACGCCACGTTCGGCCAGCAGGGTAATCAGCCTCTTCGGCTCCGTCAGGTCACACCTGGTATAATCATTTTCATCCACCCCCCAGCCGAATGGATATGGAACGGCATCGTAAGCGCCCAGCCTGGTTACAACCTGCTTGTCCTGCCCAAGCTCCGCATGGATCCGGTCGATTACTTCCAGCAGAAATCGCGTGCGGTTCTCAAAGGGGCCACCGTATTTGCCCCGTCTCTGGCGAGAGACTAAAAGCTCGCCAATCAGATAACCATGACACGACTTAATGTCCACTGCATCGAAGCCCGCCTCGAACGCAATCCTCGCCGCCTCCACATAAGCGCCGACAAGCTCATCAAGGTACTCGTCGGTCACGACAGGCAAATCTTCCGGGAATCTGCTTTTCGCCGCAGCATCGGGCTTCGATTGTAATGTCAAAGCATCGCGGTAAGGGTCACGCTGAGCAACAACCGGCCGGCGCACACCCTCAGGCTTGCTGTACCTGCCCGAATGGGTCAACTGCGCTACGACAATCGGCCGGTGGCGCAATTCACTCTCTCGGGCAGTTTTCCGAGTTTGTCGTATCAGCGCAGCGAAAGCTTCCCTGCTATTGTGGTTCAGCCACAACTGCCTCGGATTGGCCCTGCCCTCCGGGACCACCGCAATAGCTTCGGCCCATATAAGCCCCGCTCCGCCCGCCGCAAACCGCTCGTACCTTCGAAAAGTAAGTTCCCCCGGCCGGCCATGAGAATCACCGTCCGCCGCCTCCATCGGATGTATCGCCAGTGAGTTCGGCACAACCAAGTCACCGACCCGCACCGGCTCAGCCAATATCGAAACATCCTCCGTTGCCTCGACAGTGACATCAAGCTCGGCGGCCAACTGCTCTAAATCTTCAATGCTGTTCAGACGAAAGCCCCGCCTTTCTTTCTCGTTTGTTTCTGCGGTGTCTTTCATATTTGGTGGGTCCATCACTTTTCAAAACTGGCGGCTGCTTCGGGCAGTTGCCGTTTGATTTCTTCTATCCTGTAACCGAACCCCGGACCACTCAATGTCGACAAATCAAGCTGCCCGTTTCTTCGCCGATAGAGTCCCGGGTGCACGGCTTCTTCCGGCGCAGAAGCCGCCGGATAGAACTGCATACCGTTGGTCTCCACCCCCATCAATGTCGGCGCGTGTGCGGCCAAAAGAACGTGAGGAATCTGTGCCAGCATCGGATTGCTCAAATCCTGAACCATCAAAGCCATGCCGTGCGCCCTCGCCCAGCACAGACTCAGCAGTGCACCCGTTTGCGTTTTGCAGGTCTTAAGCGCCACGCCTGTCCAGCCCAGGCTGCGGCCGAGCCTTATCAATTTCCAGTCGTGGGCGCTCTCATCCATAAACAGGGGCTTAAGGGCCGAGACGCTGTGAACATCGATTCGATTCTCCCGGAGGTCATACGGAAACGGCTGCTCGACATAAAGAATCATCTGATAAATCCGCGGGTGCTCACGCATCAGCCTATCGAGAATGTTGACCACATACGCGGGCTCTGTAACCGTGCAATTGAAATCGGCAGTCAGCCACAGAACGTCATTCTCGACTGCAATGTCTCCCACCTGCACCAGTCGCTCGTAATCCCAGTCAGAATCTGTGCCGCACAATTTCACCTTCAGGCACTTGAGCCCGTCCCTTTTGATCCAGTCGGTCAACAACACCGGATAGCCATCATCCGGCTCATCCCCCGTCAATTCAGATGCATCGAGTAAATCCCTGCCGCCTACAAGATGCCAGGCGGTGATATGCTCGACGGTGGGCACGCGCATAAAATCCGCCGGGTACTTACCTGCAAATGAAATATCAGCGCCTTCGGCCGGTGCCAGGTAAGCGGATAAATCCGCATTCATAAACTCGCTGTTGTACGTCGAGTAAACATCCCTGCCCACAAGTTGACCGTACGCATCATGCAGCGCGATATCGAACGCCGAACAGCACACCAGTGCCGCCAGGTGCGGCATCCGCTCCGCCTGCTCACCGCGTTTTCGGTTCAGATCGCCTGATAAACCGGGCAGAACCGACTCAAGAAAAGCGTGCCCAACTTCAACAGGGTGCCCCTGCCCGTCAAACTCGGCCCACGCCTGTGCAAGCATCCGGCAGAAATCCTGCATGGCTTCCGCTCTTTCCTGATAGGACAGAGCGCTCGGCCAAGCCCATTGAACACTGAGCGGCGTTTCGCCCCAGCCCCGCGCCTTGCGCCCTTGTGTATCCGAGACCGTCATGCAAACCCGTGCGCACGTAACCGAGGTCAGCGTCTCACGCCCGAACTTAAACGGAATCCGCGTCTCTATGGGAATGAAATACAAATCTACCGCAACCAGCCTCACATCAGTCTCCATAACCTGCTTTCTCTGCACGTCCGCGCTCAGCGGCTGATATGTGCCCCACTCTCGGATCTCTTAACGGCTTCCGGCGCCGGTCTGTCGAGCGCCCAGAACACAGCATTTGTCAGCATCCGGCGAAACCAGGCCAGCCCGAAATCACCCGGATGCCCCAAAGAAGTATAAAACACCCGCCCGCCCCCGCTGTGCGTGCTAGTCCAGGCGACTGGCTCGTGCGGCCTGCGGTCATCGACACGGCCCATCATCAGGACCGTCGCGCCCTTGCTCAAAGGCAGCGTCTTGTACAGCCACGACGGAACGTGGATTTCGCCCTGCGGGACGCCTGCAAGAATCGGATGAGACTCTGCGCCCGGCTCAACCCAGACATAGGTCCTGGGGCCGTCCGTACCCTTGTTGCCGTGGTGACCATGATAATTGCCGCCCAGCACCTCCGGGTCGAATTCGGGCCATTCAAGAAATCCCGCCTCCGGCTTGTCACCGCGAACCACGAACGCATGACTGGCCGTGCGCAGCCCAATTAAGGGCTTGTCCGCCTCGATATAGTCTCTAAGATACTTCATCTGCTCCGGCGGCAGCGCCCGACGACGCACATACACGACCGCAAGGTCGGCAGTCGCCAGCGCCTCCATCCCCGCAATGTTGTCACGCTCCTTCACATTACTCGGTTTGGCAACACCTAATGCGAATTCACACGAGAAGTCATAGTTGGCTTCCAGTTCATGTGCAAAATCAGCCAGCGTCTTATCGGCATCGTATTCATTCTCCGCGATAACGAAGACGACCCTCGGCCGCTTGTCCTGCTGAAAACGAAAAGCGGGCCCGCCGATGAGCTGCGCAGAAGTCACCGTCGGACAAACGTACTTTTCAATGTGCTCTGCAATCAGGTCTGTACCCGTAAAATGATTTACATAGGGTGACATGCGGTGATTATACATTGTGTCGGTCAGGTCGCGCACGAGCACAACGTTCCTGCCGAACCTCACCATATTCCGCAGTCCGAAGGGCCGGCCCAGCACGCACATGTTGGTGTGCACCCCCAGAATTATAACGTTCCTGATGCCGCGCTGCTCCAATAGATTCCATATTTCCACGCCCGAATCGCTGATAGCGTCCTCATCACGGATTTCAATGGTCTCAATCTGCTTTTGCCAGGGACTACCGCCCTTGCATTTGGGCTCACAGTCGCACCCGCCGTCCGACTGATCAATAGGGTAAGCCGCCTTTTCCTTATCATCAATCCATCTGCACCACTTATCGATGCCCTCGGGCAGATTCGACGCGTGCGGCGCACTCTGCGCTCGCCTGCGTGCAGCATGGTCCTTATAGTAATCGACCGTGCTGCTCGGCGCATGGACAATCAGCATCCCTTTCTCACGGGCCTTCTTGATAAACTCATTCATACGCGGCGCCATCTCCGCCACGCGATCCGTCGCGCCCCTGCACCAGTGCTTGTCCCACATATCGCAAATAATTATGGCCGTGTCACAAGGGTCCCACGCCAGTGTGTGGTTGACAACCCTAAAACCACCGTCGGACGTCTCTGCCCTGCCGCGCGCATTCAAAACAATCTTATCCGCGCCTTGCGCTGAGCCGCCAACAGCCAGAAGCGCCGCAAGGACGGCAAACACCCTCTTGCCTTTCATATTCAGCCTTTCCATATCTTGTTGCCTCAGATATGCCACGGCGCACGCCTGGGCCTGTCCAGCATTCGATTCGCCTCTTCGTCGTTCACGAACCGCTCATTATCCGGGTCCCACCGCAGTTTTCGCTTCAGCATCATCGCAATATTCCCCAAGTGACACACGGTCGCACTGCGATGGCCCACTTCCACCGGCGCGGCAGGCTCCTGGCCAGTCTTGATACAGTCGATGAAATTCCGATGGTGGTCGTCGCTTCTATACAAATGAATCTCATCGGGTCCGATTACGGATTCTTTCAGCGATTCCGGATGCGTCGCAAAACGCTTGCCTACCTCAATCCAACCTTCCGTGCCCTCGAAACGGGCGCCCACCCAGCCGCTGACATCCGTTTTACAAATCAGCTCCACGCCATTTGCGTACCGGGCGAGGAAGTGTATCTTCGTGGGCGTATTGAAAAGTCCGTCCCTCGGAAATTCACCGCCGAGATCCTCGACCTCGACCGGGCCGGTATCGTCCGCGCCGTTGCCCCACTGCGCCATATCAAGCGAGTGCGCACCGAGGTTGGTCGTCTGGCCGCCCGAGTAATCCAAAATAAACCTGAACTTATACAGACAGCGGTCCTTGTGATACGCCTCCCACGGCGCGGGCCCCAGCCACATGTCGTAATCAAACCCCTCCGGAACCGGCATCGGCTCCCAATTACTGCCCGGCCCCTCCCTGTTGTTGGGTCCCACCGGAGTAAGTATTCTCTTTAGCTTGCCGATACGCCCGTTGCGAACCAGCTCGCAGGCGAAGCGCGTCTGTCGCCTCGAACGCTCATGACTGCCCGTCTGGAAGACCACCCTGTGCCGGCGAACAACCTCCACCATTGCACGGCCCTCGGCAATCGTCAGTGTCATCGGCTTCTCACAGTAAATATGTTTGCCCGCCCTGGCCGCCCATATCGACATGACCGCGTGCCAGTGGTCGGGAGTGACAATCGTCACCGCGTCAATGTCATCTCGCGCAAGCAGTTCGCGAAAATCCACGTACGGCCTGCACCCCCTGAAAGTCCCCGATGCCGCCCGTGAGGCGTAATGGTCCTCCACAATGTTTTTCGCCGGCACGCGCCCGAGGTAATTGCCCTGCCAGCCGAGCTTGTACCAGTGCCCGTATTCCCGGCTGCCCGTCACCACATCGCAGACGGCGACGACCTGAACATCATCATGCTGCAGAAAGGCCCTCATATCGTTGGTGCCCATGCCGCCCACGCCTATACAGCCCATCGCGATGCGGTTGCTCGGCGCGCCCGCCCCGAATACCGTTGATGGTACTATGGAAGGAAAGCCGAACGCAGCGCCTGCAGCGACCGCCGCACCTTTTAAAAACTTTCGCCGACTAACGGCACTATTAGCTGCTCCCAAACGCACGGTCATTGTCCTGTCTCCATAAGTGGCTTGTTCCGGCGCGAACCGAGTTAAACCTGCTTAGGCACTTCGTACTTGTTGCGGTACTGCCGTTTCAGGAGCTTGTTCGCCTCGTCATTTCCGACAAACCGCTCAGCCTTCGCATCGAACCATAGTTTTCTGTTGCCGACGCGATAAGCGATATTCCCAATATGCACCATCGTACAGGCCGTATGGATTACTTCAACGTCTGCATTTGGACGCTTGCGGCTTTTGACGCATTCGAGGAAATTCTTCGCATGCACGTCATCCGGAAACCGCCCGTACATCTGGTCCACAACCTTGCCGCCCGATGTCGTCACCTGCCAGCCCCCACCGTGTCTGCCGACAGTCATCATCAGGTCGGAACCGTACAACTCAACTCTCGTGGCATTCTGCGTCCAGTAGGGGAACTCATCATTCCGGCGGATGGTGCCGCTCGTCTTACGCATATAACGGGGGTAATTCGTAAGTTCGAAGGTCATAACAAAACCGTCGAAATCATAAGTGACAACCTGAACGTCGGGCACCTCCGCGTCATCGCCCTTGTGATACAGCCTCCCCCCGGAACACGATACCGCGCCAGGCATCCCCAGGTCGCCCATAAGCATCAGTGCCAGGTCAATCTGATGGATGCCGTCGTCGGCCATGTCGCCCCCGCTGAAGTCCCAGAACTTGTGCCAGCCGATTTCAAAAATATTCTGATTATACGGCCTGAACGGCGCCCCGCCCAGCCACGCGTCCCAGTCGAAACCCACCGGCGCACTGCCGGCCTCACCGAGATAAAAAGGCTTTCCCGGCTTGATATTATACACTTTCACAAGGTGAATCCCCCCTAATTTGCCACTCTTGACATACTCACGCCCCGCCAGGGTGTATGGAGCGCTGCGACACTGCGTCCCTACCTGGACGATACGCTTGTACTTGCGCGCCGCCTCTATCATCTTTCGCGCTTCCCAAATCGTGTGCGAATGCGGCTTTTCAACGTATACGTCTTTCTGCGCCTGACAGGCAAGAATGCTCGCCGGGGCATGCCAGTGGTCAGGAGTCGCCACTATCACCGCATCAACGTCCTTAGAATCAAGAACATCCCGGATATCCCTGCTCGCCTTGGGCCGAAGATTCTGCGCCTGCAGTGCCTCCTGGATACCTTTCTCCAGCCGCTCAGGGTGCAAATCGCACACGTATGTGACTTCGCCGCCCTGCTCGATTATGTTGCGCAGAACCATCCTGCCGCGCCCGCCGCAGCCAATCAAGGCAACTCTCACCCGCTCATTCGCGCCCAATACGCGGCTCGTGCTGACAGCCGAAACGGCCGCCGACCCCACAGCAAGGCCCGCAACGCCTTTGCCTGACCTCGATAGGAAACTCCTTCTTGTCATCCGCTCCATAATACTGTCTCCAATTTCATTATAGGGCCTTTTCAATGCCTGCAGAACGGTAAATCCGGCCGAATAGCCATCTTACGCTCCGCTAAAATACCACGTCCGCGCTAAATTGTCAAACCCGCCCTGAAGCCCCTGCCCGAACAGCCGCCGGGGTTAACCCGCTCTCAAAAGCACGCGCGACGACGAACAAAAAAAAATTTCAAAAATCTCATTTTTTCGGTTGATCTCACGAACAAGTAGGACTAAAATACTCCTATATACTATTGTAGTTGCTGATTTGCCAAAGTAGTAAGAAATGAATATATTGCGTCAAAATACGGATTACGCGTTGCGGGTAATGGTAAACCTCGCCAGAAATTATGATAACCATGCCGTCTCGGCCAGAGTACTGGCACGGCAGGAGGATATTTCTTATCAGTTCGCCTGCAAGATACTCCAGCAACTGCACAAGGCACGGCTCGTTGACAGTTCGATGGGTCCTAAAGGCGGCTTCTCCCTGAGCAAACCGCCTGCCGAAATAGAGGTAATGAACGTGATTGAAGCCATCCAGGGCCCGGTCAAGCTGAACAAGTGCCTGTTGGACGCAGATGCCTGTCCGAGACAGCCACGCTGCCCTGTAAGCGTTAAGCTGGTGGAACTCCAGAAACAAATCGAGGACTACTTTCACGGTATCACCCTCGACCAGTTCCTGAAGAGCGCACCCGGCAAAAAGAAGAAAAATCCTAAAAGGACGAGGAGTCCGAGGACATGAACGCCGAAAACAAGAAACCAAACCTATTGGAAGCCTGTCTGGCCGTCAACCGAAATCTGGCAGACCTGATAGAATATGCTTCCGACTCGATTGTCAGCAAGACAATACTGGACAAAACCGCAGGGACCATTACCCTGTTCGCATTCGACAAGGGCCAGAGATTGAGCGAACACCAGACGCCATACGATGCGGTTGTTCAGGTTATTGAAGGCCGTGCGGCGATCACCATCGGCGGCAAACAGGTGAATGTCTCCGCAGGCGAGATTATAATAATGCCGGGCAATGTGCCGCACGCGGTCGCGGCCGAGCACAAGTTCAAAATGCTGCTCACAATGATCCGCACACAGGACAAGTAGAGCACCGGTAAGTTTTCGAGGATGAACCAATGTTCAGGTGCCCAGGACAAGATCAGCGATTCTGGAAGCCGGGCGATATATTCGAGGTTAAATGCCCAGCCTGCGGCCAGTCCGTCGAATTCTTCAAGGATGAGCCTAAGCAGAAATGCCGCAAGTGCGGACAAGAAGCGGCTAATCCGAAAATCGACCTTGGCTGCGCCGAGTGGTGTCAGTACGCCGAGCAGTGCCTCGGAATCCAGGTCGGTGCCGTGCGCGAAAAGCTCATAAGCGAAATGGAAAAATTGTTCGGAGCCGACAAGAGAAGAATCGACCACGCACTTGCCGTGCTCGACCACGCCCAACAGATTCAGGCCGAAGAAGGCGGCGACCCGCTCGTTGTAAAGGCAGCCGCGATATTGCACGACATCGGCATCCTTGAAGCTGAGCGAAAGCACGGATCCTCGGCGGGGAAATATCAAGAGATGGAGGGGCCGCCTATCGCTAAAGACATTTTGGAAAGACACGGTGTCACCGCCGAGGACAGTGAGCATATATGCAGGATAATCGCAAGCCATCACAGCGCCAAAAACATCGACACGGTTGAGTTCAGGATTGTCTGGGACGCCGATTGGCTCGTTAATCTTTCGAGCGATTTCGCCGACGCGAGCAGGGAAAGACTAAAGGAGATTATTGATAAGACGTTCAAGACCCACAAGGGTCGCCAAATAGCAACAGAAACGTTTCTCAAGGACTAAAGCGAGAACCAATCCGAAAACGAAAGGGGGAAGTTATGTTTTGTTACCAGTGTGAACAGACAGCAGGCGGAACCGGATGCACAAAAGTGGGTGTATGCGGCAAGGACCAGGACATTCAAAGTCTCCAGGATACGCTAATATTCGGGGTAAAAGGAATCGCCGCTTACGCTTATCATGCGCGCGAGCTCGGAAAAAGGGACGAGCAGGTCGATGCCTTCATGCACGAGGCGATGTTCTCTACATTAACGAACGTGGATTTCGACCTGAATCGTTACCTGGAGCTGGTGCTCAAGGCAGGCGAAATGAATCTGCGGGTCATGGAGCTGCTTAATAATGCGCATACCTCGACTTTTGGCAATCCCACGCCGGTGACGGTTCCGCGCGGCGCCAAGGCCGGGCCCGGAATCGTCGTCACGGGCCACGATTTGCTCGACCTTTATGAGCTTCTCAAACAAACCGAAGGCAAGGGAATCAATATTTACACTCACGGCGAAATGCTGCCCGCACACGGATACCCTGAATTGCGCAAGTTCAAACATCTCGTGGGCAACTATGGAACCGCCTGGCAGAACCAGAAAAAAGAGTTCGACGAGTTCACCGGAGCAATCCTCGTTACCACCAACTGCGTCATGATTCCAAAGGACTCGTACAAGGACAGGATGTTTACCTGCGGCATAGCAGGCGTCGCAGGCGTCAAGCACATAAAAAACAGAGACTTCAGCGAAGTTATTGAAAAGGCCCTGTCGCAACCACCACTCCCTGAGGACCCGCAGGGAACGCTCAGCACCGGTTTCCACTACACCGCCGTGCTCGCTCTGGCCGAGAAGGTAATAAAGGCGGTAAAAGCAGGCAAGATAAGGCACTTCTTCTTCATAGGCGGCTGTGACGGCGCAAAGCCCGGCAGAAATTACTTCACCGAGTTTGCGGAAAAAGTCCCGCATGACTGCGTAATACTGACCGCCGCCTGCGGCAAGTACCGCCTGAACGCAGCCGACTACGGCAGCATCGACGGAATTCCGCGACTGCTCGACACCGGCCAGTGCAATGACTGCTATTCGGCCGTAAAAATCGCTATGGCCCTGGCAGACGCGTTTGGCTGCGGCGTCAATGATTTGCCGCTTTCACTGATAGTATCCTGGTACGAGCAAAAGGCCGTTGCCATTCTGCTCACGCTGCTATATCTCGGCATAAAGAACATACGCCTCGGACCAAGCCTCCCGGCTTTCATAACCCCCAACGTGTTAAACGTGCTCGTCGAGAAATTCGACATCAAACCAATCAGCAATGTTGACCAGGACCTGGCCGAAGCGCTGAAAAAAGCATAATTTAACAAGGGCTTGCCTATGGCTACGCGAAACATAGTAAAAATAGACGAGGAAAGATGCAACGGATGCGGATTGTGCGTCAACGCCTGCGCCGAGGGCGCCATAAAGATCGTCAACGGCAAGGCAAAGCTCATAAGCGAGACTTACTGCGACGGCCTGGGGGCCTGCATCGGACACTGTCCCGAGGACGCGATAACCGTCGAAAAACGAGAGGCCCCCGACTTCGATGAACAGGCAACAAACAAACACCTGGCAGAACAGAAGAACACGGGAAAACAAGCCGACTTCGTATGCCCCGGCTTGATGGCCCGGACGCTCAACAAAAACGACAAACCTGCCAACGCCGCCCCGGCACCCGGCGGAACCTCACAACTAAGACACTGGCCCGTCCAGCTCAAACTCGTCTCGCCCCATGCTCCATACTTTGCCGACGCCCACCTGCTCCTTGTCGCCGACTGCGTGCCGTTTGCAATGGCTGATTTTCACAACAGATTTCTCAAGAACCACAGCGTTATCGTCGGCTGCCCCAAGCTGGATGACCCTGAATTCTATATTGAAAAGGTGGCGGAAATACTGAAAGCCAATAAACTTAAGAGCCTTACTGTCGTTCACATGGAGGTGCCCTGCTGCTTCGGCCTGACCCGCATAGCCAAGGAGGCAATCGCCCGCAGCGGCGTCAAAATGTGCTTCGACGATGTCACAATCGACCTGCACGGCAACGCAGGCGCCAAAACCACAATCGGCGATAGCCAGAGCATACCCGCTGGTTGACCGCGCAGAAACAGGCGGCAACGGACTCGGAACGGTGGGTTCGACAATCCGCCATTACGCTCGCCCTCAACAGCCTGAGTGTTTGAGGGTCCACCCAAGAACCATACCGGAGCAGAAGAATTCAACCCTGAAGCCGCCTCTTTGTCCCGCATTGACGCTGTGGGGCCATCAGTTGACGAAGGAAAAAATCTTTTTAGGCCTGTTGCATCGCGACGCCGAAAACGCTATACTTATAGGTTTACGTATGTGAACAAGAAACATAACCTGTTTTGCTGTAGATTGAGATGCTTCTAACACAAATATTGCAGCCTTCCTGTGTGAAGGTTCCGCTCCAAGGCGAGGACAAGAAATCCATTATAACCGAGCTCATTGACCTGCTCGATGCAAACGGCCTGCTGCTTGACAGAGACACCGCTCTCGAAGCCGTCTTCACGCGCGAGCAGACCCGAAGCACTGGCATAGGCTCTGGAATTGCCATCCCTCACGGCAAGTGCAAAGCCGTAAAGGAGCTCGTCATGGCCCTCGGCATAGCGCCCCAACCAATCGATTTCGAAAGTGTCGATGGCAAACCCGTAAAAATAATGATTTTGCTTGTCTCACCCACCGACAAAACCGGCCCCCACATTCAGGCCCTGGCCAGAATAAGCAGACTTATGCTCGACGAAAAGTTCAAAAATGCACTGGAGAAGGCCCACTCTGCTGAGCAGCTTTACGAGCTTCTGACCAACAAAGAGAGTGAATGAATTGCCAGCCGTTGTTCTCGGCTTTTACCTCGAGCTATGAGTCATACCTCTCCCATAGAACAAGCCCGAGTTCATAAGGATCAGCCAAGTCACTGTGCCTCGGCAAGACCCTTACGGCCAATCCCTGTTGACCCGCCCGCTTACAGGGCATTTGCCCCACAAACCATCGCTCCCCATTGCCCGCCGACGTAGCTTCGCAAGACATTCCAACCGCTGAACCATCCACAATATTACCCAGCGCATCCACATTACCGTAATAAAGCTCGACAGAAATATCATCCGGCCTGACCTCGCCCAAGTTTACCAACGCCCGCACCGTTACTTCCGATCCCACCGTAAGCTGCGTCGGCTTGAAAATCACTTCCGAGCTCCCCGCCCCACCGTCAACTCGTATTTCCACGTCCTTGACGGCGAATTCAGGCCAGCACTTCTTCATGTTTGATTTCCACATTGAAAGCGCCTTGGCTCTGGACATCGCTTCGGCCGTCAGATACCGCCACCTCGTCGCTGCCGGATTGTAGAACCTCCGAGTGTATTCTGCCACCATCCTCGTGGTATTGAACTGGGGCGTCACGCATCTGATGGAACTCTTCATTCTTTGTATCCACGCACGCGGCACATTGTCCGCCGAGCGAGTGTAGAACAACGGCACCACCTCATTTTGCAGCACATTGTAGATTGCCTGTGATTCAACCATGTCTTGATAGTCGGCGTTTTCATAGGTCTCGCCCGCGCCTATGACCCATCCTGCTTCCGGTGTGTAACCCTCGCACCACCAGCCGTCCAGCGTACTCATGTTCAAAGCACCGTTTATGGCCGCCTTCATTCCGCTCGTGCTGCTGGCCTCCATAGGCCGCCGCGGGGTGCTCAGCCAAACATCAACACCACGAACCAGGAACCTCGCCACACTGATATCATAGTCTTCCAGGAACACAATCCGCCGCCTAACATCGTACTGAGAAGCAAAGTGAATGATCTGACGTATTATCTCCTTGCCTTCCGTATCCCGGGGGTGCGCCTTGCCGCTGAAAATAAGCTGCACCGGCCGTTTCGAATCCGTAAGGAGTTTCACCAGCCGCTGCGGGTCCCTCAATAGCAAATTGCCTCTCTTGTAGCTCGCGAACCTCCTGGCAAAACCAACCGTCAACACCTCGGGGTCGAGCACCTCCTCGGCCCAGTTCAGCTCCGTGTGATATGTGCCCCGTCGCTGCATCTGAGCCTTCAGACGCTTGCGCGCGAAAACAATCAAACGCTCTTTGCACAACTGGTGCGCCCGCCACAACTCCTCATCGGGAATCTGCCCGATATGTTCCCACGCCGACTTGGTCGCAATTCCGTCCGACCAGTCCGGCCCCAAATACCTCTCGTATAGACCGTTGATCTCCTCGGACAGCCAGCTCTTGATATGAACACCGTTGGTAATGGACCTTATGGGCACCTCGTCAACAGGCAACCCAGGCCACAGGAAAGACCACATGCCACGAGACACCTGACCATGTAGCTTGCTGACCCCGTTCCTATAGCTGCTCAGCCTCAGCGCAAGGACCGGCATCTTAAAAGGCTCGCTGTCGGCCTCGGCATCCACCCTTCCCAACCCCAGAAACTGCTTTCTGTTTATACCAAGGTTAGGAAAGTAGCTGCCAAAGTACTTATCCATCAGCTCCACCGAGAATTCATCAAGACCCGCCTTCACCGAGGTGTGCATCGTAAAAACATTTCCCGCCCGCGTCGCCTCAACCGCTTCATCAAAAGTCAAATTCATCGCACTTCTTAACTGACGGATCCGCTCAAGCCCCATGAAGGCCGCGTGTCCCTCGTTCATGTGGCAGACCGTCGGCGTAATACCGACAGCCGCCAGTGCCTTCAGGCCGCCTATGCCTAACATAATCTCCTGACGGATTCGCATCTCACTGTCGCCGCCGTACAGATTGCTCGTAATAATCTGGTCGGTTGCTGAATTGGAAGGTATGTTCGTGTCCAACAGATAAAGCTTGACCCTGCCTATTGTAACACACCATATCTGCGCCGTAACACGTCTGCCCGGATATTCAACGCTTACCGTCACGGGCCTGCCGCTGTCTTTGCGCAACAGTTCAATCGGCACATTATAAAAATCATTTTCAGCATACAACTCCTGCTGCCAGCCATCTATGTTCAAATACTGACGGAAATAACCTTTTTGGTACAGAAGGCCCACTCCTACTATCGGTACCCCAAGGTCCGACGCACTCTTTAGATGGTCCCCTGCCAGAATCCCTAAGCCCCCTGAATAAAACGGCAGACATTCGTGAACACCAAATTCGGCACTGAAGTAAGCGATAACGGGCTTGGTGCAATTCGAACAGACTTTTCCAAACCAGGTTGGCCCTTCAAGGTACGATCCGAGTCTTGCCGTCGCACGCTCCAACTCACACAAAAAACCATCATTATTGGCCAGATCCTCAAGACGCTTCTGGGACACACTGCCCAAGAGCTTGACCGGATTATGACCACAGGCCGACCACAGGTTGGCGTCTATACGCCTGAACAAGGCTTCTATCTCAGGATTCCAGCACCAGAACATGTTCCGCACAAGTCCCTCCAGCGCCTTCAACGAGTCCGGAACTGCAGGCAAGACAGTGAAACTGCGTACTCTTGGCATCTTTGCCTCCCCATAAGCCTTTATAAAGCAAACAGTTACAACCTTAAAGCCGGCAAAGAACAGTCCGCGCCAGCCATCTCTTAATCGGCCATTCTATCCTTTGGCTTAACCCCAAAAAACGCCGAAAGTCCGACTCAACAGCCTTGTGACAGTCCGATATGTTCCCCCCTTGCCGACCATAAAAAAAGGCCCGTTCTACAACAGGCCTTTATCACTTAGTAGGCTTGCCTCCACCTGTGCCGTAAGAAAGTCTTTTGAAAAGAACCCATTACTTTCAGGTGGGCAATCGTTGCTTGTGCCCGAAAGTCCTATCGAGTAGGCTTGTCCGGGCTCTCAAGACCTGATTTCCCTGAGTACGGGTATCGGTTCTTTCAAATCAAACTTTCTATACGTACACTGCAGGGGTCAGCCTGCCTTCTTACACTTATACCAAATTCCAGGAGCAAAATCAACGAAAATATCGGTCCTTCCGGACATTTATTTGGCCTGCCTTTCTGCCTGCCTACTTGCTTTTTCGGCTCGCCAACGCTTTTTTCTACAGAAAAAATACCCGGACCAGTAGTTGCTCTCGCCATCCCAATAAGCCCGGCAAAGGCAGCTATTAGCGGCAACTGAGCTTGAGAATCCTCCACCCGGATGTTGAAAGCGTTCGCTAATCCGCAGGAACGCATCGGCCCTCAGCCCAGGCCCGAAGCGCTTCCACGCTCTCGGCCATCGTCACCGTAAGCGGCGGCGAATTCCGCAAGGCAGACAGAATCAAAGCCGTATCCACCTCCCTCTTGTTCGCGTACGCCTCGTGCAGGGCTGAAATGATTGCCTGCTCTATCTCCGAGCCGCTGTAACCCTCGGACGCCTCGGCAAGCTCCTCAAGGTCGAACTGCTCCGGGTCGCGATTGCGCTTCCGCAGGTGAATCGCCAATATCTCCTTTCGCGTGGCCGCAATCGGCAGGTCAACAAAGAATATCTCATCGAATCGGCCTTTGCGAAGCAGCTCCGGAGGCAGAGCCTCAATATCATTGGCTGTAGCCACTACGAAAACCGGCGCCTCATGCTCCTGCAGCCAGGTAAGAAGCGTGCCAAACATTCGCTGGGACAGCCCCCCATCCGCACTTCGACTTGCCGCCGAGGCAAACGCTTTTTCAATCTCATCTATCCAAAGTATAACCGGTGACATCATCTCCGTCTGGCGCAGCGCCTCGCGAAGATTGCGCTCGGATTCGCCGATGTAGCTGGCGTACAATGTGCTCGGGTCCATCCGCAACAAAGGCTGGTGCCAGGCCGTCGCAATCGCCTTGGCGCACAGACTCTTGCCCGCGCCCTGCACACCGAGCATAAGCACGCCCCTCGGCACGGTCAAACCGAACTCCTTGGCGTCCCGGCCGAAGGCGTCCTTCCTGAACTCAAGCCATTTCTTCAGCCGCTTCATACCCCCGATTTCACTGAGGTCCAGAGGCGTCTGGACGTATTCGAGCAGCCCGCCCCGTTGAATCATCCGCCGCTTGCCCGCAATAATCAGGTTTATGTCCTTGTCGGTAAACCGCTGGTCGTGAGCAACACTGTCGATAATGACCTGCTCGGCCTGCCGGCGAGTAAGCCCGCGAAGGTTCCGAACCATTACGTTCAGGCCTCGCCGAGTGATGCCGATTTCCACGGGCTTCTTACGGTGAAGCCGAAGAAGAGTCGTGCGAAGAATGTCCTGCAGCTCCTTTTCATCCGGAAATGAAATCTCGAAAGTCCTCGCGTACGACTTTATCACTTCGGGCAGCTTGTCCTCGCTGTCAATCATAACCAGCGTGCTGCCAACCTTATCGAAACGCTCTATGACATCCCGCAGCACCCGCAGCGTCTTGCCGTCTCTCAGATGCTCAGCCAAATCAAGGGCCACGCAGATGGAACTTTCCTTCGACCCCGCTAAATTGTTAAGGCCTGCCTCGGCTCGTTCAGTACCCTTTATGGCAGGCCCCTTGTCCAGAAGGCTCAGCCCGTCCCGCACACCCTCCGCAGCCGACCATATCCAAAGCTCGCGCTTCAGGGTCTCCGCCGCCTGCCTCACCAGCCCCAGCGCATACTCTTCCTCGTATGTAACGATAGACACGCACCCGCAACCCCCACCGATAAGCTGCTCAAACCGCTCAAAATCATTCATCAGCGGATTCTCCCGCTTATACCGTTCGCAATTCCGCTTTGACACGCTCGGCCAAACTCTCAACAATGGCCTTCTCGAAATCGTCAACAGTATCGTGTGTCAACGTGCCGTCCTCGTCTCTGAAACGCAGCGACAGCGTAACGCTCTTCTTGCCGGACGGTATCCCCTTGCCGCGGTAGATATCGACAAAGCGAACGTCTTCCAATTCACCGGGCGCCTTACTGCTCACCGCCTCGACAATCTCGGCCCACGGTACCATCTCGTCAACAATAATCGAAAGGTCACGCTCAATGGCGGGAAATCTCGGTATCGGCTTAACCTTCACCGGCCCGCTTTGCAGCGCCAAGAGCTCCTCGAATTGTAGCTCTGCCGCTACCGGCGTCACTTCCTTGAAACCATACCTGTCTGTAACGCTCTGCGAAACAATGCCGGCCGTGCCCATAACCTTGCCGTCAACAACAACCTCAGCACCCGTCTGCGCCCAGGCCAGATCCGCAGGCCTGAACGAAACTTCCGCCTCCCTGCTGACATTTCTTGCCAGCCCTTCAATCACGCCGCGAAGGTATCTAAAATCGCCGTCACACACGAGAGCCACCCTGGCCTGCTCATTCGGCAGCACATCGTCACGCCCATCCCCCGGCAAAAAAGTATCGGCAATCTCATACACCCGGCACGGCAGGTTCCTCGCGTTAACGTTCGTCTTTAAGACACCAAGCAGGGAGCCGATAAGCGTCCGCCGCAGCAGGTTCGCCGTCTTCCTCGAAGCATCCTGCACCGCCAAATACCCCTTGCCATCGTCAGCCGCAAACAGCTCGCTCACCCAATCGTCCACGAAGCCCACCGTGACGGCCTCGTAAAACCCACAGCCGTTAAGATACCTCCCTATCGATTCGGCCAGCCTCTGACGGGCGTCGACCGGCGTCACTTCGATACTGATTCGCTTTTCCACAGGCACCCGGTCATAGCCGTACACACGCGCCACTTCCTCAATCAAATCCACCTCGCGATAGACGTCGCTCCGCCACGAAGGCGCCGTGCAGACTATCAAATCGTTTTCCTTGCGCGGCTCGAAACTCAGGACCGACAGAATCCGCATCACCTGCTCAACCGGCACAGCCATTCCCAGCAGCTTCGCCACGCGCGAAAACCGAAGCGTCACCTGCCTCTTTGCCGGCATCTTGGGATAAGCATCCACCACCCCTTTGGCAACCTTCCCACCGGCTACCTGAACAATCAACTGAGCCGTCCGCTTCGACGCCCAGTCCACGTTTTCAATATCCACTATCCGCTCGAATCGAAACGCCGCCTCCGAAGGCAAGACCAGCCGGCGAGACGTCCTGCGCACGGTCAGCGGGTCGAAATATGCATCCTCCAGCAGGATAGCCGTGGTGGCGTTACTCACCTCGGTCTCCAGCCCGCCCATAACACCGGCAATTGCCACCGGCCCCTTCGGGTCCGCGATAATGAGCATATCAGACTCAAGGTCGCATTGCGTACCGTCGATGCTCACAATGCGCTCGCCGGCCACGGCCCTCCTGACGATTATTTTGCCTTCGTTAATCCTGGCATAGTCAAACGCATGAGGCGGTTGCCCCGTCTCCAACATCGCATAGTTTGTCGCATCAACAACGTTATTGACGCTCCGCAGACCGGCCGCTTCAAGCCGTTTCGCCATCCAGTTTGGCGAGGGGCCGACCCTCACCCCCTCGATAATCCGTGCCGTATATCGCCCGCACAAATCCGGCTCAACAATCTCCACACTGCAAAACCCGGCCGCGTCCCTGTCCAGCTCGTCAAGCTCGATGTCCGGCAGCTTCAGCTCCCTGTCCGTCGCCACCGACAGTTCCCGCGCCACCCCGATATAACCGAGACAGTCGCCCCGATTACTCGTTATCTCCACATCGATTACCGCATCATCGCCGCAGTATTCGATTCCCTCGCAGCCAAGCCCCAGATCGCTCAGCATCTCCGCAACTTCGGCCGCAGAATGTTCAATTTCGACATAATCCTTCAACCAATCCAGCGAGACTTTCATAACAAATGCACCACAAACAATTCAGAATATGCAGTTTCAGATTGCAATAACTTAGCTTCCGCAAACCCTTATGTCAATGATTTTGCACATTCCTCAAGCCCGCAGGCAAACCCCTTCTTCACATCCTGTCAGGCACGTCATCCGGCACGCGCTCTCCCAACGAGTTCGAATCTCAACCCAACCATAGCTCTTGCGATCGCCGGCCTGTGGCGCATCCCCAACCGGGTTGCGGCCCTTGCGACTGGCTAAGATAACCAGACGCCTTAAAACACAAAAATGGCCCGGTGAAAAAACTTTGCGCTTTTATCCCTGTGCTTTTCTCTTATAATATCTCTTTAGTCATGATTTTCGGGAAACATGGTATGAGAAAATGCGTTCTGCTTATCGCCCCGCTCGCCGCCGTCGCCGCGGCCCTGCTCCTTGCCGGCTGCGTCGAGCGAAATCTCACCATTAACACCAGGCCCGAGGGTGCGATCGTGATTCTAAATGACGAGGAAATAGGCATTTCGCCCGTTACGGTGGGCTTCGAATGGTACGGCGATTACAATGTCGCCATCCGAAAAGAAGGCTTCGAGACGCTGAAAACCCACCGCAAACTCAAAGCGCCATGGTACGATGGATTTCCATTCGACCTCTTCGCCCAAATCCTGCCGCATAGAATCGTCGATTCCTACGAGTGGAAATTCGAGCTCGAAGAGAAGAAGCAAATAAGCCCAGACCAGCTCATCCAAAACGCCGAACAGCTCAAAAGCCAACTGCAATAGCCCCGCCTCCCTGCCCCGTCCCAAACCTGTCATGAGTGTAATAGAAGGATAGGCTCCTGCCGCCGTGTCCCGCCCCAAGTGGCAAACTGCCGTAACTTGGTGCGGGCAGCGCAGGCGAAAGGCAAGCAATTGCGATTTGCGGCGGTAGAAATCTCAACCAGCGCCAACCCCAAACATACAAAAAAATCCTAATGAATTGAAAAAACAATTTTGAAACTCAAGTCCTTGCTCTGGCTGCGCTTACGTCCAGAGAGAGAGAGAGAGAGAGAGAGGAAAAAAGCTTGTAATCTCGTTGATATGCTTCATCATATCGACAGAAAGTTATGGGAGCATACTGACAATAAGGTGCGGCAAGCAATATGCGGCTGTTATCTCATAACAACTGGGCGGACAAAGGATACGCCCGATTGAACGGGCGCGACGGTCAATCCCCACTTGCTTTGGTCCTCTCGACTAACTCCCCTGCGCCCGAAACCCTAAACCAAGCCTGGGAAACAAAGGCCCCGGATTTCGATGAGATTCTCATCAAAATCGCTTCTCCCGCAGAAAAACGGCCTTTTGCAAAAAATATTCGTTTGTCACAATTTTTCTTATCAACAAAACAACCACCACAAAGGCCATTAAGGAGGTGAGCAATATGAAAACTGAATTGTTGGACGATTGGTAATGTCAATGCTAATTCGAGTTCTTGTATAGGTTTGTTGTAATTGAATTTGCGTCGTAGACGCTCCGTAAAGGAAAAGGAAAGGAGTTTGAAATGTACCGTGAAAAATCTAAACGGCTGGGGGGAATTTCGCTTGCGATTGTCTCCATGCTGCTATCAACCTGCGCCATGACAAGCATGCTGCACGCCCGAGTTGGTCCCTCGGGTTTCGACGTATCCGGCGGCGCCACCTTGTGGAATTGCAAGGATCCCTGCATTGATTGGTGCCTCACTTCTGTGATAGAATGCCTTGATCTTACTGGCAGTACGTGTGAAACAGATAGGTGCACAATAAATAGCCTCAGATATCTATATTGCCGGTGTCCCGGTGATGCTTCGCCTGGGGCAGATGATTGTGTGTATCACATGGATAGCGGTGATTGGTGGCGCGCAGAATATATTCGCTGGCACGCTTGTAATAGTACTACTTACGACTGGGACTGGTACAAAGAAAAATATTGTGCAAAAGATGGCCTTGGAAACAGTAGCTGGAGCACTCCGTGTATTTGGACCGGTAGTTGCACGGGTGCACTTTGGCGGTATCACGAATACACGCCCCGCCCGCGTTGCGATTAGACAATGCAGACTGTCAGTAAGCAGTTGTGATATATCGGATGAGCAAGTGTGCCGTGTAGGGCACGCCCCCTCATCACGTTAATGACTTATTCAAGTCAACGAGGACTTTCTTGCCTCCGCAAGAACAGATGTCATAGATAAGGAGTCTCTGCAATGATGTTATCCATGCGATACTATCTGGCAATTTGTATGGCGCTTTGTCTATGGCTCGATGTGGACGCTCTCGGCCAGGACGGATTGGAAGTATTGAGAAATTTGAAGAATTATGATTCCATCTACGAGGCAGGATTCACAGTCTCGGGAACGCGCAAATGTCCGGAGCATCTTATCCTCGGGCAGGTGATAATCAACGTTGAGCGCAAATGGAGACTGGCTTTCGAAGGTGGCAGGTGCGCGTATCTTATGGAGATAGTTGAATATGAGAAGCCGAAGTTTATGGACCCCAAAGGAAGAGACCGAGGCAGCCTCACTCAGGATGGATGGCTGATGCTATCGTTGCACACCAGGCAATGGGGTTATTGGGGCGCAGATGTTTCTGGGAACCATTATGAAGACACCACGATAAAAGTCAGCCCTGACAATCAGGTCGTTGAAGTCGGAGGGAACATTCACAATTCGTTATTATTTGATCCCAAAGACGCAGGTCCAAATGCTCCCAAGTGTGCCATATTATGGTCGTTAGGGCGTTTTTTTTCGAAACTCATCGACGAAGTCACTCTTGTCAAAGAGTCAAGCGATGGGCGCATTACGGTGTCAGCTTTGGGCAGGAAAGAAGAGGGAGAGCACGGGCGATGGGAGTTGGAGATCGAACCTGCTCCGGCATGGATGGTGAGAGAAGCGCGATTCTATAGCGACGCCAAGCCCGACGTCATCAGTTGTGAAATGAAAAACAGCGGGACCGTCTGGAGCGGCTCGTATTGCATTCCGGGGAATGCTGTATTCAATTATGGGGGACCGATTAAGGACGCCAGGGTAAGAGGAGATGTGGAGGAACTGACTTTTGACCCTGTGATTGAACAATTCGATGAGAAAGTTTATGAAGGCGCCAGGCAAGCCGTTACCAAGGACCGCCCACCGAAACTCACCATACACGACTTCCGGGTTTCTCCGATGCTTGTGTACCAGCCGGATGAGCTAGCGGAGAGGGCATTGGACATTGCATCGGACAGTATATCAGAGAGTACGCCGCCAGAAGACAAACTTGTGGATGCAAACAAAGCCGTTGCCAAGGCGGAAAACGAGGGCACGAGAACATCAGGTCCAAATGTAAGCGCCACGAGACCTTCCACAAGTCCTTCCACCGGCCCTTCCGTCCAATCGGCGCCGGTTTCGCCTGTCCCTCAGCGTCCCTGGTATCTGTTGCCTGCAGAATGGTCCGTCGCCGTCTTGATCCTGGCGGTGCTGACCGCCGGATGTGCTTGCTTCTTTTTATTCAGATCGCAAAAGAGCTAACGAATGCATGGCAATATGAAGACCGCAATACGCTGGCTTACCACCTTCCTTCTTATCTTCGGTAGCGCCTTTGGCATTGCCTGCTGGTTAAGCATGTCCCCACGCGTGCCAACCCAAAAGCTGGACCCCTCCAATCCCAAACATAGGAACATGCTTTGCGGTCCCACGAGCCTCTTCAATGCGCTGGGACGTATAGGTGTCAACTGTCATTTTAGGGATCTGGCCTCGCAATGCGAGATTAGCTCCAAAGGCGTCACGCTGAGGGAGCTTGAGCGAGTGGCCAATGGCGTAAAGGAGGCGAAGAGCCGTGTCAAGCGACTGAACTGGGACGGCCTGAAACGCTTAGATGGCGCGGCCGTGCTGTTTGTGAATGACGATCATTTCATAGCCGCAGATCCGCGCGAGACCCCGCCGAGCAGCAGCGCAAAGGGCGCCGCCGTGCGGATTTACGACGAAGCCAGGCCGGCTCAATGGATGACACGCGAGCAACTGGAGGAGATTTGGACGGGCGAAACGTTAGCCATTGAAAGACGCGGCCCTTCCTTGCGACAGGACACCGGTCCTCGCATCGAGTGGGAAGACTGCTTTATTGATAACGGAGTGCTGAAGCCCAATTCAATCAGCCAGTACGCTTTTTCGTTTCGCAACGTGGGCAGCGCTGATTTGACGATTGATAGCGTCAAAAAGAGTTGTGGCTGCGCCACATATACCCTGACGAGTGAGCGTCTTGCGCGGGGGCAAGCCGGCGTAATAGAAGTGCAAGTCGATCTTGAGGGCAAGGAGGGCTATTTGCTAAATCATCTCGCTGTAAAGACGAATGATCCAGTAAACCCTTTATCCATTCTAAGAATGGCTGCAGGGGTCCGAAAAGCGCGCGTCCTTTCTGCTGAGAGAATAAGTCTGGGGGATTTACCACAGGGTGGAAAGGTAACGCGGGAGTTCTATGCAACCGATCCTGGATTCGACGGCTTGAGAATCCGTGATGTTTCCTTTCTGCCAACCACGGGGCTGGATATATCAAAGCATCTAACCTGTTCGATCACCTATGACTTGCTGGGGGATGATATTCAGCGTGTTGCGAAACTTTCGGGATATCTAGGTAAGCCGGAAGACTACGTAATACGGTTAGCGTTAGAAGCAAGCGAGAAATGTCCCGTTGGGCCTTTTCAAGGCGAAGTAAGTGTTCTTGCAGTGGCTGACGATGTAATTTCGACGCATAAAGTAATAATAAAGGGCGCTGTCGTCCAGGACATTCATCCGGTCCCTGCTGTGGTATTGATTGCGCTTGATGGTGAAGGCGCCGGCAGCGCAACGATCCAATTACGGAGTTATGCTAAGCACGACTTCCAGATCGTTGACGCATGGGTAGATAGCGGGACTTCTGTAAAGATTGACCGAGCAGATAGGCCGCAAGCTCCCGGCCCAAAGTTTGTTCTATCGACCTTGATGCCTGCTGTCGTCGCGGCTGCCACGCCCATAGAGTCCGCCGCGTTCTTCAAACTGCACAATGGCACGGTGATCCGCGTGCCCATAACCATTTTTAAGCCTCCGCAATGATCGCGCAACATGCGAAGGGCAAGCAACATTGTGCTGAAATAGTAGGCCTTTTCCTCTTGGTAGCAGCAGTTCTAAAGGCCGCCCAGTCGCTCAGCCAGCCCGCCGCCAGACAGTACAAAATGCGGCGGGATAGTCAAGAGTTGCCGGATCGAGAAGTCGTACAGGCTTTTACATTCGATTCACCAACCACACCATACCATTTGCCGGGCGCGATCACCAGCGTCAAGGAAGACGCGGAAACTTACGAGCTGGATTTACCCCTGCCGCTTTGGGAGGGCGACCCGAAGACCGTGCCGCACTATCGGCTGAACGAAGAGACCATCGAAAGGATAATCGACTGGGCCGAGCGTTTCCAGGCCGCCGCCCATTAAGGTCCCGCACAGCCCTAAGTGAGATTGTCTCGGTACCAGCCTATGGCCTTGCCGAGACCTTGTTGGAAGGATACTTTCGGCTCGTAGCCGAGAAGACTCCGCGCAAGACTGATGTCTGCAAGCGAGTGCTTTATATCGCCGGGCCGGGGGTCGGCATATATCGGCTCAACGCGCTTGCCAAGCAGCTTGTTTATCATATCGATAATCGCATTAACCGTCACGGCCTGCCCGCACGCAATGTTCACCACCTCGCCCCCGGTGTGCTTCGCCCGCGCGGCAAGCAGATTCGCATCGACCACGTTGTCAACATAAGTGAAATCCCGGCTCTGCTCGCCGTCCCCAAAAATTGTCGGAGGCTTGTCATTCAGTACGGCCGTGACAAAGGCCGGTATAGCAGCCGCATACTGGCTCGTCGGGTCCTGGTGCGGACCGAAGACGTTGAAATACCGCAGCGAAACAGTCTCCAGACCAAAGACCTTATAAAAGACCGAGCAGTAATACTCCCCAACCAATTTGGCCACCGCGTATGGCGAAAGGGGCTGCGCCGGCATCGTCTCAACCTTCGGCAGTGTCGGCGTGTCACCATAAGCCGACGAACTCGACGCATATACAAAACGCTTTATCCCCGCATCGCGTGCAGCCAACAGCAAAGTGAAAGTCGCCTCCACGCAATGTTTGTGCGTCGCGGCCGGGTCGTCCACGCTACGAGGGACGGACGGAAGCGCCCCTTGGTGTAAGACAACGTCGACGTCCCTCATTGCCGAACGGGCAACGTCTTCATCACCCATATCGGCTTCGACGAATTCAATCTTGTCGATAAGAGAATTGAGATTGCTCTTCTTGCCGGTCAGGAGATTGTCCACAACTCTTACAAAACAGCCTTCGGCAACAAGTCTCGTGCAGATGTTCGAACCGATGAAACCGGCTCCGCCGGTGACCAAGAATCTATCCATAAAAGAAACCTTCCCTGAACAAGTCGCGCCTGCAGCGCCGACCTCGCGCCGCTCTATCGGCTAAACCGACGGAGCTGGCTGCATCTCCTGATATCTTCGATAAGATTTGAACTGCTCCCGGAAATAACCGCCCTTCATGGTCCTCACCGCAAAAAGCACGCACCCCGATATGGGCGCACTCACTTGCTTAAGTTCCAGAATCGTCCTCTGAGCGGCGCCCCTCCTTGTGTAAGCCGCGTTAAATACCAATAGCGTGCCGTCAACGATTTTCGCCAGCACTTTCGCGTCACTCACAAGCAAAATGGGAGCGCTGTCAATTATGACGTAGTCATAGCTTTTGCGACAGTCCTTTAGCAGTTGTTCCATCCTGTAGCTTCCGAGCAGCTCCGTCGGATTCGAAGGGATGCGGCCCGAATAAATTACGTCAAGACCCTCAAGAACATCGCACCTTCTGGCTTCCTCGTAACCACAAAGCCCGATGAGCAAAGAGCTCAATCCAAATTCCGAATCGCCTGCAGCAATACCATCAGCCCCCGACGACGGAAACACGCTCTGCAAACTTGGCCGCCTAAAACTCGCGTCTATCAGAAGCACTTTCTTATTATCAGCAACAAACGCCGTCGCCAGATTAACTGCCACAGAAGTCCTGCCATCGCCCGGCATGCCGCTGCTTACGAGCAGAACTTTCAAGGCGTTTGCCGAACCAGACAGACTTAAATTCGTCCTAAGCCGCCTGTACGACTCCCCTATCACCGAATACGGCGCCTGACGAACAACATGACAAAGGTCTTCTACCTCGCTAACCGCGCTGTCCTCAATCGCGTCCGGAATAACACCCAACAGCGGGATGTGCAGATACCTGCTCACGTCTCGCGGCGTCCGCACCAGGTCGTTCAGCAACTCTATAAGGAAAGCAAGCCCCACCCCGACAAGCAGGCCCAGTACCGTGCCGCCGGGGAAATATAACTCCCAACGAGGAGAGCTCACCTCCAGCGGCTTCGGAGCTTCGCCGACAGGGCGAACCTTCGGAGTCTCAGGGTCATCATATACTATTCTGAGCTTGTCAATCGTCTCTTTGACTGAGTCAAGCATCTCCCTTTTGTTGTCCCTTATCGCCGCCCGCTGCTCATACTGCACACGCGCCAGGTCAAGTTGTTTCTGCTCCTTCGCCGCCTCGTCGCGCAATTTTTGCAGCTCCTCCAGCCTTTGACGCAACACCACCAACTGGTCCTGAGCATTCTTGACATTCGATTGTCGGATCAGCTCGCCGACGTAAGCCTCCCTGAGCCGTATCTCTTCCTTGATCCCGTCTATCACTTCCCGAACCTGAAGAACCACCCGGTGATTCTCACCGAACTTCGCAAGCACACCCGCAAGCGCCGACTCCTGAAGCGCAAGCCGCTGCCTGAGTGTTATAACAACAGGGTCAGCCTCGACCTGACGCGAGATCTGCTCCGTAACCGGCCCGGTCGCTAACTGCTCGAACTCTTTAATAATACTTTCAATCTGGCCTACCTCCAGACGCCGGTCGTTCAACTCAAGCTCCAAAGCATTCAACCTTACAGTGATTGTGTGCTGAAACCGACGCTCTCCGGAGATTTCCAGATCGCTTATGCCATACGTTGTACGAACATCCTCCAATGACTTTTCCGCTGCATCCAGGTCTCTCTGAAGATTGACCTTTTGCTGGTCGTACTGCAACAGTCTCGCACTGATGTCACTCCGCGATGCCGTGCCTCGCCACCGAACAAACAACTTTACCATTTCGTTCACTATGTCCGCGGCTTCCTGTGCGTCGCCGCAGGTCATTGAGACAGTCACAAACTCTCCGTCTCTCTGAGGATAAGCCGTCAGATTCTTTTTCAAGTCCTCAAAGGCCCGCGTAATACACTTGTGCTTTTCCGAAGCGATGTCTCCAAAACGCCCAAACCACTTCGTTCGCTGTATTGCGTCCAGATCAATCAGTCTCTGCAGTGTGCTCTGCTGCGTCAGAAGAGCCGCTATTGACGTACGATAGCCGTACTGAATGTCTTTTTGAACCAGCGGTGAAACGAATGTCATGGGGTCCTTTTCCGCGGGGGAAAGGACCTGAATGTAAGCTTCCGCCCTATACTTGGGAACATAACGCAACAATAGATACCAGGCCACACCGCCGACGACAAAACCCAATATCGTCAAGGACACCATCAGCACTATGTGCCGACGCAATATTCCAAAAACTTCCTTCGGCGTCAGCGCCGCTGCCGCCGCCGGCCTCGCACCCATTCGGCCGCTCATTCCACCTGTACTACCTTGTCCTTGTTCCACCATCTCTAAGCACTAAAAAAGATACAGCTCATCGAATCCGAGATGACCATATTCAATTCTTATACCTTAGTTCCCTGTCTTCTCTTGCCCTGACAGACGCTCAATCGCCGAGCCTATCCGCCCCCTCACAGAGTCCGACAATTCACCTGCACCAGCCTCCAACGCCTGCTTGTAAGCAGACAGGGCCTCAGCCGATGCTCCAAGTTTTTCCTTTACCATACCCAAGTGCTCATAAACCTCCGCCGGCACAACCACATCACCGTCAACATAGAGTTGTAGCGAAGTCTGCAAAGCCTCGTCAGCCTTCGAATATCTGCCGTTCTTATACAACACATAAGCGTAAGTATCCAAAACGCCGCCATTATTTGGCGCCAGCTCACAGGCCCGCTCGGCATATTCAAGCGCCTCTGCAGGCTTCTCATCATTCTCGGCCAGCAGATACGCCAAATTGTTCAAGACAAACGTATTATTCGGCATTTCGGCCAACAGACTTTCGTACTCGCTAATACCCTTCGCAAGGTAACTATTATCGGATGTCCTTCTATAAGCCAGATCCAGTACCCCCACTTTGTTTACGACATAACCGAACCGACGCGGATCATCGGGACCTATTACACTGAGGCACTTATCAATATAAATCAATGCCTTGTTGTAATCCCCGTTGATCTTCATCACATTGAACATCGCAAAATTCGCCGCGACCGAATTGGGTTCGGCCTCAACCATTTGCCCGCAATACTTCCGGACCTCCTCCGCCCCCAACAGCCGGTGCGCCCTCTGCAAAATCGTCAAGCCAAGCGCCTCGTCTGTACCACCGGCAAAAGCTTTCGACAACGCAGTCTGACAATATTGCACCGCTGTCGCTCTGTCTCCCAGCTTCATCTTGGCTTCTGCCATTCGAAAATATGCAACCGACGCAAAATCACCGTCAACGTATTTTCTTCCCTCCTCCAGCACCCTCTCCAACCGCCCGGGCATCCAACTCTCACCGGCCCCCGGTGAACCCGCCCCCAGAACCATCGCCTCCAGGTACCCGTCAAGGGACTGCAAAAATTGATTCCTGTCCACGCCCGCTCCCTTTTGGCCAGCCGCCAACTCCATTGCACGCTTATACAACTGCTCCGCACGCGCATAGTCTCCCTCGGACACGGCAAACGCCCCCGCACGATTGTGCCAAAACACATCGCCGGGAAGCCTAACCAGTGTCTCGTCATAAAACCTGCTCAGAGCTTCCTTTCTGCCGTTCCGCATATAGACCTGCTCAAGCAGCTCACGCGGCCCACGCCCGGCCGGGGTCCCTTCGCTGAAACGCTCTGAATTGTCAATCGCACTCCTGAGCTCCGTTATCGCATCTTCCACCCGACCTGTCCGAACATAAGACTTCGCCAAATAATATCGCGTCGTTGGATCGTCCAATAATGACTTGCTCTTGTTAAGGTCGTCAATCGACTGATCATACTTAGACATCAACGAGTTTATTTGACCCCTTATACGCCAGGCCAGCGCGCTGTCCTGATCGTTTTGGAGACTCGTATTCGTCAGCTCCAACGCTCTTTCAAGCTGACCTTGTCTCATTGCCAGCCATGCCTCAAGCAAAAGTGCTCTTGGCTCGCTGCGATACTTCTCCTTGAATCTGCGAAGGTTGTTCTCCGCTTCTTTTATCAGCCCCGCTTTCAGCAGTGTCTGAATCTGAACGAGACGGTTCTCCACGTTGTCTTCAACCGACACAAGCTCCTGTGAATATCTCTTGGCGGCCTCCTTGTCGCCTGTTTGCTCCGCAACAAGCAGCAGACCTCGCACCACACCGCTGTCCTTCGTCCCGCTGCTGTACAACCGCTCCAGATTCTGCCTGGCATCTTCAAATCGCCCAAGCCGATAGTAGTAGCTCCAAAGCAACTCCCCTCCGCCGGACCCTTTCAGAAGTTCTTCCGCCTTCTCTTGCTCACCCCTCGCAACGTAGTATTGCGCCTTTGCTTCAATCACCGCCTTGTTCTCGGGCTCGGCCGCCATGGCCCGGTCAAAAGACGAAGAAGCAATGTCGTATAATCCATCCTTTTTTTCCGCATCGGTCTCCTCACGCGCCATCCTCATTGCCAGTTGACCCAACAGCATGGCATTCCGAACGCTCGGAACGGCCTTTTGCAGATACTGCCGGATCGCCAGAGCTTTCGATGGCTCCGTCGGGCTTATGTACTCAGCGTAGAAACTAAGCAAACCCAAATCGCCGGGATTTGTTCTCAACGCCCTTACCAAAGCGCTCTTGGTCTCCACCATCTGGTCCGAGGTCACGTTGTCGCCCAGCTTCTTGTCCCGCTGATAAAGCGCAAATAATAATCCCTTGGCAATGGTACCATCCAAAGGATTCAAAGATGCCGCCTTCTGAGCGTCGGTAATCGCCAAATGTTCGTCGCCGAGAGCGGCATTGATGTTGCTTCTCAGCAGATACCCATGCGAAAAAACAGCCCTTTGCTTCAAACACTTATTGATCTCTGCCAGAGCAGAATCATAACCCTTTTTCCTCAATCGCTCGTCGTCACTCGCTTCTGCCCGGGCAATTGCGAGCCGGGCTGCAAAAAAGCTGCCCTCGCTATCATCCATATCCTCACGTCGCGCAACTTCTGTAATCTCCTCCGCACGGTTCCAATCTCTATCGCCGAGCGCTATCTCAAAAAGATAGCTCGCCGCAAGATGCCGAGCATCAGCCGACTCCTCGCCCTGCTCACCAGAGGCCTTCTCAACTCCTTCCTGCGAGCCTCCCACGTCAAACACCTTCCGGAATTCCAAAGACGCCTTGACAAACTCCTTATGCCTGTGATAGAACCTTCCCAGCTCCAGGGCCCTCTGTACGGGATCGCTAATAGTACCGAGAACTCGCTCCTCTATTTCCATACGCCTTCGTTCAGAAATTTCGTTCGGAACCGGCTCAGAAAGCAGCTCCCTGTAAAGAAGAATTCCCGTATCATCAGGAAAATGCTCCAAATACCTGCTGGCCAGCACTTTGGCTTCGTTGACTTTCCCCTCGGAAACGTAATTATTGCAAACCGCCACTATATGACCGTTTGACACCGAATTAGGCTCCGTTGACAACAGTTTGCCCACCAGTTCCGCATATTCCGCCCAGTACCTTTTCAGCTCGTCCGTCACAACCTCAACAGAAGCCTCCGGCTCAATTGCCGTTGCATCCGGCATCTCCACCTCCGGGGGAAAAAACGAAGGGCTCTCTTTCATCCGTGCACGCGCTAACGCACGCTGATCCTGGCCTATCTTCGCCATCAAAAGCGCCAAGCGAAGCTTGATGGTATTCGGATCATCACCATCACGCCTGGCCAGCTCCTCCTCAACCTCCTTGAGCTGACCCGCTCCGATGTAGGCGTTCATGCGCAAACGCTTGCTTCTTTCGTTGGACCAATATTTTTTCTCAAAAAAGTCCGCAACACTCAGAGCCCCATTATAGTCCCCAACTCTCAACAACACGTTTGCGTAATCCAAAAGAGCATCCGGCTTTTTTTCATCAATCCTGTCAGGCCGGCGCAATGCGCTCACAAAAAATTCCTGAACCGCCCCAACCTCAGACGTATTCTCAAGAACCTTCGCCAAATGATAGGAAAGAAGCGAGTCCTTTTGCTCCACAGACTTGAGTTGCTCATAAGCTGCATACATCTCCTTGACCGCGCTCTTCCTGTTGCCTTTTGCAAGTTCAAAAAGCCCACGCCACTTGGCAACCTGCGGCGATTCGCCGGTGCCCAGAATCTGCTCAATTTCATGCACCGATTGCTCCGCATCGGAGAGTAACGCTTGTCTTTGCGACTCTGTCAGCGGCTCCGAGGGATCCAATACCTGCTCCAGATAACACTCCGACAGAAATGCATATAATGACACCCGCCTCCCTCGGTGTGCCCACTGCCTCGGCCCAGCGGTGTCCTGAGCTTCAGGCAGAGTAAGCGCCTTCCTGGCCAGGTCAATTGCTCTATCCAGGTCTGCTTTCTGGCCGTAGATGCAAAACCTGCTGTGGTACAGGCCCGCCGCCTCTCGCATATTAGCCACATTCGTCTTGTCCAGTGCAACAGCTTTGTCAATCGCCTCCAGAGCCTTATCCAGGTTCTGCAGACTCATCCGGTAAAAGCCGGCCAATGCCGAGAACGCCTCAGCACTCGAGGGATATCTCTGCACAAGTGACGTGTAGTCCGGCTCCAGAGAAAAAACTTGTTTTTCTATCACGCCCTGATCGCTTCGTTGAGCAACAGAGAGCTTTATCGATAAAAGAATAATCTGCGGCCTCGCGTTATCTCCGGCAACATCTACCGCACGTTCCAAAATGCCCTGCGCCTCCTGAAGCGATTTCTCTCTTGCCGCAAAGTCGCCGCGAGAGGCGAGAAGCCGACCCTTCGCTACTGTCGCCAACGCCAAATATTCATACGCCTCGACGCTGTTCGGACTCAGCTCTTGAACCTTCTTCAAGTCATCTACCGCCCGACCAAGCAGCTCGTCGGGGTCGGTCGAAGCTCCCATATTTGCTATCTCAAGATTTGCCCTGCCGCGAGCCAAATACAAATACGGGCCCAGCCGACTGCCGGCGGGCTCCTTCTCGTACCCGCCAAAGGCGTCCCATAGCGCCGTTTCTTCGGCAAGCACATTGGCTGCGCCCGCCACATCCATCAGCTCAGTGGCTTGCAGCACAACTTCCTGCCACGCGCCCCGCAAGCCGCTGTCACCCATCAAATACAGATACTTCAATCGTCCAAACCGAGCCCTGACGTCCTTCGGATCAATCCTTACAATGCCGTTCCAGCACTTCAGCACGTCACGCCACTGACCCGCTTCCAAATAAGTATCCACAAGTTTGAAAAACACTTCTACCCTGTCCCCATCCGTCTTAGCCAGATCAAGGGCTTCCCGATAACTGCCTGCTGCGCGCTTGTATTCTTCTGCTTTCTTCTCATCATCAGTCGCCGCTCGCGCCGCCCCCATCGCCGCGTCACCGTCCTTGATAAACCTGTCCGGGTCACGATTCAAGTACAAAACCGCACCGATAGCGCCCAGCGCCAGCAACACAAAAATCACGAAACCAACAAGTGCAACCTTCCTATTCAACCTCTTCTTCGCCATAAGTTTCTTCCTTTACTTTCGCCGATGCACGTTCCATCCTTCACGCACAGTACTTTTCCTGCTAACCCCGCCTGGTTCCAATCGACTGTTTCTCACTCACAACAGGCCATTGGGGCCAATGCTCTCCTTCCAAGATGGGCAAAACAACTCCCAAAAGCTTCTCACTCGCTCCAAGCGCCTCTCTTTTGTTCGGATAGATTCTCTGACCAAAACTCGTATTGAAAAACTTCCACTCAACCTTGCAGAAGTATACATGTGCGGAAAAAATATATCTATTAAGCAGCCACCGAGCGTCTTCCCTGTTGCCGGCGTAAACCCCGTTAACGTTAAAAAGGTACAATACCGGATACTGCGTGTCCCCCAACCAGTCCTTGGAATCCGCGCCGGAAAACACAACATAGCGACCCTCGATTCGCTTGCCTTCGAGCGGGCCCGATGTGCCTTTTATCTGGAACGTCACGCCCTCAGATGCTAAAACCTGATAACCCACACCCATGTAGCACTCTTCGGGAACATGCGGCACATAGTCCGGAAGCTCATAGTAAGTAATAAACAGAGAACACTTGCGCACCGCACTGTCGGCCCCGACTTGCGGGTCCTCCAGAACCCACTGAATATAATCGGTCGTACCCAATTCTCTGACCACCTCTTCGTTTTCGATCTTATCCTTTGACACCACGATATAAGGAGACAGCCTCTTTTCATCCAATAGGTCGAAAGATTTCTTCGGCCGAAAGGCAACCTTTTCCACGTGCAGCCGGTCCATCCCTACCCCGGCTAATGCAAGCACTCCGGCACACACTAAAAAGGCCGGTTGCAAATAAACACGCAAGCCTCTGATCTCCGACATATGATCTCACCCTTCAGCCGTCGCCTTTGCGAAAGACAATATCACGCGCAACCGCCTGCCTCTCATCAATAAATAAGCTCGACATGAACCACGCCAGGACGCCGTACATGCCAAATGCCAAAGGCAACATCGCCAAACCCAGAATGTCATGATAAATACCCTGAGTATATTTTGGATGTATAAGAACGTAAATAAATCCCGTAGCCGTCACCCGAACAATATTGCACAATATCGCTATCGGCACCGTGCTTACCAACAAAACAAGACGCTGCCACAGGGGCCTGTAGTGCAAATAGGCCATGGCCACGCCCAAAGCCACGAACGCCATAAGCAGTCGCATCCCGCTGCAAGCCTCAGCCACATTGAGTGCAGGCTCAACCCGCTGGCCCTTATAAAGCACGTCTATCACCACTCCGCTGGCCGTAGCCTCAATCCCACTGACCAGATTCAGCAAAAATGTCGCTGCCGAAGCCGCCCATTGTCGCATCGGCATAGTCAGGCGCACGTAGTATCGCTGCGGCAAGGGAACAGCGAAAACCAGAAACGCAAGAGGCAGCCACGTGTACTTAATAACCTCCCACCCCCCCAAAAACAGCACAATCGCGCCAAGCACCGCTATCACACACACGGACCCGAGGTAACCATATCCGGAGGGACTGGCCTTATTGAGAGGGTAAAACAAAAGCCCGCATATCAAGAAAAACAAACCAACGTAACTCGGCTTGGCCTTGAGATTCAGAAGCTCGCTCTTATGCTGGCCAATGAAGTATAGGCTGAAAAGTGGAATTAGAAAACCGTGAGACCAGCTCGGATCCTTCACCCATCTGTGCACTATGGCCTCTATCTCGTGACGAAAAGCATGGTAGAACAACCCTCCAATTATCAGCATCTTGATATAAGTGTGCACACCCAGATCAAACCAGCTCGAACGGACCACTGCCGACTTGTCCTGGAGAAGGCCGCCGCCGGTGCTTCGCTGACCATCCCTCCTGCTGACCTCATGCCTGAAGCCGTCTTCTGCCATAACTGACTGCCCCGCGGTTATTCTCAGCAAAGCCGACCGGCCAAGCCTCGACAAACTTCATATCGCACACCACCCTCTACAGACCTCAGAAGCAAAGAAAATGCTTCGGCGGCCCCAAAAACCGGACCGCCTCCCGCGCCAAATTGAACCGTCAAGCCCATTTGAAATCCGAATCCGTGTCACCAAGAAAGCTTTGGACCACCGGATCCGCCGCGTCAAACCATTTGCTAAAATATATCTGGTATAGGTCTGTGAGTTCCGAAATCTCTGTCTGCAAAATTACGATCGTAAACAAACCCGAAACCATACGTCGCCCGGAACGCGTTTCGCAGGATCGCACGGAAACGAGCCGTAGGGTGTGTGCCGACATTAATTACATCATTTATCTTGACGAAGAAGTCCGGCTGTTCACCACTGAATATCTTGTCCAAATCTACCATGACAACTTCTTCTCTGTCCTTGCCCAGTCTTCTGATTACCTCGCATCGCTTCGGCCACGCCAGTGGTCCCAAACCACCCGCTGCCGCAATTGCCATCTTCAAGGTCATGGGCCGACCGGTTAGGTTTATCGAACCTTGGTGATTGACGTTACCCATTACCCAGAACTCACCGATAATATCAACCGGAACATAGATCGTGTCACCGGGCCTTATTGCAATATTATAACGCGGGTCGCCCGATTGAAACTTGTCAACCGGTATCTTGATCACACGCGTCTGAACTCCCCCGGTTCCTATTTCCTCCCACCCAAAATCTGCCGGCCCCTCTTCAATGAGCCCCCTGCCCACCTCCCTCGGCGCCGCTTCGCCTGCTCCTCGACCTCCAATCTGGACCGGAACCCAGCGACCGTCCTGAAAAACCCACTCAATCCGACCCTCACCTTCGGAGGCACCTGAAGTCTCAGCACCGGAAAGCCTCTCAGAGTCTCGTGCAAGACCCTCGCTTGCATCACCTCCGCCCGCGCGGCCCCCTAATCCTTCGAGACTCCTGGTCAACTCGAGCAACCCACGCTCATTGTCCGTCACCATTTCCGCCGACGCCACAACCATATCTCTATCAGGTCGTTGGACACGCGCTATGGGCGATATGATTTCGATCATCTCATCCTCGGGCACCTTCAGCAGCTCACCGCCTCCCTCACGCAGCCCTGCCCCCGGCTCAGCCGGCGCCGGCTCTGCTTCCTTGCCCGTAACCGCACGCGAAACGTAAATATAATGCACATTGAACTCGCTTATCCCGCCCGCAGTGGCAATCGCATCGGCCAATCTGAAATCGTAGCGAGGCACAAAATATCGGCTGGGCGTCGAAACACCGTTACCCAGTATCGAAAACGTCCGCCGTTCCGACCGCACCAACGTAACCGCAACTGATGGCTCCTTCAGCTTGCCTGGTTTAAGAATGTCTCGTATCTCTTGCTCGAGTTGAGACTCTGTCAAACCCGCCGCCGATATTTCACCCACGTCAGGTATCGATATCTTGCCTGTTTCCCTGACCGGATAATCATCCACAAATCGCTCGCCCTCACGGAACAGCTCAAAGACCGATACTCTGACAATGTCACCCGCCCCAAAGATATGGTCTGTCTCAGGCATTACCACATCTATCGGCCGGGGCTCTTCGGCGCCCTCCCACGCCGACAATGTCTCCTCCGCAACGCCCAATGAAGGCAAAATCACATTCAACGCCGGCACAGGACGAAATCTGCCCACTTGCGTCGGGTCCCAGAACTTGTCGCCGCAACCAAAAAGGCAAACACTCAGAAGCACGCATAAAACCAAAAGAACACTATAGCGAAGACCCATTTGCAGCTCGTCGGTCTTGCCTTTGCCTGCCGTCGGTCTAACCTTCGTACCCATGAAACTTTCCAAAAGTGCTCGGAACAATACTATTTGCGTACGCCCAAGCATTTATCGGTTTAACGCCTTGACGGCTTAACTTTTTTGAAAGCCGTAAAGCCAATATAACAAAGAAATTAAGTCCCGTCTGCTTGTAACAGGAGAAAGCACCAACTTCCTCAAACTACCTGATGGCAAACCAAAGTCGCACAAAAAGCCGATCTCAGTCTGTTGCAACTACAGACAAAAAAAGCAGTTATGAGGGACGCCTATCGGACAATATGTTCGAAATCTGCCTGCCAGGTACGGGTCTCGCTCATAATATCTTCTAAGTTGCCTTTCACTCGAAAACATGGGGCAATGTCATATATACTTGCCAACTACGAGATTTGTTCAGCGGCCACAGCCGATTTAGGGCCGATAAACCCCCACAATTCAGTACAGCGAAAACAACTATGCCGACAGACAGGAATCTGCCAGCCTGTTAACACCATATCCGCAAGGCCAAGATAACCGCAGTTTTTCCAGGAACTGTTGGTTTTCGACCAAAACTCTCATACGCTCGAAAACAACAGGGCCGGCAGAAACTAACGCAACAAACCCAACAAGACTTGCCTGATTCAGCCTTGATTCAAATTATAGTAATCCACCCGCGCCAACCGCTCCTTCAGAGAACCATCGGCTTCCGCGTTGTATACCTCGATTTTGGTCGGAACCAGAATCCCCAATCTCTTGACCCCCTGGTAGTCATACCCGCGAACCACCAGGAACCGCCCGCCTTCCGAATCAGCAAACCTAATCACGTCAATCAGTGAGCTGTCTCTGTTCTGGTACCAAACGGATGCACCCATCCTTATCGGGTAGTACCATTGCCCCTCCAGTTTGACCTGTCCGTACCTTGCCGCCGATCTGCCGACCGTATCCGAAAAACGCGCGGGCGCCGTCATTATATCCAGTATCGCCTCTGCAAAATAAGGCTCACATACCTTGATCGGCAGCGCCGCCACCCGCTCCGCTCCCTCCAACGTGCTGAACTTACCTTTAGACAACTGCCAAACAAAATTACCCTCGGGCTCAGCCGCTATAATCCGAATCGAATTTAACCATGGATGAATCTCGTGGCGCTGCTCCGTCAGGTAAAAACTGCCGTCGCCACGATAAAAAGTCACCACACAGTCAAAAGCAAGCTTCTTCGCTTCCGTCCATGCCCTGCGGCCTCCGGCCGCATCCATCGCATCCAACGCATAATCGGCTATGACAACATTAGCGTCAGCCAAAGGATTATACCCTATCATCTCCTCTTGCCTTTCGTGACCCCGCTCGCAACCCGCGACCAGGAGCACCGACGCTAAAATAACCCACGACGCTCTTATCCAATACTGATTGCTCATCATACACCTCCGGGGTCTGTTCCTACCGTCCGGTTCCCTGCCCTTGCTTCCATGATTGCTGTCCGCAAAATCCATCCCCACAACCTGCTCCTCAAATGCCAGATTTATTCTCGCCGTTGCACTTCAGCTTCGCAAGCTCCTGCATCAAAGCAAACCTCTCCAACGCGTCTTTCTTCGCAAGCTTAAGAAGTCTTTCCGCCACATCAGGCCTTGACTGACGTAATGTGCGATAACGGTTCTCACCGTAAACATATTCTTCGAAGTCGAACGTGGGCGCCTTCGAATCAAGTTGCAGCGGGTTCTTGCCCTCTTCTTTCAGTTGTGGATTAAACCTGTACAAAGGCCAATAGCCGCTGTTGACTGCCTGCCTCTGATGCTCGTAACCGTTGACCAGATTGTAACCGTGAGCTATGCAGTGCGAGTAAGCAATTATCAGAGCTGGCCCAGGATAAGCCTCCCCTTCGACGAACGCCTTCACCGTCTGATTCGGATTGGCGCCCATCGCCACCCGCGCCACGTAGATATTGCCGTACATCATGGCCAGCAGACCAAGGTCTTTCTTCGGCGTCGGCTTTCCACCCGCCGCAAACTGCGCCACCGCCGCTCGCGGCGTCGATTTCGACATCTGCCCCCCGGTATTCGAATAAACCTCCGTATCCAAAACCAGCACGTTCACATTTGCCCCGCTGGCAAGCACGTGATCGAGCCCTCCGTACCCGATGTCGTAGGCCCAGCCGTCGCCACCAAGAGCCCAAACCGATTTGCGAACAAGGTAATCCGCAACATACAATAACTGTTTACAAATCGCACACCCGCTTTTTTCACATCGTTCTTTCAACTTCTCCACCCGCCCGCGCTGTTGCTCAATAGCACTCTGCTTCGGATCATCCGCTTTTGCCGCCTCTCGGATTTCCTCCGCCAGCCCCGATTCGACACAACCCTCACTCACCGCCTTGTCCAACAAATCAACGGCACGCTCTTTGAACTTGTCCACCGTCAGCCGCATCCCCATCGCGAACTCCGCATTATCCTCGAACAAGCTGTTGCTCCACGTTGGTCCCCTGCCGTCCGCCCTTTTAGTGTAGGGCGTCGTCGGAAGATTGCCGCCGTATATAGACGAGCACCCCGTCGCATTGCCGATGAAAGCTCGGTCGCCGAAAAGCTGGCTAAGAAGCTTCACATAAGGCGTCTCGCCACAGCCCGCACAGGCGCCGGAATACTCGAACAAAGGCTGAATCAACTGACTGCCCTTGACGCTGTCATACTTGAAAAGCTCCGGGTCAGTATTCGGAATCGCCAGGAAGTACTCGTAGTTCTCACGCTCGCTCCTGCGAAGCAGCTCCTGACGCGCCATATTGATCGCCTTTCTGCCGGTCGGCTTCTTGTCCGCGTCCTTTTCCTCGGCCGGGCAATTGACAACACAGGCCCCACACCCCGTGCAGTCTTCCGGCGCCACCTGCACCGTGCATTTCATGCCGGAAAACTCTTTGCCTTTCGCATCGGCGCTCTTGAACCTCGCCGGCGCTTTCTTGAGATGTTTCTCGTCATAGACCTTCATCCGGATCGTCGCGTGCGGGCAAAGCAGAGAACACCTGCCGCACTGAATGCAAATCTCAGGCTCCCATACCGGTATATTCACGGCAATGTTGCGCTTCTCGTACTGCGTCGTGCCCGTCGGAAACTTGCCGTCAGCCGGCATCTTACTTACCGGAAGCTCGTCACCACGCAACGCTATCAGCTCCGCCGTCACTTCCTTTACAAAATCAGGAGCATCCTCAGGAACCGGCGGCAGCATCTTCAGCTTGCTGGTTGCCTTCTCAGGAACCTTTACCTCATACACTCTCTCAAGAGTACCATCGACCGCCGCATTATTCATCGCAACAATCTTCTCGCCCTTCTTGCCGTAGGTCTTCTTCACCGCATCCTTGATGGCCTTAACCGCTGTATCCAAAGGAATGACATTGGTAATCTTGAAGAATGCCGTCTGCATGATTACGTTGATTCTTGGGCCCAGACCTATCTCCTCCGCCAGCGAAATCGCATCGATAATATAAAACTTCAGCTTCTTCTCTATCAGCTGCTTCTGCACCTCCTGCGGCAGATGGTCCCAAATCTCATCCTTGCCGTAGCTCGTCGTCAGCAGGAACGTCCCGCCTTTGCGCAGCCCCGAAAGCATGTCATATTTCTCCAGAAAGCTCGGGTTATGGCACGCAACAAAATCCGCCTGGCTCACCAGATAGGGCCTGCGAATCAGCCGCTCGCCGAATCTGAGATGCGATATCGTCACTGCACCCGCTTTCCTCGAATCGTACACGAAGTAACCCTGCGCGTAATTGTCCGTCAGCTCACCTATGATTTTTATCGAGTTCTTGTTTGCACCGACAGTGCCGTCTGAACCAAGCCCGTAGAACATCGAAGAGACCAGCCCCGCACTGGAAATCTCGAAAGACCCGTCAACCTCCAGACTCGTCTGCGCCACGTCATCCGTAATGCCGACCGTAAAACCATTCCTGGGCCTTGCAGCATCCAGGTTATCGAACACGGCCTTAACCATCGCCGGCGTAAAGTCCTTTGAGCCCAATCCGTATCTTCCGCCAACAATCACCGGGTACTTCTCAAAAGGCGCTTCACCGGCAGTCATCGCTTCACCGACAGCCGTGCGAACATCAAGGTACAACGGCTCGCCAAGCGACCCCGGCTCCTTCGTCCTGTCCAAAACCGCGATCTTCTTCACACTCTTCGGCAAAGCCTCAATGAAGTGCTTCGTGCTGAACGGTCTGTACAGGCGCACTTTCATCACGCCCACCTTTTCGCCCTTCGACGCCAGAAACTCAGCCGTCTCGTGCGCCGTGTCCGCCGCCGCGCCCATGATAATAATTACCTTCTCCGCATCCGCCGATCCCACATAATCAAACAACCGGTAGCTGCGCCCAACCACCTTTGCGAATTTCTCCATCGTCTCCTCCACGATTTGTGGCGCAGCCAAATAAAACTTGTTCACCGTTTCTCTGCCCTGGAAATAAACATCAGGATTCTGAGCGGTGCCGCTGATCATCGGCCGGTCCGGCGACAACGCTCTCTCTTTGTGAGCCAGGACAAGCTCATCATCTATCATCGCCCGCATGTCATCAAAGCTCAGTTCTTCCACCTTCTGAACTTCGTGGCTCGTCCGGAAACCATCAAAGAAATGCAAAAACGGAACTCGCGACGCCAACGTCGCCTGTTGAGCAATAAGCGCAAAATCCATAACCTCCTGAACGTTACACGAACAAATCATGGCAAAGCCTGTCTGCCGACAGGCCATCACGTCCGAATGGTCGCCAAAAATCGACAACGCCTGACAGGCCAACGAACGGGCGGAAATGTGAAATACCGTGGGCAGAAGCTCTCCTGCAATCTTATACATATTGGGAATCATCAACAGCAGACCTTGCGAGGCCGTGAAAGTCGTCACCAGAGCACCCGTTGCCAAGGCGCCGTGTGCCGCTCCGGCCGCTCCCCCCTCCGATTGCATCTCAGTCACCGAAGGAATCGTGCCCCAGATGTTGCGCTCCCCTTTGGCGGTTTTCGCGTCCGAAATCTCACCCATAGGCGAGCTCGGCGTAATAGGGTATATTGCAATCACCTCGTTCGTCGCGTGCGCCACATGCGCCGCCGCCGTATTACCGTCAATCGTGACCATTTTCCGACTCATGCTTCCTCCATTTTCAAAAACAACAGGCACAAACAACTAAACCGAAAAGATACTCATCGCAAATAACTCAAAAAACACAATTTCCTTGCGGGATGACCCGAAAACTCGCGGTAGAGACAGGATTCTTTGCACAGCCGCTAACTAATCACGGCCCTCTATGCATCCCGAAGATATGTTTATACAGACTTCCGCCCCGCTTGGCAACCAAAATTTTGCCGAGAATCACCCTTTCGCCGCGCAAATCTGCACCGCCGCTCAAGGATGAGACGCGCATGATCATTCCCGGCTCTCACGCATAAAAAGAGCCGCCCACCGCTAAACCGCATCTATCTTATCACAGGTCGAACAGGAAAACACGCCGGCCTGAGAATATGACTCCAAAAATACACCCGCTGTTACTTCCCCACACCCTTAACCTTGCTATCTAAGTCCGTCATTATACCTTCGAGCCTCTCCCTTTCACTTCTTAATTGCTCCAACGTTTCCGAAGGCATCTTCTTAGTCTCTTCATCTATCACGTATGGCGTTACAAACACAAGTATTTCTGCATTGGCTTTAACAACCTCATTGTGACGAAACAGACCACCCAACAGCGGTATATCACCCAGAAGCGGAATCTTACGCTCAATTCTACTGTCTTCCTGAAACAGCATTCCGCCTAACATTATCGTTTCGGTGTCACCCACAATCAAAGTTGTCTGAGTATTCATCTCCGACCTGACCGGCTGCTGATTTATAATATCAGACGTCAGTTGAGAGATCATAAGGTTCAGCGTCATATCCACATTCTTCTCGGGAGTTATATTCGGCCGCACCCGAAGCGTCATACCCACAGGCTGAAACTCAACGCCCGATGTCGCTCGACCGCCCGTATCCGAGACCGATAGAGTCGTTGTGAATGCCACCGTCTGACCACGGAAGAAATCCGCTTCCTCGTTGTCCTTCGTCCATAGCGTCTGCTGATTGAGAACCTTCGCGTTTACCTTCTTCACCAGAAAATCGATCAGGGTCGTAACGTTCATCTCGCCGGTGATTGTCAACGAACCTCGCTCCTCAAGAAGGTTAAGCGTAGTCAGCGCAGTGATCGCATCTTCATCCAGGCTGCCGAATGCCAGTGGGTTCGTCGCCAACTGCAGCCCAAGAGAAGTCAGATCGCGATGGTCAACCATTAGAATCGTGGCTTTTACACGAACCTGCCTGCCCGGCACGTCAAGGTCGTTGATCGTTTCCTCTATCCTTGCAACAAACGCGGGCGGCGAAAGAACAAGTATCGCCTTGCTGCGAGGGTCCGGCACGAAACGTACCCGCCCTATCACATTGCTCAGCGGCATCTCATCCATCCGACGCTGGTAACCCTGGTTCCACCATGACCTGTACTCACCTGCGTTGCCGCCGCTGCCCCCGCCGCCACCGCCGCCACCCCCATCGCTCTGTGGACGCCTGTTACTCTCTCCTGAGTCCGTCATCGAATAGTCGCTGAGACCACGCCTGCTCAGCCGAATCGGAGCATTCGTACCGGGCTCATTGAACATCGCATTCAAACGCTCGCTCAGGTCCTCCGGGTCCGCGTATTTGAGTATTATGACCGTCGGCACCTCCGCCATCTCCTCACGGTCCAGCTCCGTCACAAGCTTCCTGACAACCGCATAACCTTCGGCCACCTTGCTCTGAACGATTATCTTCTTCGTGTCCGGAACCGCCTCGAAAGCCAACTGCCCGTAAAGCGGCCCCACCATCGTCTTGGTCACGCTGCCCCGGCCGAAGATGTAATCCATATAGGTCATCCGCCGCTCCGTCTCAGTGAACAGCCGCGTCAGAAGATCCACCATCTTAACAGGGTCGGAGTTCTTCAGCTCTATTATCGCCGGCGCCACATCATCAATATCAACAGGCTTGTCCCATTCGGCGATCTGCTTCTTGATCTTCTCCATGTTCTCCGCAGATGCAATCACCGTCACCTGCTTCAGCGTCGGATAGGCAATCACACGCACCGTATCCGGGTCATCCATCCCCCTGCCCTGAGAGTAGCGCGACGAATAGTTGCCGTACCGGCTGCGAGATTCATAGTAGCTGAACTGAGTATATAGCTCCTCCAGATTCGTCTTCACCTGCTCAGGGTCGGCATACTTCAGCGGAATATGCTCCGTCAGGAACTGCTCCGTCGGCTTATCTATTTCCGAAACCAACTGTTGAACCATTTCACGGTTTTCAGCACTGCCCACTATCATCACCTGCTTGGCCCTCTTCAGCGGCTGTACCGTCACATTCGCCTTCAACGGCATCGTCGCCAGCATGTTGTTGATCTGGTCCGCAACTTCCTCCACGTCCGCAAACTCCACCTTCACAAGAGTATGCTCACGCTCTTCGGGCTTCTTCGCATCAAGCTCCTTTATCCATCTCTCTATCTCAACCATATCCTCCGCCGACGCCTTGGCGATAATCCACTTCCGCTTCACCACCGGGATAAGCGTAATATCGCTGTCCGTCCGGCCCAGAACCACCGATCCCGCCGGCTTGCTCTCTTCATTGCGGCTGCTTCGCGACGGGCGCCTGCTGCTGCTCCTGCGCGAACCCTCGGGCCGACCCGGCGACCCAACTTCCCCGTTGCCGATAAGAATGTTCAACAACTGAACGATCTCAACAGGGTCCCCCTCCTTGATCTCGAACCACCGCGTCACCGTCTCCTTTGTCTCCGGAACATCAAGCTGATCAATCATCTGCTGAATCCCCTCCAGACTCGCCACCGTGTCGATTACCACAAGATGACTCGTGTTCTCTATCGCATAGACATACCCGTGCTCCGGCATCATCGGCTGAACCAACTTCTGCAACTGCGTCGGACTGTAATTCTTGAGCTTGAAGAATTTCTGGACCACCTCGTCCTTGTTCTTCAGACTCGCAAGCGGAACGTCATCAGGCACTGTCGGAACAGACCGCTTAAAAATGTCCGCAATCGGCCTCAGAATGATCGCGCTGTCCTTCTCCTCCGCAACTATGCCCTGCTCACGAAGCGCGCTGTAAATCAGTGCCAGCGCATGGCTCCGAGCCAGCTTCTTCTCGGAATATATCGTTATCTTCTTTTTCATCGCGTCATCGACCGGAATAATCACCTTGCCGGTCCATTCCGCAATCGTCTTGATAATGTCCTTAATCTCAACATCCTTCAGATTCAGATTCTCCATCGGATCATTCGCCTCGCTCGGCTTGTTCGCATCGCCGGGCTTATTTGGCTCACCCGTCTTCTCCGGCTTGTTCGGCTCCGCCGCCGCTTCCTTCGGCTCATCCGACTCCTTCTTCCTCTTCGGCCTCTTCGCCTTGACCCCCTCCTTATTTTCGCCCGGCTTGTTAGGCTCTGCCGCCGCAGATTTCTTATCCTTCGGCGAAACATCCCCTCCTGGAACCCCAGAACTAATCCGCCACACAATCAACGCACCAACACAAACCACTACCACCAACACTATTAATTTAGACCACTTCAATTTACTCACCTCTCTTTAATCAAATATCGGCTAAACTCAATCAGATTCTCTTTGCCGCTGACGCATCGCTTCCTTTCTTTGTTTCAACATCCTTATTCTTTCTTCTCTCATTCTCAATCTCTCCTCCTCGCTCGGCGAGGAGACATTGGAAGAGTCTCTGCTCCCTTCAGGCCGCACGTCCGCCCTGCTCTCGCCACGCTCCGCTTCGGCCCCACTCTTGCCCTCACGCCGGCCTCTATCTCTCGCCGACTTCTCGGGTCCGGATTCCGCAACCCCTGCTGCACTAATCGGAGCAAAAACCTTCGTCTCGCCCTCCCACTCGATCTTTACGTACGTAGGCTCAATCGCCACAATCTTCGCGTCCCCCACGCTGTCACCAAGCCCGTAATCCTTGCCGTCTATCAGCACCCGATTGCCTATTATCCCACGCACCTCGCTCACCGGATGCTTCTTCGGGGGAGGCGGTGCAAACAGATTTTTCTTCTTCATGGCATCCGCAACCTCTTTGCCCTTGGCAACGTACTTTTCCACCGCGTTGGCATCTGCTGCGCCCCCCGCCAAGGCCGTCCGAATGAGCCGTTCCGCCCTGGCCGACTCAACAGAATAACCCACCAGCGTAACCAATACCATAACGCCAAGAATCGCCGACCCCGCAAGCAGCACCGTCGAAACAAGCTCCTGCCTTTCTTTCACATAGTCAAACTTCATAAAACACCACGTCTATTCCACAAACGTTGACACCGTCAGATCCAGCTCGAACTCCTGCCGCTTCTCCGGATTACACTTTATCTTCAGCTCCTCCACGCCCACAAGATACCGGTTCTCGTTCAGCCTCGCCAGTAAATCAAGAACCTGGCCGAAATTGCACTTGCCCCGCCGACATTGAAGACGAAGCAGTCGGTACCCGTCCCCAAAACGAGATCTCTCCAACGGCAAAAATTGCAGCGACTCGTACTTTATACCCGCATCCTTCAGTTGCTCATACAACTTGTCCCTGAACGGGTACTTCTGCTCCTCGTACGCCCGAGGCATTTCGAAAACAGGCACAATCGCCCGTAAACCCGCACGCTTCGCCTCGCTCACGCTGATGGATTTGAACTTGGCCCGCTTTTCGGCGAGTGACTTCCTCATCTGCCCCCAGTGCCCCAGCCAATCGGTTAACAGCATAAGCCCCACAATGCCGCCCACACAAATACCACCAACAATCAACGCACGCTTATCTTTTTTGCTCAACTCTCTCACTTTTCCGTCTAACCTCCGGTTCTAACTTCGCGTCCCCTTCTTCGTGAAGCCCTTGTAGTGAAAAGTTATTGTGAACTTGTACTTATCTCCCTTCGCCTCCTTGCTTGAGTTCATACGCACGTCACTGACATCCTTGACCCCCTGAAGCATCTTCTCGAACTTGTAGTGCCCGTCACCATCCGCCTGCCCGGCTATAGACGCCGGCTCACCTCTCTTGAAGCTGAACCTGTCCAGCATTATCCCTTTGCACTCGATACTGTTTATCTCCCGCAACAGCTCCAGAAGGTCGGGCCTCAGCTGCGCCACCTGCTTGATAAGCGCCTGACGCCGCATCAGTTGCTCGAAATCAGCGTTCGCCTCCAGACTGCTCAAACGCTTGTAACTCGCCGCATCAACGCCATAGAGGACAAATAAAAACAAAATCAAAGCCGCCGCCGCCATCACGCCGGTTATCTTCAGCGAATAATACCACCGCTTCTTCGCTTTCTCCGCACGAGGTTTATAAAAACTCCCGAAAACATCAAGCTCCTCCACGTCCCCGTCAAGCGCTATCAGCGCAAGACCTATAGGAACACGATACTCATAAATAGCTTCGCTGTCCCCCTCCGTAATCCCCCTTAATTTCTCAACCTGCGGCAAAGCCGCACTCGCGCTCAACCCTGCCGACCCGAGCGATGAAACCATTTGCTCCAGGATTCTCCCGCCGTCTGAAAGCACAAAGATCCGCACCGCACCGGGATCCGTATAACCGAACAGCTCCAGTACACTCCTCATGTCCTGCGCAAACCTGTCGGCAGCTCCAACACGTTCCGAATCCGAAAAATCCTCAATACCCGTATCCAGGCTCACCGCATTGACAAGCCTCCCCCCTCTTGCAAGGCAAACACGCGTGTTGCGCTGCCGCGCACTTATTACTACCGCCAGCTCTTCATCACCAGAAAACAACGCCCTCCACACTTTTACTATGCCTTCACAGTCCAACAAAATCTGCGCCGGCCTGAAAGCACGAACCTCCTCCACGAACCTTTCAAGCTGACCCTTCTTCGCTGCCGCCACCGTCACCATCACCTGACCGTCCCCGACATGTTGACCACGCCACGCCAGTTCCATCTGGTCCACCGGCAAAGGCAGTCGTGCCTCAGCCTGAAGCCTCACTATCGCCGCAATTTCTCCTTCCTTGACCCCAGGCACCGTCAAGCTGTAGAAAACTACTCCGGTAGCGTCAAAACCAACAACACTTGCCTTTTCCTCCTCGCCCGACGCCCCTGCCCTAAAGCCCAAAGACAATCCGCTTTTCACCGCAAATGCCCTAAGGTCCGTCTTCCCGGCGTCCACGCTGTTTACCCAAAGAACCTCAAGACTCCCGCCCCGTCTTATCAGACGAACCGCTTTCAGCTCCTTGTCCACCTGAGCTATCGCAACCACTCCCGCCGAGTCCGAACCGCTCATTAAATTATCTCTCGTCTCTTTCAATTGCCTGCCCCCTGATACCAGTAAAGCACCCTGCACGGCGAAGAATTGCGGTCCACAACCGCCTCCGTCTGCAGCCTGCGTCCCACCCTGCCGCCCCTGTTCGCAAACGACAAGCACCGAATAGTATAAACATCAGAACGCGCCGTTATGTAATTCGCAATCCTCTTGAAAACGCTCACCTTTATGGATTCCGAGTACAACAATTCCCCGATGCTTTCCATCCCGCCCACCATACCGCTCCGCAAAGCCACTATTTCATTCGCCGCCCGCTGAGCTTCATCGTCATAGCCCAGAAGCGCGACCAGAACCTCCCGCGGCGCTGTGTTGATATTGACCTTCCCGGCTGTCATTTCTTCCGAGCTAACCGTTATCTTGTCCGATATCTCGACAAACGTCGCCAAATCCAGAGGCGATGCCTCCTCGGGATTCTCTTTGGAGCTCTTCGTGGCTTCTTTCGGACTGCTGTCGCTCACCAGGTCCGCGATGCTTTCGTAACCCTTGTTCGGACGATTATCCACAATCCACTTCGCGTAAGACTTGCTTATCCCAAGAGAGCTTTCCAGCTTGTCCGAATCAGCCTCATTTATGTTGACTCTCGGACTGCCCTGAGCATCCGTGTTCTTGTCGTAAGAATAACACGTAAGATAGCTGATCCATCCACGGTCCAGTTCGCTGTCGCCATCGTCCGCCGGCGGACTTTCGTCGCCGTCGCTTTCGTTGAAATCAAGCTCGTCGTTAAAATTCGTGTCCTCACCGTAAAACAGCTCCTCTGTCACACCCTTGACCAGAAGAAGCTCGCGAATCGTCCTGAAAGGCCCGTTCCGAATACTGTATGCATAGCGAAGATTCGCATAGAAACCGCTCTCAACGCCCGAAGTGCTCTGAATCTCATCCTCGTCACGCCAGTCGATTATTGCGTCCGCAACGTCCTCCGTCATGTTAGGCAGCCCCAAGAGCTGCTCCCGCGTCGCCACGTTCACATTCAACTTGCCCGCCTCGTCTGTAACGCGTACGTCAAACCAGCACCGGCCCAACGCAACGTCATTAAAATCCACGTCGTTGTCACTCCACAAATCCGTCAGGCTGTCGCTGACTCGAATATCCTCGTTCAAAACCGCGATGGCCTTTTCCACACCGGCACGCCCACCCCACTTGCACCGCAGCTCTTCCACCTGCCCAAGGCTCACCAGAGTATCAAGCCACCCGTTCTGAAGCGCGAAAACTGCGATAGCCTCGAGCACAATCACAACCCAAAACACGGCCACTATAACCAGACCTTTTCTCTTGCCTGCGACGCTCATTTCTCGCTGCTCTCACCTTCTCGCTCATTCGTTCTTTCCGCCGGCCTCTCCTCCGACCTTCCCGACCTTTCCTCGGCGGTTCCTTCCTCTCCCTCGCCTTCATTCTGCTCCACCCAGGACGGCCGCACAAAATTCACTATAAATGTTTCCACGGCTATGTCTTGTCCCCTCTTCTGCCGCGCGCCCAAAGCCACCTCAACCAAATGAGGAATCGATTTCATCTCCTCCGGCCATTCCTCCTGCCACTCCTCACCGTCAAAGAACCTCACCTCGAAAAACTCGATATCCTCGGCAATAACCGTCAATATCCCCCCGGGCTCAACATCCTTATCCGGATTAGGCCACAATCGTCGCATCAGCTCCGACCTGTCGCCATCCCTCGACAGATAGTATTCCACTTCGTATACATCACCTTCGGGCTGCTCAACCCGAGCCTTGGACCGACCCACCGTGTAAAAGGTCAGCCAGCTGAACACTCCATCAACCGAACCGGCCGTCTCCCCTATCAGTCGCATTTTCTCAATGTCACTGTCACGGTACAAATTCGAAAGGTCCCTGTAGATCATGTCACGCGCAAACCTTGCCTCAGCCGCGGCCCTGACAACGTTGTCGATTCTATCAGTCCCGGCCGTAATAGAACGCAGAGTGCCCACTGCAACCAGCGCAATAAACGCGCCGATCACCGACGCCGCCACAACCTCGACCAGTGTAAACCCACTCTCTTTAATACAGACCCTTCTCAAGTCGCCTCCTCCGTCTCAAGAATTCCCCTGCCGTTCAACATCGTATCCACCGAAACACTGTACGGACGATTGCCCTCGACCCAGCTTACCGTAATGTTCACTTTATACAGGAAACCGATGTCTTGCGCCTCCGTAACAACCTTCCAGCGATACCTGCCCTCGTACTCGTCGAACTCGCCCTCCATCCGCCCCAATTCCATAAACTCCTCGATGCCGATGTAATCTATCATGCTAAGCTGCCTGTCCAGCAGCGATGCCGCCAATTCACGCTGTCTGTTAAGCCTCGTTCCTCCGAGGGCACGTGTAACGCCGGCAACCAGTACGAGCACCGCCCCGGCAAGTATCGCCGCGCCCAGCAGCGCCTCAACCAGAGTAAAACCGGCCTTGTCCTGCAATCTTGCCATTTTCTATTCTCTCAATCCCCGTCCAAATCGATTGTCTGATTCTCGACCTTGTCCGCCGTGCCTGCCAGCAGCTTCGTTCTGCCCGTCGCCGCACTGATACTTGCGGTATAGTGAGTCCGGCCGTCCCCAATCTGAATAATCGCCCTTTGCGCCGTGCCGTCCGGAAGGAATACCACCGCCTTCGCCTCCTCCTGCTCAATCGGACCGCCCTGCCCGACCGTCATTATCAAAACCTCTTCAAAACTTACATCTCCGCCAAGCTCCACAGCCTTCTTGAAGTACGTCCCCGGCAGCGGAACCTCCGCCGTCTCCCCCGTTTCTGCATCCACCGCGTAAGTAACCACCGCAAATCTGCCGCCCTCCTTATCCAGCTCTATAATACACGGGCTCTGCCGCTCGATTGCCGAAACCCTCGCGTACTTGGCCGCCAACATAAAATTCAGCGCCGCCCTCTCAACCTGCATCTTCCTGTACGCATCTCGACTGAACACTACCCCAACCCCCGCCAGGAGAACGATAATCACAATCACCACCAGAAGCTCAGCAAGCGTGAACCCACGCGGCCAAACTCCAAACCTTACTGTCCGAACTTCTCTTGCCATCTTGCCACTATTACCAACTTACTCCGGACCACACCGGCCTCACTAATCGTTGTATATGTCCTCATTATCCCCCTCGCCGCCTTCCTGACCGTCCGATCCGTAGCTGAAAATATCGAAACTGCCTGGATTGCGCTCGCCCTCTTCGATGTAATTGTACGGATTGCCCCACGGGTCATTCAGCTCGCTCCGCTTCATATAAGGACCGTTCCATTTCTCTTCCAGGTCCCCCGGCGCAACCACCAAAACGTCAAGTCCCTCAGACTGGTCCGGATAGCGCTCGCAATCCGCGTAAAACCGCAAAAGCGCGCCTTCGATATTCGCTATCTTCGCCTTCGCTATGTCCCTCTTCGCCTTGCCGAGATGCTTGAATAAATTCGGCGCCACCCACCCGGCAAGAAGGGATATGATTACTATCACCACAAGCAGTTCCACAAGCGTAAAGCCCTTTTCCTGTCGTTTCATCCGTACCATTTCACTAACCTTTCCCACAATTCCGTTCCTGCCCGCGAACTATCATACAAAAAACCTCGGCCCACCATCATAACATGCCTGAGCCAAGCCCCATCTGGACTATTGGCATCAGCGCCGCCGCTATAATAAATCCTATCACAAGCGCCACAAGCAATATCAACACCGCCGGGAATATTGCCATGAACCGCGCTATCGCCGCATCCGCCTCGCCGTCGAACGTATCCGCCGCATTCAGCAAGAGCTCATCGAGCCTGCCCGTCTGCTCTCCGATCGACACAATCTGAACAAGCAGCGGCGGAAAATCACCCGACGAGCCCAGCGGACCCGCCAGTGATGTACCCGTCTTCACCTTCTCGGTAACGTCGTCAATCTTCAGGGCCAGCAATTCATTGCCGAGAGTGTCACGGACCACACCAAGAGCTTCCAATATGGTGACGCCGCCTTTCGTCAACGCACCCAGCGTCCTCGCAAAACGACCCACCGCTATGCTCCTCAATACAGAACCCAGAATAGGCGCCCGAAGCTTGAACGTGTCCCACTTCAGCCTGCCCTCACCACGCACCCATTTCCCGAAGTAATATCCCCCCGCCCCTATACCTAAAATTACCAGCCACCAATAGCCCCTGAAAAAACCACTCAGCCCAAGCAGAACCCTCGTCGGCAAAGGAAAAATATCTGCACTCTCGCTTATTACCGACAAGACTCTCGGCAATATCCACGTTATTATTATGACCGCACACACAAGCGCCAAAACCAGTACGAATATCGGATACGCCAAAGCGTTCTTCATGCTCGTCTTTACCTTTTCGTCCCTGCTCAGAATCATCGCCAGCTGAGCCGTCGTCTCGTCCAGAATCCCCCCCGTCTCCCCGACGCGAATCATTGAAATATACAGCGGACTGAATATATCCTCGTGCACCGACATCGCCTCCGAGAGCGACTGGCCCCCGCTTACAGAACCCGCAAGCCCGTCCAGCACCGCCCTCACCGACGTCTTGTGCTGCTGGTCCCTGATAATCTCGAGCGCATTAAGCAGCGGAAGACCCGCACGCAAAGCAGTGCTCAACTGGCTCGTCATCGCAAGAATCTCCTTGCTGCTGATACGACCGGAGCCGAACCGCAAAAACCTCGGAACTTCCAGCGCCTTCGTCAGACCGCCTCCCGACGCTGCCGCCTGGACCTCCTCCCTGAGCTCAGTCACAAAATGCCCCTTTTCAGACAGGCCCGCAACCGCGCTGCGACGATCCGCCGCTTCCACGCTGCCCGTGATATGCTCGCCCGACCTACCTACTGCTTTGTAAGAAAAATGTCCCACAATTCATTTCTCTCCGTTCAGGTTTTAGTCCCCGAACTATCCATATTAATCCTGCTCGTCGACCCCCTGTGTTACCCTCAATACTTCTTCGGGCGTCGTAGTCCCCGCCAGTATCTTCGCTATGCCGTCGTGCCGCATGCTGATGTGGTCGGCCGGCGCCGCCTTTGTAATCTGCTCCGTCGAAGGCCGCGCCGATATTAATTCCCGAAGCGAATCCGTCACCCTCAAAAGCTCGAATATCCCCATCCTCCCTCGCATCCCGCTCTGCATACACTCGTTGCACCCCGTGCCCCGATAAAGCTTCCGACCCGGCTCGACCACAACCGAACCGTTCAGACTCCTTATAAGGTTCTCATCCGGTTTATACGCCTTCTTGCACTTCGGGCATAGCTTCCGAACAAGCCGCTGGGCCAGCACCGCCTCCAGCGAACTCGCCAGAAGAAACGGCTCCACACCCATGTCAATCAGCCGCGTGACCGCACCCGGCGCGTCGTTCGTGTGAAGCGTCGAGAAAACCAAATGACCCGTCAAAGCCGCGCGAATCGCTATGTCCGCCGTCTCACGGTCACGTATTTCACCAACCATTATAATATCAGGGTCCTGCCGAACTATGTGACGAAGACCCGTCGCAAACGTCAGCCCGCGCTTTGGATTCACCGGCATCTGGATAATTCCCTCAAGCTGATATTCCACCGGATCCTCTATCGTTATGATCTTCAAAGCCGGCGAATATATCCTGTTCAGCGCCGCATAAAGCGTCGTCGTCTTGCCGCTGCCCGTCGGCCCCGTCACCAGAACAATCCCGTGCGCCCTGTGCAAACACTGGCCAAAGCCTTCGAGACACTGCTCACTCATGCCAAGGTCACCCAGACCCATAAGCGATGCCGACCGGTCCAGAATTCGCAGCGTCACCGACTCACCGAATATCGTCGGAACAGTCGATACTCGCAAATCCACCTTCCCCTTCTTGCCCGGAAATTCGATATGACCGTCCTGAGGAACAAAACGCTCCGCAATATTCATATTCGCCATAATCTTGATACGCGACACTATCGCCGCCTGCAGCCGCTTCGAAGACGGCGTCTTCTCCACCAGCATCCCGTCAATCCGATACTTGATATTCACCTGCTGCGAAAAAGGCTCGATGTGTATGTCACTCGCCCGCGCATCGATCGCCTCAAGAATGATCAGATTCACCAGGTTAACCAGCGACGGCTCACGCGCCAGCTCGTGAAGCTTCGCAGGCGAATAATCCCCGTTGCCAAGCTCACCCTCCGACCGCTGTTCCGCCGGCACAAGATTGTCCAGCATCCGTGCCACGTTACTGCCGTAAAACTTCAGAATGGCGCCTTCCATCTGATTGGGCTCCGCATAATACCGACGAATCGAACAGCCGCTCACCAGCCGCAGGTCCTCGAATACCTGTGGCTGAAACGGGTCCGTCATCGCAACCGCAAGCCGACCGTCCTCGTGCCACAGCGGCAGAACGTTGTACTTGCTCACCAGCTCCGCAGGGACCAGTGAAATAACCTCGGGCTTTATCGAAGCCTTCGTCAAATCCACCTTCTCGATCCCGACCTGAAGCGCAAGAGCCTCACTCAACTGCGCCTGACTTATGTATCCAAGCTCCACCAATATCTCTCCAAGACGCCGGCGCACCACCCTCTGCTCAGCAAGAGCCAGTTCAAGCTGCGACTCCTCCAGATACGCCTTCTCACACAGCAGTTGTCCTAATCTCTTCTTTCCTTGCGACTTCATTCGGGCCTTCCATGCTAAAATGAGACTTCGAGCAGATACACAATTATACGCCCACGTTGGACTTAAGTCAACCCATAAGACCACGCCACAGGCAAAAATATCTAACAAAACAACAATACGCCCACATCAGTCAAGAACAAAGTGTAGACAATTCAAACAAGTCAACCGCCTGCTCATAAAGCACATGCAAGCTTAGTATTAGACGCTCCAACGCGGCATTTTGTTACAAGAAAATGCCTTCTTGGCACACCAAAGTAAACCTAACCGCCGTCAGACCTTCCATCACACACCAAGACAGCTCCCCTTGAGCTTCACCTGCAAATCAAACACGCACCACACCGCATGGCCTGCTCCCCCCAACCTTCAACGCCCATCGAAACAAGTACCTCAACAACAATATTGCCATTGGGCGCTGTTTTGATTATCTTATGCACCAATGCAGACCGAAGTTGTAACAATTGAAGCTGTTTCCCAAAAAATGGCGGAAATCAGGCGCGCCGCAGCCATCGTCGATGCCGGAGGACTCGTGGCCTTTCCCACAGAAACCGTCTATGGCATCGCCTGCCGAGCCAGAACAGATTCCATCAACAGGCTCGATGACCTAAAAGGCCGCACCGCTGAAAAAGCATATACCTTGCATATCAGCCAAAAAACCGAGCTCGGCAAGTACGTCCCTGACCTCGGGATACGCGCTCGAAAACTGGTCGCCTATGCCTGGCCCGGACCACTTACGATTGTATTCGATTTGGACCCTCAGGACATCAATAAGCAACGAGCACTCCTCGAAAAGGAAGTGTTTGAGAGCTTGTACAGGAATGGTTCCATAGGAATTCGCTGTCCCGATAATCCAATAGCCTCGGCACTGCTGCGGGAAACGACCGATGCCGTGGTAGCACCAAGTGCAAACCTGACCGGAGAACCTCCCGCTGTCGACGGAGCTGAAGTGCTTGCCCAGCTGTCCGGCAAGATTGACCTCCTGCTGGATGCCGGACCCTGCAAATACAAAATGAGCAGCACCGTTGTCAAAATAGGTAAAAAGGGCTTGCATATCTTAAGAGCCGGCGTGTACTCGCAACGCCGGCTGCACGAGATTTCTAAAGTCAAACTCTTGTTCCTCTGCACGGGTAACACCTGCCGCAGCCCAATGGCCGAAGCAATCTTTCGCAAATATTTGGCAGAAAAATTGGGATGCCGGGTTGACCAGCTTGAACAGATGGGTTATAAAATACTTTCTGCTGGTACTATTGATGTGGGCGGCTCCCGTGCAAGCCCTGAAGCAACGAGAGCTTGCACCGCTAAAGGGATTGAGTTAAATGCTCACAGGAGCAGGAAACTTTCTGAGCAGCTCATCAGAGAATGTGATCTTGTATACGCAATGTGCGGCACGCACCGCCAGAGGGTTATTGATCTCAACCCCGACGCCGCTGACAAATGTCTGTTGCTGGCAGGCAGTGACGATATTCCTGACCCGATAGGCCAGCCACAAGAGGTTTATGACCGCTGTGCAGATTTGATCGAGCAGGCTGTTAAAAAAAGGGTAAGTGAGTTTAAGATATGAGAATAGCTGTTGGAAGCGACCATAGAGGCTTTGAAACCAAAGAGCAGGTAAAGTCCATAATCACGCAGTTAGGCCATGAGTTTATTGATGTCGGCGCCACCGACAGCAATCCTGTCGATTACCCGGACCCTGCCTTCCTGGCCGCCTCAGCCGTCTCAAAAAAACAGGCAGACAGGGCAATCCTCGCCTGCGCAACCGGCATCGGTATGAGCATCGCCGCTAATAAAATAAGGGGTATCAGGGCCGCTATTTGCCACGATGAGCTCAATGCCCGAATCTCACGCGACCATAATGACGCCAATGTGCTTTGTATATCGGGCGATCAGGTCAACGAGGTGCTGCTCCGCAAGATCGTCGAGGTGTGGCTCGACACCGAATTCAGCGGGGGCAGACATCAAAGACGTGTGCATAAGATAACAGCCATCGAGGAGGGCCGGGACCCGAAGGAGGTTAAGAACGGTTGAGGCGCGGCCAGCGCGGGTAGTGCGGAGGCCTGAGAACTGATCATGGAGAGGTGGGGGAGCTGGAATGGGCGGCAGCGGATAGTGTACACCAGACGCTCTCTGGTGGAGGAACTGCCACCTACCCAAGTGAAGAAATTCTTCGAAAATCAGAAATTGGGTATCAACACTCAGCCTTGGGGGAACGCCTTATTGTTTGAGGGGAATAGTCTGCGGCAGTACGTTGGAAGCGTTGCGAAGCGCGGCTCAGAGCACGGGCATTGAGTATGGAAGGAATATGCAGGAATTGGCGAGTATTTCGTGCGAGTCAGCACTCACACGGACGCGTATTCGTGGGGTGATTGTATGAATCCTGAGACGGCTGTTGTCGATGCAACGGGGCAGACTAAAGCGGTATTCAGATGGGCGGACGGCGGTTGCATGTATTGCAAGCCAGGGACGGGGCGGCAGGTGGGGCGTGTTAGTGGTGGATCGTGATTTGCTGTCTGTGAATCAGCAGATGGCCGCATGGGCAGATGAGTAGGCAGGAGAATCAGATATCAAGATGTGGGAAACAAACGGCCGGACGGAAATGCAAATACCCGGCACCGGACGCAGGCAAGTCTAAGTGTCGAACCATCCGGCGCTGATGTTGCCGAGGTCCGAGTCGCGGAGCCGGAGGAATGTACCGATAATTCCGGTCATTTGTTGGGCTGGCTGGCCGAGGCGACCGGGCGTGAACATGCGGCAAAGGGCCCTTGCAAATCTCTGCAGAAGTACCGTTATTTGCTGGTTGACGTAACGTGTGTCTTGCTCTGTTCTTTGTCCAAGATTGTTACGGGTTGTCCTGTCTTGCCACTCGGGTAGGCGTGAAAGAACATCCGTGCAATACCAATCAAACAGGCAGATAGGGTCGTCGTCGGGCGAGCCTCTGCTGCCAACAATTACATTGATGTTGTAGTATCGGCCGCCGTCGGCGTACTTTTCGAGCAGCTCCACTATTTGCCTGAGGTCACCGTCATTCTCGAGAAATTCCGTGTCAATTCTGGCTGCCTCAGATTGTTCCGAATAGTCCCATTGCCGGGCAATATTGGTAACCTGGTCAAGCAATTCAGCGACCTTGTGGTGTTCGCAGTGTTCGTTGTACGCTCTATGGTCGGGGAATTTGCCCTGTCGGTGCAAATAATCCAGGCACCATATCATTTTGAGGAGTCTTTCGAAGCCATCGGCGAGAAGCAGGACGGGCAAGTGGGCGAAATCGTTTGCGCCGCTCAATCGGTTAAGCGAAATCAATCCCTCCTGGATGAGGCAAATTGCGGTTGTCACTTCTTGGATCACTGCAAGCTGCCGGATTGTGTCGGGGGCATGGGTAGGCATGGTTCTCCTCGTTTCACTTATGGATTTGTTTCCTCCACGACCTCGACTTCCTCGCCGATGAGCCCGTAGAGTTGTTCATCGAAAACTTCAACAAACTCGACGACGGTTGACAGAATGGCACGCATTACGTCTTCCTCTGCCTGTTCCACATTCCAAATCGGCGGCCACCGGAGGAAATACTATCACCGTCCAAAAGAAATGTCAACAAGACAATACTCAAACTTAGGGGTTTTACCATAACCTTTTCCGCAGTAAATCCATGTGAAGCCAGAAACAGGCATTTATTGCTTCAGTCAGCCCGGTCAACAAGCGGTACGCAAGAAAGTCCGGATTATCCGGCAGGTGTATCATCCTGTACGAATCCCAGCCATGCTTCTGGCAACGCAACCTTGACCTTACTGTCAAAGTCATTATTCTTTACCAGGTGAGCCTCGAGGCGATCCAGCCGTAAGGGAAACTGTGTTCTTTGCTCGGGCAGATGACGTGCCGTTTGACAGATGATTGGTTTACCGCTCCTGAGCAGTCTTATGACACCATCACGCAGGAATTTCTTGTCCGGCATTGACAAGTTTTTGCCGGTATTTTTGAGAAAACCGTGCAGGTTGGCCGATACTGATTCCATCAGAGCTTTACGTTTCAACATGACGCACCTCCTTGTGCGATAAGGGTTTATAGAACTTTCAGAGCATCCCTTACATCGTCATACACAAGGAGTGCGCCTTGAGTGAATCATCCGCCCAAAATGCTTGTCAAAAAAACCCTAAGTTTGAGTTATGTCCACTGCATCGCCAGATTCAGCCGTTTGGGCAGAGCAACAGGGGTCACACAGCCGGTAGTAAGCTTCCAATGCCAGAAATTCCCGGAAAACCGGTGCGCTGCACCGAAACCATCCCTAATAATGGCCACAGTGCTGTATGCCCTGTGCAGTGCAAACTTACGCTCATAGGCTATCAAATCGCTCCAGGAATTACGAGTATTTTCTGGCGTTACGTGTGGCTGTTGTCACCAAAACCCGTAAAACACCGTAGTTTTCCCTTGCAACAAGCATTGGTCGGGACAGGTTCGGTGCCGGCGCCACAATCGAACAGGTAACCGTCAGAAGGATCCTGCTTCTCACTCATCATGCTATCAATCCTCCACAATGACTCGACGCCAAAATCGATGACGCCGGCTTCTTCTTTGTGTGTCGCGGGTTCGTTTACCAGAAGTGTCGTCTGGCGAAGGCGTGGCCGCAGCCGGATTTAAGGTATTTCTCGAAGCTCTCGGCCCTGCGGTCGTCGAGAAAACGAATAGCAACAACAATTTTCCAGGGTTTGAACTTGGTAGTGTGGGCGGATTTGCCGGAATTGTGATCTTTAAGGCGATTGTTCAAATTATGGGTAATGCCAACGTAGCGTTTACCGGGATGGCAGATGCTTTCAAGAAGAAGACGTATGTCATTGTTTCTCAATTTTGAATTAAAGAGAGAAAGTCCTGCTTCGCTAAAGCTGCGCAGGACATTCTGCATAGCTCATCGAAGATGAGCGACGCAGAATGGAGGCGGGGCGATTCGAACCCCCGTCAGGTCTTTTTCGTAAGTCTTTTCAGGAACTTAATTTCGAGTTTAAGCCCCTTTGCCCAAAAGAGTTAAATTATTCTCGGGTTTGATCACCTTTTATCACGTTTAACCGCTTTTGCGCACTCCAAATACTCCCGTATTACTCCCGCGAAAATGACTATCTTTTGGCTCGTCTCGGCTTCCCTTTTCTATTCCCGCTCTTGCTTGTAAAACGCATGTTTTCGAGCAAAGGTTCGTCACGTCACTTGTCGAAAGTCTTTCCCAAGTTCACCCCACGCGGATGACCTTTATGCCGCTGCGGCCCAGCACTTCACCGGTTACTCCTTCTCGATCGCATGAAGGACTTCCGGCTTTCAAATAGGCACGGCGTGCACCCACAATTGTCGCAATCTCCAACGTGTACTTGGCGCCGTTAACGTGAAATCGCGTGACATCTTTTCGCGTTTCTGGTGCGACGATTCGCAATCGCCCGTCCAGAACATCTGCTCCGCTGCCTTCGAGCTTCTCGCTGGTTCGAGGCGTAGGCATACCGCCAAGCTGTTCCGGACAGACAGGAACGATGACGTACTTTTTCTTCAGGCGTTCTATCAATTTTTCGCGTTTCTTCGGCCTACGCCCGTGCCAGCGACACGGAATCCCGAGCAAACAGGCGCTGACCAGAACAGGTTCGGTGCCGGCGCCACAATCAAATAGGTAGCCTTGAGAGAGATCCTGCTTCCTACTTACCATGCTATGAATCCTCCACAATGACTCGACGCCAAAATCGATGACGCCAGCCCATACAAAACTTCAACCGAAGACACCTGCCACACTTGATACAACCTGTGATTTGCAAGGACCTGGTTACTCGGTCAAATTGTCTGCATGGGAAGCATTCTACCATACAGAAGCCGCAGTCCAAACAATTAATCATCCGCTTAATCACAACATCTGCGATTCTTTCAGGCACATGCCAAAATCGGATTTCATTATTTACTCTGGCCCATTTACCGTCCAAGGGTTTCAGATGCTTTGTACTGATCCAGTCTGACTTGCGAATATGGTAGACCAACGCACCTGATGATAGTCGATATTTGATAGCACCGATGATATCTTGTGTTTTATGTCGGCGCCAGTGAACAAAACCGTGACGTTCTAGTTTTTCCTCTCGGGTCTTGTATTCTGGAGCAAGGCCGCTTCTTTCAATCAACGCACTATCGAAAAGCAGCTTCTCTACGTGGCCATAATACCTCTCACACACAAGCCGGTAGTGTTCTTCACTGTATGCCTGTCTTCGCCGGTCAGATGTATAGCAGCAGATGCAGTAGGTACGATCCATGTGCTTATAAATAGGATTGAGAGGCAGCCCATACCGCTCTCTAATCACTTCGATGATCTCTTCCTTTGTGAAAACCAACATAGGGTTAAAACAAGGAAGATCCAGTCTCTCGTAAAGCTCCAAACCAGTATGGAACTTTCGACTGTATTCGCTCCCAGACATACCGCGAAACATTATGCCTTCTCTGGGCCCTCTGGCACCTTTACGTCTCAACCAATCCAAAAGGGCCGTGCCAACGAGCATCGGCACGCACCATGCGTCGACAAGAGTCAGAAATCCGATTCCTCGGTCTGTAAGCTGAAAGTATTCTAAAAATGGAGTCAGGACCTCTACTGCGAATCCTCGGTCTTTAAGTGCGGCGAGGTAGTCGAGGTTTCCCGGAAACTCAAGATTGTGGTGCACGTACAGACACGGCAACCTCTCAGGTGCGATTGCCTCATAAATAATCGCAGCCATCGCAAGACTGTCTTTGCCTGTTGAGAATGCGATGAAGGGATATCCATGTTCGAGCTTCGAGTAGACCTGTCGCATCCATGCGATCGTGTTTTTCACTTTTGTGGCGAGCGTTTTTCTCATTGTGAGAACCCCAATAACAAAGCGAACACCTGTCCCGCCGCCTTCGCCGAATCCTTCTCCTTAATTCCGTGTTCACTCGCAAGCTGCTTAATTGCTTTGTTGAAGGCTCCTTTCGTCTCAGCGGCCACTTTGACCGGGAGAAGTACGTACATGGAAGTAAGTTTTGCCTTGAACTGTTCTTCGAATGCCTTCCAGTCAAAATCTCTTTGACGCGCAAGCAATGCTTGGAGTTCGGCCTTAGAATAGCCAAGAGACGGCAGGTCGATCTTTTTTCGTTTGAGTTCTTCCAATACTTTCCGTAACTTCGGATAATCCCAGTCGGCTAGTTCTGCTGTTTTGTTATCCGCGACTGCGAAGGCTTTGCGCTCGGCTTCACTTACTTCCAAGACTATGGCCGGTACGGATTTCATGCCAATTTTCTTTGCGGCTTTCCATCGTGTATGCCCCGCGATGATGGCAAATTGCTGGTCGCAGAGAATCGGCACATTGAAACCAAAGGACGCTATACTTTTGGCTACGGCATCCACCGCTTCGTCGTTAATCCGAGGATTGTCTTCCCATGGCTTGAGCGTCGAGACATCAATCTCATGGATTTCTAACATCGTGAGTCCTCCTTATCTTAGCTCCATGGAATTTCTGCGTACTACTGCACGGCTAAATAATTCAGACGTGCTTTCAGGAATAATCTGCCACCAACACTTGGCCATATTGCTTTACTGAGGGTAACACTGAACCCAGCCAAACCAAAGTTGTGAGTTCGGCTTGTTTGAGGAACGTTTTACGTCGCGTCGCGTCTTACAAGGTTTGCTCTCGCCAATCGCAGTAGATTCCATCCCGCCACGAGTTAACATCTTTCTTGGTTGTTCACTACACTGCCAATATTATACAAAATTCCTATCAAAAAGTCAACGAAATCTGTTGTTTTTTGAACAAACTTTCCCGGTACAGTCGAACAGTCTTCTGTATGCCTGTGTCTTTTCTACAGCAGTCGGCAGGCGGTGTCTGGGATGCTGCCGAGCGCGATTTGGCAGGAAGGATTTTGCGTAAGGTCTGTATTGGCAGATAGTTATGCACGAAGACTGGAGGCGGGGGGATTCGAACCCCCGTCCCGTGATGCTTCAAGACAAGCGTCTACATGCGTAGTCGTTTTATTGAGAATTCGCCTCGCTAAGCGCCAAGCGACAGGCTCTTAGGTCGGCTATTTCGGGATTTGTCTTTTCCCTCCGGCCCGAAATACCGTCGGGAGCAGCCCGCTAAGTGACGCCCTTGCCGGACCCGCAGGCAAAATCCGACAGGACGGGCCGCCTAATTAGGCAGCCATTTGCAACTGATAGTTGCCAGTTAAATTTGGTACCGGATGATTAACCAGGCCAACCGGCGTCCTGGGCATGCAGCTTGACTCTCCGACATCCGGTCGAAGCCGTTCGCCCCCATATTCACTTTTCAAGAATCTACGCAGATGGTCATTCCACCGCAATGCTATTATATCGTATATTACGGCCCGCGCCAATAATAGTTTGCTCCGATGCGGTTTTTTGCGCCAAGAATGCACGTAATCTCACCCGCCGCCCCCGCCGAAAAGGCCCAAGGGGCGCCGGGATATTAAGGCCTCGTTGCCGCTCAAATTCCGCCTAAGACGGTTACGGTCGGTTCGCGAAGGCGCTCCAGACTAATCCGCAGCTCGCTCACCCGCCGTTCTGCCATCTCTAATTCTTCCTGGGCGAGGCGTATTTGCGAGATTTCCGGGTCAAATGCCGAAGCCGTTTTTAGCTGCTCCTCGGTCTCGGCAAGCTGCCTGCTGACGACCTCGAATTCCGCCCTGCTCATGGCAAGGTCAATCACGACGTCGGTCAGATTCACGTTCAAATCCCTCAGCCGGTTGCCGCCGACCGCGTCGCTGAGTTCGTCATGTCTTTTTGCCAGGTCTATTTTTGCTCTGGCGAGTTTCTCAGTCAGTTCATCAATATGCTGAGCGGGCACAATGATTTCCCGACCTTCCAGCTTAGCAGCGTCCACGTCCCTGTTGATCTCCTCCAGTCTCTTAGTGTGGAGATCGACCATTCGTTGCAGTTCAAGGCAAACGAAATCGGATTTGACTTTATCGGTTACCACAGCGTCTATCCTGCTGATTTGCTCTTCAATTGCCGACCGGCGGGCTTCATCCCGGGCAATATCCATCTCGAGCCTTTGCTTGTTTGTGAACAAGTCATTTCTTCTCTCCAGGAGCATCTCCACGGGAGTATCCGTCTGAGCGATTTGAGAAAGCCTCCGCTCAGCACTCGGCAGGCTGTGGGCTGTTGCAATCGTGATAACGCCTCCATCGATTTCGTATCCGAATTCGACCCCTCTTCCAGATGCGACAGACTTTAGCAAAAGATCCAATGCTTTGCTCAGGGGCGCTTCGCTCAGCCCATCGATGTTTATCGGCGTGGTCTGGTCGATCTCGGCGTTCTCGGCCAAATCCGACCAGAGCACTACAAGCTTGAGTGGGGGGGCAACCGAGTTCTTCAGTTGCTCCATCGCATCGGAAAAAGCCATTTCCGGACGCCAACCCGAAAGATCAACCTTTGCCTCAAGTTGGTCCCTCGTGCGACGGTCGGCCTCGGTATCGACTGTCAAGCCCAGTGCCTCAGAAAGTCTGTCATGCGCCCAGTCACGATATGTCCTCCCATGCGTGAACTCTTGGTCAACTCGTGTCCTGTATGCATCATCGGCTGCCATCAGTGTTTCACGCAGATTCTTGATAAGGGCATTCATAAACTGCTCGGCGGCGGGCTTTATCTCCTCGGGAAACACAACTTCCAGCCGAAAAAGAAGGCTCTGCTCAGCGATTGGCGGTGGACCGGCAGCACTGGTCGGGGTGAGGCCACGAACGATTTTGCCGCTATCCGGCGTGCGGCGCGACGTGACATACCTAATTCGGCCAGCTCGAACGTCTTGCTTTTCCTTTTCTTGCTCCGCGTAGGACGTCTTTCCTCTGTATTTTGCTCTTTGCTCGAAGTACCTCGCTTCCGCCAGTGCGCGTCCATCCTCCAGTCCCTCATCATCGTCCGGTCGAGGCCGCGTGGGCCTCTCTCTTCTTGTTGGCGGCCTCGCGGCTGGTTTGGGTCCGTCGTCAGGCTCTGGCGTTAGGGGCGCGACCGATAACGGCTCGATGGAAAGCCCGTACTCATAAGGCTCATCGCGCGGCGGGCCCAGGACCTCGGCGACGGCACGACCGGCCACGCCGGAGCTGTGCAACAGGTAGTCGATGGTCTCGAAGGTGAGCGGCAGGATGGCAGGATCGCATGTCACCTTCACCAGACAGCTCGCGGTGCGCGTGTTCAAAGGTCCTGCCTTTATCGGTTGTTCACCTTCCTGTGCGCCGGCAGCCGACAGAAGAATCAAAGCTGTCAAAATGATTGCGAGTTTCTGCGTTTTCATAACAAGTCTCCTTTTCAAATCCTTGAACCGGTCTCGTTAATTGGGTTATTCGGGATTTCCGCCAGTCTTTGTTTTGCCGTTTGGGCCGAGCGCGTTTGCGGGAAAAGCTCTATAACGCGATTGTAGGTCGCAAGCGCCGACTGTTTCTGGTTGCGCTGCTGATACATGCGGTCGGCCTGATAAACCAGTATAAAGGCGGTCTTCTCGATTTGCTTCTTAACTTCCTCGAGCGGGTCGCCAATGCTCGCCAGCTCCGCCTGTAACTTGGCGAGCTTACGCTGCCGCCGCTCTTTTTCAAGCACTTCCTGAATAAGCTTTAGGGTAGCATCGGTCCTTGCCTCCAGTTGTGCCAGTTGCACCTCAATCGAGACGAGCCTTGTCTGGTCCTGCGGCGTCTCGGCGGTCCCGGCTGCAAGATGCCAGACGCCGACTGCCGCCAGCGCCGCGACGACTGCGGCGATGGGAGCAGCGATTCTTATTGTTCGCCTCCGACGGGCGCGCCGGCGAACTATCGCTGCAAGATCTGCAGATAACGTTTTCACAGGCCCGGCCGTTTGGTCGGCCGTTCGAAGCAGGTTTTCTATCTTGTCTTTTGTCATGGATTATTCCTCCACGAGCTCGGCCAGAGTTTCCTTTAGCTTCTTTCTGGCCCGGCTGAGCCGAACCTGCAATGTACCCTCTGATATGCCGAGGATTCGCGCGATTTCATCCGAGCCAAGCTGCTGCAGATACTTTAACACCACCGGCTCACGATATTTGGCCGGCAGGGCTTTTACAGCGCGGCGGACACGCTCAAAGGTCTCGCGTTTGGTCGCCATGTCGTCAGCCGGAGCCGATAAATGAGATACCTTTTCGCCCGCTCTCGAAAAGAACCTGAATCGCAGCATCTGTCGATATCGATAATTCCGACATTCGTTTATTGTTATTGTAAAGAGCCAGGTCTTGAGGCTGCACTGTCCCCTGAATTTCTTGAGGCCCACAAACGCCGCCAGAAAGATGTTCTGCACGACATCTTCGACGTCCCCGGGCCAGCCGAGCAGCCGATTAGCCAGAGCGGCAACCTCGGTGCGGTTCTCCTGTACGATTCTCTCGAAAGCCGAATCGTCGCCCTGAATGAATTTTTCGACCAGCAGCTTATGCTTCGTGTCGTTATGTGCCGCACCGGCCAGCGATTTTTCAGCTTCCTCGGCCATAACCGATATATTAGACCGCCAAGCCGGCCAAAACTTACAAAAAATTTCCGAAAATAATACAAAAAGGATAGCGCGGTAACAAATCCGTAACACTTGTCTCGATAATCTAATCCGGCGAAAGGTGGCTTATGGTTAAGCAAAATGACTGCCTGGATTTGATCGCGGCGGCCCGGTCCGGCGACCGGGACTGTATGGGCCTGTTGGCCGCTCACATACACGACAGGCTATATCCATATCTGCAGCGGGCGACTTGCGACCATCATCTCTCGCAGGACCTGCTGCAGGAAGTGTTGCTGACCATGCTCCGCCGCGTCAGCAGACTGGAAAAGCCGGAAAGTTTCTGGCCCTGGCTTTACAAAATCGCCCGCAGCAGGATTCACAGACATTATCAGCGCGAGCGCCGCCGGCGGTTGCTGCATATGCAGCTTATCGATGATGCTTGTCGCAGTTTGCCGCAGCGCCGCAGCGGAATCCTGGAGATTATTGTCAGGCAGGAAACGCGCGAGGATATGGCCGTCGCTGTAAGCCGGCTGGATGAGCGATACCGGGATGTCGTGAGGCTTCGCTGCCTCGAAGACATGCCCTACGCCGAGATTGCCGGCCGGACCGAAACCAGCCCCGAACTGGCGCGCATCAGGTTCCTGCGGGCCAAACGGTCCCTCAGAAACTGTCCGCTCGTAGCGGCTATGGCGAACGACTGATGTCACCGTGTAAAAAAATGACAGAAGGACTAAATCGTAACAAAACCGTAATACCCGCAAGGCAAATTAGACTGTCAATAAGGCACATTTTTTGCTAACGTATTTCTGAAAGGATCGCGATTATGGAAAGGCCCAAACACACCAAAAGCGTCACTAACATCCTGCTTGCCTGCTCGTTCCTGCTCGGCTTTTTTGCCTCTGCCGCGCAGGCCAAACCCGCGAGCGCCCTGCTGCAGGACGGCCTGTACGCCGAGGAGATTGACGGTGACATCGATGCTGCTATGAAGATCTACGAGCAGATTATCGCTGATGAGTCCGCCCAGAGTTCTACGGTTGCCAAGGCGATGTACCGTTTGGGAATGTGCCATCTCAAGAAACAGGATGAACAGCAGGCCAAGCTGGTTTTTCAAAAGTTGATAGCGCGGTTCCCGGAGCAAACTGCGATCGTAGAGAAGGTCCGGCCTCTGCTGGACAAGATGAGCAATCCGGACGCGGCGGCGCTGATGCCTGCCGATACCAAGATATATATGGAGCTGGGCAGTCCCGGCCGGCAGCTTGAAAGAATCCTCAATATGCTAAAGGGCACACCATTCGAGAATCCTCTCGCCGCCATCGGCGGCGGGGGCGGGAGCGGTGAAAAGTCACCCGGTGACATAATGGCCGCACTATTGAACCCGAGTATGCTGGCTGAGTTCAAAAAGGTGCGCGGCATCGCGATTGGGTTTGCCGTGGTTCCTATCAACGTCAGTAATCCTCGGTCGGTGGCGGTTCTGTACCTCGGTCAAAGCGATGCCTTGAAGGGTCTCTTTTTGGCCGGTCTGGGCATGGCGGGAAAGGCCGGCGAGCCCATTGAAGGCATGCAGACCGTGCTCATTGGCGACGAAGGCGGAGTTGCCTACGATGATAAGGTTATGATAATAGGCCAGCCTCTTGAACAGTTGACGTGGAGCGTCAAACAATATAAAGGGATGACTGCCGAGCCCACGTTGGCCTCCGAGAACAGGCTCTTTGCGAGACTCAGCAGGAAGAGACGGCAGGAGAATGCGGTGACCATCTGGCTGGACGGCGCGGCGACCTTTGCCGCCGTTTCCCAACAAATGGGCGGGGCCGATGCCGCTCAGCTTAACCTCGTGGACGGTGTGGCGGATTTCAACAGCCTTCAGGAGGTGGTTGCTTCTGTTTCTATTGGTGAGCAGAGCATTGATGTGGAAGCCAACGTCGGCTTTAAGGATGGCCACAGATGCCTCGCCTATGATTTGATACGTACGCCGAATCTAAGCACGGCCGGTTTCGAAGCGCTGCCCCCCGATGCGGTAGGAGTGGCCAGCGTGGCGCTTGGTGAGTTGCAGACCGGGCAAACAGACAAGGCACAGCAGGTTGTCAAGAGTCTCACAGGTCTTGACATCGGCAGAGAGATTTTTGCAAACATCGAGCAGGTGACCCTGTTTGCTCTGCCGCCAAACGCAGCTTCCAAAGATAGTCCCCTGGCAAGGCGCTTTAGCCCCATAGTGCCCTGCCTCGGCCTGGCTGTGACCAGCCATAATCCTGAGAAGACCCACCAGCTCTTGAATCAACTGCTGAGCGTAGCCGGGCTGATAACGGACGTCTCGGCTGGCGGGCAATCCGGCAGGGAAGTGGAACAATTGACGGGAAGATACAAAATCGGCGTAGCAGACAATAAGCCGGCTTACTGTTATATGGAACAAGTCGGCAGGACCACCATTGTGGCATTGAGTCCCGAGGTGCTCGACGCTTGTCTGTCGGCGGCAAAGACCCGACAATCGGCATTGACCGGCGGTCCGCTAAAGGACGCTCTTGGGCGACTGCCCGCCGAGACCAGCAAGCTCGTCGTGGTCAATGTCGCGGGGGCTGTGCGCTCGGCCGATTCCTACCTCGGCTGGAAATATGACAATCCCAGGAATCCGGGCCATCGCCTCCTCGACCAATTGGCACAGGCGTTTGACAAGACAACCGTGTACCTGCGTACAGGCGAGCAACTCAACAGCTTCAACGTGCACGCCGGCATTGAGCAGATTCCCCCATTGGGCGGCGTATTTCCAATAGCGATGCAATTATCGCAGACCGACCTGCAGGCCAAGGCCAGGGCCACGGAGCCCGAACCCTCCGATGGTGCTGTGGTGACGCCCGGTACTGAAGTTAAACTAAGCTGGAAACCCGGAGCAAACGCGAAATCACACAAGCTGTATTTCGCAACTCAGGTGGATGAGCTTTCACTGCTGAACGAGGTGACTGAGCCGGCCTACGCGAAACTCCCACGCCCAGAGAGGGACAAGACCTACTACTGGCGTGTGGACGAGGTACAGGCGGACGGCTCGGTGATAGAGGGCGACGTGTGGAGTTTCAACACGGGCAAACTCGTGGCCTGGTGGAAGTTTGACGAGGCATCAGGTACAAAGGTTGCGGATTCAGCCGGCAGCGGATATGACGGGACGGTGGTGTACGGCAAGCCCGTCTGGGACCCGAACGGCAAATACGGCCGATGCCTGAACTTCGACGAGACCTACGGTTTCTCGATTCCAAAAGAAGTCTTTGAAGGTATCGACAGAGCTATCACGATTTCGGTGTGGGTTAAGGGTAATGAGAAGCAGAGGAGGCACAGTGACGTAATCCTCCAGGCCGGGGCCGGAGACGATGGAAAGCCCTATATCGTGAGCATCTACACAGACTGGCTGGATTATGGACTGAAATTCGCAACAGGATTCGGCGAACCGGATAGATTGGAGTTTAATCCTGGCGCCCCTGAGGATTGGACAGGACGGTGGAACCATTATGCCTTTGTTAAGGATGCAGACAGAGGATTCCAGAGGATATACCTGAACGGCAGTCTAGTCGCCGACAAGACGGATGCCACGGCGTCGATGTCGCGTGTGGGCGCTGCACGGATTGGAATTGCACCCGACCGTTTCGGCGACCAGTATATCGGAAAACTGGACGACCTACGCATCTACAATTATGCCCTCTCGGAGCAGGAAATTGCCGCCCTTTGTCCGACGCCGAAAGGCCCAGGTGTGGCACCGGGACAATTAGCCTTCGGCCCGGTCATTGAGCGAGTCATAAATGATGACGGGGAGGAAACGGACTGTCTGATTGATCTTGATACGGGCAGGCTTTCTTCGCACTCGATTGAAATAGGTTCTGAAGAAACGTTTTTGAAATGGATCGCGGAGAACCGAATTGACGCAATGGGAGAGACAAGAGCGTCGAGCCCCGGTCTTTACGGCTTTGACATGGCGGTGATACCGCTTGCCGCCGAGAGATGGGAGACAATTTCTTCGAAACGATTGGTGGATGACCTGTCTATAGCAAAGGGCGGCACCCCCTCGGTGATGAGCGCGAAGGGGGACTTGCCGGCAACGTACCTGTTCAAGACCAGAGAAGGCGGAATGGGTGTATTGCAGATTCTGCAAATGCAGATCAATACAAGGCCCAGGCAATTCAAGATCCGCTACAAGATGATACAAGAAACAATCGGATCAGCTAAAGATAAGCGCGCGGCGGAGAATCTGGCGGCGAATGGGTGGCAGTTATGGAACCAGAGAAAACTTCCAGAGGCTGAAGAAGTATTCAAGCGGGCAGTAGAAAAGGACCCGGACAATGCGAATTCTTGGAACGGATTAGGCTGGTCGCAGTTCAATCAGGGCAAGCCCTTAAACGCCAAAGTCTCATTCGAGAAATGCCTCGAGATAGAGCCCAGCCATGCCGCGGCCTTGAACGGCTTGGGTTGGATCGCTAAAGCAGACGGCAAAACGGATGAGGCGATCGGCTACTGGGAAAAGGCGGTGGCGGCGGCGCCAACGGCCACGGCGGCCTTGAACGGCCTGGCTGTCACGTATATGGAGCGCAAGGAGTACGACGAGGCGATTAAATACTACGAAATGTGGCTCAAAGCCGAGCCGGATAACAAGGATGCAAAAGAAGGATTGAAAAAAGCGAAATCGCCAATTGACCTGAGTACGCCGGAAGCAACGATCAAAAGCTTTGTCAAAGCAGTTTATGACGGTGATCTGGAAGACGCTAAAGAATGTATTTCCAAAGATGGACATGATTATGATGAATTCATGGAAATGCTGGCGACAGAATCTAATCATCCTTTCCAAGCTATGATTAAGGCTATGGACGCAAGTATTCCAGTCGAGATAACCAGTAAAGATATCACAGAAGACAAATGTAAAATCAAGTGGTATTTTACACTTGGGAGAGTTTATTATTTTGGTGAGACTAAAATGAAAAAGGGAATGCATCAGAAATTTAGCAGCTATCTCGAGCTTGTCGATGATAAGTGGTTAATAAGAGATATATAAATTAATTGATCAGAAAATTGCGACAGTTTAATTCTAAAAACCAGTTACGGTGGGTGATATTGCTGCTGGCTGTAGCAGTGGTACTGCCCACGGTCTGTTTGCTTTGGTTTATAAGTCAGGCGGTAAAGAATGAGCGTCTCGCGGTCCGGCAGAAACTCATAAGCACCTATGAGCAGCAGTTGGACGAGCTGGCGCGGGAGTATGACGGGACCTGGTCCAGCCGCGTGAATCTGCTGGACAGGGAAGTCGAGCCGGCTCGCAATCCTGTTGAAGTGTTCAGCCTGGCCGTGGCGCGCGACAGGGACGCCAACAAGGCGTATATTTCTGACAGCGTCTTAATCTATGACGAGAGTGGAAATGTGCTCTATCCCATTGCGGCCGAAGATGAGGATTCCCCAGAAGAGTTAGCTAACGAGTTCAGGCAGGCCTGGGACAGCGAGTTTGTGGAAAAGGACTTTACCCGAGCCATAAGGCTGTATGACCAGGTCGCCGGGGCAACGAGGGATGCGTACGTCCGCTATTCGGCTCTGACGGGAAAGGTGCGCTGCCTGCGAAATTCTGGCGATATTAAGGGTGCTGCAAATCTTTGTCGGGATATCGCTTACGGGATGGATTCACGCAGTATCGACCCCGCATCGGCTCGCCTGATTGCCCGCGCAAGAATACTGCTTGTGAACCTCGACAAAGAAGGTGGGGCGGGGCCAAATCGGGCCAACCTTGAGAAGTTGATAAGTTCTGCGATCAATTACCGCCCCGCCGAGGCAGGATTTCTGCCAATGCCTTCAGGGACAAGGATATTCTCACTTCGCAGGGGGTTGGAGCTGGTCAAAGAAGGGCCCTGGACGGGTGAGTTCGAGGCGGAAGTATCCACAGCGCAAAATCTTCTGCGAGCAGAAGAAATGGCGGCGGCGGTTCTTGACCGCTTTCCAGCATCGGCCTTGTTGCCGGCCCTTTCGCAGGAGGATATCCACAGGCTAATGACTTCTCTGCGACAGATGGTCGAGATTGCCGAACAGAGCGAATTAGCGGAAAGGATGGAGTTTGACCTGTCCAGAGCCAGGGAGCTGCTTTCAACCGCACAGCGAACCGAAGCATTGCGCCAGACCCAACCGAGGGTGACGCTGTTTGATTCATGGGCCGAAAACACGGTGCGCAGGCTTCAACTGCCACACGAGGTATTTGCGATATATCATAAAACCGGCGGAAAGCTTTATCTTATCTTGCAGGCGCGCCAGCAGGCCCTGAGCGAGCTTGAGGTTCGCGCCGGCAGGTTTCTGAATCTGGGCATCTGCTACAGAATAATTGATGACGCCGGCAGGTATGTGTCGGGTATGGAAGCGACAGAGGAGCGCCCCTTTCTGGAAGCTTCGGTGGGAGAGTTTCTCCCCGATTGGCGAATCGAACTGTATTTCAAGGACGACGATGTTTTCAGAAAGGCGGCGAGCAGACAGGTCGCCTTCTATATCTGGACGGGGGCGTTGGTTATCGTGCTGATTCTTGCGGCGGGCGGTTTTGCCGCACAGGTCGTCAGCCGACAGGTCAGACTCAACCGGCTCAAAAATGATTTCATCGCGACCGTCTCGCACGAGCTAAAGACGCCGTTGGCCTCCATGCGGGTGTTGGTCGATACGCTGCTGGAGGGCCATTACAGAAATCAGCAGCAGGCAACCGAGTATTTGGAGCTGGTCTCTCACGAGAACGAAAGACTAAGCAGGCTGATTGATAACTTCCTGACGTTCTCGCGGATGGAGCGGAACAAGCAGACCTTCGATATGCTGCGCGTCAACCCTGTCACAATCGCCCGCAAGGCCGCCGAGGCGGTAAGGACCAAGTTCGAACAGCACCAGTGCAAGTGTGATATGAGAATCGACGAGAATCTGCCGGACGTGCTGGCGGACGAGGATGCAATGGTGACAGCTCTCGTAAACCTGCTGGACAATGCGTGCAAGTATTCCAATGATGACAAGCAAATCAGGTTGAGAGTCCGTGCTGAAGAAGGGTCGGTTTATCTTTCTGTTACGGATAACGGGATAGGCCTGTCGCGCAGGGCGGCCAAGAAGATATTCAAGAGGTTTTACCAGGCGGACCGCAGCCTTTCCCGGCCCTCCGGAGGCTGCGGACTGGGACTGAGCATAGTAAAATTCGTGGTTGACGCCCACAAAGGGACAATATCCGTCGAGAGCAAACCCGACAAGGGAAGCACTTTTACGATTAAGCTTGCGGCTTTGAAGTAGGGTAACATGGAAACTGTTCTGATAGTTGAAGACGACCCCGCGATGCTGCGGGGCCTGAAGGACAACTTCGAGTTCAAAGGCTACAAGGTGATAACGGCCGCCGACGGCGAGGCCGGTCTGAATGCGGCCCTGAACAGCAAGCCGGATTTGATTATTCTTGATATCATGCTGCCGAAGATAAACGGCTATGAAATATGCAGGTTAATCCGCGAGCAGAAACTTGACATGCCTATCATTATGCTGACTGCCAAGGGCGAGGAGTCGGACGTCGTCCTCGGTCTTAATCTGGGGGCCGACGATTATGTCACCAAGCCCTTCAGCATAAAGGAGCTGCTGGCCCGCTCGGGGGCGTTTCTGCGCAGGAAAAGACAAACGGAAAACGACGTGTATCAATTCGCCGATTATCGGCTCGACATCGCCGCCAGAAAGCTGACCCGCGCCAGCGACGAGATCAAGCTTTCGCCCAAGGAATTCAGGCTGCTCGAGCTTTTCGTCAAGCGGCCGGGGCGGGCGCTTACGCGGGATGAAATACTAAACAGGGTGTGGGGCTATGACTGCTTTGTGGGGCCGCGGAGCATCGACCGGTTCGTCACCACGCTGCGGAACAAGATTGAGCCGGACCCGCACAGTCCGACGTTCATACACACGATAAGGGAAATCGGCTACAAGTTCGAGCTACCAGAGTAAGGCGTCTGCTTTTCAGCTCACAGCGCCAATCGCTTCGGCAAGGTCGAGTGTACCCTCATACAGACTTCTGCCCACCACGACTGCCTCGACCCCCAATTCGGCCAGCTTCATTATGTCGTTGATGTCTTTGACGCCTCCCGATGCGATAACGGGTATATCAACAGCCTCCGTGAGTTCTTTCGTTCTTTTGAGGTTCGGCCCGCTCAGCATACCGTCCTTGGTTATGTCCGTGTAGATTATGGCGGCCAAAGGAAGCTTCGCCGCCTCGCAGGCAAACTCCAGCAAAAGTTTGTGGCTGTCCTGCGTCCAGCCGTGCGTAGCCACCGTCGAGCCTCGCGCATCCAGACCGAGCACTATTCTGCCGGGGAATTTCTCGGCCATCCGGCTGAACCACTCGAAGTCATTTACCGCCTTGGTGCCGATTATCACCCTTTCGACTCCCAGCGCGAGCATCTGACTGATTGAATCCTCTTCTCTGATTCCCCCGCCCAGCTCGATTTTCAACAGGTTCATCGTGGCGATCGCTTTGATTGCTTCGGTATTGACCGGCTTGCCCACCTTGGCCCCTTCCAGATCAACTATATGCAGCCACTTGGCGCCGGCCGAGGCGAACTGACCGGCCTTTTTTACCGGGTCGTCCTCGTAGGCTATCTCCCGGTGATAGTCGCCCTGGATAAGCCGGACGCATCTGCCCCTTATCAGGTCAATTGCCGGTATTATGTACATTTTTAGACCTCAAAAATCTCCTGCTTCGATTCGAGGGATTTTAGATGAACGCTCTTGCCTTTTCAACAACTTCTCGCCGAATAATTAATTTATCGGCAAAAATCCTGCAGCTTCTCAGCCGTGACCCTGCGCCAACCGAAGCCCTGCGCCCTGCCGCATCCCAATCAGTTCAGCCCCTCTTGTACGATGCGCAAGCCGCTCGTGATGAGAAAGGAAAAAACTCAGCGCAAAGCCCCCGAAGATTGTGGCTTGGCACAATTTCCCCGTTGGATACGCGACGCCGGCTCCTATTCGCCAATCCTCTTTTTCCATTTGGGGTACTCGGCCAGAACCTTTTCACCGTCCCGTCGGAACCAGCTATAGCCGGAAAGACGTTCCTTTTCAACCTCCTGGATGCTGTATCTTATTACGCCGTCGTACCCTCCGAAGATCGGTCGGCCCGTCGCAGGCTCATAGAAACGCGCCCAAAGCGTCGGGGCATTGGCATCCTTAATCATTTCGACGCCATCTGCCGTCCGTTCGAAACGGATGCCTGTTATCTTGTTGCCCTCATACCACGCCACGGCGTCCTCGACCGCCCCAATGACCCTCTTCGACGGACTCTTTATGCTCATCAAAAACAATACTATGCCGGCGCTTTCCCCGCCGCTGATTGACGCCGGCTCGTAGCTGCGCCCGTGCCGCGGTTCGAGCGTCTTCGGGTCGTGCTGCTGGCTCCAGGCCGTCCGCCGGCCATTCACCACGACCTGACAGTTCAGGATGCAATCAAGCCCTTTTTCATAAGCCTCTTTGACCTTCTTGCGCCGCTTCGGGTCCACCAGATCAGACTGCGGCTTCTCACTAATGCTCCGCAGCAGTTCCATAACGCCGATCATCGCGTTGTCGTTGAAAGTTATAAAGTCACCGTAGTCGCCGCACAGAGGATAGCGCTGCGGCCAGCCGCCGTTGGCATATTGCGCTTCCAGCAGCCAGTCCAGACCACGAATGAAGGAGTCTTTGAACCGCTTCTTGCCCGTGGCATGATAGAGCTTCGCAAGGAAATTCATCTGGCTGTAAGTCGTGCCGTTGTCGATGGAGCTGTCCCAGTTCTTCGTGAATTTTTCGCCCTGATAACCGTGCGCCTCCATGCGCATGTTCTTAGGCCAGGCCCCGCTCTCTGACTGGTAGGAAATCATGTTGTCGCCGATGCGCTCGGCCATCCAGCTCTTGAACCATTCGTCGGAATATTTTTCGTATGGTAACCAGACGATTCGCATGCCGTTAAAGGTATAGCCGCGGTTCGCGCTGTACCCGCAGCGCACCGCCGACCGGCATTTCCGTGCGTGGTATCCCCACCCGCCGCCGCGCAGCACCCGCGGCGCTCCGGCCCACGTCTGCCAATAGCTGCCGTCGGAAGGCGCGCCGACATAATTCGGATGGTACTGGTCAAGGCACCACTCCCAAACGTTGCCGTGCATATCATAAAGCCCGAAGGCATTCGGCTTTAGCTGCCCCACTTCAATCGTCCCGAAGTCCGGGTCTTTCGGGTCGTCCTGGCTTCCGCAATACCGCATATAGGCTGAGCGCCGCCTCCCCGAATCGCCGGCGGTGCAATTCTCGCAGGAGTCGCCGCAGTCGAGTGAGTCGCCGAAATAGAAACGCGTTTTCGTTCCGGCGCGGCAGGCATACTCCCATTCGGCCTCGCTCGGCAGACGGAATGTCCCGGGCAGGTCGAGCTGATTGAGCTTGCCGATAAATTCCTGACACTGGTCCCATGAAATATGGGATACAGGGTAGTTGTCGCCGACGCCGTACCTCCGGGCCGGATTGGTCGGCATCACCGCTTTCCATTGGGCCTGAGTGACCTCGTATTTGCCCATATAGAAATCGTAGTTGATATTGACCTTGTGGACCAGCCCTTCATCGTCAAAACGGCCGCGCTCGCTCGCGGGTGACCCCATCCGGAAACTCCCTGCCGGGATCCGCACCAGCTCCAGCTTCACATCGCCCGGCAGCGTGAGGGTGACCGTCTTTTCGGCCGGGGATTCCGCCGCCGCCGCGACCGATGCTGCCGACACAGAAATGCACAGCACAAACACAAATACCGCCCCGTAACACAAATATGACTTGATTCTTCTTCTTAACATTGGATGCGTCATCCTTATTTAAACATTAAAGCGGTTCACCCACAGTCTATTCGAAACCTGCATCGACTGCAACATGGTGACATCCGCTCTCTAGTGCGGCACAAGTGCGGCAGTGAGATTCATCCCGACTAAGCATCCGTGCGCTCGGAAGCGTCCTTACTATAAATGGTCAGCCCCTCTTCGGCTTCATGGCCGGGGGTCAGGATCAAGCTGGCCAGGTAGCCCGCCGCAAATACCACTACATTGCCGAGAAGCCCCAGCCACAGGATATTGATCGTAAACCGCGGCAGCCAGGGGAGCGTTGACGGGCTCAGGTACTTGGGATTGTTGGTTATGGTTGCCCACGCGATGAAAATAACGCCGATCAGCAGCCCAACGTAAAGGCCTCTTTTGCTGCACCGCCTGGTCAGCAGTCCGAGAAGGAACATACCAATCATGCCGCCGCCCATAATGGAGCTGAATTCGAAAAAGGTCTCCACCATCGATTTGACCCTTCTCAGCACTATGGCCAGAAAAATCGCGCCAATCCCGGCGACAATCACACTTAATCGGGAGAACAACAACCGGCGTCTGTCGCTGGGCGACTTGGCCAGTTTCTCATAGAAATCGTCCGCCAAAACCGATGCGAGACTGTTGAGGTCCGATGAAAGCGTGGACATTGCGGCGGCGAATACGCCCGCTAAAATCAGGCCGGTGACGCCAGCCGGAATCTGATGGCCGATGAAATATGCAAACACCTGGTCGGGCTTCTCGCGTACCGCCGCCGGCAGCAGCCCCGGCTCGACCTTGTAGTACACCCACAGCAATACCCCGATGAACATGAAGACGACCCAGACGATGCCCAAAAGAATGACCGAAACCCACAGAGACCGCGACGCCTGTTTGGTTGAAGGCGCCAGCAGGTACCGCTGCACTACGGTCTGGTCGGTCGCGTACCTTGCCAGATAGTGCGTGAAGCCGAAACACAAAAGCATCCAGACAGATACCCTGTTCCAGTCGAAGTCGAAATTGGCCAGCTTGAATTTGCCCGCATCGTAGGCGGTCGCAAGCATGTCCGACGGGCCCAACTTGCTCGAAAACAGCAGGAACAAAAGGCCGATTGCGCCGCCGCCCAGCAGAAGGAACCCCTGTATGACGTGGGTCCAGACGACGCCTTCGATGCCGCCGAAGAAGGTATAGAAGATGGTGACTATGCCCACGATAATAATCAGGTATGTCAGATAACTCTCGCCCCAGCCGGTCGCCCCCTCGATAGCCAGGCACAGCAGAAACAGAACCATGCCCATCTTGAAGAAGTGCCCGGAAATGAAAACAATGTTTCCATAAAAGCGGGCAATCAAACCGAACCGCCGCTCCAGATACTCATAAGCGCTGAGCCTTATCCTCTGTCGGAACACCGGAATGATGAAAAAAACCGCTATGAGCACCGTAAGTGGAATAGGCGCTATGGTTAAAAGATACTGCATGTCGTCTTTGAACGATTTTCCCGGCAGGGCCAGAAAAGCCCAGCTTGAGATGATGGTGGCGAAAATCGACATGCCGACGGCCCAGCCGGGCAGCCTGCGATTGCCGAGGAAGAAACGCTGGGAGCTTGTTTGTCGCTTGCTGAAATATGAGCCGAGCCAGATGGTAAAAACGAAGTAAGCGCCGATTATCGCCCAGTCAATGATCTTCAGTGCGCTCTGCGAATCAGGCTGTGGCACCAGTCCGTCTCCTGCATTGCCTCAGTTCGGGCCGCGGCTTTCGGCCGGGGACTTGCTTTTCATTTCGGCCATTCTCCATCGACCATGTCCCGCTCGACAAGTTTCGCCGGGTCTATCACGACGTGCTTTACCTTCTGACGCTTCCACGTATAGGTGGTGTGAACTTTTCCATCAGACGTCTGGATGACCGCCGGATATGAATATTCTCCGGGCTCATTTTCCAGCACCAGCGCCGCCTTCCAGACTTTGCCGTCTTCGGATACCGCCACATTGAGCGGTGAACGCCCGTCGGTCGTGTGATTATAGACGACCAACTGTCTGCCGTCAGAAAGTGTCACCGCGTCGATGCCCGAGTTGGGATTCGCAAGTGCCGTTGCCGTCATCGCGCTCCACGTCCTGCCCCCGTCGCTCGACCAGCTCTGCGTAATCCGTCTCTGCCTGCTGCGACAAAGCGCCTGGATACGCCCGTCGGAATAGGTCAGAAGCGTCGGCTGGATGGCGCCGAATTCCTTGCCGTCATTAATGGGCGGGATGAACTCCCAGGTCCTTCCCAAATCTTTGCTGCGCTCGAAGTGCACGCGCCAGCCTTTGTCCTCGGTGCTCGAGCCGCACAGCAGAACGCCGTCGTCCAGCTCAATGGGCTTATTCTTCACAGGGCCAAGGATGTCTTCCGGAAGACGCCATCCCATCTCAGAGACCCTGCCGCTTGGCCCGACAACCCTCAGCATCCCCCACCAGTTGTCCGGACTGGGACCGACCTTGTAGAAAAGAAGCAGCGGCCCGGTCTTCGGCTGAAACAGAACCGGGTTCCAGCACGGATAACGCTTCTTGTCGTGCTGGACGCCGTCGGCGACCTCCTTCGGCTCAGACCACTTCTCGCCCTCGCTGGTGGACAGCCAGATGCCGACGTCCGCATTTGACTCGGCCGTCCCGCCGAACCATGCCCCCACCAATGTTCCTCTGCTCTCGGCTATGGTCGAGGCGTGACACTGTTTGAAAGGCGCTTTGTCGAAAATGAACTCCATCTTCACCACTCCGGGCTGCTCCGAAAGATCGGCCGCGCCCGTCACTGCTCCCGCGACCATAATCATTATTGTTGCCGCCGGAAAGATGCCTTTGTTCTTGAACATATCATACCCTTTCTCTTGATTGTCACCATACCTTTTATCTTACCGGTTTTAGCCCGATGTCACGCAGTCCCTTGCGGATTCCGTCAATCTGCTGCGCCGAGAGCGGACGAAGCGGCCGGCGAAACATCGGACTGGAGAATTCACCCAGCAGCCATTTGGCAACCTTCATTCGCTGATGAGCGCCGCAGCCCGGCTCGCCGAAGTTGTATATCAGCCTGGCTAAAGGTGCCACCATTTTCTGGGCTTCCTTGGCCGCCTTCAAGTCACCGTCCAGACATGCGTGAACGAGGTTCACCATCAGTTCCGGCGCGAAGCCCGCAAAGCCGATTAGCGCCCCATCCCCCGCTTCCAACAGTGTAGGCAGCAAATACTCGTCGTGACAGGTGATAATCGAAAGCTCGGGCCTCGCCGACTTGAGCTGCTCGTAATCCCACAGCCAGCGCGCCATATCGCGCGTCCCCATCTTGATGCAGACAACGTGCGGAATCTTGATCATCTCCAGCATCTCCGCCAGCGTATAGCCCGCCTTTGTCCAGGCAGGATACTGATGCACAATAATGTCGATATCCGCGCCCTCGGCCACGTCCTCGAAGAACCCGACCGCCGTCTGGCTTGACCGCCCGAACCGCAGCCAGTTGTGCGGCGGCATCAGCAGTATCGCATCCGCCCCCGCCTCTTTGGCCGCAAGGGCATCGTCGATGGCCTCCAGACTGCCCTCGGCGCAAACGCCGGAAATTGTCTTCAAGGCCCTGCCGCTTTTCTTTATCTCTTCCGAGAAGATTTGTGTAACCTCCGCACGTTCTCGCGGACGCAGCGACATAATCTCGCCCGTATGCCCGTTGCAGACAAGACCTTTGAGCCCGTCCACCGCACACAGGTCGCTAACGTAGCTTCGCAGACCCTCTTCGTCGATGCTCTCGTCATCGCAGAACGCACACAAAGTCGCAGGAAACACCCCCATCCACGGATGCTGCTTGTAGTCCATTGGTTTACCCTTCATTATCGTTCGATGATAAGCTGTGCAGCAAATTGCTTACCCCAGCAGACGGACCCTATCCTATGAATGCGCCGATTCGCTGTCAAGTGGAAACTCCAGGCACAGCGCAGCATCGCAACGACGGCCGCTTTCTTTCTGCCTGGGCTGCAAACGCATGGGTCCTGCGCCGCCGGGGGGATGGTCCGGCGGCGCACGGCGTTTCCGGGGTCAAGAATCTTGCGGTTAACGAATGTGATTTCGATTCATCGGCTGATTACCATGCCCGATAGCCTGCCGAACCCAGCCTGATACCATCATGGCAACTCCGTCCTGTGACCGGCAAAACCAACCGGACCGCAATTAGCACCACTATGACACTATTGTTCGGCGTCCGTGACCGCCGCTGCGGGAACCACCTCGGAACCCTTCGCCGCTATCGTCTCCGGGTTGCCGGCCCGCAGCAGATTCTTGTTCAATCGTTCGATTGTCTCGGTGGTCCTCACCGACTGGCGTATATTGTTTTCGATTCCTTCCTGCAGTTTCTGTTGATTCTCCTCGATTGCCGCCATCCTGCCCATCGCATCCTGTGTTCGGTTTTCTATCTTTGCAACCATCTCATGTAGTCTCAGCAGACTTTCCTCGAGCGCCGCCATCCTGCTCATCGAGCCCGTTGTGCCTTCTTTCGCATTTGCTGCCGCTTCCTGAAGGCTGAACAGGTATTTATCGAGTGCCGCCACCTTCTCGACCATTGCCTCGGTGCCGGTTTCGAATCGCTCCTCTAATTTAAGCTGGTTCCTTTCTATCGCCGCCGCTTTAGCAGTTACCTGCTCAGCACCATCCTGCATCTGCGAGACCATGCCCTCCAGTTTGACGAAGCCCTTGTCCATCACGGCGGCGCTACTTGAAATTTGCCGGGCGTTGCGACCGACGGCTGCCCGCAATTCCTCCTGGCCTTTTTCGAATGACGCCAGATTGCTAATCATTTGCGCCAGACATTTTTCAATCTCACTTTCAAGCTCAAGCTGCTTATCCTGCATGACGACCATGCTTTTGCCTGTCGCGAGTTCGCCTGATTCGACGGCCTCCTGTAATTTCACCTGCCCGTTTCCAATCGCCGCCAGCAGCTCGGCCGTCCGCTCCGAGTTCTCCTGCACCATTGCCTGAATGTCGAACTGGTTTCGCTCAATCGCGTTCAGTTTGCCGCACCCGACAAGCGCCAGACTCCCCGCCCCCGCCGCAATGACCAGAGCAAAACGCAGGACAATGCTCTTGTTCAGTTCGATTCTCTTTTTCATTGCCGTCATGTCAGTCCCTTTCCTTCAAAGATACATCCTGATATTATGGTCAAGTGTCCCAAAGACACCGCCTCACGGCTATTCTTGTATTGCTGTTCTGTCGTCTCCAAACTGATGCCTCAACACCCTTTTTGCGGCGGTAAACCCTTCGAATGTTCAGTTAGGCTTTCAGTCTTTTTCGGCTCTGAGAGCAGCAAAACTTTATTTTTTATCGGGCCCGTCCACAAAAACAGCAGCGCCGCATCCGCCCCCCGAACAACAGCCGTTTTTTTGGTGACAATAGCCGTGCAGTTGTCATTATAATAGGAACGTGGCGGTCTTTGCTGATTGAGCCGCCGCTTCAGCGACCCGTAGAACCTGCATCTTTTTGGAATCGCCAAAATGCTGACCGCAGAACAGCTCATAAGATTTTTCGCAATGAAGCCCCTGCCCCGGGAGGGGGGCTACTATGTGGAAACTTACCGCAGCAGGGACAAGATTGCCAAAGCCGCCCTGCCGGAGAAGTACGCAGGCGAAAGAAACCTTGCCACGGCCATCCTTTACCTTATCACCCCTGACGCATTTTCGGCACTGCATAAAATCATAAGCGATGAGATATTTCATTTTTATCTCGGCGACCCGGTGACAATGCTGCAGCTTCATCCCGACCGAACGAGCGAAGTAATTACTTTGGGGCACGATGTTCTAAACGGACAGCGAGTACAGGTCGCCGTCCCGGCGGGCACCTGGCAGGGCTGTTTCCTCAACGAGCCCGGCAGGTTCGCTCTGATGGGAACCACCGTGGTGCCTGGTTTCGAGCCCGCCGACTTCGAGCTGGCAGCACGAGCGGAACTGCTGGAAAAATACCCCAATCGGCGGGATTTGATCGTGAAGCTTACTGCGCAGGAATAATACGGTAACTTGCCAATTAGACTGGTTCCTTTACCAGTTGGTGGGTAACATTCGCCGGCGGCACGGTGGCCGTTTCTGGCGAGATGCTGGGGAAGGGGCGACCATGGCCGTGAGGTAAATTTGCAAAGATATTAAAGATAGAAACCGTGATAATCCGATACTCAAGTACCATGGGAAACGCCCAATTATCACGGCACTTCAGGGTAAATAACATAGCCGCTCGGAGGGAAAGCTGATGTTCCATGGCGGGCAAGGGTTATCGCAAATGAACCGACTCAAGGTAGTACAGTATCTCCTCAACAAGATTAGCGGGAAAACGTACCTGGAGATTGGTGTAGAGCTTGGCGAATCTTTCTGCCCGATAATTGCACAAAGGAAAATTGCCGTCGATCCGATGCCTGCAAGTCCTCGGGTCCGGGCACACCTGTTACAGCATCCCGGAGCCACGTACTATCAGACAACGAGTGATGCTTTTTTTGCGCGAAAGGGCCGCAATTTTGAGGACCAGAAAATCGATGTGGCACTTGTCGATGGTTTACATACATACGCTCAGTCGCTAAAGGATGTTGAGAATTGTCTTCGACACCTTAGCTCGACTTTTGCCATTTGATGTAGTCACGCTGCCAGGCTGAGATAATCCAGCAGCATATTCCTTAATTTGGATGGTAGTTTATTAAAACCGTTATGATCAGAAGCCTTTGCAAAAATGCT
>Ga0307378_10000085_pt1 | contig 171932 bp, 154 predicted proteins | sample UN1MG_FD_202238 | JGI IMG/M metagenome (GOLD analysis project Ga0307378, IMG submission 202238) | Soil microbial communities from Risofladan, Vaasa, Finland - UN-1 | ecosystem: Environmental > Terrestrial > Soil > Coastal area > Acid sulfate soil | place: Finland: Risofladan, Vaasa... | reverse complement strand
CGAGATGTTTTATAACAGTAACCGTCTGCATTCTTATCTGGGATACAAGAATCCTAATGATTTTGAAAAGAATTTTACATTGGCAAAAGCAGCTTAACCAGGTGTCCATTTTTACTTGACCAGATCATAACAGTTGAAATCATAGATGCCGTTAAAAATATGAGATGCGCATGACTTATAAAACAAAAGAAATTGAATTCCAAAAATACAAAACCCGCGGGGCGTATCACTGGGAGCAGATAGGCAAACACCCATTGAGACGAAATGCGTTTGTGGCGGGACGATATCGAAATGTGATTACACTGCTGGAGGATGCGCTGAGCGCATCGCTTAAAGGAAAAAGGGTGTTGGATGTCGGGTGCGGAGACGGGGCATTATCTTATCTGCTTACAAGGAAAGGGGCTGTTGTTTTCGGGATAGATAATCAGGAAATCGCAATCAGGTTCGCCAGGGAAAAGACAAAGAGGATGAATATTGATTTCAAGGTGGGAAGCGCCTATGAATTGCCGTGGGGTGACGGCACCTTTGATGCCGTGGTATCTTCTGATGTAATTGAGCATTTGCAGGATACAACACGTTACCTGGAAGAAATCAAAAGGGTGACAAAAGTTGGTGGTGTTGTGGTGATTAGTACGCCGATCCGTTTTACTGAAGAGCCGCTGGACAAAATGCATGTGGTTGAGTGGTTCTCTGATGAATTTAAAAAAGTGATCGAGGGAGTATTCCCAAAGAGCCGATATTTAAAGTCGCATCCTGTATTTTGGTTTGAGATGATCAACAGAAATCGCTATTGCAGACTTATGGTCAACCTTTTTTCTTTAATTAGAAATCCGTTTGAGAGTTTTAATGCAAAATTCTATTATCATGCGTTACAATATTCTGTGTCAACGAAATATAAATAGAACAACGTTATACGACATGGCTTTTGCCGTGGATGTACTAACGAAGATAAGGATTTTTTAGATGTTTCTAACATTCAGAAGATATCATCTTGATAATATACTCTCAAGCCATAAATGGCGCGGAAAAGTCCTTGACATCGGCGGCAAGAAGGAAAACAAGCGGGGACGGTTCCGGCCGCCGCTGGACAGTGTGGAAAGTTGGGAGTATGTGAATATTGATCCGGCTACCACACCGGATTATTTATGCTCGGCTGATGCCATCCCTGTGGCTGATGAAACGTTTGATATGGTATTGATGACAGAGGTTCTTGAGCACCTTGAAAGCCCGATGGAGGCGCTGACGGAAGCGCATAGGATATTAAAGCAGGGGGGGCATTTTGTTATAACCATGCCTTTTTTGTATGGAGTGCATGCTGACCCCTATGATTTTCAACGTTGGACCGCGGATAAGCTCAGAAAGGAACTGGAGGATGTCGGGTTCGCTGTGGATCGTTTGGAGCCGATGGGTGGCTTGTTTGCGGTTTTTTATGACCTTTTATATTTATCTCTTGGCATGGCGTCAAAGAAACGAGACGCAATCAAAAATCGAATCGCTAGAAGGCTGTTCATGCCTGTTATAGGACGGATATTTTTCTTCCTCGATGATAGATTTGCATATAAGTCGCGGTGGATTACAACAGGGTGGTTTTGTGTTGTGAGGAAATGAAATTGTTATGACGTGTGAAAATGTTTGTAAAATGGTTGGTTTTTTCATACCAACGGCGCACAGAAGTTATAATGCTGTTTTAGCTTCAATATGGATTAGGGAACTCCAAAGAAGGTCTATTATGAGAAATATGACATGAAAGCACAACTTTCCTCGATTATTAGAGTAGGCAGTTAGAAGATTGACGAGCTTATACTTTTATATTTTTCAGGAGTGAAGTCCCTTGGATTCCTGAACTTGTCGAGGAATTTGACAAACAGGGTGCGCGTCATTCGTTATTCACATTGGTACGGTTATTGCGTCGAGATTCGCAAATGGTGTGGAGCATGCATCTAACTTGGCGGTTGCAGCAGCCCGACAAATCACTTTTGTTATGGTTTTAATGGTATTGCTTTTAATCTTAGAGACCTTTGAAAAATGTTCAATTTTGTTCGAGCACAAGAAAGGCGAAAATTTCAACCGGAGGAATATATTGAATATTTCGAGGATTGAAATTTGAGCTTGACGCAGTAATCGGGCAAAACAGGGCGTTTTGCAAAGGTCTCTCCTAGTCGTGGGGCCATTAGTTCCTTTAGTTTACGGAAATGATTATTTTGATACAATTACCCCCATACGCATTTTATTGCTTACGTTGATTTTTTTGAGCATACAGCGTATATATAGCTTTTATTTGTTACTTAATGGTATGCTAGAAATTATAGTTAGGTCGGCCAGTTATAGTGCAATGATTGTTATTCTGCTTGATAGTTTCTTAATTCCTTTTTTTTGGGTGAATGGTGCTGTATTAGCCAACTTGACTGCTATAACTGTAGAGGATGCTTATATTATCAACCTTTTTGCGGCAAATTAACACAAGATGGCGGGAGGCATTATTGCCAACACGGAACGATCTGGATATGATTTTGACTTTTTTACGCGTTACAACAAACCGATCAATTAGGAGGACAAACAAATAAAAAGATTGCGGAAAAAGATTTTGATGATTTGTTTTGTCTTCCCTCCACGATTCAGCGGGGCTGCGATCCAAGCGGTGGCCCTTTCCAATAGACTTGCAAAACACGGTGTGGAATGTGAATTCTTGGTGCCTAATTATATTGATGGGGCAATCTACAAAAAATCCAAGGAGGGAAGATTGTCTATACATCGGGTTAAGGGGGGTAACTGGGGGTTTGCGTTTGCCACGCTGATCTTTTTGCTGCTACGTAGAAGACATTATCACACCTTGCATTTTCATGGTTTTTTTTCGGGACATTTTTTGAGTGTATATCTGGCTCGCTTCTTTCGTCTAAGGATCATCCAAAAGTTGACCAAAGGGGACGAGAATTATAATGAAATCTATACAAGGGGTTTTTTTGCTGCTTTTCGTAAACGTGCTTTGTTCTTGATAGATGATTATGTTGCTATTTCTTCCGCATTATACCGCGTGCTTTTGAAGTTTGGTATTCCTCAATCACGCATTAATTATATTCCTAATGGGGTTGATGTGGATGTCTTTAGATGTGATAGAAAAAGAAATACTAAGTATCTTCGTGAAGAGCTTTGCTTGCCTCAAGATGTATTTGTAGTGTTATGTGTAGGCGTGATAGATGAAAGGAAAAACAATCTGTATATTCTTCGATCAATGTTACATTCATTCCAGATTCGAGCAGCTGCAAAAAAGCATGTGAAGTTGGTATTTGCAGGACCATTTCATAATGCCGAGTATTCGCGTAAAGTGATTGAATATACTCGCAAAAGTGGGCTTAATGACAATGTGGATTTTATGGGACAAATCATGCAGGAAAGGCTTGCTATGCTGTACTCTGCATCTGATTTGTGCGTCTTTGCTGGTACCAAAGAAGGTCTTCCCAATGTTTTGCTTGAGGCAAAGTCTGCTGGTTTACCAATTGTGGCTTTCACCACATCCGGAGTCGAAGATATTGTAAGAGATGGGACAGATGGGTTTCTTGTACCTTTCGGGAATGTCGATGCATTCGCCGAAAAGGTTTTGCTCCTGATGGAAGATAGCGAACTTCGAAAAAGTTTTTCATTTCAGGCAATAAAAGATTGTCTTAATAGATATGACTTCAAGACAATAACGGCACGATACATTTCTGAGATTTACTATCCCAAATTAATTGTGGGGTGTCTTTGAGAATTTAAAGGTCTTGTAAATTTGACTTTTTTACGTTTCTTCTTGCACCAGTCAACTACAACTCTAAAAGTCTGCAGACGATATTATGCGAATCATTAACAAATTTAAGCTTACGAATACTCACCTTGTTATCGGTATGCTCATAACTGCTGCTTTTTATTTTCTTCTTCACTATACTGTTGTAAACAATGCTTGGCTAATGCTATTTATCCTATATGGGTCGCTCATAATAGGGACCGTCGCAATATTCCAGAAACCAGAGCTTAGCCTGTGGCTTATTGTCATGCTACGATGGTTCTCTCAATTCAAGGTCTATTTTTTTGGATTATCACTAATTACTCCTGGCAACATAGCAATGGGCGGAGCTTTTCTTTATCTATTGATTACCAAAGGTACCCAATGGAATTTAAGGAACCAACTTTCATACATAATACTTCTCTTTACCTCATACGTCTTGATGTCATCCATTTTAAATAAGAGTGATGTTGTATACTATAAGCTGATCAACGACATGTTATTTTACATCTTGGCTGTCGCCATGTTAGACAGTGGCAAGAAAGTGCAGGATTGCATTACAGTAATAATCCTTCTTTCTACCGTATATTCATTACTAGGGCTGGGTTCATTTGTTACAAATTGGGGCCATATCCCAGATGGAGGATTATCATTTCCTTCTACGGGACACGTGGAATTTGCGTTCATGGTCTGGTTTGGTCTTCCATTTGCGCTATATCGTTTCAAGAAAAGTTCTTCGGTCTGCTCCAAAAGTCTAATGGGTGCAATCACCTCGCTTTTGGTATTATCCATATTTCTTAGCTTGGCGCGGGGAATAATCATAACCCTAATTTTTTCGGTTATTGTCATTATCTTGCTTTCTCACAAACGGACAACACATAGGATTCTTTTCTGCTCACTTTTGGTCGGTCTATTCTTTTTGTCAATTAATTTTCTGCCTTCACCGTTTAAACAACGAATACTCAGCATTCCTCATACTATTGAAGACATATCAGATCCGACTGGCAAATTAAGCGGACGAATGTACTTCTACAGGGCAGCATGGAGGGCGTTTTTGGACCACCCATTGTGTGGGATAGGTTTTAGGAGATTTGCCGAAGAGTGGAGATGGTATTCTGATAAGAATCTTTCGTTGAGCTACAGGTCTACCAAATACAACACTCACAATACATACCTGCAGGTGTTATCAGAATTGGGTATAATAGGATTTGCACTTTATTTGACTGTGCTGGGGCAAACAATTTATAATTTCTTTTACACTATAAAGAGAGGGCGTAAAAGCAACGGTGTTCAACGGGGCTTCTCCGATATAGCTGAGCCTTGCCTTGCGTGTTTGTTAGGATTCATGCTGTTTGCCATCGGAGACAACCAAGGATTGGACAGATTGTTTTATTTACTCGCTGCAATTTCCGTTTGCTTAAGGACCCTATCAAAAGCTGAGGAAGACTCATCGTCGCTGGCTTGACTATTCAATCGCCGTGAGCCAGCACAACAGAACTTACCAGTATCTTTGCGTATCTTCATCCCTAATCATTAAATTAAAATAGATATTATATGTGCGTGATTAACAGTAAAATAAAAATACTATATTTGTTGCGAAAGTTTGATATCGGTGGGGCGGAAACCTTTCTTTTATCTCTTGTAAAACTCCTCAGAGATAAATATCAGATCAAAGTGGTTAGTCTATATAACGGTGGTATTTTACAGCGAGAATTTGAAGCCTTGGGCATATCTACAACATGCGCCGGTTTTGGCCACCTGTTTGATTTTAAGTCCTATTACAGATTAATTAAAATATTGAGGCAATTTTCCCCTGATATATTGCATACAAAACTTGTTCATGCAGATTTAGTTGGAAGATTGGCAGGTAGAGTGGGCAATGTGCCAGTTGTTTTGTCAACTGTTGAAAACGCGCATGAGTGGGAAAACTTGAAGGGCCTGAAGGGAATTATAAAAGCAATGACTTACAGGTATACATTACTGCTCAATAAAGGGAAGGTCATTCCTGTTTCATTTCATATAGCAAGCTTATTAGAAAAAAAGTGCAATATTCATAAGGATATAATAGAGGTGATAGAAAACGCTGTAGATACAAAATATTACGCACCTTGTTCAATAGATAATACGAAGGCTCTAAGAAAGAAGTTCGGGATAGAAGCCGACTGCTTTTGTGTCGGGGTAATAGGTACGCTGTCACCTATTAAGGACCACAAAACCTTTTTGGAGGCGGCCAGCCGGATTATCCAACGCATAGAAAACACACGTTTTCTGATTGTGGGCCGCGGAAATGTTGGGGAATTACAACGGTATTGCAAACAACTTGGTATTGCTAATTCAGTATTATTTTTGGGACCACGCAGAGATATAAGGGACATACTATGCATGTTGGATGTCTTTGTTCTGTCTTCTCTAAGTGAGGGACTCTCTATGACATTGTTGGAAGCAATGTCAATGCAAAAGGGGGTGGTCGTAACTGCTGTAGCTGGCAATAGGAGACTAGTGACACATGGTAAAACAGGTTTTCTCGTTAAACCGCAACATCCGCATGAACTTGCGGCCAAAGTTCTCGAACTCTTAGAAGACAGAAAACTTCTGGAACAGTTAGGCGCTGAGGCGCAGAAGTTTGTTACGACGAAATATGACATAAGTATTGCATGTCAGGCATACCATGCACTTTATCAAAAGATGTTAGGAGCATCTATATGAGTCAGGCGTTTGTACAATCTGGAGTATTGAGCGATTGAAAAACAGAAGCTTAACAGTTATTACATATTCTTCCGTAACCAGAGATAGAGGGGGTTACTATGTTAACCGAGCAATCGGCATGCTATTGGATGAACTCGCACAGCATTTTGGGAAGATATATTTCTTCGCCTCTAAGTCGCCGTTAGACTCGAGTCTATATCAGGATGGGGAAAGCGTATATTCCTATCGTATTATGGCACATAACGTGGAGCTGATTGAACTTGCGTCCAGCGATCAGCGAACGGTTATTGGTAAGGGGATAAGAGTGTTTCTGAATTTGGCGCATTTATGCAAATATATAAAGTACTCCGAACTTTCGTACATCTTTATGCCAGGTTACAGCGGAGTTGCTTCATGTTTAATTTCATTAATTTTTAAGACGCCATATATTCTTTACTTTGGTTCTGTATGGGACAAAACAGCGCAATTCCGACTTCAAAGAAATAGAATCAATGCCTTATTATTCCCCACTTATAAAAGATTATACGCAAAAATGGAAAAACCTGTCATCAAGAGGGCTAGGATGTGCATAGTCGCCGGGAAAGGACTCTACAACATGATTTGGCCCCTGAACCAAGATACATTTGAGACAGTTCCCATGACCCCGTTTCAGGCGGATATCTCTTCGTATCAAGGTAGTAGGGATATTTCGAGGAGAGTTAATCTGATTTTTGTCGGTCCTATAAACAAAGGTAAGGGTATCGTCTATTTGCTTAGGGCAATTGATCTCATCGAACAGGCGGACATACGTGTGTTTCTAAATCTGGCTGGTAGCTTGCACCGCAAATATCAAAGGGAACTTGACAATCTCATCGTTGAGTTTTCTCTGGATGAAAAGGTGCGATTCTTGGGATACATATCAACCTCGGAAACGTTGCAAAAACTATATCAGGAGTCGGACGTTCTTGTAACTCCGTCTCTTGGCGAGGGGTTCCCCAGGGTGATTTACGAGGCCATGATAATGGGTTTGCCGGTTGTGGCTTCTGATCTCAATTCAATAAGAGAAAATTTGGCGGGCGAGGATTTGGTGAGCCTCGTTCCGCCGAAGGACCCGCAGGCGATCGCCGATGCTGTAATTGAGTTATGCAGAAACAAGGAGTTAAGAAAGCAAAGGATCGTGCATGGAAAGGCATTTGCAGAAAAAAAACTACGGGGAAATCCCGCCGAGCAATTGATCCAATTATTGAAAGAGCATGATTTGTATTGAGGGCAATATGTCTTGATACTTTCTGAGCAAGCTTTTTAAAAAAAACATGATAAAGTAAGGATGTTGCAAAGAGATAAGAACCCCAAAAGGATAACATTAGCGATGAAAAGCATGGATGAGTTCTATAAAGAGTACGAACATGATGACCCTGGGAATAAATATGCATTGAAGGAAGTGTTGCGTTTTGTCCCGGAAAGAGACTGCAGAATATTGGACGTTGGGTGTGGGTCAGCCCTAAAATCGATGCATTTTAGAAGGAACGGCAATTATTTGGTTGGGATAGATATCTCTACGAGCCAAACAAACAAAGCACGAAAAGTGTTGGATGAAGTTGTCATTCATAATCTCAATCATTCAATGCCATTCAAAGATGAAGAATTTGATATGGTCTATTCGGCTAATGTCCTTGAGCACATTTTTGATTTTAGATACGTTCTAAGAGAAATGTGGCGTGTATTGAAGCGGGGGGGGGTATGCATTGTCGAGGTTCCAAACGTTGCCTATTGGCCAAATCGGCTATTAATGCTTTTGGGGCGAGAGCTGATCTGGATTGGCGTCGGCAAACATATTCGTGCCTTCAATAAATTTAATTTAAAGAGGTCGTTATCTGAAACCGGGTATAAGGACGTAAAAATCGTTGGATCTATACTTCCCCTTCCTAAAACCAGCCTTAGGGTTCATTTTCCGTATCTGAATCGTTTGTTCCCAGGACTCTGTTTTTCTTTAATAGGTCTTGGCCGAAAAATATAACACAACGGTTCTCCCAACTATCTGGAGGCTGATGATTTCTGATGGTGTAAAAAATGGCGGCAACAAAAGTAGCTATTCTTACCAATATTATTTCTCCTTATAGAATTTCTTTCTTCAATTGTCTAAATAGACACAGCGATATTGAATTGAAAGTGTTTTATGCTGCGGAGCAGGAATCCAATCGCTCATGGAAGACGTACTATGATGAAATCAAATATCCCTTTGAAATTCTTAAAGGAATACATTTGAGCGATTATGGTAAGACAGTTTACTTGAGTATAGGCCTGTTTTCAAGGTTGAACAAATTCAGGCCGGATGTGGTTATTGTTGGCACAGGTATCCTTAATACGCCAGTGTCCTGGCTGGCCCTCCTCTATGCCAGACTAAGGAAGATACCTACAATCAGATATGAAGCTAATCATGAATACACTGTCTCCTCCAGCATCCTAAGGAGAGCAATATACAAATGTTATTATGCACTGGTTGACTCTTTTTTTGTGTACAGTAGTCTGACGCAAAGATACCTAATGACCTTTGGCATAAACTCGGACAGGATAAAGGTCGGCTACAATGTTGGGGAGACTGATTTTTTCGCGGTGCGCACAAGGTCTTACGCTCAGTCAGAGACTTTTGTTGAAGTAAGAAATAAATATCCAAGTGTCATGCTGCTGTATATTGGGAGACTGGCAAGAGAGAAGAATATACTGGGGCTTTTAGATTGCTTATTTAGTTTTGATCCACATGATGTCGGACTCTTCATCTTGGGAGATGGCCCATTAGAAAAAGCTGTAGCAAAGAAGATAGGCGAGTTTCGCAACCTACAAGTGTTCTTTGAAGGTTTCAGACAAAAGGATGAGTGTGTCAAATATTTTGCCCTATCAGACATTCTGGTTCTTCCCAGCCTTGTTGATCCGGCCTCTATCGTATTGAGTGAGGGACTCTCAAGCGGGTTGTTTACAGTAGGATCAAAATATGATGGTAGCGCCGAAAACTTTATCCGCCACGGAAAGAATGGATTTATAATAGACCCGCTTAATGAAATGGAGTTTAAACAATACTTGAAAAAAGCAATTCAGATGGTAAAGGATGGTTTGATCGATGGGGAAAAGATTAGGATGTCTATGAGTCAATATACGGTAGAGAAATATGCGGAGCGCCTTGTTGAGATGATCAAAGCAGTGAAATGCGTCGAGGTGCTATCCCACTGATGCTTGGAAGGACGTGGATTCATAGTTTTGGTTGCTATTATGATTGGACTTGCTTGTGACTGCCGACAAGGAGGAAGATAACTCTGTACAAAATCCTGGCTGTCCATAACTATTATCAGCAACCCGGCGGTGAAGATCAGGTATTTGCGGCTGAGTCGTCCATGCTTGAAAAATATGGATGCCGGGTATTCCGCCATACGGTGCATAATGACCGTATAAAGGGTATGAATCCCCTGACGCTTGCCAAAAACACTCTGTGGAATAAGTCTATCGCCTGCGAGTTGCGGAAAACTATTCGAAAAGTAAGACCAGATGTAGTTCACTTTCACAACACTTTCCCCGTTATCTCTCCTGCTGCTTATTATGCGGCAAAGGCAGAAGGTATCCCCGTGGTGCAGACCCTGCACAATTACCGCTTACTCTGTCCCAATGCCCTGTTTTTCCGTAATGGTCATATCTGTGAAGACTGCATGGGTAAATTTGTCCCCTGGCCAAGTATCTTGCATGCATGTTATCGGGAAAGTAAAGCTGCTACAAGCGTGACGGCTGGCATGCTTTCGGTTCATCTGGTCTTGGGTACATACAGCCGGATGGTTGATGTGTATATTGCGCTGACCGACTTTGCCCGGCAGAAGTTTATTCAAGGGGGGCTTCCTGCTGGAAAGATCGCTGTCAAACCTAATTTTGTTGATCCCGATCCCGGAATTGGTGATGGGCAAGGCGGCTATGCCCTCTTTGTTGGTCGACTAACGCGGGAGAAAGGTATTAACACTTTACTGTCAGCCTGGGAAAAGATCGGCGGCAAGATTCCTCTCAAGATTGTGGGCGACGGACTTTTGGCCTCTCAGGTAGCTAAGGCTTCAAGACGTATTCCCGGCGTAGAATGGCTTGGTCATAAGCCGAGGCAATCTGTATTGGACTTAATGAAAGATGCCGCAGCACTGGTTTTCCCTTCTGTCTTGTATGAAGGCTTTCCGGTAACTATCGTTGAGGCTTTTTTTGTCGGCCTTCCTGTGATTGCAAGCAATCTGGGCAGTATGTCGTCAATAATTGAAGATAGGTGCACGGGCCTACACTTCCGTCCCGGTGATCCGGATGATCTTGCCACACAGGTGAACTGGATTCTCGACCATCCTGCAGAACTTGCCTTGATGCGAAAGGAGGCGCGTGCCGAGTATGAAGCCAAGTACACAGCAGAGCGCAATTATGAAATGCTGATGGAGATATATGAAAGAGCGATATCACACGCACACCCTGGAAAATAACGGGGCAATATAAATGCTGAAAACAGGGCGTGTAATTGGCCTGCCGGTTACGGTTGGTTCTGCTGAAAATATAGCAGAAAAGATTGTACGAGAAGCTAATATGGGTCGTGGTGGTTATGTGTGCGTGGGCAATGTGCACATGGTGACAACCGCGAGGCGTGATGAAAAGCTTGGCAAGATCATGGAGGAAGCAGATATTGTGACCGCGGACGGCCTGCCTTTAGTTTGGGTGCTAAGGCAAAAAGGGTACAGATTTGCCGAGCGAGTAACCGGAACAGATCTTACATTAGAGCTTTGCCGAATAGCTGAAAAAGATAATATGTCGGTTTATTTTTATGGCGGCAGTATTGAAACAATCGAAAGGTTAAAAATATATATTAGTCAAAGCTTTCCTTCTTTAAATTCATTTTTTGAATCACCGCCTATTCTTTCTCAAAACCCGGAAGTAGATATGGAAGTGGTGTCTCGTATAAAAGAATCAGGGGCAAGAATAGTATTTGTTGGTTTGGGATGTCCCAAGCAGGAGTACTGGATGGCTGCTTATAAGCCCTATCTCTCTTCTGTTTCGATAGGTGTTGGTGCAGTCTTTGATTTTCTGTCCGGAACATGTCAGCGTGCGCCCGTGTGGATGCAAAGGCTTGGGCTTGAGTGGTTCCATCGGCTTGCCACACAGCCGGGCAGAACCTGGAAGCGATATGCAATTACGAATCCAGTTTTTGTGTGGCTTGTTTTAAAAGAGTGGCTTAAGCTGTGAAGCTGATAGAGCAAAACAAAGAAACCTCATATAGAATATTATTATGTTGAGAGAACAGGCAAAATTTATCACTCGGGCCCATAAGTTTTTGGACATCTGCCTTACGGCGGCGGCCTTTATCGCGGCCTATTTTATAAAGAGACTCTTTCTCCCAGCGTCCCTCCGCGGCCTGAGCGTGGAGCCTAATTACTATATCGTCCTGCTCATGATCATTATCATCTGGTATGTGAGCTTTGGCCTGTTTGAACTGTATGCCTCTTACAGAAAACAGAGTTTTGGTGAGATATTCCGGAATATGCTCAAGGCGGTGTCTGCCGGCATGCTGGTCATGTCTCTATGTATGTATGTTTTTAAGATAACGGACATAAGCCGAATCATGCTGGGTATTTTCTTCCTTTTGAATATCGGGCTGCTGTCTGTGAGCAAGGGGTTTGTATATTTGGTTTTAGCGCGCTACCGGAAAAAAGGGTATAATTCTCGCAACATTCTGATCGTCGGGACCAGGCAAAGGGCCGTGGACGTGATAGACGCCATCGGAGACCGTTTGGGTTCGGGATACAGTGTCCTGGGGTGTTTGGGAATTGATGAGGCCGAGATCGGCAAAAAAATAAAAAACGGCATTAAGGTTATTGGAACGGTTGACCACCTGGAAAAAATCTTAAGGGATCAGGTTGTGGATGAATTGATCTTTGCCATGCCTTTAAAGAAAATAGAGGATGCGAATAAATATATTGCTTTGGCCGAGGAGGTCGGTGTGTCTGTCCGCATCGTACCCGACTGGCAGATACACAAGCTCATGTACCATCCGAAGATCGCCTCTATCCAGTTTGAAGAGTTTTTGGGGGTTTCCACGCTAACCATGACTACCACTTCGACCAAGCAAGGAGATCTGTTTATTAAGAGTACCTTTGACTACGCGTTTGCCGCTGTTACTTTGGTTCTGTCCGTGCCCTTTTTTATAGCTGTCGCTCTTGCCATCAAGATTACCTCAAAGGGGCCGGTCTTCTTTAAACAGGAGCGAAGCGGTCTGAATGGCAGGCTGTTTAAGGTTTACAAGTTTCGTACCATGGTGCTTGATGCTGAGCTAAAGCAGGCGGATATAAAGGAAATGAACGAATCAGACGGGCCTGTTTTCAAGATCAGGAAAGACCCGCGCATTATCCCCTGTCTCGGCGGATTTCTACGGAAAACAGGTATGGATGAGCTGCCTCAGCTCGTCAACGTGCTCAAGGGAGAGATGAGCCTGATCGGTCCCCGTCCGCCCATACCGGCTGAGGTGGAGAAATATGAGACCGGGCAGAGGAGGCGGCTTTCCATGAAGCCTGGGATTACCTGTTTGTGGCAGGTTACGCCGGATCGAAATGAAACCACCTTTGACGTGTGGATGCAGATGGATCTTGAATACATCGACAACTGGTCATTGTGGCTCGATTTTAAGATATTCTGGAAAACTATCCTGGTAATGCTGACAGGATCAGGAAGATAGCCCCGGACTTTTTACCCATTTCCGCTCAAGGCACTTTTGGGTAAAAAATACTGGGAGGCCGGGAAAGGTGAGAGGGTGAGAGGGTTAGAAAAGAAGAGGGGAAGAAGATTAGAGGGTTAGAGGGTTAGAAAAGAAGAGGGGAAGAAGATTAGAGGGTTAGAGGGTTAGAGAGGGGAAGAAGATTAGAGGGTGAGAGGATTAGAAAAGAAGAGGGGAAGAAGATTAGAGGGTGAGAGGGTTAGAGAGGAAGAGGGTGAGAGGGTGAGAGGGGAAGAAGATTAGAGGGTTAGAGAGGGGAAGAGGGTTAGAAGGGGTGAACATCGAATGAAAAAAAAGGGACTCACGCGAAGGTGCAAATGTCTTATTATTGATGACTATTTTGAAGGTTTATGTAAAATAGTTTGACTATTTTGAATGTTTATAATAAATAGTTACCATGATCGGAAGAAATCTATATGATATTGCCTTTTCCGACCAGTGGGGACGTCAGATGCGGTTTATTACCGGTCCCAGGCAGGTCGGAAAAACAACGATTTCCAGGCAAAAGCTTTTTGATGAGAAGTCGGAACAGCTATATTATCTCTGGGATCTTAGGAGCATTCGCCAGAGATACAAGACAAATGAACTTTTTTTTACGGCGGACGCGACGGATTCCTCTCGAAAGCTTTGGGTATGTTTCGACGAAATCCATAAGATGCCGAAGTGGAAAAATATTTTAAAGGCGGCTTTTGATGAGACATCGGATCGATATCAATTCATTGTAACCGGGTCGGCGAAACTGAATATTACAAAGCGCGCGGGGGACAGTCTGGCTGGCCGTTATTTTACTTTTCATTTGATGCCCCTTACGCTGAACGAGGTGCATGCTGATCGTTCTGTACGGGTTAAAGCCCCGGAAATTGCCGGCGATTTCATCCGTATGGCGCTTGACGCATCACCCGCTTCTCAAAAATCGATTGAGCAACTCCTTGAATTCAGCGGCTTCCCCGACCCCTTTCTGCGCCAATCGCGCGCATTTCACAAAAAATGGGCCAAGGATTATGTGGATACTGTCATACGCGAAGACATCGGGGCTTTGACAAGAATTGTCGACAGAGAATACATTTTCGAACTTTACAATCTGATGCCCGAAATGGTTGGCAGCCCTCTCTCCCAATCATCGCTTGCTTCTCACATTCAGATCAGCCCCGCGACAGTAAAGAATTATCTCCGCAGGCTGGAGGATTTCTACCTCGTCTTTTCTATAAGGCCCTATTCAAAGAACATAAAGCGCTCGTTGCTTAAAGCCGGCAAGCACTATCTTTATGACTGGACCAGAATTAATAACAAGGGCGCCCGGTTTGAGAATTATGTCGCATGCGAATTGAAATCGCGTCTGATGCTCTGGGGAGATGCGACAGGAGATAATTTTTCCCTGTTTTACATACGGAACAAGCAGAAGCAGGAGACGGACTTTCTTGTTGTCAGAAACGATTCTCCCTGGCTTCTCGTTGAATCAAAGCTTACGGACGGTTCTATAGAGCGACATCATCTTGAGAACATGAGTGCTTTACACAATGTTCCGTTTGTCCAGGTTTGCCTTGAACCAGGCATCGCGTCAATGCAAAAGCGAAACGCGTACAGGATATCGGCTTGCAGGCTTTTTGCAAAGTGATTGATCCTTAAACTGTCCTTAGGGATTAGGGGATTAGAGGATTAGAGAGGGGAAGAGGGTGAGAGGGTTAGAAAAGAAGAGGGTGAGAGGATTAGAGGATTAGGGGATTAGAGAGGGGAAGAGGGTTAGAGGGTGAGAAGGTGAGAAGGTGAGAAGATCAAAGGTGCGATTATTGGTCGTCATTCCGGCTGTGCTGGTCTGTGGGTTTTTGTTGTTTCAGCAGGCCGGGGGGCGGGTGCCGGCAGCTTCCATGGTAGTGATGACCTATAATATTGGTGATATTAACGACCATCCGGTAGTATTGGAAAAAGTGGCAAACGTGATCAGGCTGAGAGGTGTTCCTGATTTGCTTTTATTACAAGAGGTACATGGTGAAAGCGAAGCCTCGGCTTTGGCCAAAAATCTCGGTTTGGAGTATTACCTTTATTCGCGTTATCAAGGGAAAAAATTTGGCCTGGCCATTATTTCCCGTAAGCCACTTTCCATGGCCGAAATTCTTTATTTTAAGGGGAGTCAAAGTGGCTATGGTGCGTTAGCCGCTGAATTAATGGTCGAAGGGCGAAGAATTCTTGTATGCTCTTTGCATCTTGACCGAATAGACCTGGTTCAAATCAAGGAGAACATGGCCGTGGTATCTTGGGAAACAGCCTTGGATTTGTTGAAAACAGAATTGACGGAAGAGACCATCCGAAGCCGTTCTGTGGACCAACTCCTGCCCTGGATCGCTGCCCGTAAATCCGACCGTATTATTATCGGGGGTGATTTTAACACAATCCCTTTTTCAAGGACCATACGCACAATGAGCAAAGCATATAATGACGCGCTATGGCCTTCCTTTAGTTATTTAAACGGCACATTCAAAAAACTTTCTCTTCCTTTTTCGCCGCGTATAGACTTCGTGTTTTACTCGCCGAATCTTGAATGCAAAGGCGCATCCGTGATCAAAGAAAGCGCTGGAGACCACTATCCGGTTGGTGCTGTGTTTGATCTGGGGTGAGCCACGTTGTTTTACAAAGGTCTCATTGTACAGATTCATCCTCTTGGATGATATTTTTCATGCATTTCTTTAAGGCGCTTTTTAGCTACATGTGTGTAAATCTGGGTTGTGGAGATATCGACATGGCCAAGCATTATCTGGACAGCCCTTAAATCAGCGCCGCCCTCGAGAAGATGGCTGGCAAATGAGTGTCTCAGGCTGTGTGGCGTTATCCTTTTCTTTATGCCTGTTATCAGCACATATTTTTTTAACTGCTTCCAGAATCCCTGCCTGGTCATGGGTTTTCCGGCTCTTGCGATAAACAGATATTGGCTGACCATGTTTTTTAAAAGCAGGGGCCTGGAACTCTTTATATAATGATCAATTTTTTCCTTCGCGTAAAGTCCTATCGGCACGAGCCGTTCCTTTGACCCCTTTCCAAAGACCCTCACAAAGCCTGCCTCCAGGCTGACATTTTGAAGTTTTACATTCACAAGTTCAGAGACTCTAAGGCCTGCGGCATAAAGAAGTTCTATCATCGCGGCATCTCTGATCCCTTTCGGCTTTTTTATATCACAAATGTTTAAAAGCTTTTTCACCTCTTCGACAGACAGGACATCAGGTAGTTTCAGCCCGCTTTTTGGGAGATCAATAATCTTTGAAGGGTTATGCTCAACTATTTTTTCCTGCATCAGGAATCTGTAAAATCCCCTTAGCGTTACAAGATGCCTTGTTCTGGATTTTGCCCCTAATCCTGAATCCATTAAGGCAGACAGGTGCTTTAATATAAGGGCAGTGTCTGCATCGGCAATATTCTTGATTCTATTTTTTTTTAGAAATTCGAGATATAAGGCAAGGTCGCTGCTGTATGATTCAATGGTGTTGTCTGAAAGGCCCTTTTCGACAAGAAGATAGTTTATGTATTGATCTACAAGGTTATCCAGCATATTCAAGCATCTCTATTAAATACCGGCCGTAATCGTTTTGCAGGAGAGGCTGAGCCAGTTTTTCCACCTGGGCCGCGTCTATGTACCCCTTTTTATAGACTATCTCTTCAATGCATGCCACCTTAAGCCCCTGCCTGTTTTCAATCGTTTCAATATAGTTAGATGCCTGCATAAGCGATTTGTGGGTTCCTGTATCCAGCCACGCTATCCCTCTGCCGAATTTTTCCACACAGAGCTTTTCCATTTTAAGATACGCCCTGTTGACATCTGTAATTTCAAGCTCCCCCCTTGGAGATGGTTTCAGCCCCGCGGCAATATCAATAACCTCATTATCATAAAAATACAGGCCTGTTACCGCGTAGTTGGACTTTGGTTTTTGGGGTTTCTCCTCTATGCTTATTGCCTTGCCTGATTTATCAAAGGCCACCACCCCATAGCGCTGCGGGTCTTTAACCCAGTATCCGAAAATAGTCGCGCCTTTCTTTCTTGATACTGCTTTGTTTAGAAGTTCGGTCAATCCGTGCCCATAAAAAATATTATCACCCAGCGCCATGCAAACGCTGCTGTCGCCTATAAATTCCCGTCCTATTATAAAGGCCTGTGCCAGACCTTCGGGACGGGGCTGCTCGGCATAAAAAAAAGAAACGCCCCACTGTGATCCGTCTCCAAGGAGTTTTCTGAAAAGAGGAAGGTCCTGAGGCGTGGAGATCACAAGGATTTCCCGAATCCCTGCCAGCAAAAGAACCGAAAGCGGATAGTAAATCATCGGCTTATCATAAACAGGAAGAAGTTGTTTGCTGACGACCATGGAAATAGGATAGAGCCTTGTGCCTGATCCGCCGGCAAGTATTATTCCTTTCATAGTTACCACCCTTTTATCATGTTGTTGAACCACAAAATTAAAAGATGAACGTCCAACATCGAACATTGAACATCGAACGCCGAATAATGATGTCGCTCCGCTCCTCAAATTATTCCAACATCGAATGAAAAAACAAACACCCAAAATACTAAAAGATGAACGTCCAACATCGAACATTGAACATCGAACGCCGAATAATGATGTCGCTCCGCTCCTCAAATTATTCCAACATCGAATGAAAAAACAAACACCCAAAATACTAAAAGATGAACGTCCAACATCGAACATTGAACATCTATTTCTGTTTCTTTTCAGCCGTTTTGATGCTCGTAACGAAAATCTTAATTAATTCCTCTGTTTCCTGTAAAATATCATCTAATAGTTCAGGTTTTTTAATTAAAGGTACACGCTGAATAAGTTTTAACCATCGCTGGGTCTCCCTGAGTTCCTTTAATGAGATACGAAGCTTATGAATAAAGTCCTTTGGGGATTCCGCTGCCTGAGCTTCACCATGGTTTGGATAAGGTGAAGTTCCCGATCTTAACAATTGTCCCGCAACATGGTTGCCTGTTCTGGTATTTGGCAGCTGTTCAACGATCTTTATGGTTCGCACCGAATACTCGAGCAGCCTTTCTTCCAGATCATATGTCTGTTTCTTCATCTTTTCCCATTCAACATTCGATGTTGGACGTTCGATGTTCGATGTTCATCTTTTTTCAATCCCTTAATCCCTTAATTTCAAAACATACCAGATCGTACATGAAGTGCGAAACTTGCAATATGTTTCAGGATCGCTGCATTTGAGACACTTCTCGCACAGATATACATTATGCTTCATGCATATAAATTCGGTTTCCCTGTCGGTATGATTTACACATTTTGCCATAAATTAAGTCAACATGTTTAGCATATCAGTGTTTGAACTGTCCATTTCTTTATGCTACAGGTATTAAAGGTCATGGACAAGGGACAAGGGATCGGGGTTCAGGGAGCAGGTCGAAGCAATTCTTTATTTTATCAACTGCCTAACACCTAACACCTAACACCCAACACCTAACACCTAACACCTAACACTTAACACCTAACACTCAACACCTGATTTTTGAGTATATAACATTATGAAAGAATTTTTTAAAGTAACAAATTTGGAACAGGTCATGAAATATGCTGACGATTTTTTATTGGTTGAAACCGAAGAAATCGATTTGCACGAAACTTTTGAAAGGGTTCTTGGCTCTGACATTGTTTCAGATGTTAATCTGCCGGATTTTATAAGATCAACAAGGGACGGATATGCTGTGCGCGGCCAGTCCACTTTCGGGGCTTCAGAAGGAAGCCCCGCATATTTAACCGTAAAAGGTCGTGTAACCATGGGCACTTGCCCAACCTTTTCAATAGGCCCTGGTGAAGCAGCCAAAATCTCAACAGGCGGCATGCTGCCTGACGGCGCGGACAGCGTTGTGATGATCGAACATACCGAGGCAATAGACAGCGCCACAATCGAGGCATACCGCAGTGTTGCGCCGGGCCAGTATGTTATAGGGGTCGGCGAAGATATAAAAAAGGGGGAGATCATACTCTCTCGCGGCCAAAAACTCAGGTCTCAGGAAATCGGCCTTCTCGCAGCCTTTGGCAAAGAAAGGGTAACAGTATACAAAAAACCGGTAATCGGAATAATTTCTACAGGAGACGAAGTCGTAGAGATAAATGAGACTCCCGGTATGGGCCGGATTCGCGATATAAACACCTATACCCTGTCTGGTCTGGTGCAAAAAGCCGGCGGGATCCCGCTTACTTTTGGTATTGTCCGGGATGATTTTGACGATCTTTTCAGCAAATGCTCCCAGGCCCTTGCCAAATCAGATATGGCGCTTATTTCAGGCGGCAGCTCTGTTGGCGCGCGCGACTTTACCATTGATGTCCTATCTTCCCTGCCTGACTCAAAAATACTTGCTCATGGAATTTCGATCAGTCCGGGAAAACCCACCATTCTTGCCAGGGCGGGAAACAAGCCGTTCTGGGGTTTGCCGGGGCATGTGGTCTCAGCCATGATTGTATTCGAAGTTGTTGTCCGGCCTTTTATTGAAAAGATAGGGGGGCTTTCAGGCCAACACAAAAGAAAAGAAAAAATCCCGGCCCTGCTTAGCAGAAACTTATCATCTGCCCAGGGACGGATAGATTACGTCCGGATACGGCTTGTTGAAAAGGATGGTCTGCTGTGGGCCGAACCTGTTTTAGGCAAGGCAGGCCTGATAAATACAATGTTAAAAGCAGACGGCATTATCGAAATAGGGATAAATACCGAAGGGCTCGACAAGGGAAGCAAGGTTTTGGTTATTCCAATTTAATTCTATTTTAGGAAAGTAAAAAAATGACATCTAAGCGTAATGTTTATCTGAAAATGAAAACCCTGACAGAGGCTAGGGAAATTCTTTTTAATCGCTTTCCTTTGACCGAAGCGCTTGAAGGCGAAACAATTCCGGTCCCGGATGCGGTCGGCCGGGTTCTTTCCGGGCCGGTTACAGCCAGGCTTTCATCTCCAAATTTTCATGCCGCCGCAATGGACGGTATAGCGGTCAAAGCCGAATCCACATTCGGCGCCAGTGAAACAAAGCCAAAGGAGCTTGCCATCGGCAAAGACGCTTTTTATATCAATACCGGCCATGTTATTCCTGAAGGATTGAATGCGGTTATTATGATAGAACATATAAACATTATAGATGAAAACCGTATTGAGATAGAGGCTCCCGCCTTTCCATGGCAGCATGTGCGAAAGATGGGTGAAGACATTGTGGCAACAGAGCTTTTGTTCCCGCAAAATCATGCCATCACACCGTATTGCGTCGGAGCCCTTCTCTCCGGTGGAATATTTTCGGTTTCGGTTAGAAAAAAGCCGAAGGTATTGATTATTCCAACAGGTTCGGAACTCGTTGACTGGCGCACGACCTCACTTGAAAAGCTTGAGCCCGGCCAGATACTTGAAACAAATTCATTCATGCTTGGAAAGCTTGTTGAGTCATTCGGCGGCGTGTATGTGCGGCATGAAATGGTGATGGATGATCCAAAAAAAATAAAGGATGCTGTTTATAATGCCGCGCGCAGCGATTTTAATATGATACTTACCGTCGGAGGATCGTCGGCCGGGTCCGAGGATTATACAAAAGGGGTGATTATTGATCTGGGCGAAGTGCTGATCCACGGCGTAACCATAATGCCCGGCAAACCGGTTATTATCGGAGAAATAAATGACAAACCTGTCTTTGGTATTCCAGGGTATCCTGTGTCGGCAATAGTTGCGTTTGAGCAGTTTGTCGCTCCATTACTATGCATGATGCTTGGGCTGCCGGAAAAGGAAAGGCCTGTGGTTCAGGTGGAACCCACGAGAAAAATCGCGTCAAAGTTAGGGGTGGAAGAGTTTGTGCGGGTTAAATTAGGCAAGGTCGGCGACAGGATCGTTGCCACACAACTGCCCAGGGGCGCGGGTTGCATTACGACAATAACCGAGGCAGACGGAATCATAAGGATTCCAAACCATGTTGAAGGGCTGAAAGATCATGAACCGGTCATTGCCGAACTTCTTCGTCCGCTTTCTTCCATAAACAACACCATTGTTATAGTTGGAAGCCATGATAATACGCTTGACCTGCTGGCCGACCGGATAAAGGCCGGCCACGGCAATCTTACCATTTCGTCAAGCCATGTCGGAAGCATGGGCGGACTCATGGCCATCAAAAAAGGCGTCTGTCATGTAGCCGGCTCCCACCTTCTTGACGAAGAGGACGGTTCTTACAATATATCCTACATAAAAAAATACCTGCCGGGCATTAACATCAAACTAATAAATCTTGTGTTTCGAGACCAGGGCCTGATCGTTTTTCCGGGCAACCCAAAGCAAATCAAGGGGATAGAAGATCTTGCCCGCGAAGATATTACGATGATGAACAGGCAGGCCGGATCAGGCACAAGAATTCTTCTCGATTACAGCCTTAAAGGGCTTAACATAAATCCCGGAGCAATAAGGGGATATGAAAATGAGGAGTTTACCCACATGTCCGTGGCTGTGGCTGTGTTGAGCGGGACAGTTGACGCGGGTTTAGGTATTTACGCCGCCGCAAAGGCTCTTAACCTCGATTTCATACCTGTTGTCACAGAAGAGTATGATCTTGTCATTCCTGAAGAATATTTTGAATCAAAAAATATTCAAATCCTGCTTGAAACCATAAATTCACAGGAATTTAAAAAGGCTGTTAAAGCCCTTGGAGGATACCATACTGAAAGGACGGGAGAGATTATTATTTGAAAAAGATGAACTACCGGATAATCGATCATACATCCGATTTTGGATTGCGGGTTTTTGCATCCGACATAAAGACCCTGTTTGCAGACGCCGCTCACGCAATGATTGATCAGATTACCGATATCAACGAGTTAAAAGGCTTAAATGAATTTCATGTTCATGTTACAGGAAGCGATTGGCCCGATCTTATGGTAAACTGGCTGAGGGAGGTTTTATATCTCTGGACTGGTGAAGAAAAGCTTGTTAAGAGGGCACAAATTTTATCCCTTTCAGAATATGAGCTGTCGGCAAAGGTGATGTATGATACTTATGAGCCTGATCGCCATATTATAAAAAACGAGATAAAGGCTGTAACCTATCATCAGATATATGTTAAAAGCCTGCCGAACGGCTGGGAAACTCAGATAATATTTGATGTATAGGTGTTGGGTGTTAGGGGATTAGGGATTAGGGATTAGGGATTAGGGGATTAGGGGATTAGGGATTAGGGATTAGGGATTAGGGGATTAGGGGATTAGGGGATTAGGGATTAGGGATATGGAATTAAAAAAAATAGATGATTACAGGTGGGAGCTGCCGAAGACAGGGGCTATGCGCGTACCGGGCATTATTTATGCGAGCGCCTCCATGCTGAAAGATTCGAATCAGGAAGAACCCTTAAAGCAGGTTGCAAATGTCGCAACCCTTCCCGGAATTATCAAGGCATCGCTTGCCATGCCCGACATGCATTGGGGTTATGGTTTCCCTATAGGCGGCGTTGCCGCTTTTGACTGGGAATCCGGCGTCATATCCCCGGGCGGAGTCGGCTATGATATAAACTGCGGCGTCCGCCTGGCAGGCACATCCCTTGTTGAAAAGGATGTCAGGCCAAGGCTTAATGAGCTTATCAATGCCCTTTTCCAGAATATTCCATCCGGAGTGGGCTCTACGGGCTCAATAAAGCTGTCGTCGGCGGAAGAGATAAAGGTTCTTAAACAGGGCGCCAAATGGGCTGTGAGCCAGGGTTTTGGGACCGATTCAGATATAGAACATACGGAAGACAACGGTTGCATGCCTAATGCCGATCCTGACATGATCAGCAAAAGAGCAATGGAAAGAGGGAAAAAGCAGCTTGGCACTCTGGGTTCAGGAAATCATTTTGTTGAAATAGGTGTGGTCGAAACTGTTTACGATCAAAATGCAGCACGCATATTAGGGCTTTTTGAGGGGCAGGTTACACTGATGCTCCATTCAGGTTCAAGGGGATTCGGATACCAGGTCTGCGATGATTTTCTGGCTGCAATGGCAAAACATATTAATAAATTAGGCTTTGACATACCTGACAGGCAGCTTTCCTGCGCAATGATTCAATCAAAAGAGGGTATGAGCTATTTCAATGCAATGGCATGCGCCGCAAATTATGCCTGGGCCAACAGACAGGTTTTAATGCACAGGGCGCGCGAGGTGTTCTCAAAAACGCTTGGCATCGGACCAAATGAGCTTGCAATGAATCTAATATATGACGTTTGCCATAACATAGCAAAAAAAGAGGTTCATATTATAGATGGGAAAGAGCGGTTGGCCTGTGTTCACAGAAAAGGGGCTACAAGGTCTTTCCCGCCGGGCAGTGAAGCCTTGTGTGATGCATATCGCTCTGTGGGGCAGCCTGTGATTATCCCGGGCGATATGGGAACAGCCTCTTATGTTCTTGTGGGAACACAAAAGGCCATGGACGAAACCTTTGGCTCGACATGTCATGGAGCCGGACGTGTTCTGAGCAGAAAGGCCGCGATAAGGGCAAGCAAAGGCAGGTCAATACAGCGTGAACTGGAAGACAAAGGGATACTTGCCAGATGGACAGGCAGATCCACCCTTGCAGAAGAGATGCCTGATGCGTACAAGGATATTTCGCAGGTTGTTGAGGTGGTTCATGGGGCCGGAATTTCGAAAAAGGTGGCGAAGTTAAGGCCCATGGCGGTTCTTAAGGGTTAAATGAGCCAATCCATCTTAAAAAATATTACCGCTTCATATATAATTAAATTTTTTACTGAAAAAACTCTTGGATAAGGGCTCGTAATGAAAGAACCCGCCCGGGCTATTAATAAAGGTTTTTGTTTTAAGAAAATGTTTTATTTTTAAATTAAATCGATTATGGTTCTTTCATAACGATCCCTAATCCACTCAAACAGTTTCCAGTAAAAAATTTAATCATAGCTGAAGCTGATTGCTTAAAGTTATTCTGGCCTACATTGCCGCAGAGCGGCATAACAAAGATTTTTTATGAATTCATCAAATTCAAAATTTAAAACTCAAAACTCAAAATTATAATATGGATTCATTTCAGGCAATAATATTAGGCATAATTCAGGGGCTGACAGAGTTCCTGCCGGTCAGCAGTTCAGGGCATCTGGTAATTTTTCAGAATCTTTTCGGGCTAAAGGAGCCTGAACTTTTTTTTGATATCAGCGTGCATGTTGGAACCCTTGCGGCTATAGTAATATTCTTCCGGAAAGAGATACGGGCCATAATAATTTCTTTGGCGCATTTTATTGCTCTGGCGTTAAAGAAAAGGTGCTCTTTCCACGATGTTTATGAGGATGAGGATGCAAAACTGGCGATACTTATAGTTGTCGGATCCATTCCAACCGCTATTATCGGTATTTTATTTCATAAAATTGCCGACACCCTTTTTTCCTCTGTAGTTGTTGTCGGTTTTATGCTTATTATAACCGGTTTACTTTTGTGGGGAACGCGATTAATTAAAAAAGATCGCAAAAGCATTAACAGTTTTTCAGTTAGAGATGCCTTAATTATAGGGCTTGTACAGGGAATGGCCATAATGCCGGGAATTTCAAGATCAGGTTCAACTATTGCCGCGGGGCTCTTTTTAGGATTAAACCGTGAGACAGCCGCCAGGTATTCCTTTCTCCTGTCAATACCGGCTATTATGGGAGCCGCAGCCCTTAGCCTGAATAATTTATCGGCCGATAATGTTCTTCCATTAAAGGTTACATTCTTTGGCGCATTTACTTCATGTGTTGTGGGATACTGGGCGCTGAAATTGCTGGTTAAGATAGTTAAACATGGACGCATTCAAATTTTTGCGCCATACTGCTGGGCTATAGGGATTTTGGCCTTAATCTGGTGATTAAAAAAGGAGTAACAGTTCCATGAATTCTGAAATATTCAGAGAATATGATATCCGGGGAATTGCCGGCAAGGACATGACCGAAGCTGATGTCGTATTGATCGGGAAAGGGGTCGGCACATTCCTTAAAAAGCGCGGTCATTCAAATCTCAGCGTGGGCCGAGACTGCAGATTAACTTCCGACCTGTATTCAGAAAAAATCATCGAAGGCTTGCTGTCAACCGGCTGTAATGTGGTCGATATCGGTGTATGCCCGACCCCGGTCTTTTATTTCTCAATCAAGCAGCTCGCGCTGGAAGGCGGCGTAATGGTTACAGCCAGCCACAATCCTAAAGAATACAACGGGTTTAAGCTTTGCATTGATTTAGATTCAATACACGGAAATGATATCCAGAAAATCCTTGCTATTATTAATGAGCAATCGTTTGTTCAGGGAAAGGGCCTGATGTTATCTGAAAATATTATTCCGTCATATATGGAATATATTGAAAAAAATATAAATATATCAAGGCGGATTAAAGTCGGCGTGGATGCCGGCAACGGCACGGCAGGAGTGGTGGCTTTGCCGATATTAAAAAATCTCAAATGTGAGGTCCATGATATTTTTTGTGACATGGACGGAACCTTTCCAAATCATGCAGCTGATCCAACAGTCGCAAAGAACATGAAAGACATTATTGCTCTTGTGAAGGAAAAAGGGCTCGACATGGGAATCGGTTATGACGGCGACGGTGACCGCATCGGTGTTGTTGATGAAAAAGGGAACATGATCTTCGGCGATCAGCTTATGATTATTTTTTCCAGGGAAATCCTGTCAAGAAAACCGGGCGCCACATTCATATCAGAGGTAAAGTGTTCAAAAACAATGTATGAGGATATTGAAAAACACGGCGGCAGAGCCATTATGTGGAAAACCGGACATTCCCTTATCAAAAAGAAAATGAAAGAAGAAAAGGCGGAGTTGGCGGGCGAAATGAGCGGCCACATATTCTTTGCCGACCGATATTTAGGCTTTGACGATGCAATATATGCTTCCTGCCGGCTTATTGAAATACTGGCTGATACCGGAAAGACGATATCGGAGCTTCTGTCCGATGTTCCCCAAACCTATTCAACCCCTGAAATACGGGTTGAATGTCCTGACAATAAAAAATTCAATGTGGTTAAAGAAGTTACCGAATATTTCCGCGAAAAATACAATGTTATAGATATCGACGGAGTTCGAGTGCTGTTTGATGATGGTTGGGGCCTTGTGCGAGCATCAAATACCCAGCCGGCTCTTGTGCTGCGCTTTGAAGCCATGTCTGAAAAAAGGCTTTCAGAAATAAGAAATCTTGTCGAGTCTGTGCTGGCCGATATTGAAAAGATGTTTTAATGAACAAGTTAAATAAGAGAATTTTCGGGACCCTGTTCTTTTCAATATTTGCCACAGTCACAGGGGTAGGGATCGTGGTCCCCCTGCTCCCGGTCTATGCCCACAATCTTGGCGCGAGCGGCATATATATCGGTTTAATATTCGGTGTGTTTTCCCTTTCAAGAACCTTATTTTTGCCGTATTTCGGCGGGCTTTCAGATAAAAAAGGACGCAAACCGTTTATCGTTGCAGGTCTTTTTTTATACAGCTTCATTTCCTTTGCTTTCCTGCTTGCGGATAATGTCCAATCCCTTATCATAATAAGGTTTTTTCAGGGAATCTCATCCGCCATGATGATGCCGGTCATACTGGCATATGTGGGCGATATAACACCGGCAAACAGGGAAGGGCTCACCATGGGCCTTTTTAATATGTCCATGTTCTTCGGCCTGAGCTTAGGACCTCTTATCGGCGGAGCGCTAAAGGACAGATTTAACATGGATGCCTCATTTATCTGTATGGGGCTTCTCGCGTTTACCGGCTTTTTATTATCCGCTTGTCTGCTTCCCCCAAAAAGCTCAGAAAAAATTATCAAAATCAAAGAAAAACCGGCAAGCTGGAGACAGCTATTAAAGAACAGAAATATTGCCGGACTTTTTGTTTTCAGATTTTCCTATGCAGCATGTATCGGGATTATATGGGGCTTTCTTCCTGTATTTGCAGACTTGAAGTTTTCTATTTCCAGTTCATCGATCGGGATTCTTGTTATGACAGGGGTTTTTGTAAGCGGATCCTTGAATATGCCGATGGGTTATCTGGCGGACAGGCTTAACAAAAAAGCCATGGTTGTAACCGGTGGATTGATAATCAGCCTGGCCCTTTATTCATTTCTATGGGCAGGCGGTTTTAAGGGCCTGTTTTTAGCGAATCTCTTTTTCGGAGTCGGAGGGGGCATATCAATATCGGCGCTCATGGCAATGGCCTTATTAAAGGGGAATAAAACTAAAGCCATGGGATCGGTTATGGGGCTGATGACAATGGCGCACAGCCTGGGAATGACGCTGGGGTCCCTTTTCGCCGGCCTGATGATGGATGCCTTTGACCTTGATCTGGCATTTCCTTTTGGAGCCATTATTATGTTTTTGGGAGTTGTTCTTTTCTTTATTTTCACATATAAAAAGAAGGTTGAAACTTCTCTGCTTATAACGCAAGAGGGATAGAGAATAATTTTGAATTTTGAGTGTTGAATTTTGAGTTGAAGGAATTAGGGATAATTTTGAATTAAAAACGATTTTTCTCTGTGGTCTCTGAATAATTACTATGAAACTGTCTTTTTCAGATAAAAGTTTGTATAAAATAAAAGAAAAGATTGAGGCCGGGATTCGCCTTGGCCCTGAAGACGGCATTGTCCTGTATAAAACCAATGACCTGACAGGTGTTGGACGTCTGGCAGACATGGTTCGCCGCAAAAAACATGATCGCAAAGCCTACTATGTGTACAACCAGCATATAAATTACACAAACATCTGTTTGAACCACTGTTTGTTTTGCGCGTATTCCAGAAATGAGGGTGAAAAGGATGCCTTTACATTCTCAATTGATGATGTAAAGGCAAAACTTCTGGAACGGATCGACGAACCGGTTCGCGAATTACATGTTGTTGGCGGCCTTAATCCTTCCCTTTCGTTTGATTATTATCTTGATCTGTTAAAAACCATTAAAGAGATCCGGCCGAATGCAACCATCAAGGCGTTTACCGCTGTTGAGATAGATTATATTTCCAGGATTGCGAATCTGTCTCTGGATGAAACTATAATCAAGCTGAAAAACGCCGGTCTTTCAATGACCCCGGGTGGCGGCGCGGAAGTAATGAGCAACAGGGTTAAAAAAAGACTCTTCCCTAAAAAGATAGACGGCAAAAGATGGCTTGAAATAATGGAAAAGCTGCACGGCGCGGGCATTATTTCAAACGCAACAATGCTTTACGGCCATATTGAAACCATTGAAGAACGCGTAGATCACCTTATCAGATTAAGAGATCTGCAGGATAAAACAGGCGGTTTTTCGGCCTTTATTCCCCTTGCCTTTCATTCAAAAAACACAAAATTATCACAACTTCCAGCCACCACAGCCTTTGACGACTTAAAGAATGTGGCAACAGCCCGCCTCATGCTTGATAATTTTGATCATATCAAGGCGTACTGGGTTATGATAGGAGAAAAACTGGCGCAGGTCGCCCTTTACTTTGGGGCGGATGATCTGGATGGAACCATACTAGAAGAAAAGATTACACATATGGCCGGCGCGAAATCGGCAAAAGGATTGCCCCGCGAACAGATAAAACATCTTATATCTTCGGCAGGGTTTACTCCTGTTGAGCGGGATTCTTTTTATAATCCTGTTTAAGATATTTTACCACGAAGCACACGAAGAACAGAAGATGCTTATGAATTCTATTTGCAAGATTACTGAAAAGGTCGCCTTAAACGAGCGTATCAACGATAAAGAGGCTCTTACACTTTTTACTGATGCCGACACTCTTGTTCTGGCCGACCTGGCCGATAAAAGAAGAAAAACCCTTCATCCCGAGCCTGTTGTTACCTATGTGGTTGACCGGAATATCAATTATACCAATGTATGCGTGTCAGGCTGCCTGTTTTGCGCCTTTTACCGCCCCCTGAACCATCCTGATGCATATATTATCTCAAAAGAGGAGTTGAAAAAAAAGATCGAAGAAACACTCAGCCTCGGTGGAACACAGATACTGCTTCAGGGAGGGATGCATCCGTCGCTGGATTTAGATTTTTACACAGACCTTTTACGCTATATCAAGGAGAATTTCTCTATCCATATTCACGGTTTTTCGCCGCCGGAAATAGCCTTTTTATCGGAAAAATCATCCCTTTCCATCAAGGATACGATAAACCGGCTCATTGACGCGGGACTGAACTCCATACCGGGCGGTGGAGCGGAAATCCTTGCGGATGAAATAAGAAAAAGAATCTCTCCGAATAAATGCAATGCCGGCAAATGGCTTGAGGTAATGAAAACAGCGCATAAATGCGGGCTTAAAACCACAGCAACGATGATGTTCGGACATATTGAGAAGCCAAAACATATAATCGAGCATCTTATAAAAATCCGCGCGCTTCAGGATGAAACAGGCGGTTTTACAGCGTTTATTCCATGGACATTTCAACCCGACAACACCCGCCTCCATACTCAAAAAGCTACTGCTGTGGAATATCTCAGAGTACTCGCCCTCAGCAGGCTGGTTCTGGATAATGTCCCCAATGTCCAGGCATCATGGGTGACACAGGGGGATAAGATTGCCCAGGTTGCCCTTGCGTTTGGAGCAAACGACCTTGGAAGCACGATGATAGAAGAAAATGTGGTGGCGGCCGCGGGAATCAAATTCCGGCTGCCAAAAGAGGAAATGATCCGCCTGATACAGGATGCTGGTTACACTGCGGTTCAAAGGGACTGTTTCTACAATAGTGTTGGTTAAAGTGTTAGGTGGGTTAGTCGCCTCTCGCGACAATTTAAAAAAACAAACCGACCAAATAGTAACTATCTTATTTATCTGATTATATAATTTTACTCTTATATCTGAAACAGGTGCTTTTTATGGAAGAAGTATTAATAAACACAATTGATCTTGAGAATGGACTGGAATTGAAATTATTCGACAGGTCCCGGAAATTAGCTGGTGACAGTTGGCTTGTTTCATTAATTGCCAGGATAGAAATTCCAACCAACGACCCATTGCTTAAAGAGGATGGCTCCTCATCATTAAATTTTGATGAAGCTATAAAGGTCTTAGGGGAAAAATTGATTTTTGAGCGGAAAAGGGAAAGAATTTATATTAACGAGAAAAAAAAGGATGAAGTGCTGAAAGAAATACAGGATTCCTTTTTAAGCACCTCCCTTTCTTATCTTTCACGTTCAGATTTTCCCAGAAAATATATTTTAAAAAAATTTAATGAGAAGATTAAAAAAAGGCTCATGGTATAAAGAAATAACCACCGATTCAACCCCGTCCCCAAGTTAAAGCGATTATTGGCCGTGAAGGGTTATAAAATTAACCAGCTCAGAAATATCACTTTCTGTTATGGTGCTCCCATCTTTTTTTGCCATGGCCCGAATGGTCTTTTCCCAGGCTTCCTTATCTTGCAGAGCGTTGAGTGATCTTTCCAAAGAATGGCATGTTGAACATTTTCTTTTAAAGAGTTCGGCGGAATCAAGGCTAAATATTTCAGATTGGTTTTTCAATTTTTCGAATGTTATCATGCTGTGGGTTCTGATATGATAATGTGTTAAAGTGTTGATGTTTTCATTGCTTATGACTTCATTGATCTTTTTCATCATACGTCTGATCGTTGCCCCCCATTCATCAGGCGTCTTTTCTACTTCCGGAGGGGATTGCATGTTCATCCTTTTATGACATTTCAAGCATTTTGTTTCAAACAATTCTTGGTCTTTTTTCTGCCTTTGGCGGTGGTAACGAACTATTATATTTATTTCATCCTCGCTTATGTCACTGCCCTTTTCTTTGGACATGGCAGTAACTGTCTCCCGCCAGCTTTCCTCATCGCGGTCTAAAGTGACGATCCTTTTGAGGTCGTGGCATCGAGAACACTTTGTCATAATTATATTTTGATGTCTTACATGGTAACTGATTAACAGATTGATTTTGTCATCATTTATATTCTTTTGGGCTTTGGCCATCATACGACGAATCGTCTCTTTCCATTCCTGCTTTGTCTTTATATCCGATAATGATGTTCCTTCTCCATGGCAATGAGTGCATTCCTTCAGAAAAAAATCTTTTTCCGCTTTCTGACTCTCAACATGCATACTTATCAATTTTTCAACATCGGATTTGGTAACCTCGGCACCTTGTTTCCTGCTCATACGATATATGGTATTTTTCCAGGATTTATCGTCTGTTAGAAGCATTGTTCTTTCATTAGCTTCATGACAATTGGAACACTTTTGCTCAAAAATAGAAGCACTCTGGGATTCATTGTGTTTAACTGTTTCAAATCGGCCATAACAATTAAATGTCCAGATCAAGCAAATTAAACAGAAAAATGTTATTTTAAACTTTCTCATAATACTTGTCCTCCGTCTTTTATCGCCTCCAATAGGCAGACAACGCCAAAAGGGGTAAGGGAAAAAAAGGGGTCAGGTCTGCCTTTGACCCTTGTTGATGATGTCTTGTATTTTTTCTATCTGGTTTTTAATTTTTCTGTCTTATTTTTAAGCTTCAAAACTCTTCTTTTATTAAGGTTTGCGTCTTGTATTGTCTTACATGGGTCAACCGTAGACTTGACCCCATTTCCATTAAGGGGTTTTTGCTTCCCCGTCTGCAGGGGTATCCCGTTGAAGCCCTCCCAGAGTCCCAAGAGAAAGTGAGAAACATTAGCGCCCAGCGACCGAGTGCGGTATCCTCCCTCCTGGACGATGATCGTGGGCAGGCGCAGGGACCCGATGCTGCGGCCGTTTTCGTAAAAATCCTTTGCCAAGAGGTTCCATGTCCCCGTGGGGTCACCCCGGGCGGTGTCCAGACCGAAGGCGACGATGAGGAAACGCGGCCGGAACCGGGTTATCTTCTTCAGGGCCTTGTCAAGCGCCTTTTCGTAGATCGCCCCGCTCACCTTTTCGGGGAGGGCGTAGTTGACGTTGTAGCTCTTTCCCGACCCCTCCCCTTCCTCGTTGGGGAACCCGCTGAAGTAGGGGTAGGCGAAACGGGGGTGGCCGTGTATCGATATCGTCAGAACGTCGGGCCGCTCGTAGAAGATCTCCTGCGTCCCGTTTCCGTGGTGATAGTCGATATCGAGGATCGCCAGCCTTCCGTAGGTGCTGAGAAAGTGCGCCGCCACGGCGGCGGAATTGAAGTAGCAGAAGCCCCCGAAGGCGCTCCGCTCCGCGTGGTGTCCCGGCGGGCGTACCAAGGCATAGGCGAGACGGTAGCCCTCCAGGATCGCCTCGGCCGCCGTCAGCGTGCAGTCAACGGCGCGCTTGGCTGCCAGGTAGGCGTTCTTGTTCAGAGGCGTGAAGGTGTCGATACAGTAGTACCCCGCCCGAACGGGCATCTCCTTGGGGGGGTGCGCCTTGTTGCGGATCGGGAATACGTAGGGGTAGACCGATTTTCCCGGCTTGAGAAGAGAACACATCCTTTTGAAGTATTCCACATAATGGGTGTCGTGAACGGCCTTGATGTGCTTTTCGGAAAAGTGGCGGGGCCTCATCCGCTCGAAGAGGTCGAGATTCCTGATTCCCTCCAGGATCCGCTCGATCCGCACCGGGGCCTCGACGTACCCCCGCTCATGGACATGATGGATATCGTGTTTGTCGTTGACCACCAGGGCGATCCGCTTCTCGATCGACCGTGTGGTATGAACGGGAGCCGCGGGGTGGGTCCGGGTGTATCTCGGCGGACGGACCCGTGCAGGATCATCGGTGACCGAGGAAACCACCATATCGATATAACCGTGTGGGCAGGAAGCGCCGTACTTTCTTGCGAGGATGGCCCGTATGATCATCCGGAGGAGGGCCGCGGAGAGGGGTGTGTCCCTCCCCAGAGGATCGAAAACCAGGTAGGGGGGACAGTCGCCCCCCGGCCTGAAGGGAGTCTCGTAGGCGGTATTGATGACCGGGTAGGCCCCGTACTGCTCATAGAACCGCAGCCGCTTGGAGCTCTGGGCCAGTTCCGCCTCTCTCTTGCACAGGCGGGGATCGTCGGGGAGGCACTCGAAGAAGAGCCCTACCTCGCTTAGCGCTGCCGCTTCTTCCCTGACCCTGTCGTAGAGAGCTCCGCCGACCCCGCGCCCCGGCTGCTTTGGCTCGATGGAGATGTAATCGAGATAGCAGAATCCCACGTCGGTGGCGTGCTGGAGGAGGGCAAAGCCCTTCACATCCCCCCGCTGGCCGTCCGCCACGAAGAGGATCGACTTGAAGCGGTACTTCATGGGGTTGCTGAGTTGGAGGGGGAGTTTGGCGATGTCCTGTTCGTCAAGACCCGCGAACTGGTTCCGCAGTATGGCCTGGACCTGAGCGATGGCCTCGTGGTCGCGGGGAAGGGTATCGTCATATATGCGCCTGATGCGAAACATTCGTGGTGCCTCCTGTCTTCGATGACTGTTACGCGCCGAATTGTGAAAAAGGGGTCAGGTCTGCCTTTGACCCTTGTTGATGATGTCTTGTATTTTTTCTATCTGGTTTTTAATTTTTCTGTTTTATTTTTAAGCTTCAAAACTCTTCTTTTATTAAAGTTTGCGTCTTGTATTGTCTTTCATGGGTCATGAGTAGATTGGGCTGTATTTCCTCGTCAAGAATATAATTTTTAGTTCATGGTTTCATGCCCAGGCCTGCATAAGCAAAAAGCCCCATCCTTCATATGGTTGAAGAAATGGGGCTTTATTTTTTTGTAATATTATGATGGGTCACCTGATCCTCCTGTTTGAGGTTCAAAAAACAGACCGAAATTAATTTAAAATAGTGTATATTAAGCGAATATACAAGTCAATTGAAGATTCCCCATACAAGCTACAGGGAATGTTCTGCCTGACGGCAGTGCTTCGCAGCGACCGTAAGGAAGTTGGCCGTTTTCAGATTCGCTCGCTAACTCCTCAGCCCCGATGGGACGGGATCTCCGCTTTGCTTCGACAAGCTGCGGGAAACGCGCTCGCTTTTGCGGTTCAATTTGTTATCTTTTCTATGAGTTATCAGTAAAACCTTTTTATATTATTGCCCCTTGTTTTAACCATAAAATGGCACAAATAGGGGGCAATATCAATTATTGCTTTAAACTGGTTCTTTTCTCCACCTGATAATCTTTATATGCCCCTTTATACCTGTTTATTAAATTATTCTTTTGTTGCGGGTAGGGCAACATGCTATATAATCAAATGCGAATAAATCATTTAAGGGCTGAAAAAAATTCTATCTAATCTGAAATAATGGCAAAATATAATATGTGGACTATAGTGTGAGGATAACACACAGGGCAGGATGGATACTTGTGGATCCGCGGACAGTTATTAAAAACGGATATGTGCGGGTCTGCAATGGACTGATTGAAGAGGTGGGTCAGGGACATTCAAGCGACAGCCATGTGGTTGATCACGGACCCGGCGCTATTATGCCTGCTTTTGTGAATGCTCATACACATCTTGAGTTGTGCGCTTTAAAGGCACGGGTGCTGTTCGGCAGGGGATTCAGGCCGTGGGTGAAGCAATTAATAAACCTGCGTAATGCAGAAGAGATGGAAAATCTGCTCACAGGCGCAAAACAAGGCATAAAGGAGATAATTGAATCAGGCACAGGGGTTGTCGGAGAGATATCCACCCTGGGCATTACAAAAGATATTTTAGCAGATTCCAGCCTTGCAGGTATATGGTTCAAGGAATATCTTGGAAACAGTTCTATTGTAAAAACAGGATGTAATGAAAAAAGGGGGGGGATTGCAACCTCGTTTGCCGCGCATGCTCCACACACCACGGCCCCTGAACTTCTCGTGAATTTAAAAAATGCCGCCCAAAAAAACAATCTTCCGTTTTCAATACATGTCGCAGAGTCGGAAGATGAAATCAGGTTTTTATCAACAGGAAAAGGCGAGTGGGCGGATTTTCTCACGGAAAGAGGGATCGACTTTTCAACCTGGGGTTTGCCCGTGGAAAGCCCTGTAAAATATCTTAAACGCCTTGGGCTTCTTGATAAAAAAACAATAGCTGTCCATCTGATACATGCTGATAAAGATGACCTTGAGATACTTCTGCGTTATAATGTTCGCGCATGTTTATGCTTAAGGAGTAATCATTATCTTCATCAAAGGCTGCCGGATCTTGCAGGCATGCTTGGCGCTGGATTAAAACCATGTCTTGGAACAGACAGTTTGGCCTGTGTGGATTCATTAAATATGTTCGACGAAACAGCATTTATATCTAATGCATTTCCTTTGGTTCCACCGTCTGAAATATTGGCAATGGCAACAATAAACGGCGCTGATGCCTTGGGTGTCGAAGACAGGTTCGGCACACTCGATCCCGGAAAATGCGGCTGGTTTGTCTATGTGCCGGTAAACGCGTCAAACAAATCAGGTCTTCTGGAGGCTATCGTAAATAAAGAATTTGCGGGGGATTGCAAGGTAATAATATCTCACCGCTAAGACGCAAAGCACGCAAAGATGAAAAGTTTTTTGTTTTTTTAAAATAAACTTCTTTGCGTCCTCTGCGGCTCTGCGGTAAATAAAGAAATGAAAAACAAATCTGAACAATATCGTAAGCAATCACCGGTCAAGATCGGACGGATAAGCTATATAAATGTTGCGCCGGTATATTGTGGGCTTGACAAGGGGCTGAACCCCGCGTGGCTCAAGATGGTCACCGCGCCTCCGTCGGTTTTAAACAACATGATGGCAAATGGAGAAATCGACATAAGCCCTGTCTCTTCCGTGGCTTATGCGCGGCATCAAAAGGATTGGCTGCTGCTGCGGGATCTTTCAATCGCATGTTCCGGAGATGTAATGAGCATTATCCTTGTCAGCAAATATCCGTTTGATAAGCTTAATAATAAAAGGGTAATTCTAATAGACGAGTCAGCTACCGCTGTTGAGCTTTTAAAACTTCTTTTCATCAAAAAAAAGGTGAAGCCGATTTTTGGAATCAATGCGATCCAGCATCCCCGCGATATCCCAAAAAATGCGGATGCAGCCCTTGTCATAGGAGATGCCGCGCTTAAGGAGAAATGGAGCGATCACTATGATTACATATTTGACCTTGGGAATATGTGGATGGAATTAACAGGTCTTTCCTTTGTGTTTGCCGTGTGGGCTGTACAAAAATCATTTGCGCGCAAAAGGCCGGATACGTTATCCGCGATAATCGACCTTTTTCATATTTCAAAAAAAGAGGGAGGTCAACATCACAGGCAGATCGTTGAATCAGCTTCATCAAAGCTTAAAATCAGCCTTGATATGTCTGAAAAATATTATGACAGACTGTGCTGCGATCTTGGACCAATGCAAATAAAAGGGCTTGAAAGCTTTTTTGCCAGCCTTTACAAGGAAAAAATACTTTCCGAAAAGGTAACTCTGTCCTTTGTTGATGAATTCGTAAAAAGCTGAATTACTTAACATGCAAAGACAGGCTTTTTGCTTTCAGGAAGTATTCCTCTGCTCCTTGCCATTTCAAATAAGGCCTCAATAGCCTCTTTTCCTTGTTCTCCGATCTCTATGGTAAAATCATTAACATAAAGATCTATATGCCCGCGAATCACGGCAGATGACATCTCCATGGCATATTTCTTAATATAACCGTCTGTCTCGATTCGATGCTTAAAGCCGTATAGAGTGCTTTCCCGTATGGCGTTTTCCACCTTTAATGCAATTTCAGGCGCTATGTCTCTGCGTATCGCAATCCCTCCCAGAGGAATGGGAAGAGATGTCTTTTCCTCCCACCACTTTCCAAGATCAAGAAGAGAGATTAAGCCATAATTTTTATAGGTAAACCTGCCCTCATGAATTATCACGCCAAAATCCAACTCTCCCCTTTTAATCGCAGGCATAATCAAATCAAACGGCATGGGAACAGCATCCGGCTTTTTAAAAAGATAAAGACCAAGCAGCATGCATGCGGTTGTCCACATGCCGGGCACTGCTATCTTTTTTGAATCGATCTGGTTTAGATTAAAACCCGGTCTTGCCACGACAAGCGGCCCGCAGCCCCTGCCGAGCGCGGATCCGCTGCGAAGAACTCCATATGTATCAAGCAGATGACCTATAGCGGCAAAGGATAGTTTTGATATATCAAAACCCCCTGCTCTTGCCTGCTGGTTAAGTGTTTCAACATCCGCGAGTTCTATCTTAAACGCAAGCCCGGACCTGTTAATCAGGTTGTGAGCGAGCGCATAAAAGATAAAGGTGTCATTCGGACAGGTTGAATAACCAAGTGTTAATTTATTATTCATATCTCAAAATCTTCGCACAAAAGCAAAAACAGCCATGGCTGCCCTCTCAAAGGCAAGAGCAAGGTTCCATGCGCCACAATCTCTTTTTCCGACCATGTTGCTTGCGGAACGGATCTCTAAAAAAGGTATGTTATAATGTATCGCGAGGTGCGCGGCTCCTGATCCTTCCATGCCTTCCATGCAGGGCTTGAACTGTTTATAAAGCTTTTCCGCTCTCATGTCTGTTGCGGTTATAGCTGAAACAGTTATAAACGGCCCCTTAATCAATCCGATATTTTTATCCGCACAATCTTTTTTAATCGCTTTAAAAGCAAGATTTGTTAATTCCTTATCAAGGCGATAACGGTTTTTAATGTCAGGGCCATGACTGTCAAGTAAAGAAAAAGGAAGCTCATTTAACGGCCCATCCATATTTTCCGGTTCAATGCCCAGGTTTACATCTATCTCCTCGGTCGCAATGCCGATGTCGCCGATTTTAAGTCCTGACTCCTTAAAGGCTCCAGCGCATCCTGTCTGAATAATTAAGGACGGCCTTGAATCTTCTATGGCCGCGGTTAAAGCCTGCACGGCATTTACAAGACCCGGCCCTGTGATAAGAACCTTAACCGGCTTACCTTCTATATGCCCGGAAACAATTTTCCGCCATCCAACCTTTGAAACAACAGGCTTTTCAACCCTGTCAATCAGAGCCGACAATTCATCATAAACAGCGGCTGTAATGATAATATCAGAATGCATTGGAAAAAACCTCAGATTTCGCATCATTATGTTCGGAGACGCACACCGCGATGTTTTTACCACTAAGAGCACGAAGTGAACGAAGATAAAGAAAAAAAATCCTTCGTGTCCTTGGTGGTGATTAACAATAAAATCATCTAAGTTAATAACATTGATGTATTGATCAAAAGCTTTAAATACTATAAATTAAAATAATAACACCACTTGATTCAGATTGTAAAGTCTGCTTTAAATAACAGTAATAATTGTCAGGAAATTCGGGGGCGGGGCATTTTGATAAAAACAATCAAAAACAGGTTAAATATTTTAAGAAAAATCCTTTCGAAAAAAAAATTTGACACGTTTATGATTCTTGTGGAGGAAAACCGCCGTTATTTAAGCGGGTTTACAGGTGAAGACACAGCGTTTGACGAATCAGCCGGAGCTCTCTTTATAACCGGCTCAAAACTTATCCTTGCCACTGATTCACGATACGAACTGCAGGCTGGACAGGAAGCCCCTGATTATGAGATAGTTTGTTATAAGAACGGACTTGTAAATGAGCTGCCGAACATTCTTAAAAGCCTTAAAACAAAAAAACTCGGCTTTGAATCAAAACGCCTGTCTTATATGCAGTATAATAAAATCATCAGCCGGCTTTTGTCCGAGGGTTTAGAGATTAAACTCGTGGAAGCGGAAGATATTGTAGAAAATCTTCGCGTAACAAAAGAGGATAATGAAATCAAAGACATTAAGAAGGCTCTTTTTATTGCGGAATCGGCTTTTAAAAATTTTATCGCAAACAATATTATGTCCGGCATGACGGAAAAGGTGGCTGCGTGGGAAATAGAAAAAGGGATGCGGGAAACAGGGGCTGACTCAATCTCCTTTCCGGTCATTGTGGCGTCAGGCCCAAACAGCGCCATGCCCCATGCAATACCTGGCGATCGCAGGATAAAAAAAGGGGAGCCGATTCTCTTTGACTGGGGCGCAAGAATAAATGGCTACTGTTCCGACATCTCGAGAACAGTCGTAACAGGCAAGCCGGATAAAACCTTCACAAAGGTTTATGAAACAGTGTTAAATGCGCAGCGCATGGCTATTGATGCCATAAGACCGGGCATTAGTTCAAAGGCTGTTGACAAAATCGCTCGAAACTACATTGAAAAAATGGGTTTTAAAGATAAATTCAACCACGGCCTGGGCCATGGAACAGGGCTGGCCATCCATGAATATCCGGGGCTCAATCCTGTTAAAGACACAATGCTTGATAAGGGCATGGTTTTTACAATCGAACCTGGAATATATATACCCGGATGGGGAGGCGTCAGGCTCGAAAATATGGTGGTTGTAAGGGAAAATGGGGCAGAGGTGCTAAACAGTCTCGATTGCGCCTCCTAACACTCAACACTTAATACTTTTTAGCTATGAATATTATTACAACAGCCCTTGAAGGGGTAATTATCATTGAACCAAAGGTATTTAGAGATAACCGCGGTTTTTTCATGGAGACATATAACCAGGACAGATACAAGAAAAGTATAAATCGTGTTTTTGTTCAGGACAATCTTTCCTGTTCGGTGAAAGGCACACTCAGGGGGCTGCACTTTCAGATAAAGCGGCCACAGGCAAAACTTGTACAGGTTGTCACAGGGGAAATATTTGACGTGGCTGTTGATATCAGGCCGGGCTCCTCAACATTCGGCAAATGGACAGGCGTTTATCTGTCGGAAAAAAACAAACGCCAGCTGTTTATACCTGAAGGGTTTGCCCACGGCTTTTGCGTGATCAGTGAAGCAGCCCATTTTTTATATAAATGTTCAGATTTTTACTTTCAGCATGATGAGGGCGGAATCATCTGGTCGGATCCGGATATAGGCATTGACTGGCCGGTTAAGGACCCTATTGTTTCAGAAAAGGATAAACAGCTTCCTTGTCTTTCGGATATATAAAATGAAAAATATAAGAAACTTCAGCATCATAGCTCATATTGATCATGGCAAATCGACTCTGTCGGATCGCCTTATACAATTTACCGATATTGTGAATGATCGGGATTTTAAGGATCAGATACTTGATACCATGGACATAGAGCGGGAGCGGGGCATTACAATAAAGAGCCAGACTGTTTGCCTTCCATATACCGCAAAAGACGGGAATACATATATTTTGAATCTTATAGATACACCCGGCCATGTGGATTTTACTTATGAGGTTTCACGAGCTCTTGCTTCATGCGAAGGGGTTCTTCTTTTGATAGATGCCAGCCAGGGCGTTGAAGCCCAGACGCTGGCCAACCTTTATCTTGCCATGGAGCACAATCTTGATATTATTCCCGTGATAAACAAGATAGATCTGCCGTCTGCTGATATTGATAAGGTTAAAAAGCAGATAGACAAGGACCTTGGGCTCGATCCTTCAACCGCAATTCTTACTTCAGCAAAAGAGGGTATTGGGATTGAAGATGTTCTTGAGGGGGTTGTAACAAGACTGCCGCCGCCGTCCGGAGATTTAGAAGCGCCGCTTAAGGCTTTGATTTTTGATTCCCACTATGATCCTTTCCGTGGAACCATAGTCCATATTCGTGTGTTTGAGGGAAAAATAAGTTTAGGTGATATTATTTCCTTTATGTCCAACAATGCTTCTTACAGGGTTGAGGAGGTTGGAATATTTCAGTTAAAACGGGTCCCCTGCAGGGAGCTTTCCGCGGGCCGGGTTGGATATTTTATTGCGGGAATAAAGACCGTAAGCGATACGAAATGCGGTGATACAATTACATTAAGGGATCGGCCCTGCAAAACACCCATGCCGGGATTCAAGGAGGCAAAACCGGTTGTTTTTTCTTCCATCTACCCAGTGTCTTCTGATGAATATGGTGAATTGAGCGCCGGCTTAGAGAAGCTCAAACTAAATGATTCTGCCCTTGTTTATGAAAAGGATAGTTCCGCTGCCCTGGGTTTTGGTTTTCGCTGCGGTTTTCTGGGGCTTCTTCATCTTGAGGTGGTACAGGAACGGCTTGAGCGTGAATATGATCTTTCTCTGATACTAACGGCGCCGTCCGTGCGATACAAACTTACCATGCAGGACAGCTCAACGCTAATAATCGACAATCCTGCTTTATATCCTGATCCTGCCGGTATTCAGCGGACTCATGAGCCTTTTATTCGCGCATCAATAATAATCCCTGAACGTTATATGGGATCGGTAATGAAACTGTGCCTTGACAGGCGAGGAATTAATACCACCTATCAATATCTTACAAGTAATCGTCTGGAGATGATATTTGAACTTCCGCTTGCAGAAGTGATCTATGATTTTTACGACAGGCTCAAGTCTGTTACGCAGGGTTATGGATCCTTTGATTATGATTTAATTGACTACAGGGATACGGATCTTGTAAAGGTGGATATCCTGATAAACGGAGAGCGTGTAGATGCTCTTTCTCAGCTTGTCCACAGGGACAGGGCTGCTGAACAGGCAAGACATATCTGTGAAAAGCTGCGCGATGAAATCCCCAAGCAGATGTTTAAGATTGCCATTCAGGGGGCGATTGGTGGAAAAATAATAGCTCGCAAGACCGTTTCCGCTTTTAGAAAGGATGTTACGGCAAAATGTTATGGCGGAGATATCACCAGAAAGCGTAAGCTCCTTGAAAAGCAGAAAAAAGGGAAAAAAAGGATGAAGATGGTAGGCAAGGTAATGATTCCTCAGTCCGCATTTCTGGCGGTTTTGAAGACAGGTGGGGATTAAGAGATTGAAAAAAATGAACATCGAACATCGAACGTCCAACATCGAATGGAAAACACAAGAAACAGAGGCCGGAAATCTGAAATTAGCCACTGACACACACAGACTGACACAGACATTTGTCCGGCGGACATCGCCGGGCAAAAATAGTTATCGCTTCGCGAAAAAAAGATTATGTTGTTTTGTCCGTGTGTTTCTGTGGCAAAGATTTAGGGATTGAAGAGCGGAGCGACATCATTATTCGACGTTCAATGTTCGATGTTGGACGTTCGTCTTTTAATATGTTGGAGGGTTTATGGGAAAGACTATTGCTGAAAAAATTTTTGATTCTCATTTGGTTGATAACCCGTCGGAAAACATTCATGTAATAAGGCTGGATGCTGTATTCTGCCATGAAATAACAACCCCTGGAGCGATAATTGATTTAATTGCCAAGGGCAAGGACAGGGTTTTTGATTCCGCTAAAATCAAGGCCGTGATCGACCACGTGACTCCGGCAAAGGATTCAAAAACCGCCATGCAGGGCAAAATTTTAAGAGAGTGGGCATTGCGGCATAATATTTATGATTTTTTTGACATCGGCAGAAACGGGGTCTGTCACGCAATATTTCCGGAAAAAGGGTTTGTGCGACCAGGTTATACGGTGATTATGGGTGATTCACATACCTGCACCCATGGTGCATTTGGAGCGTTTGCGGCAGGTGTCGGCACAACAGATCTTGAGGTGGGTATCCTTAAGGGTGTGTGCGCGTTTCATTATCCTGCAACCATAAAATTAAATATAACAGGCAAGATGCCTGAAGGGGTTTACTCAAAGGATGTAATTCTTTCTATTATAGGCCGGCTTGGGGTAAACGGCGCAACCAATAGAGTAATTGAATTTGCCGGTCCGGTTATAGACAGGATGAGCATGGAAGCCAGGATGACCTGCTGTAATATGGCGGTTGAAGCCGGCGCAACCTGTGGTATATGCGGCCCTGATATGACGACGGTGGAATATCTCTGGGAGTTTATTAAGGGTGAATATGCTACAAAAAAGGAGGCTTTTGAGGAATTTAACAAATTTTCTCCTGATTTGGATGCAGTATACGAAGATGTTATTGGGCATGATATAAGCAGACTGGAACCTCTGGTTACATTCGGACATAAACCAGACCAGGTAAAACCGGTAAAAGAGATGGAAGGGATTAAGGTTGATCAGGTTTATATTGGATCATGCACAAATGGAAGGATAGAGGATCTTCGAGTCGCTGCACAGGTATTAAAAGGTGAGAAAATCAGCGATTCTGTCCGCGGTATTTTGTCGCCGGCCACTCCAAAGGTTTTCAGCCAGGCAATGGAGGAAGGAATATTGAAAATATTCATGGATGCCGGATTTTGCGTCACTAATCCAACATGTGGCGCATGCCTTGGAATGAGCAACGGAGTGCTTGCCGAAGGGGAAGTATGCGCTTCAACAACAAACCGGAATTTCAACGGCCGCATGGGCAAGGGCGGCATGGTTCATCTCATGAGTCCGGCAACAGCCGCTGCGACAGCTATAGCAGGGTATATTACTAATTCAAGCCTTTATAAATAACGGCTTTGGAAATATTTAAGGAGTAAATAATGAAAAATTTTAGCGGCAAGGCACTATTCCTTGACAGATCGGATATAAATACCGATGAAATAATTCCAGCAAAACATCTTACTGAAATTTCAAAACACGCTCTCAAACCTTATCTTTTAGAGGATTTAGAGCTTGATGGATTTTTTCCAAACCAGGATATAAAAGGGAAAAATATCATTATAACAAGGGCAAATTTTGGATGCGGATCTTCCAGAGAGCACGCGCCCTGGGCGCTTGAAACAAACAACATCAACCTTGTTATTGCGGAAAGCTTTGCAAGGATTTTCAGGCAGAACATGTTTAACTGTGGAATGATGGCGGTTGAGCTGCCCGCTGTGACCATAGACCGTGTTTTTAAAAGGTTTTCCGGCAAAGAGACATCTCTTGAAACCGATCTTGGGAAAAACATATTTATTATTAAAGCCGATGGACTAACAGAGGAGATATCTTTTAATGTTTCCGATTTTGATCGATCACTCGTAGATGCGGGCGGATGGGTTGAGTATGCTGATTCGAGATATTAAAACCTTTACTCTTCAAGAAAGAGTTTCCAGATTTTTTTTACCTTTTGCCGCAAACCATAAAATTCGTTTTCAGGTATTCTGGCAGGTTTTTCCTGGAGCCTGAGTTTGTGTACCGCAGATCTATAGGTGAGAAAAGCCTCTTTGAGAAGAATCGCAATGTCTTTATCGATTATTCCTGTTTGTGTCAGTGTTTCAAGAATACGCACATTATCGGTCCATTTTAAAAGCTCGGCATATTCGTGAGATTTTAAAAGCACCAGATATTGAACCAGAAATTCAATGTCAACAATTCCACCTTTATCCTGTATCAGATCAAACATCTCGGGTTCAGGGCTTAAGAGTTCCCTGCGCATACGTTCACGCATGGCGCATACCTCTTCTTGAAGCAAGGATTTATTCCTGGGACGCGCGAGCGCCTCTTTTCTTATTTTTTGAAAGTATTTTAACAGCTCAATATTGCCGCTTATCGGCCTTGCCCTTACAAGCGCCTGGTGTTCCCATGTCCAGGCATTTTTTATCTGATAATCACGAAACGATTCAATGTGGCCGACCAGAGGGCCGGCGCTTCCGCTGGGGCGCAGCCTCATGTCGATTTTATAAAGCATGCCCGCGGCAGTATGCGTTGTCAGGATATGGACTATTCTCTGCCCAAGGCGCGCAAAAAATTGTGAATTGTCAATAGGGCGCATGCCACCCTTTGTTTGCCCCTTTGTGCCCGCGTGAAGAAAAACCAGGTCAAGATCAGAGCCATATCCAAGTTCAATCCCACCAAGTTTTCCATAGGCGATTACAGCAAACCCTTTGTCAATTGCATGTCCGCCTGTAACGCAGGTTGGTGCGCCGTGTTTTTCAATCAGATAATTCCAGGCTAATTCAATAACTTTATTTACTATTGTTTCCGCAATTTCGGTAAGATGATCGCTGGTTCTCATCAGCTTCATCGCGCCGGTAACATCTGCCGCAGCCACTCGCAATATGTTAACCTGTTTAAATATGCATAATTCCTGTATCTGGCTTTCTAGATCATCATGAGGAATCGGCTCAAGCTTTTTTTGCACCTCTTTTTCAAGTTCATTCCTTTCAGGCGGCACATACAAGGTGCGCTGGTCAAGCAGTTCGTCAAGAAGCACAGGATGATTGGATAGAAACGAGATAATCCATGGGCCGGCATTTGCAAGCTTGATCAGATGGGTAAGCGCTGTCGGATTTTCCAGTAGAAGGGCTATGTAGCATGTTCGCCTTTCAATGGTTTTAATCAAATCGATTATGCGATTCAGGATGGAATAAGGGAGCCTGGATTTGCCGATTTCTTGCAGGACAAGCGGAATTAGCCTGTCGAGCCGTTTCCGGCCTTCGATGCTGAGCGCGCGAGTATGCGAATCGTTGCGAAGATGATCCAACAGGAGTAACACTTTTTCAGGCTTGTCAAATCCGGCATCAGAAAGCAGATTTATACTTTTTTCATTATCTATAAGGTTTTGCCAGATGCCCTTTAATTCGATTTCTATTTTTGCTTCTTGTTTATTACATTCTATCCGGCCATCCGGTTCTTTTTCAGCCAGCAATGCATTGAAATGATAATGAACCCTTTCCATGTGTCTGTTAAGGCGCAAAGAAAAAGATTCCCAGTCAACAAAACCCATTGATACGGCGAGGCGTTCTCTGCCTATAGAGTCCAGCGGAAGCTGGTGGGTTTGCCGGTCGGAAAATTCCTGGAGCCGGTGTTCGGCGTTGCGCAAAAAATTATATGCTTTTATAAGTTCATCGCAAGTGGCTTGCTCTATGTAATTATTTTGGAATAAGGCTGTTAATACATTATGGATGCGGCGTTCCCGAAGAACAGGGGTAACGCCGCCGCGTATAAGCTGAAATATCTGGCCGAAGAATTCTATCTCCCGTATTCCTCCGGGGCCAAGCTTAATATTGCTTTTCATCCCTTTATTCTTAACTTCAAGTGAAATTTTATTTTTCATTTCCCTTAAAGATTCAAAGACTCCAAAATCCAGATATCTGCGGTAAACAAAAGGCTGGAGCATTTCAAGAAGATTTTTGCCCGCCCCTTTTTCATCAGCCACAATTCTGGCCTTGATCCACGCGTAACGTTCCCATTCTCTTCCCTGCCTCTGATAGTAAGCCTCCATGTTATCGAAGCTCATAACCAGAGGGCCGCTTCCCCCATAAGGTCTAAGGCGTGTATCTACCCGAAAAACAAAACCTTCTGATGTGGTTGCGCTGATAACATTAAAAAAATGTCTGCAAAGGCCCACAAAAAACTCTTCATTGCTTATTGATACTGTTTTACCCTTTGTTTTTCCAGGTTCGGGATAGGCAAAGATTAGATCAATGTCTGAAGAAAAATTGAGTTCACACGCTCCAAGCTTGCCCATTCCTATAACCACAAGGTGTTGCTCGGAGCCGTCAGGGCCTGTGGGTATGCCGTGTTTCAAACATTGCTGGTCATACAGATGTGAAAGCGCGTGGGTTATGCAGGCATCGGCAAGGGCTGAAAGATCAGCCATTGTTTCTTTAAGATCCGCCCATCCGGCAAGGTCGCGCCAGGCAATGCGTACCATTTCATAAATCCTGAATCGTCTAAAAATATGCTGGAGGCTGGATGCCGGGGATTGGATGGCGGTTTTAAGCTTATCGTTGTATTCATTCGCCTTATAACCCCTTTGGAGATCATTGCTTTCAATAAGATTTTTGAGCAGTTCAGGAGTATGGATACAGCTTCTCGCAACAAAATCGCTAAAGGCAAAGACCTGTTTAAGGGCCGCAAAAATTTCAGGATTATCCCGCGAAATGTTTTTTGCAAATCGGGCTGAAACGCATAGCGATTTCCATTTAATATTAAAATCGTTTTCCAGCGACTTTGGAAGGCTATCTGCAGGTTTCATAAATTAGAGTATTTCCTTTTTAAATAGTATAACAACATATAATTTTACAATATATCAGATAGCACCTAATATGCAATAAACCATCTGCATTTGTAAAACTCCGGGGAAAAATCTTCGTTTAAACCTGATTTTGTATTTTGCTTGAAACTTTAAGTCAAAACTATTATGGTAGAAATATAAGGATTGAGGGATTAGAGAACAATTTCTAATTTTGAGTTCTGAATGTTAAATTAATAATTAAAAACGGTTTTTCCTGCATTCAAAATTCAAAACTCAAAACTATATTTTTAGCGGCTCGGCACCTTTGCGTGAGAACAGGATATTTTGAAATATTTAACCAAAAAAAACATGTTTAATTACATATTCGATTTTGAAATCGGATATTTTGTAAAAAGCCCATGCAGGGATTGCGACAAACAGAATGATTTTCCCGAGTGTGCGGATACCTGTAAAATTTTAGATGAAATACACGGTATTTTATCTAAAACAGTATCATGCTCAAAAAGGGTTTAATCCACATATTACGCAGATTTAACAGATTATTAAGGTTTTTAATGATGAGGATTGCATGAACACCTTGAAACTTCATGATGTTTTAGCATGGCAAAAACTTTTGCGTCATGCAAAAATAATGGATACCCCTGAAAAGCATTTGAGGAATCTTGTAAAAGATAAAAACAGACTTGAAAATTTTTCTCTGCATGGCGCAGACATCTTTTATGATTTTTCACGCCAGAGAGTTGATGAGAAGTGTATGGATCTTTTATTTGAGCTTGCCGAGACAAGAAAATTAAAACATCACTTTAACCGCATGGCAAGCGGGGAAAAGGTAAATATTACAGAAAACAGGGCGGCTCTTCATACAGCATCAAGGAGCTTTTCAGGTGAACCTGTTTTTGTGGATAATATAGATGTAATGCCTGAAATAAGAGAGGTCAGAGATGATATAAAAGAATTTGTCTCAAAGGTGCATGAGAAAAAAATAACGGGATCAACAGGCAAGCCTTTTAAACATGTAGTTGTCATTGGAATCGGCGGGTCGTATCTTGGCGGCGAGTTTGTTTCAAATGCCTTGTATGCTTATGCGGATAAAGGGATTGAGATCCATTATCTTTCAAATGTTGATATCCACAATTTCGGAAGAGTGGCCTCATGCATTGATCCTGAAACAACCATCTGGATAGTTATTTCCAAAAGCTATACAACCGCTGAAACCATTGCAAATGCTAATCTTGCAATAAGCTTTATAAAGGACAGGGGCCTTGATCCTGCAAAACACCTTGTAACAGTAACAGGCAAGGGTAGCCCCGGAGATTCGGGCAGCGGTTCGGTTTTACACTCTTTTCGCATGTTCGATTTCATAGGGGGAAGATACAGCGTTACCTCAGCAGTCGGAGGTGTTCCTCTGAGTCTGATTTTAGGATATGACAGGTTTGAAAGGTTTTTAAAAGGCGCAGAGGAGATGGATAATCATGCGAAATCCGCCCCTTTGCATGAGAATCTCCCCATTGTTGCAGCTATGATAGGTATATGGAACAATAACTTCCTGGGATATCAGAACCAGGCTATTATCCCATACGCATCTCCATTGCACAGGCTGGCACCTCATATCCAGCAGCTTTATATGGAAAGCAACGGAAAATCCGTGACCGAGGACGGAGATATTCTTGATGAACCCACAGGTGTTGTTCTTTTTGGAGAGCCCGGCACAAATGCGCAGCATTCATTTTTTCAACTTGCGCATCAGGGGCGTGCGTTTCCGATCGATTTTATCGGAGCAATCAGGCCGCAATACGAACAGTATCATTGCAAATCAAAAGGGGTTACCAATCATCAGGAACTCTGGGCGAATTTCATTGCTCAGCCCATGGCCCTTGCAGCCGGCAAGAAAGATAAGGACGGGGCAAAATATTTTTCAGGCAACAGACCCTCCTCAACAATTCTCTTAAATGATCTGTCGCCGGAAAACATGGGCCGTCTTTTAGCCTTTTATGAGGCTAAAACGGTTTTTGAGGCATTTGTCTGGGGCATTAATCCATTTGATCAGTTTGGAGTTGAGCTCGGCAAAACCATGGCATCCGGCATCAGAAATGAAATAGCAAAGAAAAATGAAAAAAGCACCCACAGTTTTGAAGGCATGGATCCGATTGCAAAATTTTACCTTGACGCGCTTTTTTCCGGAAAACTCAAGCCAGAGTAACAGGGATCAGGGGTCAGGGGTCAGGGGTCAGGGGATTAGAGGATTAGAGGATTGAGGGATTAAAAAAAATGAACATCGAACATCGAACGTCCAACATCGAATGTTGAATGGGAAAAGATGAAGAAACAGAAGAATTAATTAAGATTTTCGTTACGAGTATCAAATTTGTTTTTTTATTCGATTTTAGAATAATTTGAGGAGCGGAGCGACATCATTATTCGACGTTCGATGTTCAATGTTCGATGTTGGACGTTCACCTAATACCTAACACCTAACACCTAACACCTTTCATGAGTAAGCCGCGTAATATATCCTGATGAATTTTTTATGGCTTTTAAATGCGATTTCCGGCAAATCATCAGGATGGAAATATGCTGCTTCAGATGCATCATCTCCGGCTTTAAGGATGCCGGAATAGATTTTTACAAGATAGCCGACCATAAACACGGTGTCATATTGAGGGCTGTTGTTTGAGGTGATACCTAAAAGCATCTCTATCTGACCGGAAAGGCCTGTTTCCTCTTTGAGTTCTCTTAAAGCAGCAAGTTCAGGAGTCTCTCCAAGCTCCATGAATCCGCCAGGAAGACACCAAACCCCTTTGCTGGGCTCCACTTTCCGTTTAACAAGAAGCACCCTTTCATTTTTATCAATTACAACAATGCATGAGGCAGGTATCGGGTTTTCGTAAATCGGCTGATTGCATTGCTCACAGAAGAGCCGTTTGTTATCATTAACCCTTTTTTCAACAAGCCTGTTTCCGCAAAAATGGCAGAATATTTTTTTTTGCATGGTTAATCGTCGAAATTTCCGCTTTGTCCCTTATCTGTTGAGATTGCAGCCGCACGTCTGATTATCTTTTCACGGGTCCATTCATCAGGGTTTTCAAACCGTTCTGCTTTAAATCCAGGATCGTATGAACCTGTTGTCAGTATTGCCTCAATGGCAAGCGGCGCTGAATCTTTTGCATTAAATACGGTCACAAGCATGTTATGGACAAATTCTTCAACCCTGTCGGCCATCCTTTGCCTGATCTTTTTTGGTTGGCCAAGAAGCCTGTTTTCAAATGGAAGGTTAAGTTTCTTGTAGTTTCCTCCCTTAATCCCCTTTGACTCGGCATAAGCTGCCATTTCAGCCCACATTGATTCAGTCATTCCCTGATCTTTGACCTTTATGAAATCACCGTTGTCATCCAGGATGGCGTTTCCATAATCATTAACCTCAAGGCCCCATGAAATCATCTGAAGGGCAGTAGCCACATTGGCTTTGGTAGTTCTTGTTTTAGCGGCTATGGCTCTTAACTTATCGGAGTTGTTCCCGGATGTGCCGTGCTGGGCGCCTGAAACCTTATATTTTAACAGGGCGCTGTGAATTTCAGCGGTCAATTCAATCTGTATCCCCTGGTCGCTTGCCTCAATTCCGTGGGTTGTTCCGTTGTTTAAGGCAATCCAGTCCGGAAAAATATCATGCGCATTCAAGCCCTGCATGAGAAACAAGGCTTCATTAACGGTGGAAAGCCCTGATTTTCCCTTGATTTCACCCACTTCGGTTTCAAGACCGGCCCACTTTGGTACAAAAGGATTCAGTTCAATATTTGCAAGCAGGTTTTTATCATCCGGCATATGTGATGCATCTATGGCGATCGATGTCATGCCTGCTTCAAACAGTGTGGGGATCTCTATTTTTGCCCCTTTAATATCTTCTTCCTTTTTAATGCCGTAATGATCCGCATGTATGGCAACAGGGATCGTTATCCCCAGCTCGTTGCATATGGCATCTACCTGCCTGGCAATGTTCCAGTAATTTACAGCGCAATAAGCATCGGCGCCACCTTCGGATCTGGCTATTTCTATTATGATAACCGAATTTGCCCTTTGGGCTGCCTGAAGGGCTCCACGTATTATAAAGTGGTTTCTTCCATTGGCGGCCATTGCTATGGCATTACCCTTTGTAATCATGGCTTTATCTATAAACTTTCCGCTTACTATCAATGCCTTTGAATTAGGGAAAAGCTTTGCCACAGTTGGCGGACGACCTATCTGAAGAGCTCTTTCAAAATCTTCCGACATAACTAAACCTCCTTTGCTACCTTGTTGCGTGACTATTTTATCTTGTCCCAAATTAATATAAAGCACACACCGATAAAGTAGTCAAGCTTAGCTTCCAATGGTAATGGCTCAGCCACTCTTAGTGCCTTTGTGGCTGAACTATTACCATTGGAATAGATTGACAGGTTGCGCAATAAAATTATAGAAGATTACTTAAATATTATGGCGTCGTAAAAAGTCAAAAAACCACTTTTTGTGAACCGTGTTAAGTGTTAAGGGTATGATTAAACAGGCAATTGCTTTAACCACCTAACACCTAACACTTTACACTTAACACCTGATGAATTCGTTTTTTTACGAATTCATCAACAATAATAAAGGGCCGAATATTTTGAAAAGCATAGGACTATTTGTAAAAGCGGATGCAGAAGCAGGCAGGAAGGCCGATGAACTTCAAGCCTGGCTGCGATCAAGAGGCGTGGATGTTATAAGGGAAACAAGCCCGCGTCCGAGTCGCAAAATTTCAAGCAAAAGCAAATCATTTGCTCCGCCTGATCTGTTGTGTGTTTTTGTGCTTGGCGGTGATGGAACCTTTTTGAGAGCTGTTCGCTGGATAGGGGATCAGAATATTCCGATTTTAGGGGTTAAATTCGGCGAACTCGGTTTTCTTGCTGAAATAGCAGAGGAAAGCCTTTTTTCCGCTGCCGAATATATTCTAACCTCCAGGTTTGATATAAACCCCAGAATGCGTCTTCAGGTCAAAGTAATCAGAGAGGGCAGGGAGCTGGCGGATGAAACAGCATTAAATGATATAGTCATTACTAAAGGGGCATTTGCAGGGCTTGCAAGTATAAAAACATATATTGATGATCGCTATTTGACTACCTACAGAGCCGACGGTCTTATTATTTCAACACCTACCGGCTCGACAGCCTATTCACTTTCCGCAGGCGGCCCGATTGTTCATCCGGAAGTCCAGGGCATCATAATTACCCCGATTTGTCCTTTTACACTGACTGTTCGGCCTCTGATAGTTCCTGATTCTGTATGCATGAAAATCGAGTTTGAAGAAAAGTCATCAGATATCATTGCAAGCTTTGATGGTCAGGCCGGCCTGGAGATAAATAATAATGATACCATCATAATTCAAAAAGGGCTTCACCCTGTAAACATGATAATGATGCCGGATCAGAATTATTTTGATGTTTTAAAAGCCAAGCTAAGGTGGAGTGGCGCGCGTATGTAGGCGGATATTAAGGAGAAAAAATGAAAATTTGTTTTCCCGTTGAATCGGATAAAAGTTTAGACAGTGTTGTATATGGCCATTTTGGATCAGCGCCGGTATTTATTATTTTTGACACAAAAACAAGCACAACAGATACAATTAATAATCAGGACCTGGGTCATGTCCATGGTATGTGCAATCCTTTAAAAGCGTTAAATGGGGAATCTGTTGATGCTATAGTTGTCGGCGGTATTGGAGCGGGTGCTATAAACAAATTAAATGCAATGGGGGTAAAAGTTTACAGAGCCTGTGAAGGTACTGTTCGAGACAATATTAATCTATTTCAAAACAGCATAATGCCGGAGATGTCAATAAAAAATGCTTGTGCCGGTCATGCCGGTGGTTGCGGACATTAAATGGCGGGAGTGACGAGACTTGAACTCGCGACCTCCGGCTTGACAGGCCGTAAGCTTAAATTTACCTCTTTTTACCTTCTTTTACTAAACCCCCTTAATATCATATTAATATCACAGTATTTATTTTTTTCTTTTTTTCTTGACTTACTTTTTTTTACTCTGATATATAGAAAAAAGGTTGGAAATAGGGTTGGAAAGTAATTCCCGCCTTTTTCCAACTTTGGGACTTGCAAGCCGGAAACCAAAGAAATATTTATCATGTAAACACAGAGGGTTAAACAGGTTTCCGGCTAAAATTATAATCCAATTAATACAATATTGGAGGTTTTATGTCAAAGCGAAAAAAAACAACATATCCTGGGGTATTTTTTCGGGAATCAAAAAGAATCGGTGGCAAAGGGAGCGAAAAAGTTTTTTATGTTGTCTATAAAAAGGAAGGCAAACTTTTTGAAGAAAAAGCAGGGCGTCAATATGCTGATGACATGACCCCGGCCAGGGCGGCACATATACGGTCAGAATTAATCGAAGGCAAAAGATTAACCCGAAAGGCGAAACGTAAACAAGAGCATGCCCTCAAAGAGGCTGAGGCCGACAAGTTGACAATCCAAAGGCTTTTTGATGAATATATCAAAGGCAGGACACCTGGCAAAAGTCTTAAAACTGATTTAGGCCGATATGAAAAGTATTTGAAAGCCCCTTTTGGTGATACCGAACCTAAAAATATTTTAGCCTTGGATATTGACCGGCTTAGAATAAAGCTTTTAAAAGAGAAATCACCGCAAACCGTAAAACATGTTCTTAACCTTCTCACCTGGATCGCAAACTTTGGTATTAAAAAAGGTTTATGTCCTGGGCTTCCCTTCCGTATCAAAAAACCTACAGTCTCAAACCTGGTTACTGAAGATTTAACATCTGAACAAATAAAAGACTTATTGAAGGCCATTGATAACGACATACACCCGCAAGCTGGGCCTATAATGAAACTTGCGCTATTTTCTGGAATGAGAAGATCCGAAATGCTGAAACTGAAATGGGAACACGTTAATTTTGACCGTGGATTTATAAATATTGTAGATCCCAAGGGCGGCACTGATCAAGTAATCCCCCTGAACGATGCCGCAAGAGAACTGCTTAAAAATCACCCACGAACGGAAAGCCCTTTTATATTTCCGGGACGTGAGGGCAAGCAGTTAGTAAATATTTCAAAACCCATAAATAAGATAAAAAGAAAAGCTGGATTGCCTGCAAAGTTCCGGCCCTTGCACGGCCTTCGCCATGTCTTTGCGTCAATGCTTGCCAGTTCAGGCAAGGTCGATATGTACACCCTCCAGAAACTGCTAACCCACAAAGGCCCTGCAATGACACAGAGATATGCACACCTGCAAGACGAAACACTTGTGGCAGCTTCAAATCTGGCCGGTAATATCGTTGCCGATGCTGTAAAAAATATATCCAAAATCGGAAGACCGTGAACCTTTAAAGAAGTAAATTCCCCCCTTATTTTTTTAGTAAATACCACACCCCAGTCCTTAATTTAGACAAAATACCATACTTCTTTTTCCTTTGCTTTACCCTATATTATTTCAATTTCTATTATCTGCTTGATATTATTAGCCTTATAGGTTTTCAACTGCCAAAATATTGCAAAGTAAAACAGTGATCTTCAAAAAAAGATTGAAACAATCATTTGTTTTCATCATTTTGGGAGAAAAGAAAACAAATTTGATGGGGTGAATGTCTATGAAAAAGTATATTAACGAAAAACAAGTCTGCGAAATAACATGCCGTGCCTTGCAAACCTTGCGCAACGATAGACATTGCGGCAGGGGCTTCCCTTACGTGAAGATGGGGCGGTCAGTCAGATATCTATTGCAGGATGTTCTTGATTGGATGGAAGCACACAAGATCGAAACCGGTGCGCTGTAGGCAGAGGCAAAAAAATTTGACCTTTTGACTTCTACACTTGGACTTTTAAATGAAGATATTAAGAACAAAAAAATTGATGCAGATGACGGGATTGAGCAGTAAAACCATTTCCCGATATGTCAAGGCTGGCTGGCTACCAGTGCCACAGTTTAAGTCTTTTGGCCGATATGGCGCAAGTAATTACTGGCCGGAAACAACCATTGAGCGGCTCTTGACGATAAAAAGCTTAAAAAAGACAGGATACAAAAATGTTGATATTAATGAAATTTTGAAGGGAGTTTTATAATGTATGAGCCTAATATAAGAGTTTTGACGGAAGAAGAACAGGCCGAAGCACGGCGGCAAAAGGGGCTGCCAGGTGTGAAATTGTCTAAACATAATAAATATTACTGCGAAAAAAAATTAGCCGACACATGCCAGCATATTTTCTATGACAACCGCGAGTCTGGCCGGTGCGGTATTGATGAGGGTAAATTTTTTATTGAAATTTATAGTCTCAATCTTGAAAGAATGAATTTGCTTGCTTCCCGAAGTTCGGACAGCAGCTTTCACAAATTTTTGCAAGATTGCTATGATGCGGTTTGCAAAATCCACGAGAAACGCCTTGAGGCGGCAGTGGTGGCTGTAAAAACCGAAGAGGATTTTTTAAAACTTCGAGAAGATGCCTTAAGAACTTTGGAGAAAAATCTTTCAGAAATGCGGGCAGATCAGCAGCTTGCACAATCTCAGAAATTAAAAAGGCCGGGAAAGCCTTTCGATAAAGGCGATTTAAAAACTTGGTGTTCTCTTTCCTTTGAAGACGCACAGGACAGTAAGGATAGACTGGTCGAGAAAAAAGTTGCTCTTTTGAAAAAAATAAATGAATAGGGGGTTTGAGAAAAAATTATGAAGGATAACATACCTATTGAAAAACAGATCCAAAAGCTTACGGCTGAACTGGAAGTATTCCAAACGGAAGTAAATGCGCTTGAGGTTAAGCTTGAGGCGGCTTCGGATGAATCGGAATATAAAAATATCCGCTTAAGTTTCGATTATAATAAATTGCAGGTTGAAAAATTACAGAAGAAAATTGAAAAATTGGAGAATGAGAAAATTGAGATTGAAACACAATTGAAAGACTTGGAACGGCAAATATCCGTTTTAAATTGTGTTTTGGATTTTTACCAACTTCAGAAAGAGGCAAAAAACTTTGAAGACAGAAAGGCACGGGCGGTCGAAAGGGTTTTAAAAGCAATAAAAGACCGCGAAGGGCTTATAGCGATGAGGGAAAATCTTAATAAACAATGGACGGCCTTAATAGGAGAAGACAAAGAACTTTGCGAACGCCTGCCGTTAAAGGCTTCGGCTGAAATATATTTTATTTAGGAGGTTTTAAAAATTATGCAATTATATGATTTGATGATTAATTCTGCCTGGGCTATCACCCCTGACAAACTGGAAGAAATTTTACAAGTGGTTGAAGCTAAACAGCTTGGCGAATTGAAGGATATAGAAGCAAAACTATCGCTGGCAGATGCGGGCCAAGCGGAAAATAGATATAAGGTCGAAAACGGCATTGCATTTATAAAAATTTACGGCACGTTGGCAAAAAGAATGAATATTATAGCGGCTGCAAGTGGTGGCACGAGTTACGAAATTGCGGGCAGGGATTTTCAAAAAGCTCTTGCAGATCCGGCGGTTGAAACGATTTTACTTGATGTGGATTCTCCAGGGGGCAACGTAAGTGGTTTGATGGTTTTCACTAACCTAATCTATGAATCAAGGCTTAAAAAGCGAATAATTGCTTTTTGCAATGGCCTCGCAGCTTCAGCGGCGTATTTTATTGCTTCCGCAGCACACGAAGTAATTATTTCCGACAAATCGGCGCAAGCTGGAAGTATCGGCATTATCGGTCTGCACATGGATCGTTCAGCAGCATACGAACAAAAAGGACTCAAACCCACGGTGCTTAAAGCTGGCAAATTCAAAGCAGTTGGCAATGAGTACAACCCATTGAGTAAAGATGATGAAAAAAATATCCAAGGCAAACTTGATTTTTTATATGGACTGATGATCCAGGACATTGCAAGAAACCGGGGCGTGACTGCCGATGTTGCGGACAAACAAATGGGTCAGGGGCGTCTTTTTATCGGGGAGCAAGCAATAGATGTGGGTTTGGCGGATCGGATTGAATCATGGGATAGTTTGTTGACTCGTCTGAAAGGCAAATATTCCGGCACTATAAAAACCGAAAGGAACATTACTGCCATGAATAGCTTAAAAGCGGTTGCCGAAGATATCCAGAGAGCAAAGGATTTGCCGGAGTTGAAGGCTCTTGAAGATGCTTGCCTCTTGCATTTCAGCGAGGAAGCAAAGACAGCTTCAAACTGGCTTCAGGAAGAAAAAGCAAAAGGCATAAGCCGCAAAGTCACGGAGTTGGCCGATATACGGCGCAGGCAGATTTTGACAATGCCCAAAATGCAGGAATCAAAAGCCGATTATGAAATCGGCCAGATGATCGGCCAAGGCAAATAAGTTATGCATGGGCGTACCGGATGCGCCAATGGGCGCAGCTGTTTCTGTTCGTGGGAGCCGTTACAGCTGCTGCCTTTAAAAGGGCTGGGCCGTTTTCATACGTCAACGGCCTCTCCCTATCACTTTTAAAATGCAAAGGAGATTGAGTATGCTTTATAATCTAAACAAATTTGAGCTCGAAAAAATCGCCGGAATTTACAAAATCGACGTCAACCTTTTAGTCGAAAAACTTGAATTGCAGGACGATATCCTTGACTTTGTTGCCTTTGAATCAGGGGTGAAAGTCGAAACAAAGAGCGGGCAATGCCTGATTTTGCGCCTAAAAAATAGACTATAATCTGAACGTGGGATGGGACTTCGGCCAGTTTATTATCCCTCCTTGGGCGGCGATTAGGGTTCACCTCCGAATGACCGCCCATCCGTGACGAATCGGACTGTTTCTGGTTCGGTTCGTCACAACAACAACAACAAAAGGAAAGGAAAATTTCCATTATGGGACTTACAGAAAAAATAACGATATTTTCAAGTAGAACAATTGCAAAGAATGCGAGTATTGTTCTGGCCACTCCAATATATCTTGGCAAATGTGGGCCGAAAACAAAATATTTTGCTGATCTTAATGCTTCCGGCGGCGGCAACGTAGCAGTGACATATCAAGTGGGCGATACACCTGACGAAACATTTTATACTCCTGCAAATGCAACGGCTATTCATACTTCTTTTAAATCAAGTGTCGGAAATGCAAGCCGTGACAGGTTCAATGCTTCGATTATTAGCACTGTATGGGCGAAATTCAAAGCGAAAGAAGCAAATGCGTCCCCGGTTGTGCTGAATATGGATTTAATAATTTCTAAAAATTGACATTCAAGATTTGAATTTTAGCTAATCCCGCACGGGAGGCAAAGCAATTAATTCTTGGGGTTCGCCCGGCGGCGTTAATGGGCACGTAAGGCCACACACTTGCGCGCCCACCCCAAAAACTGACCCGTGTGGAGGTTATAATTATGAAAAAAAATAATGTGAAAAAATTAAATTTTAATTTTGACGAAAATCCGGAAGAGAAGACTTTAAATTTTGTGCAAAACAGCAAAGGCAGTATTGATGCCTTAAAATCAATGCTTCCGGGCATCCCGGAGGCTGTTAAGAACTTACGCAAAGAATCGGAAAACAGCCTTTGCGGGCCTTGCCCTAAATGCGGCGGAAATGATCGTTTTGTTTTTAGAACAGATCAACAACGATTTTGGTGCCGTCAATGTAATGAAAAAGGGGGCGATATAGTTGATTTTCATGCCTGGCTTGCAGATACGAATATCAAGGAGCTGTTTAAAAGATACATGCCTGGTTTAAAGTTGGTCAAAACTACTTACAAGAAAACAAACCCGTTTGAGCATTACGAGTTGGGATCTCCGATTGAAAAATATCCTTATGTAAACGCAAATGGCAAAGTTCTTTATTACAACTGTAGGTTTGAGCCTAAGACCTTCAGACAATGCAGTGCGGATGGGCTGAAATGGTCAACTAAAGGTATTAAACCGAAAGTGCCTTACAACCTGTTAAAGGTTATTGATGCAGAAACCGTCTTTGTTTTTGAAGGTGAAAAAGATTGCAATAATGCGGGAAGGCTGAATTTCACAGGTACTTGCAATGTTGCCGGGGCCGGGAACTGGTCTGAGGATTTAAATCAATATTTCAAAAACAAGAAAGTTATACTGGTGCCAGACAATGACAAACCCGGATGCGAGCATATTGAAAAAGTTTTTCAAAATATAAAAAACATAGCAAAGAATATTCAGTTACTGGAATTGCCTGGATTGTCTGAGGGGGGCGATTTTTCTGACTGGCTTGACAGTTTTGACGACTTGGACGAAGCAGCGGAGCGGTTTTCAATTTTAATTGAAAATGCCGAAATTTATGAACCGCCTAAAAAAATCACTATTAATGATATAATATTATCAGCAAATGAATTTTATAAAATAGACGTGCCGGAAAAGCAGGAGCTTTTATTTCCGTGGTTAAAAGAAGATTCGATTAATCTTATATCAGGATGGAGGGGATGCGGCAAAACCTGGCTTGCCCTTGGAATACTGGACGCAGTTTCAAGAGGTTCAAATTTTGGCCCTTGGGAGTGCAAAAAATCAGTTTCCTGCTTGTTTCTGGATGGTGAAATGACAATCAGAGACGATCGGGATCGAATCGAAAATTTAAAACTTCATTCAGCCCGTAAAAATCCACTGCTTTTTTATTCTGATGCTTATGCAAATTCAATGGGACTGCATAGGGCGTCACTTGTTGATGTTGACTGGCGAAACCTTATGAAGGAAATTTTAATAAGCAGGCATGTCAAATTGTGGGTAGTTGACAATATCGCAAGCTTAGCGCCTGGTCTTGATGAAAACGCTAAGCAGGATTGGGATATTATAAATCAATGGCTTTTAGAGTTAAGATTTTGTGGAATCAGCACAATTTTATTGCACCATGTATCTAAAGATGGACGGCAAAGGGGGACTTCCGCACGTGAGGACAACCTTGACACAAGTATAATGCTGAAAGCTCCTTATAATTATGTCCCTGAAGATGGGGCACGTTTTATATTGCAATTTGGTAAAAATAGAGTTGATACAAAATGTTTGCATTTATTATCGGATCAAGAGTTTAAACTTACCCTTGACGAGAATAAAAACCATATTTGGACATACGGAAATATTAAGGCGGAAACTAAAACCGAAATATTAAAATTGCTTGACGAAGGATTATCACAAACAGAAATTACAGATATATTAGGAATTGACAAGGCATATATCAGCCGTATCCGTAAAAAGGCTATTAAAGATGGTTTGCTAAGTCAAAAAAACAAACTCACGCAATCAGGATTTATGACCGCAAACGGATAAGAATTTTAGTCAACTTTTTAGTCAACTGAGTCAACCGAGTTGACAAGTCAACAAGCTGGTCAACTTTAGTCAACTGGTATTATATAACATATTGTTTTTACTTTAAATAATAACAAGAATTTTAGTCAACTTTTTTATTCCAAACCAGTTGTTGACAACCCCCCCCTCTGGGGGTTGTCAACTGGTCAACTAATTGTATTTTATGATTCGAATCTTCGTAGCAAAACATATCAATTTTATAACATTTTACCGCAAGGACAAAAACAAATCGCGGTTAACATGTTTTCCTGCTAAAAACTCCCGAAATTAATATTTATATTTTCCTGCCAGGATATGGAAGATATTTTTAAAATATGCCCGAATCCTGCTTTATAATCTTATACAACCTTATGTTTCATTTTGAAACACTTTGAAAGGGTGTGATAGGCAAAACCCATCATAACAGTTATAATTATACTTAATTATAGCTAATTATGCGACTTTTGGCACACAAAAACACAATATATAGTAACTGATTTAAAGATATATCAATATATTGTGTTTAGTTTTTTTTATCCTTACGTCATTAACCTTGTAGTGATACCGGAAAGAAACATTTTATATTTGTGATCTTAGTTTTTTGTATTGCATAATATTCGTTGACCTGAATAAAATAAACGGCTATTTGTTTTTTTATCGGACATTATAAGCACTTTCCCAAAGCCTTTATTTTCAACGTTTAGCAGCCTGCAATTTACGAAAGTTTACATAATAGCTGTTATCGGACGGCAAATGCTTTATTTTACTGCTTTGTAACTTGTCAATATCATTAAACATATTACTACCTATCCCTTATAAAGTCTTTGTCTTCAGCATTCCTTTGTAATACTATGTATTGTAAGGCTTTACAGCGGATTATAGGTATAGCAAGGCTTTACAAGGCTTGTCGTTATTATACTAAACAATTATAATAAGTTAGTTTGATAGCTATGTAAAAACATGGTGATAATTGATAAATTTTACTGTTTTGGTTTTTTGGGAAAAAGATGCCGGATAGGTGATCTTTTTATCTGTGATCAAGAAGGTTAAACAGGTTTATTATATCTGTCTTTATCTTGATAACAAGATCAATAATAAACAAAAGGCATATATAAACTCAATAGGTATATACCCTTTATGCCTGCCTATAAGCAGCCTGTCCCTGGCTATACAGCTTAATGATTGCAACAGACAGGCAAGGGCAGGATGCAGAGATAATAAACATATCAAGGCATGGTCGGTCGGCTTTGATACTGGAGGGTATCAATACAACAGGGACAGAGCGAGTCCAAGGGTAAAACCTTATGGGTATTATGGTTACACTTAAAGAACCATATACTTGCTATAGATAGCAGTTCAGGTGGTTAATGAAATATTATAACCCGTCTTGACCTTCAGGCATTCCATGACTACAAAATAAACAATACATTATAACTACTTGATATATAAATATATAATATACCCACCCCTTTGATTTTTGTCAACTTGACACACATCTTGCAATACTGCACCCCTCGAAATTCCGGCAATTTCTGAAAAATCGACTTGTCGCAACCCCTTGTTTTAATGCCATTTCTTTTATAAAAATTCTGTTTGTAGTCAATCTGGCGGTTGCTGTCTTTGCTTTGTATTGTAGTCAATTCAAAATCACGTTTAACATGCTGTAATTATGATGTTTTAGTATATCTGCAAGGTTAGTAGGGATGCCGGAAATTACAGCCCTAAAACAAGCTTATTATTCAGTAATATCAAGCCATTAAGTCTTATATGCTTGCTGACTACTGTTTTTTAATAAGATCGGACTGATTGCAGCTATTGTTTAGCTAAAAACAGGCTTAAAAGTGAATATAAACTTACTGTAACCCCTTATCAATAAAGGCTTTCCGGCGTTTTTCCGATATTATGATAGTTATTACAGAAATATGGTTAAATCGGGGGTTCAGATTCAGCCAACCTATTGAGATTACAGAATATCTATGGCGTAAAAAATGTATTTAGGAAAAGGTGGTTTTGATGTTTTGGCTGAAATTATCTTTTTCTTTCGATAAAAAGGGTTATTTTATAGTTATAGCAGGTTAAAAAATTGCTTTTACCTGATAATGAGATTATAATATTAAGATAATTCAGGAGGTCGCGGCATGAAAAAGTTTTTATTTCTTATTATTTTAATGATTTTCTTTTGTGCCGAAGGTGTTTTTGCAGGTGAAACAATAAGGCAATATGACCAGCAACACAATTTGACCGGTTATACAGTTATTGAGGACAGCAAAGAAACACACTTTGATAAAAACTGGAATAGAACCGGCCACAGCATTTATAAAGATGACGAGGTTGTTAAATACGATCAAGATCAAAACAGAACCGGCAAAACTGTTTGGGATAATAACACCGGCACAACTTATGACCAAAACGGAAACCGAACCGGATATATTAAAAGGCAAGATGGCAAAGAAACCTTTTATGATAAAAACTGGAGGCGGGAAGGGTATAAAAAATAAAATACAGGCGATTTTGCTTTGTTACTTCCTTTGTTAGTACCGAAATATATAAATGGGAGGAAACGAACAATGAAAAAATTTTGGGTGTTTTTTTCCGCAATATTGATTGTGATAGGTTCCGTGGGATCTTCGGAGGCAGTTCTTATCCTTGAAGATGATTTTAATAATGGGGTTTTAGGCCCAGCTTGGACAATCTCTTTTGAGAATGCTGCGGGTTGGGATTATAGTGAATCAGGCACAAACCTTATTGTTACAGATGTCCAGGATATTGATGTAAGTTCTGGCCCTGTTACTCCTTGGGGTATAGTAAATCTTTCAAGAACTTTTTCCCCGCTTTCTGATTTCCATATAGATTTTAATATTTCATGGGATTCCCAAAACAGCCAAGGGCAAGAGACGGTTCTTGCTATGCAAGCTGTTTTTATAGAGCTTTTTGATACACAGAACAAATTTTTAACCGCAATAGGATATTGTGATCCATGGGCTATGGATTTCGGAATAGGGCTTATTTCTGTGGGTGGTAGATATCGAGAAGGTGTTTATATACGTGGTGATTATTTTCCTCAAGCAGGATCAGCAGATATAGATATTATACAGGAAGGCAACACGATTGAATATTTATGGAACAATTCATCACTATTAACACTACCAGCGATCACTTCTATTGGTGGAGTTAATATATCATTCTGGCATTATGCCTATAATGGTGGTTGGGGTACTTCCTATTTTGGATCTGAGTCCATTGACTTGGTAAGAGTAGCAGCAGGCACTCCGGTGCCCGAACCCGCCACAATATTTCTTGTAGGTTCTGGTTTGTTTGGTTTTTCAAGGTTCAGGAGGAAGGTTAAAAAATAACAGATCACAATAGGCGAGCCTAAAAATCAAAGCCCGGATTCCAGTGATGGAGCCCGGGTTTTATTATCTGGCCTTCAAAATAAGTGAGATGGTTAATCTTAAGCAAGATGGCGGGGCCTTAAATCTTTTTGTATTTTCTTTAAAGTTTTTTCTGTGATATTATTAACGTTAAAGCTTTTAAAAATCGAAGCTGTGGCTCCCCGTGCGAGTTTATCCATATCTTTAGAGGTTAGGGCTGTCTTGTCCAGCTTTATCGGATTAAGACAAGGATCTTCAAAGGCTGGGTAAGAATTAATAAACACAGGTAACCCCCCGTCTTGATAAAGAACGAACCCTTTTATATTTACTATTCGGATTTTAATAAAGGCGGTGGCATTAAGATGTTGTGCTAATGTGCCAGCAAAGTTAAAAATGTCTCTGATAGTATTATTAATGGAATTGATTCCAATTTGGTTTTGCTTTTCGGCCTCAATTGAAAGGAAATGCACAAATTGACCGTTGCTGTGAAATCGCCAATATTCAATGAGTTCATTGTTATCCTGTGAATCTATCCAGTTTGTTCCTTTACCGTCTGTTCCTTTATTGTGACTATAAGAGCCTTGTGTTAAGTTTACATGAGGACGATAATAACCTGCCGAAATATAGGAACATGATCTTATTGTTTCCCAGTATGTCTCAAGACTTAAAATATGATTAGGATCAGCGTTAAAAGTATTATCAAACCTTAAGTCTATATACCAATGCGGGATGTTTTTCAGCGGTGATGTATCATGCAAATCTTGTGCTTGCTTGTCAAATTTCTCCAGAGCTACACACTCGTTACACTTTTTGCAATATCTTGTTGGTTCTTGATAATCCGATATGGGCCAGTTAGAGCATTCCTTATGCGAATGCCATGTGTCACTATCTTTTTTTCTTCTGTAGGTTGCCATAATTGATTACCCACAAATTGTTTTTATAGGTTGGAAATGAGGTTGGAATTTGAATTTTACCCATTTAAAAAGGGATTGTTAATTGTTCGTAACCCCTTGACTTTATTATGGCGGGAGTGACGAGACTTGAACTCGCGACCTCCGGCTTGACAGGCCGGCGCTCTAACCAACTGAGCTACACCCCCAAGAAAAGCTTCACTTTTATCATTAGCTAACAGCTAATAGCTATTGGCTAAAGGTAAATGGCTATAGGCCATTTGTGGTAGGCGGAACAGGGCTTGAACCTGTGACCCTCGGCTTGTAAGGCCGATGCTCTCCCAGCTGAGCTACCCGCCCTGATGAGACTTAAAGATTCCCGACATGTGGTTTTCTCGTCGAAAAAATACTGCTAACAATATAATAAAATAATGTCAAGGTTAAACCTAAATTAAAACCGGTCTGCCCTCCGGGTTTTCGGGCGGGTTTTCGGACATTATCTGGTAAGATATATAATCCTTTTTAAAAAGGGTATCACCTTCATTAAGTATCAAGGCATTGGATAGTACATCATCCATGTGTTCTGCTAATATAATTTCTATCTGTTTTAATATAGAAGGTGGTATATCCCTGATATCTTTTTCATTGTCTTTTGGGATAATAATCTTTTTAATACCTCCTCTATGAGCGGCCAGAATTTTTTCCTTTAATCCTCCGATAGGAAGAATCCTGCCACGCAGGGTTATTTCACCGGTCATGGCAATATCACGATATACCGGTTTTCTGATAAGGGCTGACACAATAGATGTGCATATTGAAATGCCTGCTGAAGGTCCATCCTTGGGGATGGCTCCCTCTGGAACATGTATATGGATATCGCATTTTTTATAAAATTTATTGTCAATCATAAGGCTGTCGGCGCGTGAACGGATATAACTTACCGCTGCCTGGGCGGATTCTTTCATAACATCGCCTAATTTGCCGGTCATTATCAGATCTCCTTTTCCCGGCATAATCAGGGTCTCAATGCAAAGGAGCTCTCCTCCCACCTGCGTCCAGGCAAGTCCTGTAACAATACCGATCTGATCCTTATCCTCAAGCTGACCATGTTTGAACGGTGGCGGCCCCAAATGTTTTTCAACCGACTTTGTTGTAATATTATGTGTGTTGCGGTTTTTATTTTTTACAAATTCGCGCGCAATCTTCCGGCAGATAGAAGATATTTCACGCTCGAGATTTCTGACACCCGCCTCACGTGTATATCGCTGCACAATATAAAGGATCGAATTTTGGGAAAACTTAACATCCTTATCTTCAAGTCCGTTCATTTTCAGCTGTTTTTTAATAAGAAACTCTTTGGCAATATTATATTTTTCATATTCGGTATAGCCTGCAAGGCGTATTATTTCCATCCTGTCCTGTAATGGAAGCGGTATGTCCGGCAAAGTATTGGCTGTGGTTATAAAAAGGATGTCTGAAAGATCGTAATCCATATCAAGATAGTGATCGTTGAAGCTGAAATTTTGCTCAGGATCAAGCACCTCGAGAAGTGCGGCAGAAGGATCACCCCTGAAGTCCATACTCATTTTATCAACTTCGTCAAGACAAAAGACAGGATTGTTCACACCGGTCTTTTTTAATGACTGAATTATTTTTCCGGGCATAGCGCCGATATAAGTACGCCTGTGTCCGCGTATTTCAGCCTCATCCCTTACACCACCAAGGGAAAGGCGTATAAATTTTCTTCCTGTAGCCCTTGCAACAGATTTTGCCAGCGAAGTCTTTCCCACGCCTGGTGGCCCGACAAAGCATAGTATAGGCCCCCTTATCTTTTTAACCAGCAATTGAACGGCTAAATATTCCAGTATGCGTTCCTTTGGCTTTTTCAGCCCATAATGATCCTCGTTTAGAATTTTTTCAGCCTCTTCGATGTCATTACACACTTTGCTCTGTTCGAACCAGGGGAGGCTGATTATCCATTCAATATAGTTTCGAACAACCGTTGCTTCGGCCGACATCGGAGTCATCATCTTGAGCTTTCTAAATTCCTGCCTGGCTTTACCTGAAGCCTCTTTTGACATTCTTTTCCGTTTAATCTGCTTTTCAAGCTCCTGCAGCTCATCAACAGCGCCTTCGTCAGCTCCTATTTCCTTTTTAATGGCACGCATCTGTTCATTCAGATAATAGCTCTTCTGGGTCTTTTCCATCTGATTCTTAACCCGTTTTTTTATCTTTTGATCCATCTTGAAGATATCTATTTCCATCCTTATAAGGCCCAGGAGAAGGGAAAGCCGTTTTGAAGGTGATATTGTTTCCAGCAAACGTTGTTTATCATTCATTTTAAAAGAAAAATGGGTTGCCACGGTATCGGCTAGTTGTGAAGGGTCCGAGATGGAAGCAGCATTATCCACCAGGTTTTTTGAAATGCTCTTGTTTAGTTTGGAATATTCTTCAAAACTTTGAACAACGGCTCTGTTCAGGGCCACAATCTCAGGAGTTGATACTTCAGGTTCAATGACAGGTTCTATTTCTACAAGGAAAAAGTCTTCATTTTTAACAAAACGAATAATACGGGCTCTGGTTTGTCCCTCAACCAATGCCTTTACCGTGCCATCAGGCAGCCTGAGAAGTTGAAGCACATCTCCAATGGCGCCGATTGAAGAAATATCTTGTGGGCGAGGATTGTCAATGTCCATCTTTTTCTGGGTAGCAAGAAAAACCTTTTTATCGCGATTCATCGCATCGGAAAGGGCCTGTACAGATTTTGCGCGTCCTACAAATAAAGGTGAAACCATGTGGGGAAAGACCACAATATCTCTCAGAGGCAACAGGGGGAGAATTAACCTTGACGATACCGGTTCATCATCTTTGAATATTTTTTGTAAATTAATCATAAATTTTTATGCTTAAGCCCGTTTTTTTGTTTGTTCATACAGAAGAATAGGATCTTCCTTGTTTAAAATCACATCTTCACCAACAACACATTCTTTTATACCTTTGATGGAAGGAATTTTATACATTATATCCAGCAGACAATTTTCCAGAACAGATCGAAGCCCCCGAGCTCCGGATTTTTGCTTCAAAGCCTCATTTGCAATGGCTGAAAGAGCGCTGTCCGTAAATCTCAGGGTTACGCCCTCGATCTCAAAAAGCTTTTTAAACTGCTTGATCAGGGCGTTTTTAGGCTCGATCAATATTTTAATCAAGGAAGATTCGTCCAGTTCGTCAAGAGTTGTTATAACAGGCAGGCGACCGAGAAATTCAGGAATCAACCCGTACTTGATCAGGTCTTCAGGTTGAATCAGCTGCAGGGTTTCACCAATTTTTTTATCTTTTTGTTTGCTGATGTTGGCGCCAAAGCCCATAATTTTAGATCCTAAACGCCGCTGAATTATCTTTTCGAGATTATTAAAAGTTCCTCCGCAAATAAAAAGAATATCAGAGGTGTCGACCTTGATAAAATCCTGTTGAGGATGCTTTCTTCCTCCTTTGGGAGGCACACTGGCGGTAGTTCCTTCAATGATTTTTAATAATGCCTGCTGCACCCCTTCACCTGAAACATCCCGTGTAATGGAAGGGTTATCCGATTTAAGCGCAATCTTATCGATCTCATCAATATAAACAATACCGCGTTTAGCTTTTTCCACATCATAATCGGCATTCTGGAGCAAAGAAACTATGATGTTTTCAACATCTTCACCAACATAGCCGGCTTCCGTCAGACTTGTAGCATCAGCTATTGTAAACGGGACATTTAAAAACCTGGCAAGGGTTTGAGCCAGCAGAGTCTTGCCGCATCCGGTTGGCCCAATAATAAGGACGTTGCTTTTTTGTATTTCAACATCGCTCATAGTAACCGCGCTATCAAGCCTTTTGTAATGGTTATAGACAGCGACGGCGAGGATTTTTTTTGCCCTGTCCTGTTCAATCACGTAATCGTCAAGCATGGCTTTAATCTCTTTTGGAGTAAAGTTTTGCTCAATATCGGTCTTCTTTTTTTCAGTTTCTTCATCGATTATTTCGCCGCATAATCGTATGCATTCATCGCATATATAGACTGCGGGTCCTGCAATCAACTTTGTAACCTCAGTCTGTTTTTTACCGCAAAATGAGCAGAAAAGATTATTGTTTGGACCCCTTTTTTTTGCCATTTTACGCCCCTCCAGTCTTTTTTATTTGATCGAAATCATCCCTGTCGGTGATCACGTGATCTATGATTCCGTATTCTTTTGCTTCTTTACCGGACATAAAAAAATCGCGGTCAGTATCAATGCGTATTTGCTCTAAGTTCTTGTTTGTGTGAAATACCAGTATATCATTCAAGGTATCTTTCATCCGAAGTATTTCTCTGGCCTGTATAGCAATATCAGATGCCTGCCCCTGGAATCCGCCCATTGGCTGGTGGATCAAAATCCTGGAGTTGGGAAGGGAATATCGTTTCCCTTTTGCGCCTGCGGCGAGTAAAACCGCGCTCATGCTGGCGGCCTGGCCGACACATACCGTGGCAATAGAAGGTTTAATATATTGCAGTGTGTCATATACGGCAAGACCCGCTGTTACAACTCCGCCAGGCGAATTAATATAAAAATTTATATCCTTGTCAGGATCTTCAGACTCAAGAAACAGTAGCTGGGCTATTAAAAGATTTGCAATTTCATCGGTTATCGGAGAGCCTAAAAAAATTATTCTATCCTTGAGAAGCCTTGAATAAATATCATATGCCCGTTCCCCTCTGCTGCTCTGTTCTATAACCATCGGTATTAACGGCACGAATATTCTCCTTTCAAATTAATTAGTTTCATCCTTAGCCTCTTGCTTTTTCTGCTCGGCTTCAGGTTCAACATTTTCAATAATGCTATTTTCAATAATAAGCTTGATTGATTTTTTTTCAAGGAGTGTATTTTTAAATAATTCCAGATTATCCTTGTTCTGTTTATAGAAGCTGCTTATTTCTTCAAGCGGTTTATTAAAAACCCTGGACATCTCCTCGAAGCCGTTATTAATTTCTTCATCAGAAAGGGTCAGGTTTTCCTGCTCAATCAACTTGTTTAATATTAAATGACGCTTAACCTGTTTTATTGCCGTATCCCGATATTTTTCTGAAAGGTTCTCTTTTGAAAGGCCCAGGTTTTCCATTGAGGTGTTGCTGTTAGCAAAAGACCTTTCAATATCTGAAATAATACCATCCAGCTCATATTCAACCATTGTATCCGGCACTTCAAACCCCTTTTTTGCTATCAATGCCGTAAAGATCTGTTCGTTAAGCTCCTGCTCGGTTCTTTTTCCATAACCCTGCTGCAGGTTATCGGAAATTGCATTTTTCAGTTGATCCAGTGTTTCATACTTGCCGAAATTCTTGGCAAATTCATCATTTATTTCAGGGAGCACCTCTTCTCTGATTTCATTGAGTTTAACATGAAAGCTTATATCAAGATTAGCCAGTTCCTTGTTAAAATAATCTTCAGGAAAATGTATGTTTATTTCCTTGCTCTCACCAGGATTCATGCTGATCAGTTGTTCGTCGAATTCCTTGAAAATTTGACCATTGCCGACCTTTAATGTAAAATTTTCCGTCTTTTGAGTTTCGGCAAATGGTTTTCCGTCTTTAAAACCTTCATAATCTATGAGGGCAAAATCCCCTTTTTGAACCGGCCGAGTTTCTTCGACCGTCTTTTGCTGAGCCAGGTTTTTCTGCAGCATCTTGAGCTGTGTAGATATTTCTTCATCACTTACACTGTACAGAGTTTTTTTGAGTTTTAACCCTTTAAAATCGAGCTTGTCAATTTCCGGTTGTATCTCGACTATTGCATCATATTTATAAGGTTCTTTTGTGTTAAGTTCAGGTGGATCAATTTCCGGGGTTCCAATAACCTTAAGATCTTTTTCCTTGATCGCATTAATTAATGAGTCCTGAAGCAATTTAGATGATACATCTGAATGCACATCTTTTTTAAATAATCTTTCCAGAACCGAGCGGGGCGTTTTACCTGGGCGATAACCTTTTATCTTTGCGGTTTTTTTGAGGTTTTTATAGGCATGGTCCAGTTCCTGGACAACCATATCATTTGGGATTTCAATATGAAGTTTCTTTTTTACACTGTTAATATCTTCTACAATAACTTGCATAATTTTCCTTTCTCAATTAACTATCAAAAATTATATTCGATTTTCAGGCAATTACATTTTATTTTTAACTGGTGCGAAAGGGGAGATTTGAACTCCCACTCTGTTCCCAGAGCTGGATCCTAAGTCCAGTGCGTCTACCAATTCCGCCACTCTCGCAGGTTGCAATTATTTCATCTGCAGATTAAAGCTGGTTGCAAAAACCTTGATTTAATAATCAATATATATATAATAAGAAAAATATTATCAAACAATATATGATGAATCTGACTTTTTACGAATTCATCATATATGTGTCAAGGCAAAATTGATGCGCTTATCTTTTATGTTTAATATTATTACACCAAATCGGATGAAACTATTATTTGCATTAATAATCTGTTTGTTAATATCTTTATGCTTTCTGACGACCAATGGAAATGCAAATTCTAATTTATTTAACCACGAAAAGAAGATTATTGTTTTAGACCCGGGACATGGGGGGCATGATAAAGGCGCCCGGGGAGCGGATGGAGCATTTGAAAAGACAATAACTCTAAGCCTTGCCAGAATGATTGCAACCGAACTTGGGAGTAAGTACAGTGCGTCTTTAACCAGGGCGGATGATTACCTGCTTGGCATACCGGACAGAACTGCCGTTGCAAACCATATGGAAGCAGACCTGTTTGTCAGCATACATGTCGGTGGAAGTTTTCTTCATAAAGCAAGCGGAATAACCATATATTATTTCAAAGAAATGTCGGGTTCTGATATAACTTTTAACGGTGCAACATCAGAGACTTATAATTCAGGCAACGACCGGACAACCTGGGATGATATTCAAAAAAGGCATATAGCGAGAAGCAGAGCCTTGGCTGAATCAATGCAAACTCAGATTAATGACAGAATAAAACATATGGAAACCAGGATAGACGTGGCGTCGCTTGTAGCGCTGTCAGGGGCGGATATGCCTGCTGTACTTATTGAAATCGGATATTTAAGCAACCCGGGTGAAGAGAAAAAGCTGTGTGACACACAGCTTTTGTCTGAATTTGCGGAGGCAATAAGCAGGGCAATAGACAATTTTTTATCAGAAAAAAACTAATAATTATAACTTGCGTGAATAAATAAAGCATGATAGAAAAACCAATCTATTATCGGGGCGTGGCGCAGCCTGGTAGCGCGCCTGCTTTGGGAGCAGGAAGCCGGAGGTTCAAATCCTCTCGCCCCGACCAAAAATATCAGGTAGTTAGAGACCTTTGCAAAACGCCCCCTTTTGCCCAATTTCGGCGTCAGGCTCAAATTTTAAGCCTCGAAATACTCAATGTATTCCTACGTTTACAATTTTCGCCTTCCTTGAACTTAAACAAAATTGAGCATTTTTCAAAGGTCTCATTTAGGCGCCGCATTTGCGGCGTTTTCTTTTTTGTATAGCTCCACGCAAGCCCGTCAATAATATTAGGAGATATAATGGAAATAATTAATAAAAAAAGTTGTAGCGCGGCTAAAAAGCAACAAGTGAAATCTAATCATGATGCCATGGTAGATGAATCTCTAAAAAAAATAAAAAATAAAATCATTGTTATGAGCGGCAAAGGCGGTGTCGGCAAGACAAGCGTGTCTGTTAACCTTGCCATAGCCCTTGCCGACAAAGGTTATAAGGTTGGGATTATGGATGTTGATCTGCACGGGCCTGATATTCCCAGAATGCTCGGGCTTGAAGGGATGCTGACCCTGAATCAGAATCAGAAGCTTACGCCCATGAGTTTTTCTGAGAATCTCCAGGCTGTATCAGTAGAGTCTTTAACCCTAAATAAGGACGATGCGATAATATGGAGAGGTCCGATCAAACATTCTGCGATCAGACAATTTGTTGCCGATGTTGAATGGGGTGAGCTTGATTTCTTGATTATAGATTCTCCTCCAGGAACAGGTGACGAACCTCTTTCCGTTGCCCAGACTATTTCCGATGCCAGAGCAATCATAGTAACCACACCGCAGGAGGTAGCTCTTGCAGATGTCAGGAAATCAATTAATTTCTGTAAAACCGTAAAAATGGAGATTTTTGGTCTTATAGAAAATATGAGCGGTTTTACATGCCCCAATTGCGGTGAAAAACATAATCTGTTTGGATCAGGTGGTGGAGAGAAAACCGCTGAAACAGCAGGAATAGCTTTTTTAGGAAAAATTCCCTTTGACCTTAATGTTGTGTCATGTGGTGATACAGGTGTTTCTTTTCAGGAAAAATATAAAGATTCCCCGGTAACAAAGGCTTTTGCCGATATTGCCGGAAAAATGTCAAAACTTATACACTAATTGAGCCATTAAAATCATTTGAATTTGGTCTTTGCTATCAACAGTTTACGCGAATTTAGAAGGTAATTCATATTGTCAAAATAAATGAGATGTAAAACCTCTATGTGTCTGAAGAAGAAGCCAAAGAACTCATTAAAAACGTAAAAATAATTTCCGATGATGATCCTTGAAAAATTGTCAACCATTTAGAACAAGCTTTATTAAAAACCATGTCTTGTTAATCAGGTGGAGATTCAAACAAGATGACATCTTCGTCAGATTTTGATCGGAAAATCAACAACCAGCAAAAGCAGATGAAACAGCTTGCCGAGATAGGGCTGGCACTGTCTGCTGAAAAAAATATCAGCAAGCTGCTGGAAATGATTGTTGATGAAGCCAGAGATCTTTCAAATGCTGATGCAGGAACATTGTATACAGTCGATGACGACAAATTGCATCTTAGTTTTGAGATAATGCAGAATGACTCCATTGCGAACAAAATTGTCCTGCCTAAAGTTCCTCTTTATATAAGTGGACGTCCAAATCATTCCAATGTTTCATCATATACCGCTCTTACAGGTGAAACCATCAACATACCGGATGTCTATAAAGCATCAGGGTTTGATTTTACCGGCCCGAAAAAATACGATACAACCACAGGCTACAGATCAAAGTCCATGATTGTTATTCCAATGAAAAATCATGAAAATGATATTATTGGCGTGTTGCAGTTATTAAATGCCAAGAATATTAAAACAGGCAGGGTGGTGTCATTTCCCGCAAAACATGTAAATCTGATCGCTTCCCTTGCTTCGCAGGCCGCAGTTGCTTTGACCAACACACAACTCATCCAGGATCTGAAAAATTTATTCTATTCCTTTATCAAAAGCATTGCCACAGCTGTTGACGAAAAATCTCCATACACAGGAGGCCATATAAGGCGTGTCGTCTTTCTTACCATGATGATTGCAGAAGAAATAAACAAGTCTCATGATGGTCCGTTTAAAGATATTTATTTTAATGAAGATGAAATTGAAGAGTTGAGGCTTGCAGCATGGATGCACGATGTGGGCAAAATTACTACACCTGAGCACGTGATTGACAAGTCAACAAAACTCGAGACCATGTGTGACCGTATATTTCTTATTGAAACCAGATTTTATCTTATAGCCGGCTTAATTAAAAACAGATATTTAAAGCGTAAAATAGAATTACTGAAAAATGAAGAAAATTCCAGGGATAAAATAAAACGTATTGAGCAGTACCTTGGCGATGAATTAAAAATGCTTTATAATGAACTTGATTTTATCAAAGCATGTAACAATACAAAAGAATTTATGAATGATGACAAAATCAAAAGAATTAAAAATATCGCAAAAAAAACCTATTCACTAAATAATGAAGAACATTATTATCTTACTGAGGACGAGGTAAAGAATCTGTGTATTCGCAAAGGAACTCTAACCTGGGAAGAACGCAAAATTATAGAAAACCATGCTGAAATGACTCTTAAGATATTAAAACAGATCCCTTTTCCAAAAAAACTGGCAAATGTGCCGAGATACGCTGCATCACACCATGAAAAACTTGATGGATCAGGCTATCCAAGCGGTTTGACGGCAAAGGAAATGCCTTTTCAGTTGCGTATTATGGTTGTTGCTGATATTTTTGAAGCGCTGACTGCCAAGGACAGACCATATAATAAACCCAGAAAGCTCTCCCATGCGATAAAAATCATGGAGTGCATGAAAAAGGATAAGCATATTGATCCGGATATTTATGATCTGTTTGTCAAAAAACGTCTTTTTTATGACTATGCAAAAAAGGAAATGATTTCTGAACAAATAGATTTGTAGAGAAAGGTTTGCAAGGTTGACATTAACTATATTTTTTTGATATTAATTCAATAGTGATGGTCTTGTATTAAAAGTGAATAAACGTAATCATAACTCCAGGTGATTGAAATGGCTAAACTCCGATTCATTATTATTGTATTCACAGCCTTGCTCTTTGAGGCCGTCTTCTTTTCCCTTGCACCCTCACTCTTCCAACTGCATGTGCGCGATGTCTTTGCCAATGGAGAGCAATACTATATCGGCAACAGGAAATGCCGCCTCTGTCATTTCGAATACTTTAAGGAATGGGAAAAAGACCCCCATGCCAATGCCTTTGCACGGCTTGGAAGGATGAAAAACAACCCCTATTGTTTAAAATGTCACACCACCGGCTATCGCGAATCTCAGGGCTTTGTCAGCGAAAAGATTACACCGGAATTAAGGGGTGTCCAGTGCGAGGCCTGTCATGGTCCGGGCAGCAAACACAAGGATAACCCTTACGACAAGAAGGCGCTTCCGATCGGAAGAAAGATAGATTATCAAAGTGTCTGCATTAAATGTCACGATCGCAACTGGACCCCGGAATTTGATTATGAAAAATACCGGAAGCGGATTGAACACAGGGCCGAGTCTAAAGTGAGAAAAGAGGTGTCTTCTAAATGAAAAATACCAAAGAGATTAAAATCGCCTTTAGTGTCTGCATTGTTCTTTCTCTTATTATCGGCTCTATTATTTTATTAAATGTCAAAGCCATCCCGAAATATACCCATCTGGTCGACAGTGGAATACAGATAAAGGAGTTGGTCTTGGAGATGAAATTACAGGCAAATAGTTATCTCCTCTACCATCAAGAAGATGTGCCAGACAATGTTAAAGATAAGATAATCAAGTTGCGAAAGGTGCTCTCTCTTTATGAAAAAACATCATTTGCCGAAAAGCCGGAAGAGCTTTTTGAATTTCCCATCTGGGAGGAGGCTATAAACATTTATGAGCGATTGTTTGATCAGCTAGTTTTATATCATGAAGTTGTTGATAAAAACATTACCGAGATAAGAGACTTAGAAAAAAATATTCTGGCGGTCATATATTCAAAAATGAATCCCGAACGCGGCATCATTGCCCTGCAGGAAATTCGCATAAATGAAAAGGGGTACATAATCTACCGGAGTCATCCCAGATCTCCGGATGAAATCTCTTTTGAGAATAAGCGGAAGGAAGCGGTGACAAATCTTTTGATCTGGGCGCAGGATGATAAGAGGATTGATGAATTAATGAGCCAAGACAACCTGATCTTTAACGAGATTACGAAAAACTATGCGTACCTGGATAATACCTTGCATGCGCTAAACATTGAGGGTGAAAAAATAAAAAACGTGGCTGAGAATTTTTCGGAAAAAGGAAATAAAGGATTATATATTATCTATCGTAGTTGCGCTTTTTTTTCCATAATCCTTTTGATCGTATGGCTAATCATAGCCATTCCGATTGCAGCAACCATGCTTTCTTATAAGCACGGCCTCAGCGGCAAGGAATAAACCGACACATGCAATCCTCAAAAGGTATGGGCATACGGGCCAAGATTATAGCAGCTATGGTTGCATTGCTTGTCTTCATTACGCTGCTATCCTTCTGGGCCAGCTATATGCACGAAAAGAAGAGCCTTCTTACCAACATGCAGGATAATGCCGTTATCTTGAACCGCGCACTGATTATCGGTATTACAAACCAGAAAAGTATTGCCGAAAAGGTAAGCCTGCAAGCGCTTGTGGAGGAATTGTCCCTGACTGAAGGAATTTTCGGCGTATGGGTCATAGATAGTAGTGGTCGAATTACATCCGCCACATTCAGGGAGCAGGTTGGGGAAGTTGCATCTTCCTATCTTATTTCAAACGCATTACAAAAGGGTTACTATGTCAGCGGATTTGACACCAAGATGGGAGAGCAGGTCTATTCAGCGGTTTACCCTTTTAAAAGGGGGGATAAGGTTTTTGGTTTGCTGGAGGTTGCCTTTGAATTGCGCGAATATCTGTATGCGCGCCCCAAAGATCAGGTGCAACTTGCCGACCAGATGAAGAGAGACAGCCGCATTATGGCTGAATCGCTCAGTTACAGCATCGAAAACATGCAGGATGTAAACAGGCTGATTCATATTCAAAGATTAGTGGACAGATTAACATCGGAATCCGAGATTATTTCCCGGATCATGATTGTCGACGACAACAGCCGTATCATAGCGTGCAGTGATTTGAACAGGGTAGGCATGATTGCCGCTGATAAGGGGGTTAAGGCAATTATCAACGGGGCTGAAAGCTACACCAGGTTGTCGCCAGGTCAAAAAATATATATGTTTGATATGCCGCTGAGAATTGATGGTGAATTTAAAGGAGTGGTAAGCATCGGTTATGACGCAACAGCATATTATGCACGTTTGTCTGAAATCTTTCGCTTTGGTCTGCTGATCTCCGGGATGGGCATTGTCCTGGGGATATTTCTCTCCTTTCAAGTAGCCAACACCATTATTAAACCCATCCAGCGCCTGATGGAGGTTACAAAAGGACTTGCGGCAGGAGATCTTTCCCAAAGGGCTGTTGTGAATTCCAGAGATGAGGTCGGAGCTCTGGCTGCGGCTTTCAACCGTATGGCTGAAGATCTGGCGGTTTCAAAGAACAAAATAGATCAATATAGCAAAACCCTTGAAAAAAAGGTACAGCAACGCACCCAGGATTTGGAAAAAGCCAACAATGAATTAATGGTAATCCAAAATGAGCTGATGGAAACCAACATGGCTAAGTCAGAATTTTTAAGCACAGCCTCTCATGAGCTTCGAACACCCTTGACCACTCTTCTGGGATATAGCGAACTTCTCCTGACAAGAACTTTAACAGAAAGCCAGAAAAAAGATTTTTTGGGTTTTATTAGTGAGGAATCAATCCATCTGAGCAATATTGTTGATGACCTGCTCGACGTCTCACGGATAGAATCTCAAAAGGATTTTAGCTTTACAAAAAAGCCTGTTAATTTAGCTGATATCTTATCAAAAAACATTAATTTTTATTCCAAAGCAGAGACCGGCCACCGCATTATTGCAGACATAGAAGAAAATCTTCCCCTTGTAAGCGCGGATAAAGAGAGAATAGATCAGGTTATAAAGAACATTCTTGATAATGCAATTAAATACTCTCCGGGAGGCGATATTATGTGCAAGGCTTTTGCAAGAGATGATATTGTCTGGATTAGTGTGCAAGATCATGGTATCGGCATAGCAAAGCAGGATCTTCGCTATATCTTTGATAAGTTTTTCCGGGTAAGACGAAAGGAAACAGAGAAAATCAGCGGCACAGGTCTGGGTATGTCCATTATAAAATATATTGTAGAATCTCATGGCGGGAGGGTAACAATAAAAAGTGAACTTGACAAGGGCACAACGGTTGGTTTCGGACTCTTTCGGCTTTAGTCAAGTGATCCGGCAGGAAATTAGTCGACTAACGGAAAGGATGTGGAGCTAAATGAGAAAGATATTGATAGTTGATGACCAGCAAAAAGTAAGAGCGCTGTTAGAAGTTACGATTTCTATGGGCGATTTTGAGATTCTCCATGCATCGTCAGGCGAAGAGGGCTTAAGGAAAGCGCGAGAGTGCATGCCGGATATTATTTTACTGGATGTTATGATGCCGGGTCTGGATGGCATTGAGGTGTGCAGGCTTCTCAAAAAGGACCCGGCCACAAAGGATATCTATATCATTATGCTTACAGCCAGGGGGCAACAGGCGGACAAAAAAAAAGGGTTTGACGCAGGCGCCGACGAATATTTTACAAAGCCATTTAGTCCCATGGACTTAATAAACAAGATAGATAAGATATTTGAATCTAAAACAGTCAAGCGGGAAATTGGTTGAAAGGAGAAAACACGTTTTGCAAAAGATATGGCTTGGCATTATCATAGTTTTGATCGGTCTTGGTGTTTATAGCCTTTACGGCTATCTTCAGTTAAAATCGCCACTGATAGAAGAAGAAATGGATTTAGAGCAGCCGGTGGCTTCAGATGTCTCCGTCGCGCCAGGGGTAACTCCCGATGAGATAATAATCGGTTCATCTCTGGCTCTTGGCGGACATGCCGGCTTTTTGGGGACTCAATACCTGAATGGTGCAATGTGTTTGATCAAGCAGATAAACAGTGATGGGGGCATCCATCACCGCAAGATCACTGTGGTTACACATGATGATGGATATGACCCTCCGCGATGTGTAGCCAATACAAACAGGCTGATTCATAAGGATAATGTTTTTTGTCTCTTTTGCTATGTGGGAACGCCGACCAGCTTGAAGATCATAGACATTCTTGAAAAGACCAAAACCCCGCTTCTTGGTATTTTTAGCGGAGCCGATAAGCTTCGCTTTCCTTTCCGGCACTATATCTTTAATGTCCGATCATCTTACTATCACGAAACCAACGCCATTGTCCGTTATTTTGTGGAGAAAAAAGGGCTGTCCCGCATAGCGGTATTCTATCAATATGACGACTATGGCCTTGACGGGCTTAAGGGAACACAGCTTGCCCTGCAAAAATATAATCTTTCTCCGGTGGCCACCGGGAGTTTTGTAAGAGGAACCATGGAGATTGCCGAGGCACTTGATAAAATCCAGTCCTCTAAGGCTGAGGCGGTCATCATGATAGGGACATACAGCCCATGTGCCAAGTTTATAAAAGAGGCCAGGGCAAGCGGGTATAATCCTTTATTTCATAATGTCTCTTTTGTCGGGGCGGATAAACTGGTCCAGGAGCTTGGTGATGACGCTGAGGGGGTCTTGATAACCCAGGTTGTGCCCCCGCCCACTGAACGGATTCTTCTGCCTGCTGGCGATCAATATTCCCGTTTGTTAACCAAATATTATCCGCAGGATAAGCCTAACTTCGTAGGTTTTGAAGGCTTTATTAACGCCAGAATTCTGATCGAAGCCTTGAGGCGGGCAGGACGAGATATTTCAAGAGAAGGGTTTATCAGGGCATTAGAGTCTATTAAAGAACATTATGTGGGAATCGGAGCGGTTATTAATTTCGGCCCGCAGGATCACCAGGGGATGGATGAAGTATACCTTACTCACGTCAAAGATGGACACCTGCAGCTTATATTCTATAAGTAAAATGGTTGAGTGGTTGCGGTTCAACCCAACCCACGACTGATTATGGAAATATTTGATGAGCTGTGGCACCTCCCAGAATTTTTAAACCGGACAGCAGTGATATCCTTTAAAATTGGAGTAAAGGATTTAGTGTGATAAAGGAGAATATTATGGGGGAGTTGAAAAAAAGCATTGTCATACCGCTTGATGGTTCAAAAAATTCATTGAAATCATTGGATTATCTTGATCTTATGTTTGGCCCGGAGCATAAAATGCATGTCCATCTTTTGTATGTCATGCCGTCTTTGCCGCCGCTGTTAACAGACGATAAAACAATGGACAGGAAGATCAGGTCGGCGCTGGCTTCAGTTAAAAGAAAGAATAAAGAAATAGCCGAGCGGGTTTTAGCGGAAGCCATGGAAATTCTTATTGATAAAGGTTTTGATGAAGAGAATATCAAGCCGCATTGCCGGCAATGCGAAAGTACTATTGCCAGAGATATTCATTTTTTGGCAAAAAATAAAGGGGCGGATACTATTCTAATGTCCAGGCGGGGACGAACCGATTTTAAACCGTTTATCATGGGCGCTATCTCAACAAGGCTTGTGGAGTACGGCAGGGATTGTCCACTGTGGATAGTGGGGGGTGGTGTTCGTTCAAAAAAAGTGCTTATTGCCGTGGATAGCTCCAAAAATGCCCTGAGAGCTGTTGACCATGCCGGTTTTATGCTGTCCGGTACCGATTGCAAGGCAACCATTTTTTATACCATGAGGAATCTGAGACGCTTTGTTCCTCTGGAGGCCCTTGAAGAGGCTCCTGATCTTGAAGAGTTCTGGCGAAACAAGGCAGGCCAGCAGATTGCTCCATATATGAAAAAGGCTAAAAAAATACTTCTTGATGCAGGGCTTTCCGAGGATCAGATCGCCACTAAAGTAATAGACGGCAGCCGGTCTGCTGCTGACGATATTCTCAAAGAGGCGCATGAAAACGGTTTTGGAACAATTGTATTGGGACGCAGGGGGCTTTCAAAAATAAAGGAGCTTTTCATGGGGAGTGTAACCAGAAAGATTTTAAACAGCTCTATTGGGTTGACTGTCTGGATCGTTCAATAATATGCAAACAATCCATCCTCTTGTTTACATAGGCCTGCTTCTTCTCTTGAGCTATACAGGCGGAAAAGCAGCAAACTACTTTAACGCCCCCCGTGTGACAGGATATCTTGTAATCGGAGTGCTGCTCAGCCCTTCGCTTCTGGGGTTGTTCCATGAGAGTCTGGTTAAAGAAGAACTAACTATAATTACAGATATAGCTTTGTCGATAATTGCCTTTTCAATCGGCGGATCTCTTAGCCTGATAAAGTTGAAAAAGCTTGGAAAGCATATTTTCTGGATTACATTTACGCAGTGTTTCGGCGCTTTCATCTCCACGACGCTGATGCTTTCCCTGTTTTTTTATTTTATTCACAGCCTGGGAGCGATTCAGTTATCTTTCCGGACATCGTATTTTCCCATGGCCTTTGTAATCGGCGCTATCAGCGCTGCCACAGCTCCTGCCGCAATCATGGCAATTGTTCATGAATACAGGGCAAAGGGGCCGTTTACTACCATACTCCTGGGAGTAATTGCCCTTGATGACGCTCTTACGATTCTCTTTGCTGCTTTTGCTTTTACCATGGCCCAATTCTTTATAAACCAACAGGCCGCATCTTTTGCCAACCTGTTTTTCCCCCCCATGTTTTCCATTCTTCTTTCCCTGCTTATCGGAGGCGTGTTGGGAATCTGCCTTCAAAAGCTGATCGGTTTTGTATCGCGAAAAGGGGCAATCCTTGGAGTGATAACAGGAGCCATTTTTTTAGCAGGCGGTCTGGCAATAAGCCTTAAGGCATCTCCTTTGCTTGCCAATATGGTGATGGGATTTGTGGTGGTCAATTTTGTAAAGCACAGTGAAGATCTTTTTGCAGTGGTGGAGAGCATAGAAGAGCCTATATTTGGAATGTTTTTTACACTGGCAGGGGCTCATATGGATTTCAAGGTAATGCAGACCGCTGGGTTGATCGCCCTGGTTATCGTACTTGGGCGTTTTACCGGGAAGCTGCTGGGGAGCCGCTTGGGGGCTCAAATATCCGGTGCGCCTGAGGCGGTTAGAAAATATCTGGGCACTGCTCTTTTGCCAAAAGCCGGAGTCACAGTTGGGCTTGTTCTGGCAGCAGGGGAGGTGTTCGGAGATACATATCTGTCGGAAATAATGGTAAACGCTGTATTGGGGTCGGTAATAATTAATGAACTGATAGCACCGTTTTTTGTCCGGTTTTCACTTAGAAGGGCAGGGGAGGCGTAAGGACAGAGCATGAAGCGTGTTGAAAAAGTTACAGAAAATACAAAGGTAGCCGAACTGGTTGCTCTTCTTAAAAAGAGAAGGGTTCCGATTATTCATGAGAATGCCGATATTAAAGAGGTGGTTGACATCGTGATCAGTTTTGAGCCCAGGCGCCTCCTTTATGTGGTGGATGATGAAAAAAAACTTGTCGGCTGCATCTCTTTGGGGACTCTTGCAAAACACGTATTTGCTCCAAGCCATGAACCCCAAATCCACCCGAGGTTTTTAATCAATATGATTACCGCTGAAACAGCAAAGGACATAATGAAAAGAAAAACAGTGGTGGCGACCGAAAATGAAGAGGCGGGGATGGTATTGGATAGAATGATCAGGACCAATACGCATGAGATGCCTGTTCTGGATGATGGAAAAAGGGTGGTTGCCGATATTACCCTCATCGATCTGTTAAGATTTTTAGTCAAGTAAAAAGGGCGGCTTTGTAAATCGCGCTATTTTTATATTCACCCTGGTTATTTTCCTTGTTTTCCATAAGCGCTTTGACCGGTTCGAGGCCGTAAGGGGTGCCTTCTTCTATAGCCTTAAGAACCGTGCCGCCTCCGGTGAAAAAGAAGTATTTGGCATTGTCCATGGCCGCAAGATAAAGGCCGGGGCTGAGGTTTTTGAATTCCTGGAGAGTATCTCCGCCGCCGTAAAGCTTTTGAGCTTGTGTATTCTTGTCAATTGTACGGTCAAGTTTTTCAGAACCTTCGAAAAAGTGCGGTGTAAATCCCATGACAGCATTGACAAAGATGGTTTTTGCGGAACCGATAACATCGGCGACTTGTGGAACTTCGAACGATTCAGGAGCAACATCAAGGAAGTATCCATATTTGTTTCCGGGCTTAAAATCCATGATGTTGAGCGTCCTGTATTTTCCATTAACACGCCCCTCAATAGTATCCGACTCAACTACAAAGGGCAGCTCCACAACCTTTCCGGCCTTTTCATCCTGCTTGACAAGATTTTTGGCCGCATTAATGTCTGATTCACTCACACCTGCCACCCGAATATCGTATTTGGCGCATAAAAAGGTATTATAAATAATTCCGCCAAGCAGCAGGTGATCAACCTTTTTGTAAATCTCAGTTAGCGGCCCGATTTTGGTGTCGTATTTTGCTCCGGCTACAACAGCCACAAAAGGTCTTTTGGGTTCCAGAACCATTCTCAGGTGAGCTATTTCCCTTTGCATTAGAAACCCGGCAAAACCCGGCAAGTATCTGGTTATATCACAGGTGGAAGCATGGGGCTGCCATGAACCAAAAGCGTCGTTGACAAAGACATCGGCAAGTCCGGCAAGTTGCAGGGTAAAACGCTGTCTTATATCGCCCCGCGCCTCCTCTCCTTCAAACCAGCGTGTGTTGGGAAGATAAATGCCTCCTATTCTGCGGGCGCGCAGATCACGTATGTGCCAGTTGATGGATGTGTCGATCTGTTTAATACCTGCATCAGGATCAACCGGAAACTCAGGCACCGAGAATTTTGTGTGCAGTTTCCGTTCCAGGTATTCAACAACAGGCTGTACAGAGGTGTTATTCTCAACTTTGATTTTACCTGTTTTCTTGTCCCGTGTTCGGCCCACGTGCGTCATAAGAATCGGCCGGCCGCCTCGTTCAACAATGCTGTACAGGGTTCCCAGAGTAGCGTCAATCCGATACGGGTCCGTGATTATACCTTTTTTAACCACATTATGGTCTACTCTGACCAGAACGATTTTATCTTTCAAGTCAGCGTTCTGGACAAGCGGCAGCCTAGGGTCCAATTCTAAATCCATTTTTTTACCATCTTTTTACGAATTCATCATTATTCGTTAGGTTCATATTTATTAGAATTTATTAATTATCTGATTTTATCAAACAGAAAAGTTATGATGAATGAGGGGCAGCTGAGGCAATCTTGGGGATTATCAACAGATACTGAAGCTATTTACAGCTTAGTGACGTTTTTTGCCTCAGGGCCGCGATCACTTTCTTCAACGTCAAAGCTAACCTTGTCCCCCTTTCCCAGGCTTTTAAACCCTGTCATATTAATAGCTGAGTGGTGAACAAAAAGGTCCTTATTCCCTTCCTGCTCAATGAAGCCGTATCCTTTTTTATTGCTAAACCATTTTACTGTTCCTTCTGCCAAAACACTTACCCCCTTAAATTAGCTATTATTAAGTGCGCTGCTTCGGCAAAGGAACCGGTTCCTTGATGCGGCGTAAGGCTTAAAACCTTAATCCTTGAAATACTCAATGTATTTTTTTCGTAGCTCTTTGGTCGGGACGACTGGATTTGAACCAGCGACCCCAGCGTCCCGAACGCTGTGCTCTACCAGGCTGAGCCACGTCCCGACATTTCACAATTTTTATTTCAATAAACTTTATATGTCAATTAATAATTAAGGATCATCTCCAAAAGAGTTGGTAGGATTATAAGGATTAAAGGGGTCAGGGGTTCAAGTAAAATACCTCGAACCCTTTGCCCCTTCTATTCAAAAGGATTACTAATCATTATTGTTTCATCTCTTGCAGGGCCAAGCGATATTATTTGTATCGGGGTTTCGGCAATCTCTTCAATCCTATTGAGATAATTTCTTGCATTTTGAGGCAAACCTTCAAGTTTTCGAATATTAGAAATATTTTCCGACCATCCAGGCAGTGTTTCATATATTGGTTTACATGCGGAAAGGACATTGAGGCTTGCCGGAAAATCATTAATAATTTTTCCATTATACTCATAGCCGGTGCATATTTTAAGAAATTCCTGCCCCCCCAATACATCCAGCTTGGTTATGGCCAGGCTGGATAGACTGTTTAACCGCACGGAATTACGCAGTATTACCGTATCAAGCCATCCGCACCTGCGCCTTCTGCCGGTTGTCGCGCCGAACTCCGCCCCTTTTCCCTGAATGTTATCTCCTGTTTCGTCAAAGAGTTCTGAAGGGAATGGGCCTTGCCCAACCCTTGTGGTATAAGCCTTTACAATTCCGATTACATCTGTGATTTCTTTCGGGCCGATGCCGGCGCCGGCGCAGGCATTCCCGGCAATAGTGTTGGATGAGGTGACATAAGGGTAAGTGCCGTGATCAATATCAAGATGGGTTCCCTGAGCGCCCTCAAAAAGGATTTGCTTCCCCTCTTTGATTGCCCGGCCTATTACAAGAGAAATGTTTGTAACAAATGGGGCTAATATTTCGGCATATTCAGAATACTTATTAATTATATCATCAAAATCTAATGGATTAGAGGAAAGATATTCTTTAAGATAGAAATTTTTTTCTTCCAATATGGGTTTTACCTTTTCGCTAAAAACCTCTGGATCAATAAGATCGACAAACCGTATTCCCCTGCGGGTTGCCTTGTCTTCATAGCAAGGCCCGATCCCGCGTCCTGTTGTTCCGATTTTTTTATCGCCCTTCATCCTTTCACGGGCATGATCTATCTGTTTATGATAGGGCATGATAATATGGGCTTTTTCGCTTATCATAAGATTATCCTGCCCAACATGAATGCCCTTGCTCTTTAAATAATCAAGTTCTTCTATAAGCACTTCAGGATCTATTACCATGCCGTTTCCGATAAGGCAGGTTTTTTTCTGCAATATGCCGGAAGGAATTAAATGGCTGATAAACTGTTTGCCGTTTACAACCATTGTATGGCCGGCATTATTTCCGCCCTGGAACCTGACAACAATATCTGCAAATTCTGCAAGCAGATCCACGACTTTACCTTTTCCTTCATCTCCCCATTGAGTTCCAACAACAACAATGTTAGCCACAGCTTACTCCTTTTGAGACCTGGTTTAAATTTAATTATACTTGAAACGCATTTATTTTCAAGGGGCTAAAGTGTTACAAAAGATTTTGTTTCTCTTCGCGCGGAAAAAAACCTGAATTATGTTTTTGCATTCATCGTTGCAAACATTGCAAATAATTTCAGGCCTGTGATTTAACCTCATATCATCTGCCAGGCTGTACAGCGAACCTGCCGCTCCCCATCTTGGATCATTCGCGCCAAAAACAACTCTTGATATTCTGGCGTGTATAATTGCGCCCATACACATAACACAAGGTTCAATCGTAACATACAGAGTCGTCTTTAACAATCTATAATTTTGAATCTTTTTGGCTGCTTCACGTATTGCCAATATTTCCGCATGGGCTGTGGGATCGGCAAGACTTATGACCTGGTTGTGTGCGGATGAGAGTATTTCGCCCGATTCCGCAGCAAGAAGCGCTCCAATTGGAACTTCATCTTTTTGTTCGGCTTTTGCCGCTTCCTTTAATGCCAGTTTCATAAATTTTATATGAATTGTATCCATGATATAAAATAAAATAAGTAACCGTTCCGAATATATTTTAACTTACCATTGACATGAAGATTGGTATGGCATAAAAACAGTCTGATTTTATGTGCGCCCGTAGCTCAGCCCGGATAGAGCGCCGGACTACGAATCCGTAGGTCGCAGGTCCGAATCCTGCCGGGCGCACCAATAAAATTTATTCAGGGCCGTTTCCACAAAAGTATCATGCTGTTCGCATCAAGGGAAGGGATTTTGATTTTTTCAATATCTTCGGAAACTTTAACGGAAGAGTCGTTTAAATACTTTGTTCTTAACTGGTAAGAACCTGGAGCAATTTTAAGACAAAGGATATGCACCGAGTCGGGCAGGTTGTCCCAGTAGCGCGTGTCGGCATAAGTACGCGTTCTCGCTGCAAGTGCCATTTCAGCAACACCCAGAATCCCCAGCGCTGCGCTTACCCCGGACAGAGTATCGGAATGCGAAGTTAGAGGGCTTGCCAATAGCATGTTTGACGAGATATCCGTCAAGGTGGTGCCGATTTTTTCGTGAGTTTTGCGGAATTGAATCTGACCCTTGATTATCTTGTCAACAGGTCTTCCTCCGCGTGTCATGGCCTGCCATGCGATATCCTCTATCGGGTAGGCTGCGAATTCCTTATCATCTATATTGAGCGTAACCCGTTTTTCCATGATATTGCGGCCTCTGAAGAATTTTAGCTCTCCATGGCCGACACCGTCGGCAAGTTTACGCGGTGACGTTCCTGTCTCAACAATTATAAGAAGATTAGAATCGCGGGGGGGAAGAATGAAGTCCGGCCGCAGTTTTTTCAATTCATCAAAAGCCGCTGTTGCCAATTGATGATCTCCAAGCTTCAGGGAAGAATATCCTTCCAGAAACAACAACAGAGCAAAATCGCAGCGGTTTTGGTTTTCTTCGGCAAAGGCATCCTGGATGATGCCGGATTTGAAACATGCTCTGGCATTCTCGTAATCTTTGTCTGCCAGGTATAGAAGCCCCCTGTAATAATATGCCATGGCGCGTTCATAGGGCTCACCCTTAAAATCTTTCATACCCTCTTCATACCATAAACTTCTTGCTTTTTTTGCCTTTTCATTGTCGGCAAAAACAGCTTCAATATAATTTAAGGTATTGTCAAAACAGTTTTTTGCAATCTCACGATACCCCAGCTTCAAAGCATCTATGCCGACACGCATATTATTTAAAACATAATTTCTTTTTCCCTCCTCAAGCATGACACGAAAACCAGGTCTGAGTTTTGCGGGTTTGTCGGCAAGATATGACTGCATATCTGCATCAGGAACATCGATTTTCTTAAATTGTTGTCTTCCCGCACAACCGGCAATAACCAGTAAAACAGCAGCTAAGATAAAGGGAAATTTAATGCGACTAAAATTTTGCATTACAGACTTTTTTCATTTTTACGTCACTTCCGCGAAATCGGGAGTCCGGTCGGAAAAGCATTCAGTGGTTGCATAAAACCGTGAACCTTGTGAAACCTGAACCAGTGAACGGCTAGTTATTATTTTATCTGTATATAATGTCTTCCTGGCCGACTTTTTTAAAGTTATAGGAGCCGCTCCATACTATTTCGCTGGTATTTAAATCTATCATTTCAAACAGAATCTGGTGATATCGGGCAAAGCTGCCGGTTTTGGGATCAACCGAATCCATAGTGGAAATACGTCCTCCCAGCCGAAAATCACCTCCGTAAGCCTTGGGTTCTGATGTGGATTCCCCTTCATTGATTACGCCTAATTGTTTTAATTGCAGTTCTTTTAGCATCATATTCAGATACTCTCGGCCGATAAATATCATTTTGCCTCGAGCAGCTCGGTTGAGCTCTGTTCTGAGCCGATCTGTAATCATATTCTTATTGATTCTCGTAGAACTTTCATTCTTAAAGTATTCTGCATCAATGATAACCTTAGGATGTGTCTTAGTCTGGAAGAATAATGGTGTGGCCAGTATATCGCTCATCATTTTATCGGTCATATTAATGATGTCTTGAGATTCAATGCCGACGCCGGAGACTTCGCTCTGTTGGCCTGGATCAACATAGTGCGCTGCAGTACCACCCGCGTGCCTTGGGGCTGTTGCACAACCGGAAAAGAAAATAGCCAGGGAAAACAGAGCCACACCGAGTTTTATCAACTCACGATTAATTGCAAAAAACATATTTGAATCCATAATGTACTATTTGGCTGGAGCGTTTAAAAGGGCGTTATAATACCCTTTTTTTAGCTCCGGGTATATTTCCATGGTTGCCTGGAGGACTTCCTGGAAATGTTCATTAGCAGAGTATGTTGCATAAATATACACTGCAAGATCGTTTGCATTATCAAAAGAAATATCGCTTGTGCTTTTTATGTAATCCCATCCGCCGCTCGCCTTAATGGCAATTGCTCGGCCCGCTGCTTCACCGGCCATACTTCCTAACCATCCGCCGACAAAGGGGACATTCTCTAATGCTTTTTGTCCAAGATAGGCACCGGCGTGTTTGCCGATAGTTGAACCCATTTTGGCATTTATGGCCTTATCTACCCACTCAGCGACAACGCCATCCTGTGTATATGGACACAAATAGGCGCCTTCATTATCAAGCCTTGCGGATGGTGGCATTATTTGGTTTGGTTGGAGTGGTTGTCTCATGGGTACGCAACTTGTGATACTTAAGACCACCATGATTGCGATTAGTGTCGCAGGAAAGCTCTTTTTAACAGATGTCAGGTTCATAATTTTAACCCCTTTCTTTCAATAAATGAATCGTCAACGACCTTATTGTTTTTATGAAGAAACAGGCTGAGTGTCAAGAAAAAATATGGTAATTATTCAGGTTGTTTAGGCTGAAGGCTGTTAGTTATAGGGTTAAGGCCTGAATGCCTGCGCAGCTACAAAAATATGCAAGCACGTGATTTGCGGGGAGCAAGCCGGTCAAGAGTCGATTTAATTTGACAGACAAAAAAGAAGTTTGTAGTTTTATATAATTCGGTTAAACTGAGACAGGCAATATGTAAACCAACTTTGAGACCTTTAAAAACTTTAACTGAAAGGATCTTGCTGTGGAAAAAACAGTATTTGAAACTAATTTCCCTGAATTAAATTTAATAAAAACCGGTAAGGTGAGGGATATATACGACCTTGATGAATGCCTTTTAATGGTAGCGACCGATAGAATTTCCGCATTTGATGTTATCATGCCGGAGCCTGTTCCTGAAAAAGGAAAAATTCTAACACAAATTTCGCTCTTCTGGTTTAAGGTAATGGAGTCTGTTTTATCCAACCATGTTATTACCAGCAATGTGGATGAATATCCTTCTGTATGCAAACCTTATGCTGAAATACTTCGGGGAAGAAGCATGCTCGTTAAAAAAGCAGAGCCGCTTCCTGTCGAATGTGTAGTCAGAGGATATATATCCGGATCAGGCTGGCTGTCTTACCAAAAATCAGGAAGTGTTTGCGGCATAAAGCTTCCTAAGGGCCTGAAAGAATCAGACAGACTTCCCGAACCTGTTTTTACCCCTTCAACAAAAGAGGAGAAAGGCACCCATGATATAAATATAGATTTTGAAGAGACCGCAAAGAGAATAGGGCAGGCAGATGCAAACAGGGTTAAAGAGCTTAGCATCGCAATCTATAAAAAAGGTGTTGAGTTGGCTGATAAAAAAGGGATAATAATTGCAGACACAAAATTTGAATTCGGCCGCGTTGGTAAAGACATAATCCTTATTGATGAGGTGCTGACACCTGATTCATCAAGATTCTGGTTAAAAGAGACTTACAGACCAGGCGGTTCGCAAAAAAGTTTTGACAAACAATATGTTAGAGATTACCTGATTTCCATAAACTGGGACAGAAAGCCGCCGGCGCCCAATCTCCCGAATGAAGTAATTGAAAATACACGTAAAAAATATATGCAGGCATTGAAACTGTTAACAGGGGTTAGAGGGTTAGAGGGTTAGAGGATTACAGCAACCATCAACGAGAATCTTATGCGCTTTAAGATAAAGACAGTTCCTGTCTCATGTATTGATTCAGAAGATAATACCTACCGTGTAACAACCAAAACAAAACTAGATGATCTTATCAATTCCATTAATAAGGTGGGGTTGATAAACCCGCCGTTATTAATAGCAAAGGGATCGGCATTTATTATAATATGCGGTTTCTGCAGGATTGAAGCATGTCGATATCTTGGATGTGCAGCTCTTGAAGCAAAAATACTTGATTCTGATACAAGCAGACTTCAATGCGCAAAAATTGCAATAACAGATAATGCCATGCAAAGGCAGCTTAACCTGATCGAAAAGTCTAAAGCGTTAAGCATGCTTTCCAGCTTTTATAAAGATTCTGTCAGCCTTTCTAAAGCAGCTTCGGACCTTGGTTTTCCGGAAAATCCAGCTTTGATAAAAAAAATTAAAAATATCTGCCGTCTCCCATTGGGTGTTCAGGATTGCATACTTTCAAACAGTATTCCTTTAAGTATAGCCGTGGAGTTAGGCATGCTTGAACAGGATGCGGCGATTTTACTGGCAAACCTTTTTCATGAATTTAAATTAAGTTTAAATAAGCAAAAAGAAATAATTACCCTGATTAAAGAGATCGCATTTCGCGAAAATATCTCTATAATGGAAGCGCTGCACAAATGCGATTTTCCGGATATTTTAAACAGAGAGGATATTGACCGGACGCAAAAAACCCAAAAAATTAGAGCTTATTTAAAGCAGAGGCGATTTCCTGAAATAACAAGAGCAAAAAGAGAATTTGAAAACAATGTCAAGGAGCTAAAGCTTGGCAGCGACATAAAACTAATCCCTCCAGCTGATTTTGAAGGCCGGACCTATATGTTAAATTTAAGGTTTAACACTATTAAGGAGCTTCAAGAATGTGCCGTCAAACTAAACAACATCGTGGAAAACCCCATCCTTGAAAAAATACTTTAAGGTTTTATACTGGCAGGACTATAATGAACTTGAACAAGCCTACAGTTTTTTAATGCAGCTAAGATTTATTCGGCAGATTACATCGGTTATTGATGAAAATAGAAAGCTGGACAATTACGTTAATCCAAAGAAACTTTCCAGCATAGAACAGGCAATGCTGAAAGAAATATTCAAAAGGATAGAAAAGATTCAAACAAAATTAAGCTTTGAATTCACAGGGTCGCCCTGATTTTTTTCTTGACTAAATAAAAAAAATATATTAAAGTAAGTTTTAACAAATAAATCAGATTCAGCAAATTATGGGAATACAGGAAAGAAAAGAGCGTGAAAGGGGAAGAAGGCGTCAGCAGATCATGTTGGCTGCAAAAAGGGTGTTTTATAATAAAGGCTTTGCCAAGGTAACAATGGAAGATATTGCCAGGGAAGCCGAACTCAGCCCGGGCACCCTTTATCTTTATTTCAAGAACAAAGATGAGCTATGCGCCTCCCTTTCTCTTAGAATACTTCAATATCTAAATATCAGATTAAGGCATGTAAGCTCTGAAAAGGAGTTGGATGGACAACAAAAATTAGAGGCATTAAAGAAGACTATAATTGATGTTTATGAATTTGATCCATTAATCCTTATAAACCTGTTTCGTCTTCAATCAAGTGAAATTCTCAAAAACTTATCACCGCAACTCCTTGCAGATATCAAAAAACTTTTTAACAGCTCTCTTAGCGCAATGTCCGATATATTTAATGAAGGGATTAACAAAGGCGTTATTATTGACAAAAAACCTGAAGCTCTTGCCGACCAGCTGTGGGCGTTATTTTCCGGTATTGTTCTCTGGGGAGAAAGTAAAAAAATAATGTATAATAATAAAGATTATTTAAAACAGGCTCTTGAAACAGCATTTGAAGTATTTTTGCTTGGAATAAAAAAGGGGAAATAGAGCTTAGAGTAGTTTTGAGATTGATAAAAAACAAGAATGACGTTTTTAACAACCCTTGGTGTTTTCAAGGGTTTTTTTGTTAAATCACAGCAGGGTTTTATTTCCCGCCCCTTGGGGCGTTCAATATTTTTAAAGATACCCCTCTGCTTGCGGCAGGGTAGTTCATTTTTGAGGAGGTTAATTATGACAAAAAATGAAGCAGTAGAAACATCAGAAGCTCAAATAGCTGTTCACTGGAAGGAGGAGGAATATGTTTATCCTTCCAAAGAATTTATTGAACAGGCCAACATAAAGGATAAAACAATTTACGAGCGTTTTGCTTTGGATAATTTCCCTGAATGTTACACGGAATATGCTGATCTTTTACACTGGGACAAGAAGTGGGATACTGTTTTGGATACAAGCGATGCCCCGTGCTGGAAATGGTTTACAGGCGGAAAGATAAACGCGTGTTACAACTGCGTTGACAGGCATCTTGAGAAGAATAAAAACAAAACCGCCATTCATTTTGTACCGGAACCTGAAAACGAACGGGTTCAGCATATCACATATCAGGAACTTTATGTGCGGGTTAACGAGGTCGCGGCACTTCTTCAGGATTTTGCGGGTTTAAAGGCAGGAGATACGGTAACACTTCATTTGCCTATGACGGCTGAACTCCCAATAACAATGCTTGCCTGCGCCAGGCTCGGAGTTATTCACTGTGAAGTATTTGGAGGGTTCAGTGGAAAGGCGTGTGCAGACAGGATAGTTGATTCTAAAAGCAAAGTGCTTATTACCATTGACGGTTATTATAGAAACGGGAAATTGATTGACCATAAACAAAATGCCGATATAGCTGTTGATTTTGCAAAAAAGGACGGCCAGAATGTTAATAAGGTGCTTGTATGGCAACGTTATCCCGGGAAAAATTCAACTCCTGCACCGATGATTGAAGGACGTGATTATTTTATAAATGATTTACTTAAAGATTACCGTGGGAAAAAGGTAGATTCTGTTCCAATGCCGGCTGAAGATCCTCTTTTTCTCATGTATACCAGCGGTACGACAGGAAAACCAAAAGGGTGCCAGCACAGCACAGGAGGCTATCTTGCCTATGTGACGGGTACATCAAAGTATATTCAGGATATCCATCCGGAAGATGTTTACTGGTGTATGGCTGATATTGGATGGATTACAGGCCATTCATACATAGTTTACGGTCCCCTGTCTCTATGTGCCTCAACGGTGATTTACGAAGGGGTCCCCACCTATCCTGATGCGGGCCGCGCATGGAGGATAGCGGAAGAGCTTGATATAAACATCTTCCATACAGCTCCGACCGTTATACGGGCATTAAGAAAAATTGATCCTGATCTGCCTAAAAAGTATAATCATCATTTTAAGCATATGACAACTGTTGGAGAGCCGATTGAACCCGAAGTCTGGCGATGGTATCATAAGGTGATCGGAAAGAATGAAGCTGTAATAGTTGATACATGGTGGCAAACAGAAACCGGTGGGTTTCTTTGCAGCACCGTGCCGGCAGTAAAACCGATGAAGCCTGGAAGCGCCGGCCCTGGAGTACCCGGCATTTATCCGATTATTTATGATGAGCTTGGAAATGAAATAAAGGCCGGAGAGGGCAGGGCAGGCAACATTTGTATAAGGAATCCCTGGCCTGGCGCGTTTCAGACAATATGGGGAGATAGGGATCGATATGTTTCAACCTATTATGCAAAATACTGCAAGGACAAAAACAGTAAAGATTGGCGAGACTGGCCGTATCTTTCAGGCGATGCCGCTATGAATGCTGAAGACGGATACTATCGTATTCTTGGTAGAATTGACGATGTAATCAATGTTTCAGGCCACAGGCTGGGAACCAAAGAAATCGAGTCTGCCGCCCTTACGGTAATGGAGGTTGCCGAGGCAGCCGTTGTTCCTGTTTCCGATGAGATAAAGGGGGTTGTCCCTGATCTGTATATTTCTTTAAAGCCGGGATATGAGCCGACCGATGAACTGGCAATGAAGATTTCAGCAAAGATTTGTGACACAATAGGAAAGATTGCAAGGCCGAGAAAGGTCTGGCTTGTATCTGACATGCCCAAGACACGTTCCGGCAAGATCATGCGCAGGGTGCTTGGAGCTATTTCAAATAAAAAGGACGTAGGTGATGTATCTACGTTGGCTAATCCTGAAATCGTTGATGAAATCAGGAGGGTCACATCGTGATCAGCTGATTTTACGAATCACGATTCCGCTGAAAAATGCCCTTTTCCTGTCTCAGCCGTATGGTTTATGTTTTGATTTCCTTTTTAGTCTTAATTTTTCTGAGGTCCCGCCATTTTTCAAGTCTTTGTTTTATTGTCTTTTCATATCCCCTGTTTGTCGGAGAGTAGTAAAACCTGCTCTGGAGTTTTTCCGGCAAATAGTTCTGGGGAGTAAATCCTTCTTCATAGTCATGCGCATACTTGTAATCTTTTCCATACCCTATCTCTTTCATCAATCTGGTTGGAGCATTCCTTATGTGCAGCGGAACAGGTTGCGAGCCTGAACTTTCAATCTCTTTTTTAACCATTTTAGAAGAGGTGTATATACTGTTGCTTTTCGGCGCTGTTGCAAGATAAACAGCAGCCTGGGTTAGAGCCAGATCCCCTTCAGGGTGTCCTAAAAACTTAAATGCTTCCATGGCGTTTAAAGCGATTCCGAGCGCATATGGATCTGCATTCCCCACGTCTTCGGATGCAAACCTGACCATCCTGCGGGCAACATATAAGGGGTTTTCTCCGGCAGACAGCATGCGCTCGAGCCAGTAAATAGCCGCGTCCGGATCGCTTCCCCGCAGGCTTTTGTGAAAGGCCGATATAAGATTAAAATGCTCTTCACCTGACTTGTCATATAAAAGAGCCTTTTTCTGCAAGGCTGTCTCAATAACCTGCAAAGTTATATGCCCGGTTGTCGCGTTTTGAACAGGTTCTGTTTCAGGCATGAGCAAAGAAGCCGCTATTTCAAGGTTGTTTAACGCGATGCGGGCGTCCCCTTCGGCGATTTGTATAAGAAATAAGAGAGCATCCCTGTCAAGCACAAGGCTCATTTTTCCAAGGCCTCTTTCACTGTCTTTCAGGCTATGATCAATTATAGCCGCAATATTATCAGATGACAGGGTATTTAAGATTATCAGGCGGCATCTGGATAAAAGAGGCGGTATTACTTCAAAGGAAGGATTTTCCGTGGTAGCACCGATTAATGTTATAAGGCCGCTTTCCACATGATGAAGAAATGCATCCTGCTGAGCCTTGTTGAATCTGTGTATTTCATCCACAAAAAGTATGGTGCTTTTCTGGTAAAGCTTTTGCTGATTTTTTGCATCTTCTATAACAGATCTTATCTCCTTGACGCCCGAAAGCACAGCAGAGAAATGAACAAAATATGAACCGGTTTCATTGGCAATAATCCTGGCAAGAGTTGTTTTCCCGCATCCAGGAGGCCCCCAGAGAATCATTGAAAAAATTCGGTCTTTTTCAATGGCTTTACGAATCAAAGTCCCGTTGCCCACAACATGGCTTTGTCCAATAAATTCATCAAGACTCTTCGGACGCATCCTTTCGGCCAGTGGTTTTGATGCGGCTGATGCCTTCTGCGCTCTATATTCAAACAGATCCAAATTTTACCCTTCGAGAGTTCTTTGACAGGATTAACAGGATGTTCAGGATTAAAAAAAAACATCAAAACCCATCTTGTAAATCCTCATCAAAATCTTTTACTTTGCGTTTGATTTTAATTTTTAGTTCACCAAAATTAATAATTAGTGCCTGAACAAAACCTTTTTTTTTGTTGTTATCTTGTTTATCCTGTTATCCTGTCTAATTTTTTTCAAATGGCTTAAATGTTACTTTCTTTTTTTGTTTTTTGAATACCTTTTATCATCTTTTCCTGTTCGCTGCCGGAAGAATAGCCGGACAGGTGTTTTGTCAAGACCTGCTTCAGCCCTAATCTGATTGATAAGATATCTCTTGTAGGAAAAATGGATGGCATCAGGATAATTGACAAAACAGATAAAGGTAGGCGGTTTTGCTGATGCCTGCGTGGCATAATAGAATTTAAGCCGTTTTCCCATGTGAATAGACGGCTCATTTTTTTCGACTGCCCGTTCTAATATCCTGTTTATCTGACCGGTTCCTATACGCAGGGCATACTGGTCGTAAACTTCATCCACAAGTTTAAAGATTGTTGAAACTCTTTGACCGGTTAATGCTGAGATCGTTATGGCAGGAGCAAAGCTCAGATACTTTGCTTCCATTTTCAGCTGGTCGTAGTATTTTTTTGCCGTATTGGTGTCTTTTTCAACAAGATCCCATTTGTTCAGCATAAGAATACAGCCGCAGCCGCGCTCAAAAGCATATCCAGCGATATTTATGTCCTGTTCTGTAATCCCTTCGCCGGCATCCAGGACAATAAGCGCCACGTCACACCTGTCAAGGCTTCTTAGCGCCTTTATGATTGAAAACTTTTCAAGCTTTTTCGACACCTTTCCTTTTCGCCTTATTCCGGCAGTATCAATAAGAAGATATGATTTGCCGTTAATATCGCAGACAGAGTCAACAGAGTCACGCGTTGTGCCGGGGATATCGCTGACAAGAACACGGTTTTCTCCAAGAATGCGGTTTATAAGTGATGATTTGCCGACATTTGGCCTGCCGACCACGGCAAGCTTTATGATATCTGATAATTTTTCCGGAGCAGATTTCGGAAGAGCGAGAATCAGATCATCAAGAAAGTCATATATGCCGTAACGATGTTCCGCGGAAACAGAATATAACTTTTCAATGCCAAGACTGTAAAAATCGAATATGTTTTTTTCATGCTCTGGCCCGTCAATTTTATTTACTACATAAAAAACAGGCTTTGTAACCGAGCGGAGAATCTTGACAATATCTATATCAAAAGGAGAGAGCCCCTGCTTTCCATCAAGCAGAACAATAATAACATCTGCGTCTTCAATTGCCTGCTTAACCTGGAAGCGTATCTGATACGCAAAATCATCCTTATCTTCCAATGAAAATCCACCTGTATCAACAAGTGTAAATTCAATATCATTCCAGCTTGCATCACCATAAATTCTATCCCTTGTAACACCAGGGAAATTGTCAACAAGAGCATCCTTTGATCTGGTGATACGATTGAAAAATGTTGATTTGCCGACGTTGGGCCTGCCGACTATGGCGACAATAGGTTTCATATAATAAATATCCTTTAATCATTTTAGTTGTAACCGACCACACCTGTATGATAGTCGACCATCTTATATGTTTCAATAAAAAAGATTGATATACTGATTGCGAATCAAAATGCGCAAAAACTGACAGTCTGCAGCCCGAACAGCCTGACCTGAATAGTTTGGAAATTATGATAATACTCGGCATTGAAACCTCATGTGATGACACAGCCGCGGCAGTTGTGGTTGACGGCACAAAAATTTTATCCTCTGTTGTGTCATCTCAAATAGACATCCATCATCCATACGGCGGAGTCGTGCCTGAACTTGCTTCAAGGAAACATATTGAAGCTATTGTTCCGGTAGTCAACGAAGCAATAAGCAGGTCCGGCGCTGATTTAAAACAGCTTGATGCTATTGCCGTGACACAGGGTCCAGGGTTGATTGGATCATTGCTTGTCGGTTTTTCCTTTGCAAAGGCATATGCTTTTGCCCTTGATATTCCATGGGTGGGTGTAAATCACCTTGATGGACATATTAATTCGGTCTTTTTAGAGCCTGACCCACCTCCTTTTCCTTTTGTGGCGCTGCTGGCATCAGGCGGCCACACAAGCATTGTCCATGTTGTTTCCCATGCCGGAATTGAGCTGATGGGGCAAACCAGGGATGATGCTGCCGGAGAGGCATTTGACAAGGTCGCCAAACTGCTCGGTCTTGGCTATCCCGGAGGAATAGTTATTGAGAGACTTGCTAAAGACGGGGATCCGGGGAAGATTGATTTTCCCCGGACATATCTGGATAAGTCTGAATTTGATTTTAGCTTCAGCGGGATTAAGACAGCCGTAAGCCGGTATGTGAAGATTCATAAAGACACCTATAAACAGCAGATTCCTGATATTGCGGCAGGATTTCAGGAATCGGTCATTGATGTTTTATCATATAAGGTTATTAACGCCGCGCTGGAAAAGAGCTGCGATCATATCGCTCTGGTTGGGGGTGTGGCGGCAAACAGCAGGTTAAGAGAAAGGGTAAAACAGGATGCCGGCAAAAGAGGCATTACAGCTCATATACCATCTTTAGATCTTTGTGGCGACAATGCGGCAATGATTGCCGCAATCGGTTACCATTATTTAAAAGACGGAAAGGTATCAGGCATGAATGATGATGTGTTTTCAAGGGTTTCATAGAATATGTTTGATAACAATTTGAGCTGTTTTCCCGCCGTTCCAGTGGTTCCATTGCAGTTTGAATGCGATCTGATCGAAATTTTCCTGCAGGTTTTTGCTTGTATCTACATTAAAACAGATGGCATTAAAGGAATTACCCGTCCTGGAATCAGGCTGCTTTAAAAGCATGCGTCTGTGGTTTTTACCAACGATTTTTGAATCCATCACCCTGACATTTTTGGCCATAAAGAGAGGTTCATGGTTGCCTGTGCCAAAAGGTTTTAAGGTTTCAAGTTCATTGATTAAGGCTTCTGAAATGTCGTCAAAATTGAGTTCATAATCAATGGAAATTGTCTGCACAAAATTATCCGGCGAGGTCATCTGTTGAACAGCGTTTTCAAAGTTTTTTTGAAATGCATCCATATTCTCGGCCTTTATTTTCAGACCTGCCGCCATTGAATGGCCGCCAAAGGCTTCAAGAAGATCAGAGCATGACATAAGCCCTTTATAGATATTAAATCCAGGTATGCTTCTGGCCGATCCTTTGCCGATCCCGTCCTTTATCGCAATAAGGGCTACCGGCCGGAAGTATTTTTTTACCATCCTGGATGCAACTATACCCAGAACTCCTTCATGCCACATGTTACCTGATTTATTATCTGATAAGACCAGTGAGCTGTTTTTGAGCAGGTATTGATTGTTTTCTAAATATTCGAAGATATCCTCCATTATCTTTTGTTCAATGTCATGCCTTTTAATGTTCATGCTGTTAAGTGACAGGGCAAGTTGTTTGGCGGTTTTAAGGTTGTTCGCAGTCAGGAGCTCAACGGCAGTTGAAGCATGATTGATCCTGCCCGCGGCATTTAACCTTGGCGCCAGCCTGAAGGCGATATCTTCCGTATCCACGGAATTATTTTTTGTTCCACTGGATTCTATCAAGGTTTTTATGCCGCATCGATCGCCTGTATTTATTATTTCAAGCCCTGTTTTTACCAATATGCGGTTTTCATCTATAAGGGGGACCATGTCGGCCACGGTTCCAAGAGCTACAAGATCGCAAAGATTTTTAAGGTTGAGTTCCTGCCTGTTTTGCCAGAAATGATTATCGCGCAGGTGTTTTCGGAGGCAGATCAGAAGATAAAAAGCCACTCCGACACCCGCAAGTATGTGAAAATCGGATGAGCAATCATCACGCTTTGGATTTAGTACGGCAATGGCATGGGATGGTTTGTCGGATATTTCGTGGTGATCTGTAACTATTACATCAATTCCGGAATTTTGAGCTGTTTTTACGGCATTGTTGCTGCTTGAGCCGCAGTCAACGGTGATTATCAGGTTTATTCTATTTGGTATCGCGTAATCTGTTATATGTTTTGTGTGAAGACCGTATCCTTCTTTGGTTCTATGTGGGATATAATATGAAACATCTGCTTTGGTATAATTTAAAAACTCGAAAAGGATTGTTGTTGCGGTGATTCCATCAACATCGTAGTCGCCGAAGATTAATATTTTTTCATGATCTGTTATGGCTGAATAGATACGCTTTACAGCAGCATCCATATCTTTCATTGAGAATGGAGGCCGCATATCGTTAAGAGAAGGTTTCAGGAAGCGCAGGGCATTATCTTTTGAAATAATTTTACGATTTACCAGAATAGTTGCTGTAACATGATTGCATTGCAACTCCCCGCGGATTTTTTCGACCACATCAATATCTGGTTGTAAAAGCTGCCAACATTTTTTCATGAGAAGGATTATATATCCGATATCAATAATTTGAACAAGCCATTAAGACTTTTTTATTGATAAATTAATTCGTATGATGGTAATCAGTACTCAAGTTCCGCACCCTTGATTTCTATTAAGAATATATAACTTACTGAACTCGTAAGTGGTTTGTTATTGGTGTTGTTGTCGAAGCTTAAGAAATAATATTTTACTTTTAAAATTTATCTTGGCTCTTATTGTATTGGATTTACCTTGCAAACAATACAGAAATATTATCGTGTTGATCGTAGAAAAATCTGCTTTTTAAGATTTATTTTTGAGGCTTATGACGGCATCGCAATATTAACAACAATCGATCCTGGTTCAGGTTTTGTGGTTTTTAATATTTCTTACGGATGTGAAGAGGATGTTGAGATGATTTTGCAGGATCTTAAAAAAGAGATTATGATAGAGCCGGTTGCGAATTTCGATAAATCAAGGGAGGTGTCATGAAAAAAGGATTCTATTTTAGCCTCGTGGTGATAATATCTTTTTGTACGCTTGGACTGGGAGGTATGGGACAAGGGGACGCTATAACAGTGCCTGAGCCTGAAGAAAACTATGCGGTAACTCTTATAGACCAGTCTGACGTGTCAATTGAGCTTGAGAAATTTTCCTGTGACGGGCTGACCTGTCTTATAGGTAAACTAGGCAAGGTTGAAATATCTATAGGCTTTGACAAGATAAACTCTGTTTTTTTTCTATTACAGGATAAGGATGTTAAGGCAAAGGTGAATTTAAAAGACGGGAAGGTTATCGAGCTTATTGTGGACAAGACCAAGCCCTGCTATGGCGTATCTTCATTTGCAGATATCAGGATAGAGATGCAGGATATAAAAAGGATCACTATTCATAGGCAGATATCTGAAAAGGATTAATGAACACTAAATACTTATACATTAATACTATCGGATGTCAGATGAATGTTTACGACTCCGAACAGATTTCAAGAGTATTAAAACCGCTGCGATATAACATGACCTCATCTCCTGAGAAGGCTGATCTGATTATTGCAAATACATGCGCTATAAGGGAAAAGGCGGAGCAGAAAGTATTCAGCTTTTTAGGGCGTGTTGCGCATCTTAAAAGAAAAAAGCCGAATCTTATTTTAGGAGTTGGCGGATGTATGGCACAACAGGAAGGGGCTAAGATGCTGGAACGTGTGCCGTATCTTGACCTTGTTTTCGGGACCCATGCTATCGGCCGTCTGCCGGGCATGATCGAACGGATAGAGGCTAAAAAATGCCGTATTGTGGATGTTGAGATGCCGGAGCTAATAGACGAATCTGTTTTTAGCGCTGTCACAAATGATAAGGACAAGGTTACGAGTTTTGTAACTATAATGCAAGGGTGTGATAATTATTGCACATACTGTGTGGTTCCATTTGTAAGGGGCAGGGAGGCAAGCAGGAGACCTGAAAAAATAATTAGTGAGATCCGCAGCCTTGTTGAATCCGGCATAAAAGAGGTTACCCTCCTTGGCCAGAACGTAAACAGTTTTGGTAAAAAGGAGGAATCGTGCTCATTTCCAGAACTTCTTTCTCTTATTAATGAAATTGACGGTCTTTTAAGAATCAGATTTACCACTTCACACCCAAAGGATCTTTCAGATGATTTAATTTATGCCTTTAAAAACCTTGATAAATTATGCAGGCATATACATTTGCCTGTACAGTCGGGATCGGACAGGATATTAAAAAGGATGAACCGGAAATATGCCAGAGATTATTATCTTGCAAAGGTGGATAAACTGCGAAATATTTGTCCTGACATAGCTATTACCTCTGATTTTATTGTAGGTTTTCCAGGGGAGACCGAGGATGATTTTAATGAAACGCTGGGCCTGATCAAAACAGTGCAATATGATGATATATTTGCGTTTAAGTATTCCGATCGTTCAAAGGTTCCTTCAGCTCTTTTTCGCCACAAGATATCTGAACAGGATAAAAAGGACAGGTTGATGGAATTGTTGAAATCACAGGAGTATTGTACGAAAAAAAAGAACAAAGCTTTGGCAGGATCGACACAACCGGTACTTGTAGAAGGGTTGAGCAAAAAGCAGCTTCAAACCGACGAAAAAAACAAGCATGCCCAATGGACGGGAAGGACATCAACAAACAAAATCGTAAACTTTATCTCAAGCAATGATATTTCGGTACATGATGAAAATTTTTCAGGAAAGATAATTAATGTAAGGATTGAAAAAGCATTAGCCCATTCTCTTCAAGGGGTAAGAATGAAATAACTACTGGTTTGAAAGGAGAAAAATGCTTATGCTGCACAGGGTGAGCATAGCCGGTTTGACCATGGATCCTGCGTCCAACAACCCGATTATTATTTTAAAATCAGAGGAGGACGGTCAGACCATTCCAATATGGATTGGATTACTCGAAGCAACATCCATAGCTTCGAGCATTCAGAATATAAAGTTCGATCGTCCCATGACACACGATCTTTTCAAGAATTTTACCACTATGCTTGATATTGATGTGTTAAAGGTTGAGGTATGTGATTTAAAGGACAATACCTTTTATGCCCGAATATATTTTATCTCCAAAGAGAAAAATTTCAGCATGGATGCCCGTCCGAGCGATGCAATAGCCATTGCTCTGAGGTTTAGCGCTCCTATTTATGTTGATGATGAGGTTATTGCTAAATCAAAGCATGGAGATGTTAAGGCAGAAGCTGTGGACAAAAGCAAAGAAGGAAAAAAATGGGCGGAATATCTTGAACAACTTTCTTCAGAAGATTTCGGCAAATATAAGATATAGGTAACAGGTGTTAAGTGTTAAGGGCAAAAGGCTGAAAGGATTACAGGATTAAGAGGATATAAATAATCTATGATTGATCTTCATACACATTCAATTTTTAGTGATGGGGCTTTGATCCCGTCCGAGCTTGTCAGGCGCGCCGAATTTGCGGGGCTAAAAGGGATCGGGATTACCGACCATGGTGATTTGTCCAATCTCGATTTTATAATTCCCAGGATAGTCGCAATAGCGGAAGAGCTAAATAGAGTTCTAAAGATAAAGGTTATCCCAGGCATAGAAATCACACATGTTCACCCTTCCTTGATAGCTAACAATGTCAGAAAGGCGCGTTCTCTGGGCGCCAAGATCATCATCGTTCATGGCGAAACAATTGTCGAACCGGTCGCTGCCGGCACCAACAGGGCTGCTCTGGAAGCAGATATAGATATACTTGCGCATCCGGGAATGATTAGCGAAGAAGATGTTTTAACAGCAAAAGAAAAGGGGATTTTTTTGGAGATATCGGCACGTAAGGGGCATTCTCTAACCAATGGACATGTTGCAAAGCTTGCCGGTAAAATCGGCGCAAAGCTTGTAATTAATACCGACGCGCATGATCCTGGTGATTTGATCGATAAAAGCATGGCGCAACGCATTGTTTGCGGCGCTGGTTTGACCGAGAATGACTTTGAAATAATGCAGGGGAATGCATCATCTTTTCTATAATTATCTCGTGGATAGTATTGACAAGCTCGTAAAAAGTCAAAAAACACGTCATTGCGAGCAAAGCGAAGCAATCTCATAACACATAAGCCACGAGATCACCGCGCCGCCTTGCTCTTCGCAATGACCAGAATCGACCAAAAGAGACCTTCGTAAAACTCCACAATTTTGATTAAAATTTAGTTTTATGCTTTTAAGTGTAGAAAACAAATTTTATTGATAAAAAAGACCTCGAAAATTCGCTGTTAACCTCTAATAATTTGACTTATCCAATTGTTTTTACTTGATATAACATCTATTTTGTGCTATATTATCTGTTAAAATTTAACCGTAGCCTTAAAGAACCACTTATGCCTATGATACCAAAAACCAAATTACTTTTTGTTGATGATGAAAAAGGTTATCGGGAGAGTTTTTGCCGGTCCATGAGGAGAGAGGAAGCACTTTTGATCGAAACCGCCTCTGACGGTATGGAGGCTTTAAAAAAGCTTAAAACCTTTCCCGCAGAAATTGTTATTACCGACGTCCTGATGCCGGGCATGGATGGGCTGAGCCTGCTAAAAGAAATCAGAGAGCGCTATCCGGACATCTTTGTGTTTGTTGTAACCGGTTACGGCTCAATAGATAATGCGGTTCAGGCCATGAAGTTAGGTGCTTATGACTATATTTTAAAGCCGTTTGACTTTGATGTGGTTAAGCTGGTCTTTAAAAAGATTATTAACCATAAAAGGATTTTGCAGGAAAATATTTTTTCAGAAAAGGAGCTGAAAAAAGGGTATTGCTTTAAAAATATCATAGGACGGGATCCCAAAATGTACAGGGTATTCCAGATGATTACAGATGTAGCTAAAACCAACGCTACAGTCTTAATCACCGGAGAAAGTGGGACAGGCAAGGAGCTGGTTGCTGAAGCAATACACCATTGCAGTCTTCGAAGAGAGAATAGCTTGATTGCGGTGAACTGCGCGGCAATTACCGAGACACTTATCAACAGTGAACTGTTTGGTCATGAGAAGGGGGCCTTTACAGGCGCAACATCTCAAAAAAAAGGGCATTTTGAACTTGCCGACGGAGGGACTATTTTCCTGGACGAGATCGGCGATATCCCGCTGCCGACACAGACATCCCTTTTGCGTGTCCTTGAATTAAAAGAATTTCAGCGTGTAGGCGGCACCAGGACCGTTAAGGTGGACATCAGGGTTGTTTGCGCAACCAACAAAGATCTCTCCGAAAAGGTTAAGGAAAATCTTTTCAGGGAAGACCTGTTTTACCGGATTGATGTGGTTTCCATTCACATCCCCCCGCTTCGGGAAAGAAAATCCGATATACCTCTGCTGGCAAGTTTCTTTATGAAAAAATATTGCACGGAAACAAAAAAGAAGATTATCCGTATATCCGGAGCAGCTATGAGAATGTTGACTGAACACAATTGGCCCGGCAATGTCAGGGAGTTGTCAAATGTTATTGAGCGAGCTGTTATTTTTTGTAAAGGAAGTGAGATCATTCCAGATAGCCTGCCGGAAGATATTAAAAAAGGTTCTCAAGCAAAGGTTTTTGGACTCAGACTCTCTTCAAGGTCGCTTCCCCGCGCAGAATCGACACTGATCCGTAGAGTCCTGGAGGAAACAAACTGGAATCTGAAGCAGGCAGCTAAGGAATTGGATATCGCCAGGGGAACTCTGTACAGCAAGATGAAGAAATACGGGATAGATAAACCTTAAGGATCTGTTTCCCTTAACCCCCACAGCCTGATTTGGCATCTGAATTGCATCCTGTTTATCAAAGAAAGACAATGGACATTCCACTATCAGCCCCTCCCCGCATTCGGAGCCATCGACAAGGAGTGGTGTTTTTCTTGAATTTATCGGCTTTAAAGGAGCTTTTTTTATGTCAGATCACTTCGCAACAGAGACAGCAAAGGATGAGATCCTCCTCGACCTGATTGACCATTCTCTTCCCAAAGCAGAGGCGACCTTGATTCACAGGGTCCTGGAAGAAACAAACTGGAACCTGAAAAAAGCGGCGATGAAGCTTGAAATTGCTCGCGGCACATTGTACAGCAAAATAAAAAAATACAATATCAAAAGGCCTGCTATGCCTGTCCCCCTCTGAATGAATCGCAAGATAAATTCCTTATTCACAGGTTTCCGCATATTATTCAAATATTCTATCCATCCTAATAATCCATTAATCTACCCATTCAGCATCTTCCATGCTTTGGCTCCACTAATCATTAATCGCTTAGCCCATGTCGATTATTGAACACCCCTGCATTTCAACTTTTATAATTTAATATCAAGTTGTTATCCAGTCAGATCGCCACAGAACATCTATCATGTGTGATGTGTTTTGAACACTATCCCCTTTTTTTATGGGCGAAAAGAGCCTACTCTTTCAAGACCAACCTAAGTGAGATATAACCTGTTGATATTCCAAGAATTTTTGTAGATTAGCGCCGCCGGCATGATAGTTGCTATTTACAAAGATAAAACCCCAATACAGGTTTTTTGTTGTTCGACCAACACCAGGAAAGGAGATGGCCCAATGATTAATATAGATAATACGGATAATCAGCCTAAAATTCTAATTGTAGACGACGATCCTGTTTCCCATATTATTTTGGAAGGATATCTCCAACCCGATAATTATCAGATACATTACGTTGCCGGCGGCGAAAAAGCATTGAAATTGGTCAAAGATATCAAGCCGGATCTGGTTATTCTCGATATCATGATGCCGGGGATTTCAGGATTTGATGTTTGCAAGATATTAAAAAACGACAAGGCTACCTGTGATATTCCTGTTATTTTTACTACCGCTCTTTCAGATCCTTATTCTCATGAAATGGGGATTGAGTCTGGGGCAGAGGGATTTATAGTCAAGCCTTTTAATCAGGGTTTAATCCGTGCCTACGTAAAGGTATTTATCAAGATGAAAAAAACTTTAGACAATTCCAGGCAGAGATTGGCTCGTAATAAAGACTTTACGAGCATGATCATTCACGATTTAACCAATTTGAATATGGCTATTTCAGGTAATCTCGAACTGGCTATGACGGAGCTTGATGAATCCGCAAGCGCCAAGAACTATATGAGAAAAGCCTTATATATCCTTAAAAGCTCAAGCAAAATGCTTGAAAAAGCTCAGGACATAACATGCTTTAAATCAACCGTGAGCAACATGGATTTTAATCCTGTCAATCTTATCGACCTGATAAAGAAGGCTTCAGGGCTCTTTGAGACAGAGATGGAATCAAAGAATCTAAGATTTGATCTGCAAAAATCCGATCCTGTCCTTGTCCGTGGAGACAGCGGCTTACTACTGCGGGTATTGGTAAATCTTATAGGTAACGCCATTGAATCTTCCCAGACTGGAACCGAAATCGATATCGCAGTCACAAAGAAAAAAGAGGAAACAAAAGGCCCTGTTCAGTATGTGGAATTAACTGTTTCCAACCAGTGCAGCCCTATCCCGGAAAAATACCATAAAATGATCTTTGAAAGATTCAAACAGGCTCCAAACAGAGGAACGATAAGGCAAGGCCATGGCCTTGGCCTTGCCTTTTGCAAGCTGGTCATAGAATCACATAAAGGAAGAATCTGGGTTGAGTCTCCTCTGCCCGGAGAGGAAGGGGGCGTTGCGGTTCATTTTACATTGCCGGGTGCATTAATGGAAGAGGCTGGTCTGGAACTTAAAAGAGGTGTAAAATTTAAGAAAGCAACAAATCTTACCAAGCGAGACCTTTGCATAACCCCGGTATTGTCATTGCGGTTAGCCAAAGCTCCGAACGTAGCGAAGGGGGCAAGCAAAGCAATTTCATCACTGATAAGCCACAAGATTGCCACGTCGCCTTGCTCCTTGCAATGACCAGAATTGACCAAAATGAGGGTTGTGCAAAGCTCTCTAAATCGGAGGTCCTGCATTTCGAGACCTTTGCAAAACGCCCCCTTTTGCCCAATTTCGGCGTCAGGCTCAAATTTTAAGCCTCGAAATACTCAATGTATTCCTACGTTTAAGATTTTCGCCTTCCTTGAACTTGAACAAAATTGAGCATTTTTCAAAGGTCTCATTTCGCGGAAGAAAAATAATATGATGGCTATTCCAAAATACTTTGCTGCATTTGTTTTTATTATAGCGGTTCTCTTTTATGATAATTTATTTGCTTTATCAAAAAATGAGATACAACAAAACGAGTGTTTGCCATGCCATGAAATTGTTTACGAGAAAGGTATTTCCAGTCTTTATCAACAGTCGCCTTTTGAAAAAATAGAATGCGTTATATGCCATTTGAAAGGTGAAAGCATTACACCTGTTCGATATAAGAGCTCCGTTAATTTCGATATAGAGGAACCTATGATTTTATCCAGTCCTGATTATCTGGAAGAGCATACAATTTTTCTGAAGGGATTTGTCAGGAACGCCATGTATGACATTAATATTATGCTTAGTGATATGTCAAAAAACACGTTAAGGAAAGAATTTAAAGGGATGACCCCTGCAAAAGTTCAGAACATAAAAACAGATGATGAGAGGCCGCCTGTGATATCAGGAATCAAGGTCGGCCCCATAAAAAAGGCGATATTTCTTGAGACTACCATAACCTGGGATACTGATAAGCCGTCAACCTCTTATCTGCAGTACTGGATTCGTGAGCAATCCCGGAACAATGTCTCAGAGGATAACACTCTGACCAAGCATCACCGGGTAACACTGTATGGTCTGGTGGCAGGGAAGAACTATCACCTTCGCGTAGTGTCGCGGGATATGTTTGGCAATGAAGTTATATCTGAGGATATGGTTTTTAATACAGCAACAACCTCAAAGAGTTTTGAAGTTGAGACAACAGATAATATAGAACAAGTGGGGCAGTAGAATTAGCGGTAAACAGGATGGACATATCTTTATGCTTAATTCGGCGTTTGGTTTACACCTGGAGACCACAAAGCCCGTAAATGTATGTATAGAGTATATCAAGGTGGATGACCCAGCTGTGATAAATAATCCGCAAATTGAATCAGTTTCAGCCCTTAGAGACCGATGCCCGGAATTGAGGTCTGGAAAGGAGCTGACCATTGAGGTCTGTTATCAATGCCACTCGCCGGAGGATCTGGGATTGACCCATCCTGTCGGGGTTGTTCTAAAAGGAACAATGAAAACTCCAAATGATTTGCCGGTATTGAAAGGCAATATAATCACCTGCGTTACTTGTCATAACGTCCACGGAGCAAACCGACCGTATCTTGCTCGACAGGAGATGACCCATGATGTTTGTGTCTCCTGTCATGACGAGTATTGAAAAACATGATAGATATTATCTGAGTAAATTAATATACCAGGATATCAGACCAGGTCCGAAAAAGATATAGGTAGCGGCGCCTATAGATAGAAACGGGCCGAACGGCACGGCGATTTTCATTCCCTTTTTCGTGCGCAACATGATTGTGATTCCGACAAGAGTTCCGATAAGAGATGAAAAAAAGATTGTAAAGAGTATGCCTTTCCAGCCAATGATTGTTCCAATCATAGCCATGAGCTTTATGTCTCCGCCTCCCATGCCTTCGGCCTTTTTAATTAGATAATAGATACACCCAACCAGCAGGAGACTTCCTCCTCCGGCAAGCAGCCCCAGCAGAGATCCCTTGTATGTTATTGACGGAAGGGCAAAGGATGCCAGGAAACCGGCTGGTATGCCGGGAATAGTTATTATATCCGGTATGATCTGATGATCAATGTCGATAAAGGTTATTACGAGCAGAGTTGTAATAAAGGCAAAGTAAACAAGTGCTTCGAGGGTAGGCCCAAACTTGAGAAATGTGCAGAGCGCAAAAGCGCCGCTTATAATTTCCACAAGTGGATAACGGAACGATATCGGCTTATTACAATAGCGGCATCGTCCTTTAAGCAGGAGATAGCTTAAAACAGGAATATTATCGTAGAATCGTATTATACTGCCGCAATCCGGACAGATTGAACGAAGTGGATCAATGATTGATTTTGAGGCCGGCAGCCTGTATATACATACATTTACAAAGCTTCCTATGCACATGCCGAACATGAAAATTATTATTTGGATCAGGTAAGAAAACATTTTATTTATTCCTCAATCAAAATTTTAAATATTATAAGTATGTTTCATTTAAAAATCAAGATTGATATTGTCAAAGATAAATTATGTTTTATATTATTAGTTTTGAGTTTAAACTCTTTGCCTTTAAATAACCCTGAGCTTTTTTAAGCGGTTGTGAAGGGGAATACATTATAAGGAGAAATTATGGCTGAATCTGACAGAGATGACCTTATCAGCATTATTGACGGAGATGGAAAGGATGCTGACATACCTTCTGTTTTACCTTTAATGCCTGTTCGTGATGTAGTGATTTTTAATGATATGTTGCTTCCTCTTTTTGTTGGGCGTGAAAAATCGGTGCGTGCCGTAGAAGAGGCTGTAACAAAGGACAGTTTTTTAATGCTGGTTACCCAGAAAGATCCAAGTGTTGAAAGCCCAAAGCCCGGTGAAATTTACAAGGTTGGAACCGTCAGCCGTATTCTTCGCATGTTAAAACTTCCTGACGGCAGTGTTAAAGCCCTTGTGCAGGGAGTTTCCAAAGCCCGGATTGTAAAATATGTAAAAAGGAAGGATTTCTATATTGTAAAAATTGAAATTATTCCTGAAAATCCTGTAAAAAAAATAAACCTTGAAACCGAGGCTATGATGAGGAATGTCCGGGGTAATTCCAAGAAAATCCTGGCGCTCCGCGGGGAATTAACAGGAGATGTGAGCAGTATTCTGGAAAGCATAGATGATCCAGGCAAGCTCGCAGATCTTGTTGCCTCGAATTTAAAGCTGAAAATAAAAGAATCGCAGGCTTTGCTGGAGCATATTGATCCTGTAAAACGCCTCAACAAAATAAACGATCTGCTTTCCCGTGAAGTTGAGCTTTCATCCATCCAGGCCAAGATTCAGTCTGACGTCAGGGAAGAAATTTCTAAAAATCAGAGAGATTATTTTTTAAGGGAGCAGGTGAGGGCTATCCATAAGGAATTGGGCGAACAGGATGAAAGGAAACAGGAAATAGCCGAGTACAGCAAAAATATCAAAAAAGCAAGGATGTCAAAAGAGGCGGAAAAAGAGGCGAAAAAGCAGCTAAAACGGCTGGAACAGATGCATCCTGATTCTGCGGAAGCTTCGGTAATACGAACTTACCTGGACTGGCTTGTTGATATGCCATGGAGCATAACGACCAAAGATGTAATCAATATAAAGAACGCAAAAAAGCTGCTTGATGCGGACCATTATGCCCTTGACAAGGTAAAGGATCGCGTGCTGGAATATTTAAGCGTTCGCAAGCTTAACCCGGACAGCAAAGGCCCGATTCTTTGCTTTGTCGGCCCCCCGGGCGTTGGAAAGACCTCGATGGGCCGTTCAATTGCCAATGCCATGAAACGAAAATTTGCTCGGATTTCTTTGGGCGGCATACATGATGAAGCAGAAATAAGGGGTCACCGTCGCACATATATAGGGGCTTTACCCGGACGCATATTACAGGGCTTGAAACAGTGCGGCACAAGGAATCCTGTTTTTATGATGGACGAGATCGACAAAATCGGAGCTGATTTTCGAGGCGATCCATCTTCTGCTCTTTTAGAGGCTTTTGACCCTGAGCAGAATTTTAGTTTTAGCGACCACTATCTTAACCTGCCTTTTGATCTGTCAAAGGTTATATTTGTACTTACAGCAAACCTGACGGATACTATCCCTTCAGCTCTTCTGGACAGGATGGAGATTATTTCAGTTTCCGGATATATGGAAGAGGAAAAAAGGATAATCGCCGAAAAGTACCTTTTGCCTCGGCAGATAAAGGAAAACGGTTTAAAGCCCAAAACCATGAATATCAGCACAGGGGCGTTGGAGCAATTAATCAGAGAATACACGTCAGAGGCAGGCTTAAGAAACCTTGAACGGGAGATAGGAAGCATATGCCGAAAAGTGGCCCGCAAAATAGCCGAAGGGGAAAAAAGTCCTTTTAATATCACAAAAACCAACCTGCAAAAATATATGGGTGTGCCGAAATATTTCCCTGAAATGGATCAGGAAAACAGTCAGGTCGGCTTGTCTACAGGCCTTGCCTGGACACAGGCCGGCGGTGAGGTCCTGTATGTGGAAGCTTCTTTGATCAGGGGAAAAGGTGATTTGATTGTAACAGGACAGCTTGGAGATGTAATGCAGGAGTCTGCTCGTGCGGCCGTTACTTATGCCAGGTCAAATCTTGGTTTGTATAAAATAAAGGAAAACCTGTTTGAAAATCATGATGTGCATATCCATGTTCCGGCAGGCGCTATACCCAAAGATGGGCCGTCTGCAGGCATTGCAATGGCTACAGCCCTTATTTCCGCCATGACTAATAAGCCGATTTGCAAAGATGTTGCCATGACAGGTGAAATTACCCTTAGAGGGAGGGTCCTTCCCATAGGTGGTTTAAAGGAAAAATCTCTTGGAGCTTTAAGGGCCGGAATCCATACTGTTATATTGCCCGAGAAGAACAGAAAGGATCTGGCCGAGATCCCGGCGAATGTAAAACGTAAGATAAAATTCATTCCTGTAAGCAACATGGATGAAGTCCTTAGCATAGCCCTTGAAAAGCAAAAGAAATCAAAGCAACCGGCAAATAAATGAAAATACTTGCTGTTGATACTGCCGTAAAAAGTTGCAGCGTTGCGATAATTGATAAAGAATCCTTGCTGGCCGAGGTTACTCTGGGCGTTGAACAAACACATTCAAAGCATTTAATGGAAATGATAAACACCACGGTTGAATTATCGGGTATTATTATTTCCGAACTGGACGGATTTGCCGTAACCAGAGGCCCTGGAAGTTTTACAGGTCTTCGAATAGGAATAAGTTCAATAAAGGGGCTGGCTGCGGCAACCCGCAAACCCTTGGTAGGTGTTTCAAGCCTTGATGCGCTTGCCATGCAGTGTTTTTTTTCTCAACACCTCATCTGTCCTCTTTTAGATGCCTGCAGGGGGGATGTCTATTTTTCACATTACAGATTTAACAACGGTATTTTAAAAAAAGAGATTGACGAGCAGGTTCTGCCTGTTGGAGAAGCTGTTTGTGATATTAATGAAGAGTGTATATTTGTTGGAAACGGTGCGTTTGTTTATCAAAAAATTATCAGGGATAAGTTGGGAGGTCTTGCACATTTTGCCTTGCCCCATCAAACCACTATTCGGGCTTCGACGATAGCAAACATCGGCAGGCATAGATTTGAAAACAATGATACGGATGATATAAGCGATTTTGTACCCTTCTACATGCGAAAAGCATATGCAGATCTAAGCAGCAACAGCAGCAAAAGCTCTCATTGACATTATTGTTTGATATGATAATATAATTAAATGAATAATTTTTCTTTTTCCGATCCACCCGGGCAAACAGCATTTCCTGTGGCAAAAGCCGGGTATTCTTTTATTTTAGCCTCAGCATTTATAACTGCTGTGTTTGCTTTGTTGGGACTGACTTTTTTGTCTTTGACAGGGCTTGCGGTTACCATTTTTATCTGCTATTTTTTTAGAGATCCGGATCGGGTTACTCCCAATAAGAACGGCGCAGTTGTTTCGCCCGCAGATGGAAAGATTGTTGAAGCGTGTATCAAGGATAGCAGCCCGTATTTTGAAGGCCGTTGTCTTAAGGTAAGCATCTTCATGACGGTGTTTAATGTCCATGTAAATCGCATTCCGCATGAAGGGACGGTTGAAAAAATAAATTATTATCCAGGAAAATTTATTTCCGCAAATTTCAACAAGGCATCAACAGATAATGAACGAAATGCGGTTTTTATTAAAACAGACCAGGGGAAAAAATATTGTGTTGTCCAGATCGCAGGGCTGATTGCCAGGCGAATTATCTGCAAGGTTCATGATGGCGACCAAATGGCCCGCGGGCAACGTTTTGGTATGATATGCTTTGGCTCACGGCTTGATGTTTATTTGCCTGATGACACAAAGTTAAACGTGTGCATTGAAGACAGGGTAAAAGCAGGGACATCAATATTGGGATATCTGACATGAAAAGAAGAAAAATTAGAAAAAAGGACTTTCGTCGCGGGATATATATTCTGCCGAACATCTTTACTTCTCTTAATATTTTTTGCGGCTTTTATGCAATTATATCTTCGATAGATGGTAAATATATTGCAGCGTCTATAGCGATAATGATTGCGGTTGTGTTTGATACGTTAGACGGTAAGATAGCCAGGATTACAAAAACCACAAGCAGATTCGGCGTGGAATACGACTCTCTTTCAGATCTTATATCCTTTGGTCTTGCTCCAGGGTTAATGATCTACCTGTGGGCGCTTAAACCTCTTGGGAGGATCGGATGGCTTGCTGCATTTCTTTTTATGACGTGCGGAGCCCTGAGGCTGGCACGTTTCAATACACAGACAGGCAGTATCAGCGGCGAGTATTTTGTCGGTCTTCCAATACCGGCTGCAGCGGGCATGCTTGCCGCAACCATCCTGTTCTGTCACAGGTTCGACATAGCGGTGGATGCGAATCCAGTGGTAATTCTTGTAATGCTTTACATGCTTGCCTTTTTAATGGTTAGTACGATTAAATATAATAGCTTCAAAAAGAATTCAGAAATTTCTCGAACGATGAATTTTAATGTTCTGGTTACTGCGATACTGATATTGATTTTTATCGCTGCTCAGCCGCCTATTGCCCTGTTTCTTTTAGGGATTGCCTATATTGTCTCAGGTCCTGTCACTACAATAAGGTATCATAAACTTATAAAACAAAAAGAAGCCGAATTTCACGAAACAGATATGCACGACACAAAGCCTGTTTAATTAAGGATGTAAATATCAGGAGTCAGGTGTCTTGTGTCGGGTTTCAGGTTGTCGGCTATTGGGGGAGCATAGCATCATGTCAAAAGAATATAGAATTTCAGTTATTCCGGGTGATGGAACAGGCCCGGAAGTTATAACAGAAGGCATTAAAGTAATTGAAACAGTGGCGGATAAATGCGGTTTTATCTGCAAATTTACACATTACAATATCGGCGGTGAGCATTATAAAGAAACCGGAGAGATCCTGCCGGACAAGGTTCTTGAGTCGCTTGCGCTGTCGGACGCAATATACCTGGGTGCCATTGGTCATCCTGATGTTAAACCTGGTATTCTTGAAAAGGGCATACTTTTGAAACTCAGGTTCCATTTTGACCAGTATATCAACTTAAGGCCTGTTAAGCTGTATGAAGGGGTTAATACTCCGTTAAAGGACAAAGGGCCTGAAGATATTGACTTTGTTGTAGTGCGTGAGAATACGGAAGGCCTTTACGTGGGCGCGGGCGGCTGCTTAAAGTTCGGGACCGCTGATGAAGTGGCAATTCAGGAATCGATAAATACACGCAAGGGAGTGGAAAGATGCATAAGATATGCCTTTGAATGTTGCAGAAAACGCAACAAGGCAAAAAAGTTAACTCTTTGCGGAAAAACCAATGTGCTGACCTTTGCATTTGATTTATGGGAACGCACCTTTAATGAGGTTGCAAAAGAATACCCGGACATTGAAACAGATTATGCGCATGTTGATGCTGTCTGTATGTGGATGGTAAAAAATCCTGAGTGGTTCGATGTTATTGTTACTGATAACATGTTTGGGGATATTATTACAGATCTGGCTGCAATTATACAGGGCGGCATGGGGATTGCGGCAGGAGGAAACATCAACCCCGAGGGTGTTTCAATGTTCGAGCCGATCGGCGGATCTGCCCCCAAGTACACAGGCAAGCAGGTAATCAATCCGATTGCCGCTATTTTAGCGGCTAAACTTATGCTTGAAACATTAGGTGAGAATAAGGCGGCATCTTTGATAGAAGGGGCGGTAACAAAGGTTCTTCGAGACGATCTAAAGGATGTTGCAGCAGGGAAGATGGGATTTACGACAAAAGAGGTCGGCGACCTTGTGTCAGAATATATTAAAGGGGAAGGTAATCGTGTCTGAGAAGAAATTTAATGTTGCAGTGGCAGGAGCTACAGGCGCTGTCGGGAACCAGATGATAGCCTGCCTGGAAGAGAGGAACTTTCCTGTCAAGTCTATTAAGCTTTTGGCTTCCAGTCGATCAGTCGGCCGCAAGCTTTATTTTAGAGGGGATTTAGTGGAAGTTGAAGAGTTGAATAAAAATTCTTTCAGAGGCGTGGACATCGCCCTTTTTTCGGCAGGCGGGGGTATAAGTAAAAAATTTGCGCCAATTGCCGCAAAGGACGGGTGTGTTGTTATTGATAATTCCAGCGCCTGGCGGATGGATCCGGAAGTTCCTCTTGTTGTTCCTGAAGTTAATCCTCATGCAGTTGCTGCATATACAAACAAAGGTATTATTGCAAATCCGAACTGTTCTACAATCCAGATGGTTGTTGCTCTTGGTCCTATTTACAAAAAATGCGGAATAAAGAGGATTGTGGTTTCAACATATCAGGCTGTATCCGGCACTGGAAAGAAAGCAATTAATGAACTTTTTGACCAGACAAGATCCATGATAAATTTCATCGATTACAAGATAAATGTATATCCACACAGGATAGCCTTTAACTGTCTTCCCCACATAGATGTGTTTCTGGATAATGGATATACCAAAGAAGAAATGAAGATGGTAAATGAGACAAGAAAAATCCTGGAAGACTATAATATAGGGGTCACGGCGACAACGGTTCGTGTTCCAGTGTTTTTCGGCCATTCTGAATCGATTAATATTGAAACCGTAAAGCATATTACGGCTGCTGAAGTAAGGTCTCTTCTTGAAAATGCGTCTGGTGTTAAGGTTGTGGATGATCCTGCAAAGAATGTTTATCCGCTGGCTGTTGATGCCGCTGGTCAGGATTTGACACTTGTGGGCCGCATCAGGGAAGATGAATCGATTCCAAACGGGATAAATATGTGGGTTGTTGCCGATAATATAAGGAAGGGAGCTGCAACCAACACGGTTCAGATAGCGGAAATCCTGGCGGAAAATTATTTATAAAGATCGAAAATGGGGTTTAAATGGAGAGAGTACCAATTACAAAAGCTGGTTACGAGAAACTAAAAAAAGAGCTGGAATATCTTCGACAGGTTGAGCGACCCCAAAACATAAAAGCCATTGAAGAAGCTCGCGCGCATGGAGATCTTAGCGAAAATGCGGAGTTTGAAGCGGCAAAGAACAGGCAGAGTTTTATTGAAGGCCGGATAGGTGAATTAGGATATAAGCTGGCCAATGCTGATATCATTAATCCTGATACACTTACCAAGGATTGTGCTGTATTCGGCTGCACTGTTTTGCTTGAAAATATAGATAATGAAGAGAATGTAAAATATCAGCTTGTGGGGCCGGACGAATCAAGTATCGAGGAAGGTCGAATATCAGTATCCTCACCACTTGGCAGAGCGATTGTGGGAAAAAAACCAGGAGACGAGATCCAGCTTCAGGCTCCTGGTGGAAAAAGATTTTATGAATTGGTAGAGATATTGTAGCGTTAGTCGAGTAGTTAAATAGTCGAGTCGTCGAGTTGTAAGAGTCTTTGAACCACTCGACCAATCAACCGGTTGACCAAACTTAGTTCATAATGGAGGGTTTTATTTTGGCACGTATTACAATTGAAGATTGCCTGGAAAAGGTACCAAACCGTTTTTTGCTGTGCAACATGGCTGCAAAGCGCGTTAGGCAGATTAGCGAAGGTTCCGAATATCTGGTAAGTTCGCCGAAAAACGAAGACATTGTTATTGCCCTTAGAGAAATTGCCGCCGGCAAGGTAGTTCTAAGGCAAGATAAAGAAAAAAAGTAACCGTAAACTGTTTTCAATATCCAAAATGCTTGAATCGTTGCATAGTTCATTGAGAAACCTGTGAACTGTGAACCGACAACCGTGAACGGTTATTTTTTGTCAAAACCCGGCTATATATATAAGATGTTGAACAGGTTTGTTGGTAAAGCCCTGCATAAATATAATATGATATCTGATGGAGATAGAATATTAGTGGGGCTCTCCGGAGGAAAAGACAGTCTTACTCTCCTGACGATTTTAAAGGAACGTCAGCCTCGAATTCCCATAAAATATGAGCTGTTTGCTGTTTGTGTTGATCCCGGGTTTGAGGGAGGCCATAGTAAAGCCCTTGCAGGTTATTGCGATAAAAACGGCTTCAAGCTCATCGTAGAGTATACAGATTATGGAATTCTGGCTCATAGCCCGACAAATAGAGAAAATCCCTGTTTTTTGTGTTCAAGGTTACGCAGGAAACGGCTTTTTGAAATTGCCGATGAGCTTGGATGCAACAAGCTGGCCTTAGGGCATAATAAGGACGATATCATTGAGACACTGTTCTTAAATATGTGTTATTCAGGTGAGATTAGCACCATGGTTCCTTCCCAGTCTTTTTTTCAGGGAAGGTTCACGGTAATAAGGCCCCTTGCATTTGCGGATGAGAATATCATAAGCCGTTTTGCCGGTGAAAAAGGGTTTCCAGCCTTTGTCAATCCATGCCCTTCAGCGAAAGTATCTAAACGACAGGAAATAAAAACTCTTTTAAGGCAGTTATACACCAGCAATAAAAAGATAAAAGGAAATATTTTCAGGGCCATGAGCCATGTGAATACAGACTATTTATTGAAGTAGGGTAACACCTAAATGAAAGATATCCAGGACCAACACGATTTTCGCAATATACCTGTTGACAAGGTGGGGATAAAAGATATTCGATATCCCATCACGGTTCTTGACCGGAAGAACGGTTTTCAGCATACTATTGCTTCAATCAACATGTATGTGGACCTGCCTGAGAGATACAAAGGGACGCACATGAGCCGTTTTGTTGAGCTGCTCCATCTATTTCGATCTGAGATTTCTTTGAAAAAAATTTCAGATATTCTTGACCAGATGAAGAAGCATTTAAAAGCGGCTTCGGCGCATATTGAGATCACATTTCCTTATTTTATTGAAAAAAAAGCCCCTATAAGTAATTCTCCCGGACTCATGGACTATACATGCAGGATCATCGGATCAAGCGGCCATGACGGCAGACTAGACCTTGTATCAGAAGTAATAGTTCCTGTTTCTTCTGTTTGTCCCTGCTCAAAGGAAATAAGCGATACAGGCGCTCATAATCAGCGGGGAGAAGTGAGGCTCAGCACAAGATTTAAGAAATTTATCTGGATAGAAGATATGATAGAGCTGGTGGAGAAATCTGCGTCATGTGAAGTATATTCTGTGTTAAAACGTGTTGATGAAAAGCATGTAACTGAACAGGGCTTTTCAAACCCTAAGTTTGTTGAGGATATTGTTCGGGATGTCGCTGAAAAGCTGAAAAAAGACGGAAATGTTACCTGGTTTTCCGTAAGCGCTGAAAATTTTGAGTCGATCCACAACCATAATGCGTATGCATTCATTGCAAGCGGAAGAAGATAATTACACTTTTACATCCCTTAACATGTGCAAGGTGCTTCAAACTTTCGCCAAGATTTCTTTAATCTTTGCCATTATGGTCGTGGGTTCAAACGGCTTGACGACGAAATCGTTTGCACCTGCTTTAATCGCGTCGATGATGCGGTTCCGCTCGCCTTCGGTTGTGCACATAATGATAGGAACATTGTTTCCGCTTGCGCGAATCTTTTTCACAGCCTCAATCCCGGTCATGTTAGGCATGACCCAGTCCATTATTACCAGGTCCGGATTCTCTTCAGCGACTTTTTCTACAGCCATTGCTCCGTCCATGGCCTGCACTATAGTTTGTACACCAGCCTCATTCAGGGTTTTGACAAGGACATGACGCATTAACGCGGAATCGTCAGCTACCAGAACTTTCATGAGTTAACACCTTTCTTAATAATAGTTTTTTATTGGATTGAAACCCTCTGCAGTCCCGCCCAGCGGGCTTCGACTGTAAGGAGGTTTTTGCCCCCCCCTTATTTGATTCGCTTGCTAACCCCGTTTACCTTCGGAGGGCCTCAGGTGGACGTGGAATGCGCTCGCTTTTGCTGTTCAAAAGTAACATGGAGTGTAAACGGACCCAGGTCGCTTGTAAAGGGGACTTTAAACCATGTTGACTTTGAAGGGTACTGAACAACATATTCGTTGCCACTTAACACTGTCGGAAGGCCCAGGTCAACCGGAGGGCCGTCGTCTGAAGATAACTTTTTTTTAGCTCCGCCGGCAACCATATTTACCAGCTCCGCAACACCATCAGCCACAAGATCATCAACGACCCGCGTCTCGGAACCGAGCATACGATTAATAATAGCAAGCACGGTTTTCACTGGAAAAGTGAGTGCAACATTACCTCGAACCGGTCCGCTTAAACCGATAAGGGCTGTAATGTACCCTGGATTTACCGTGCTATCAGCGAGCCCGGTCTTCCCGGGAGTTGCCTTGCAACCCAGCATGGATACAAACAGGTTTTGGACACTTTCTATAAAAGGATTTATATGCTCTGCCTTCATTTCCGGGTTTTGCCTTATTCCCCTGCTTGCAATGCAACTGTTTTTATTATTCCGTTTCTTGGGGATAGCATGGCACCTCTTGTTCCACTTGTCTCAGTACAACCTTTTCGCCGGATAGAACAGCTTCCAGCGGCCCCGTGAACACCTTGTTTGCCAGCACCTTGTAGCCTGCGACGCATAAAATTGTCCCCGGATACAGCAATCCCCTGATTAATATGTGCGGTTTTGCGCGGGCGCGAGAATCAGCTTCGATTTTTTGCATCTCTGCTTTTACTTTTTCAACAGCCTCTTCCGCCTTTAAAAGCCTTTTTGTGGCAGCTTCACGTTCATCTAGCGAAAGCTCTTTCTGTTTGACCATCATCGGATCTAACAATTTGTGTATTCGCTCCACCTCTGCCTGAAGAGGCACGAGTTCCTTTTCCCTGGCTGCTATTTTAGCCGGGAGCAAATAGTCCTCGGCAACAACAAGTTCAGTGATTGCATGCCCGTTATTACCTACCTCTCTTGCAACGATACCACCAAGCGCTGTTATGCTCCCTCCAACCAGTTGCCCATCCGGGATGATCACCGCACCTTGTGCCTTTAGCGTGGACTGCATGATCTTATCCTTGACCACAATATCCCCCTTGGATTCAATGTGCCCCCCCAGGATATAGGTCGTCTTGATACCACCCTCGACCTTGATTTTTCGATCCTCCCCGCCGGCTATTCCCTTACCTACAATTAGATTTCCACCTGCATGAATAATTGCCGACTTCAGGGCTCCTTTAATCTCGATAGTATCACCAGTGGTGATCTTTGCGCCCGCCGTTACATCTCCCTCAATCACGAGCGATCCCGGATAATTCAGGTGGCCGTGTGTTATATCCACATCCCCGGATATTGTTTTTTCTGTGTTAACAGCGAGCACCCCTGAAACCCACTTAACACGGCCCCTTCTGGTCGCAAAATATTCCACTCTGTCATTTTTCTTCTGGACTTCGACATTCAACCCCGGGCGTATCTCAGCAGATTTTGGTTGGCGCGCTGCAATAGGTTTTCCAAACACGTTGCAGCCCTCCTGACCTTCCTTTGGGAGTGTGACGTATGCCAGAAGCTGGCCATTTTCGACTACCGGTCGTTCTGTCTGGAGCATATAGTCTCCATTTGTCGATTTTTTATCGACCATGGACCCTTTATCGAAAAAATCGCCGGCCCATTTGATAGTTTCGTCTATCGGTGGAACCGGTGGTCTGCCTTCGACGATAGGCATTTCACTTATACGAGTAGTTCCGCTTTTTATTGACCAGCGCAGGAGTGTTTCCAGTTCTTCCTCGCGTGGAATGGGGGTTACGCCGGCAGCTTCGAGCTCTTGCTTGATATGGGGTACAATCTCATTGGGATTGGTCTCTGATATGGTGCAGTCAAGCATAACCGCCATGTCGTCATCGGTGATACGCAGCTCGAATTTAGACTGATCTTCTACCATAACACCTTTTAAATATCCGCCATTCCCCTTGGCGAATGGCAAAATCATTATGCTCCTGATACTACCCGCACAAGAAAAAACAAGCTCTCTTCAACCCGCAATATGGAAGGGAAGGAAAAATAAAATAAATATAAGAAGAATTGAACTTGTATGTCAATTAAAATAATGCTGCAACAACATATTTTGGTAACGGGTATCAGACTGTCGGAGATTCTCAAAACACCGGAGCTTGTCGATGTCAAAAATAAAGCTATTCAAACAGGGGTAAGGGGGAATTGGCAAATTGTCACGGTTTTGCACGTCACCTCTTGCAGGCCAATTACGACGTTCGGACGATTCAACAAATATTGGGGCATAGCGATGTGCGAGCCACAATGATTTATACACACACGATTAAGAGTCAGACTACTAATTCCACCCTGACCGCACAGACCTTGAATCCCGGTATTCGAGATACCGGGTCGAGGGTGTCGCTGGTCAAAATATTGGCCGCCGCTTCCCCAAAATGAAACGGAATAAAGACAATTCCCTCCGGGCTTTTCCTGGTAAGGCAGGCGCGAGTGGTAATCTCTCCTCGCCGTGATGTTATTTTAACCATACTGCCGTCTGCTATCCCCTTTTTTTCCGCATCTAACGGATTAATCTCCGTGATTGCTTCGGGAGAAATCGAGTTAAGCCCCTCGACCTTGCGGGTCATGGTGCCGCTGTTGTAATGGTAAAGGACTCTTCCTGTTGAAAGAAGAAAAGGATATTCTTCATTTGGAAGTTCATCCGAGAGGATGAATTCCACGGATTGAAACAATCCTTTTCCACGGGTAAAACTACCTTTATGCAGATACGGAGTGCCCGGATGTTCCCGGTTCGGGCATGGCCACTGGAGACTATTCTTGTTGAGACGTTCATAGTGAATTCCACCGTAAATCGGCACAAGACAGGCGATTTCCTCCATGATCTCTTCAGGATCATTGTAATTCATAGGCATTCCCATCTTTTCAGACAGGCTGCAGATTATCTTCCAATCAGGTCTGGAATCCCCCAAGGGGGCTAATCCCTGCCTCACCCGTTGGACTCGCCTTTCCGTATTGGTAAAAGTACCCTCTTTTTCAGCAAAACTGGTAGCAGGAAGGACCACATTGGCCAGTTTTGCCGTTTCTGTCATAAAGATATCCTGAACCACCAGAAAATCTAATTTTTTCAGAGCCGCTTCTACATCTTTTGAGTTGGGATCGCTCACAACGGGATTTTCTCCCATGATGTACATCCCTTTTATCTTTCCTTCCAGAATGGCAGACCACATGTCTGTTACAGCCATGCCTGGTTTTGGCGGAAGTTTCTTGCCCCAGGCATCTTCGAATTTTCCGACGATCTCCTGGTCGGAAACAGACTGGTAACCAGGGAGTACATCTGGAAGGGCGCCCATATCGCAGGCCCCCTGCACATTGTTTTGACCTCGCAGCGGGTTAACCCCGCCCCCTTCGATTCCAACGTTTCCACACAACATGGCGAGATTGGCAATCGATTTAACATTGTCAGTGCCAAATGCGTGCTGGGTGATGCCCATGGCATATGCAATAGACCCTCTTCCGGCTTTGGCATAAAGACGTGCGGCCTTTCTCAAATCTTCAGACGGTATACCGGTGATCAATTCAACAAATTCCGGGTTGTATCGCATTACCGTCTCTTTCAAGGCCATAAAGTTTTCTGTTTTGTCTGCCACATAAGAGATATCATACAGTTCTTCATCTATAATTACATGCATCATTCCGTTTAACCAGACCACATCCGTACCAGGCTTTGGACGGAGCCAGATTTCAGCATACTGCACCATTTCTATCTCCCGGGGATCGACCACAATCAGTTTTGTTCCGTTTTCCTGTATGGCCTTTATCATCCCAAGGGCTATGACGGGGTGATTTTCAGTGGGATTGCTCCCTGTAAGGAGGATTACATCAGCCTTTTTAAAATCGGCTATCGGGTTGGTCATTGCCCCGCTCCCAAAAGACTGGGCTAAACCGGCCACTGTAGACGCGTGACAGAGCCGCGCACAGTGGTCCACATTGTTGGTGCCAACCACTGCGCGCATAAATTTCTGCATAAGATAATTTTCCTCATTGGTGCACTTCGCCGAACTCAAACCAGCCAAGCTGTCAGGATCATTATCCCTTATTTCCAAAAACTTTTGGGCGACATGAGAGATCACATCTTCCCAGCTTGCCTCCCAAAAATATCCCCTTTTTCGGATAAGCGGTTTTTTTAACCGATCCGGATGACGAACAAATTCATTTCCAAATCTCCCCTTTACACAGAGATTCCCAAAATTGGGGCCATCTTCAGGATCAGCGGTTACTTCAACAATTGAGTTTCCTTTCATGTTCAAGTCAATGGTACATCCGCAACCGCAGAACGGGCAGACTGTTTTGACTTTTTTGATTTCACCGGGGACAACAGGAAAGTCGACCGATTTTTTTGTCAGAGCGCCGGCTGGACAGTTATCCACGCAAGCGCCGCAAGAAACGCACCTGTCGTTAATTATAATGGCAATGCGTTCGGGGAATCCGTTTTCGTCAAACCCGGTCCCCTCTAATTCCAATGCACCATATTCACAGCTATTCTTGCAACGCTGGCAGAATATACACTTGTTCGGATCAATAATAATAAAAGGATGATGGCTGTCGATTCCGTACTGGCGCCTACGCAGCATTTCGGACACAGGAAACCTCACCCCATATTCTATGGATAATTCACGCAATTTACATTTAGAAAGAGCTGCGCATCCACACTGCAAGCATCGTTTCGATTCCCGAAACGCGGTCTCCTCAGTAAATCCCAATTCGATCTCATCAAAATCCCGGACGCGTCTTTCCGGCGCCCTTACAGGCATCTTTTCTCCCAGGCCGATCGGAATACCTTCAAAGTTATGCAGATCAATATCTTCGAACTTTTTACCTTTTGTGAAATTGATCTGCCGTTTGGGATGGTATAAGGGTTTTTTTCTAAGATATATATCGATTGATCTGGCCGCCTTTCTTCCCCCATTGATTGCCTGGATAACCGTTCTTGGGCCGCGTACCACGTCACCTCCTGCAAAGACTCCCTTCTCCGAAGTCTGAAGCGTTTGAGGAACGGCAACAATAGTTCCCCCGGGAAGGACATGCGGTTTCACCCCTTCATCCAACATCTCCATCCAGGAAAGATCAGGGGTCTGTCCGGTCGCTACAATCACATTATCTACTTCACAGGTCTCTTCGGATCCCGGATCAGGAATCGGCCAGCGCTTTCCACTCTTATCCGGCTGACTCAACTTCATACGGACTGTTTCAAGCCTGAGAAAATCTTTCTCTTTCTTTATCTTTGTAACCCCTGTCATAAATATAAACTTGACACCCTCTTTTTCGGCTTCAATGACTTCTCGATGGCTTGCCGGCATTTCCATCATCGAACGTTGATATATGACGACAACTTCATCCAGGTCCATCCTTACACATGTCCTGGCCGTATCTACGGCTATGTCAACCCCTCCGATCACGGCTACCCTCTGGCCTATGGACGGCATCTGTCCAAGGCTTATACTCTTGAGAAAATCAATACCTGAAATAACCCCTTCAATGTTCTCTCCATCGATACCCAACTGTTCATTCTGCCAGGCGCCGATACCGATAAAAATAGCCTTAAAACCATCCTCCTTAAGGCTCTTAATGGTAAAGTCAACTCCCAGCCTCTTTCCGGTTTGTGGGCGAACACCTGCTCTGAGTATATCCTCTATCTCTTTGTTAACGATCTTTCTGGGAAGACGAAATTCCGGAATCCCATAACGAAGCATTCCGCCTAATTGAGGCATTGCCTCGAATATAGTTACCTCATGCCCCATATGGGCCGTATAATAAGCAGCGGAGAGCCCGGCAGGCCCACCACCGATCACCGCAACACTGTGTCCGGAAGATGGGAGAGGAGGCAAAGCACGCGTTTCTTTGTGATAGATAGAAAAATCCGCCACAAATCGCTTTAGATGATTAATAGAGAGGCATTCGTCCACCAGGATACGGCGGCATCGAGTTTCACAAAAATGTGGGCAGACCCTTCCAACGGAAAGAGGAAGGGGATTCTTCTCTTTGATAAGTTTCAGGGCTTCTGTAAACTCACCCTTTGCAATTCTATTGAGATAACCCTGAATGTTAATACCGGCTGGACATGTCAGAGAACAGGGTGCAATACAATCGCCATAATGTCGCGACAGCATCCGTTCTAAAACATCTTGTCTTGCTTTTATAACCCGATCGCTTTGAGAAGTTACCACCATGCCGCCTTCCACAAGGGTGGAACAGGCATGAACCAATTCTTCTCTTCCATCGACTTCGACAACACATATTCCGCAAGGGTGCTCGTTGTCTTTGCCGGGCATATAACACAGCGTTGGGATAAAAATTCCAGCCTTGAGTGCGGCATCCAATATTATTGTGCCAAGATCAACCCATAACGTCCGGCCATCAATTTTTATTTCTAACTTAGCCATTTTGTGATTGTTGATTGACAATCATCAATCCTAAGTGGTTAACCACGAATGTGAATACAGAACCTTACCCATGAGAACACGTGTGGTTTTGTAATATTCCAATTCGGTTTGTCCCAGGGATGCAGGGTCAGGTTCGTTTCCGTCCATTATGTCATGCACTAATTTAACATGTTCAGGCCTTTTACCTCCGGCAATCGCGAGCAGTTCATTGTCAAATCCATCGACAATTGCGGAATAAATATCATATTTCATAAGCATCATTAAATAGGCGCGATTCAGATATGGACGGAGATTTTCCGGAGCGCCGTTGGAAACATTTGAAAGCCCTACAATCGATTTGGCTTCAGGCGCTATTTCACCCAACATGCTCATGAATTCCAGACCAGACAAAACCTGATTTACATCAACGCATATCGGCGTTGCAATCGGATCGATCCAGATGTTTGAGGTGGAAATTTCCGCCTCATTTGCCTGGTAAATAAAATCGACTGCCATAGCAGCCCGCTCATCGGCATCCCGCGGCATTCCATCTTTTCCCCACAGAAGTCCTATCGCGTCCGCATTATACTTAATTATCATGGGAAGCCCTTTTTCCAATCGCTCAGGCTGAAGCGAAACAGAGTTTATCAATGATTTCCCTTTTATGTTCGCCTTTAATCCTGCTTCCATGGCAACCGGATTAGTTGTATCAAGTGAAAGAGGAAGATCGGTTACTTCCTTAACCGTCTTAACCAGCCAATCCATCAGCTCATCGCCGCCCTTTCTGGCAGGTCCGATATTCAGATCAAGATAGTCAGCGCTGTTTTTAGTCAGAGCCCTTGCCATATCCTGAATCGGACCGGCATTTTTCTCCTTCATTGCAGGCCCGAGCGTCTTTGACATAATATTAATATTTTCCGCAACACATATTACCATAGTCGCTTTGCTCCAATGTTAAATGTTGAATGTTGAATTAATTTAAAATTAAGAATTAAAAACTCAAAATTGTTTTCACGCGCTCCATTGTTTCAAATAGGCAGGCAGATGGCTTGCCTCTCTCGGCCCGATGAGAATTTCCCAACCCGGAAGCTCTTCTTCCAGCTCTCCGCTGATGGATGCAAGATAACCCGGAATCACCAATTTGCGATGTTTGACCTTCTCCTCAATACCGCATTTCTTTACAAAGGGCGCAATGGTGTCTGCTCCGAATTTGCCGGCAGCCCATGCGGTTAAGACCGAAAGGCCCTCTGTGTCCTTAATCAATAGATATGACGGCACACGGCTTGCATCTATCTCACCTGAAACAATAAAATAGGTAAGAGAAAAATTTCCTGTAATAAGAACAGGTGAATTTTCATTTGTAGCGCCGATCTCATAAATCTTTTGTTCGACGGCCATAGGCCTTTGCGGATCCGTAAAGATATTCATACTCGCAAGGAGAAGCGGGAAGATGCTGTGGCCTTCTATTTCAGAGAGAATAATGATGCTGCCGTATTTTACAACCATCTGACAGGCGATCATCGCTTCTTTCATCGGGTTGTCGGTCATTTCACACGGGAAGACAATTGTAGGAAATCCAAAGGGCTTAAATTTTTTCATCAATGCTGATCTTCGGATAATAATCTGATCTTCCAGGGACTTTCCCGCGGTTCTTGCCCCTGAATCAAGAATCAGATCCTTAAGCCCCATTTTGATCAGTTTTTCAGAGAGTTCTGCCAGCTCCTCCAGGCTATTTCCTTTAACCGCTAACGGACATGAAAGTTCCCTGGCAAGGTTTCCCAGTGTTTCCACATTTTCCCTGGTAGCGGCATAAAGGAGCGGCTTTCTGTTTGAACAGGTTTTGGCAGCCTGTGAAAGCGCATCTGTATCTTCGTTCATCAGCACAAGCGCCGCATCTGTATCATTACAGACCTTTTCAACCAATGCCATAAATAAGGCGGTATCTTTGGATTCTCCTTTAACGGCAACCATTGCAGGCCGCAGCACAATGCCGACGCGTTCATAGGTGGTTTCTTTAAACTTGGTTAGTTTAGCCGAAATTTCAGCCTTATCCATCTTGTCCGAAAGGAGAAGGGTAAATGCAGGGGGATTTTCAAACCGCTTCTCGTGACGGAACAGAACTGTTTCCCCGCCCAGTTTTACCGCGCGTTCACCAATACCGATAACCACTGTTCTTACAGGAGGAGCCGAGGCCTCCCCGAGTTCTTCTTTCATATCTTCAGACAAATCCGGGCACGCGTCAAGTTCAGCCTTACCCGTAGCCAATTTCATGGCAAAAGCCAGGCAGGTAGGAACCCCACACTTGCCGCAATTTGTCTTTGGTAGTTTTTTAAATATCTCTATTCCCGAAAGTCCCATAATTATTCTTTCCCCCTAAATTCCTGAATTCATCCATAGATTTCGCATATTTCCACAGATTATTAAACAACAATCCCTCAATCCCTCTACATCAACGGATCCATGGTAAGAGCCGGATGCCCTTTTTCTTCGAGAAACGGAAGGATCTCCTCTTCCGTGGTTCCGATTGTTTCATCGGCTATCATCTCAGGGAAATTTGGAATCCCCATTTCTTCGCATATCGGTTTTATCCGTTCGGCGATCTCCTCTTTTAACATTTTAGGCAACCATACCACACGCTTTAAGCCTCCTTCGGCCTTGAGAAATTTTCTGCTGCAAATGTAATGTTTGCTTACTCCTAAAAAACCGGGTGTCTGGTTTCCGCCGCCCACCATTCCGGCCAGGGTAGTAAATTTCATGCCGCAGGGTGTCATGCCCATAAAATTCCTGTTTACTATCATAATGCCATTGCACAGGGGAAGGATTGTCGCCACGCACTCAAAGCACCCACACGCAGTCATCGGTGACTCCATCAAGCTGTAAGCGCTTACCTGCTCAATTTGTTGGCGCGAGGCATTGAATACAAAATCGTTGATTCCTTTCCACTGGCCAGTTATCGGATTGGTACATTCTCCCTTTTTGATCGGTTGATTTGGGCCTGTAGGGTTGATTTCATAAGAGACCTTGCAGTCGAGCCAGTTGTAAGCGCCGCACATCCCTGTTCGTTCCGGCGTAATTACGCAGACATGGCTCGGGGCAAATGACTGACACAGGGTACATGAATAGAAGGTCTCTTCTGTTTCGTCGGTCATATTCTCAACCCGACTATCTCTTTCTTTATACAGCCTGTTTGCCATTTCCAGGACTTCTTTGACTCTTTCTTCATCCGTGTAAATCTTTATCTGCACCTTATCGATAATATTCCCAAAGTCCTGATGGTATTTAGCATGTATTACCTTGCCTAAATGTTTGAGTAAAAATCCTTTTTCAACAGCCGCCTTTCCTACCCGTATCCACATAATATTTCTCTGTCCGATATGCATTATACCCTGGACATAGTTAATCAGGTGATGGAGCTGGCGTTCTAAGATCGGCTCAAATTCCGGCTTCATCTGCCGACCCGCTACTTCGATCAGTGCCGCAAAGGGGAGTTTGTCCCCCTCTTTAATCTGATCCAGGTCAGGACCGATCATTTCAATTTTTCCGTCCTCAACTTCCGACATATTCTTAGAGATAGTCAGCTCTACTCCAAGTGTTCTCCCCCCGCCGCATTCAAAGTAGAGATCGTCCTTTCTGATACGTTCTCCCTCAAAAGCAGGCCCATAGGACATGGGGATATCCACCTTGGTTATAGCTACCTTTAACCCCCGAACTTCAATTGCCCTGGCGACTATCTGATCATGCGGCACGTTGCTGACCACATGTTCATAGGTGCATATCCCGGTCGGCAGGATCTCAGGAATAGGTGTGTCGGCTATGGTGGGGAAGCCCCAGTTGATGGCTCCGGCTGCATTGGCATACCATTCATCCGTCACGGTTCCAAGCGGCATTGCAAAGGCAAAAATCCTGTCTTTATTATAACGTAAGTTTGCTGCAAAATCTCCGGGCTTGACCCCGCCGAATGACATGGCGGCGCGTGTCGCAAACCCCATTGCAAACACGGCCGCGGTATAGCTCGGTCCAAAAGAGACCAGACGGGTAGGCCAGCCTATCTGAACGCCGGCCTCTACCAGTTGCTCGGACATGGTCTTTCCTTCGTGATCCGAACACATAAAGACATACAGATTCTTTTCTTGAAGCTCTATTGCTATTTTTGCCGCAATCTCAGGGGTAGGCGCAGCGCCCAATATAGCGGCAAACCCCGGAGCTGTCCCGTCAACAAATTCCACACCACGTTTTCGCATGATAACGTCATCGGCAGCCCCCAGCCATATATTATCAGAAAGCGGGTCCTCTCCCTGTGTATAATAATCTGGTTCTTCCAAATATCTTATCGCCTCAATGATCTCTTCCGCGAAAAACGTAGCCATGCCGGCTTCCAATGCAGGCGCCAGATAGGGGAGCCATACATTATCGCTTACCTGTGCTGGAAGAAGTTCCTTGCACTTGTCAAGCACCTGCTTTGCATCCCCCAGTGTCTTTACTGGAATACCGAGTATCCCGTAGATAATCGGAAGATAATAGGTGGTATTCGGAAATCCGATCTCTTGATCAGGCCCCCACTTTTTTAATGCCACCTCGCACTTTGCCTCTGCCGTACCCACGATCTTGTGAGCGCCTCGAATAGCTGCGGAACAAATTATCTTAGACACTATTAGCCCTCTCCTCTGATCATCAAATCTCTAATCGATTCTTTTACTAAATTAACAGCTTCAGGGTGCCTCATTACCAGAATATCAGCACCGGCAAGGAGTACGCACTGAGCCGTTAAGGCCTCCATCAATATACCTCTCTTTTTTTGATCTCCTAAAAGCGGAGCTTCCATTTCACTCATTTTTACCTCTTTTGTCTTCCATACCTCTTTTGCAAAATTGGCAATGATGGGGAACTGGAGTCTTTCGTCGTTCTGAACAAGCGCGGCCATTCGGATTCGTTCCATTACGCTGTAACAATACTCAAGCCCGTATCCAAGAGCGCCGGTCGTCGGATCAATAATGATCTTATCGTCAGGAACGTTCAAGTTTCCCAAAAGGATATTGAGCTGCTTTGCCAGGTTTATGTCGATTGGTGTTGAAGCCATAACAGTATGTTTATAACCGATTGCCGTGGCTCCGATCGCCCGATAGTTTCCTTCCGATAGAGGGCCTATAATCAGGTTTTTCCCCTCACACGCCTCGCAAACCGCCCTTAATACCTCGGTATCTTTATCCACATTTGAACTTCCAAAAACAATCAAAGGAACATCCACCGCATCAGCGACTTTTTTTGTAATCGCGGCGGCCTCGTCAGCCGGTATGTCCTCAGCATTCGGATCAGTGCTTGCCAGTTGCAGCGCTATCATTTCAGCCCCATAAGTATCGACACATTTTCGAGCCCATGCCACAGGATCATCTGCAACATCGGCAAACGGTTCCAGCACTATATCGGGCCAATCCACAGGCGCCCTGTCATACACCTCCATCGCTATTTTAGGAGCATGCGTCATAGCCCCTTCGAACAGATGAAACGGATAGCATGACTCGCCACCTACTGTTATGGTATTCCCTTCACATCCCAACGGGATCTCTTTTATCTTTCCGGCATAAGCAACCCTTGGTATTTCTATGGACAATTTATATACCCCCTTATATCTAAGTTAAGTGAGCTAAGGTGCCTAAAGTGAGCTAAAGTGCCTAAAGTTAAGGAACGCGCTTGTCAGGCACCCCACGCTTTATCATCTTGGTCTCGGAAGCAGGCCGGCTCGCTTCGTGATCTCTGGTATGGCGCTCTCCCATTCTATTGCCATGATATGTACACCGGCCACACCTTCTATCTCTTTTACCTTGTTAATAATATCTACACAAATATTGATCCCTTCTTCCTGCACGTCCTTTTTGGCATCTTTAGCCCCCTGGAGGCGAGCTATCACATTGTCGGGAATATCCAGGCCAGGTACATTGTCTTTCATGTATCTGGCCATTCCAATCGACTTTGGAGGTGTAACCCCGGCCAAAATGTAACATTTTTTATGGAGTCCAAGATCTCTGACCGCTTTCATCCACGCGGCAAATTTATCGATGTTATAAACAATCTGCGTCTGAATAAACTGAGCGCCTGCCGCAATTTTTTTTGCCAGACGAAGGGCTCGAAACTCAAACGGATCTGCAAAGGGATTGGCTGCAGCTCCCAGGAGAAAGTTCGGTTCTTTCCCTTTGATTTCCTCTCCACACTGAAAGACCTTTTCGTCGCGCATCATCCTTACCATCTGCAAAAGCTGGATCGAATCCATATCAAAGACGCCGGTAGAATTAGGATGATTTCCGAATTTTTGATGATCCCCTGTAAGACAGAGTAAATTTTTCAGACCCAGTGCTGCAGCGCCCAGGAGATCGCTCTGAATGGCGATACGATTCCTGTCTCTGCACGTCATCTGGGTTATCGGCTCCAGACCTTCCTGCATCAAGACAACAGATGCCGCTATACTCGACATCCGGACAATGGCGGTTTGACAGTCGGTAATATTTACCGCGTCAGCGCAGCCTGAAAGCAACTTTGCCTTTGCGCGAATAACTTCTGCATCTGCATTTTTTGGGGGACCCAGTTCCGCTGTTACGGCAAACTGTCCGGATGTCAACACCTTTTTCAAATTGCTTGCTGAACTCATAGTTTTAGATCCTCCCGGACGATTTTTCTGGGACCTCCGTGCAGGCTGCTCGACCAATCCTTCATGGGAAATATCTCTTGCAGCTTCTCCAATTGATTCAACCCCTTTAAGCGATCATATATTAATTGCCAGACACAGGCAATATCAGCATTAATTTCACACTTCCCGTTCTGCGATCCTCCGCATGGGCCGTTAAACAAACGCTTTGAACAGCGTGCAACAGGACACAAACCGCCGGTCTTATCAAGAACACAGTTTCCGCAGCCCGCACACCGTTCCGACCATACCCCCTGCTCATCTGAAACACCCATAAAGCTGGTGTTTAAAGCCGGAAGAATAATGGTTTTTGGATAGATGTCAGCCATAAAGTTCACCCCCACACCGCAGGCCATGGAAAGGACAGCGTCATATTTGTCAACCTCATCTTTTAATTCTTCCAGATATTCCATATCGCACTGCCGGGCAAGAGTCTTTTCTTTTGTTTCAACCGGTTCCCCCGTTTTTTTGCTATTGATCCGAAGGATTGAAGCAAGAATTTCAACCTCCTTTTCTCCTCCGGCAGAACAGACCGTAACGCATCCACCGCATCCAAGGATCAGGATCTTTTTAATTCCTTTCAACATTTCGAAAATTTCCTGAATCGGTTTTCTCTGTCCGACAATCATATTCTATTTCCCCTTTAAAGGACTTGGTCCCAACTTTTTGATACGCATGGTCATTTCTTTGGCTACTTCAATAAATCCGCGATTCGGCTCGCGAGAAATCATAAACATCTCTATCCGTTCAGGTTCTATATTAAGTTGGTCAAAAACATCTTTTGCGTAATCAACCCTTTTTTTTGCAACCCGGCTTCCTCTTATATTGTGACAGGTATCATCCTTGCATCCGGCAACGTAAATTCCGTCCGCGCCTTGTTCAAATGCTTTTAACAAACGGATTATGCTGATCCTGCCGCTGCAGGGCAGAATTTCCAGCCTCACGTTCTCCGGAAACCCCAATCGAGGTAAGTTCCGCAAATCCTGTGAGCATGCATAGGCGGTATAATGGCAACAAAAAGCCACAATATCCGGTTCATTTGAATTAGTCATATTATCATAGTTCCCTTGAGAGCAAAAATTCACATGAGGCAAACTGCCTTACGTCTTCAGATGTTTTCAGTTCAATAGCCCCGGCAGGACATTCGGCCACACATATTCCGCACGCCACACATTTTACCGGCTCAATATGAGCAAGCCCGCTTCCTTTTTCCATATAAGGCGCTTTGAACGGGCATACTCTCACACAAGTCAGGCAACCTGCACAGTATTTCTCGTTTACAACGGCCAGCTTTCCCATTTTACTCAGGGTGGCCGTATCCACATAGCCGTCACGCAAAGCCATGCTCCTCAGCGCCTTGATCGCATTGCTGAAGTTCACATCCTGCGGACACACAAACTCACAGGTTTGGCATCCTGTGCAATACCAGATCAAATCGGATGAAAGGAGACGATTTTTCAAACCAAGCATGATCATATGAAGGATCTTTCGCGGATCGAATTCAGGGATTACCTGGCTGACAGGACAAGTGCCCGTACAACTGCCGCACGCATAGCATCCCTTGACATGTTTACCTTCCGGAAGTTCCGCTACTTCAAATTTGAACCGAGGTTCTAAATCATCTCTGTCTATTGCCATAATTTCCTTCTGGTTACTCGTTACTCGTTACCGACAGGTACCCGTCAGTTTCCGTTATCAGCCCTTTTTTGCTGAAGGTGGAGACATATTTCTCGATCTCTGAAAGAGTTGCGCCGATCTTTTTTTCCAGGTCATTAAAAGAGACCGGACCATCTTTTTGGATCCGAAGAAATGTTTCCTGTTTTGCAATTTCAGTATTTATGACACCGGCTACTTTCTGATCCAACTTATCATGAATAATCTGTTCGGAATAATCACCTTTCTTGTGCAGATCCTTTGCAAGATTTCCAAACATGGTTCGCAACTTCATCTGCTTTACCGCTGACTTTGCTGCTGATATCTTTAACCTTAATTCATCCTTGTCTTTCCCTTCCGCCTTGCCTAAGGGGCCTAAGCTTTTGATCTTGTTTGTGAAATTCGTTATAATCTCCACAAAGCGAGGTCCCTCTGCAGCGGAGGCCCATTCAAGAAGAAATCTTTCTGCTGAGAGTCCGGCCTCTTCCAATAACTTGCGCGTTAGGGCAGCAACCACCAGTGCCTCATAGTTTCCGGTCTGGTAATGACATTCCCCGAGGTGGCATCCACCAATAAAGACTCCATCTGCTCCACAGGAAAAAGCCTCAAGGATAAAGACAGGATCAATCCTTCCTGAACACATCACCCTGATGACCCTTATATTCGGCGGATACTGGTATCTTGCTACCCCTGCTGAATCTGCCGCTGTATAACAGCACCAGTTACATAAAAAACCGAGTATCTTCGGCTTAAATAAATCCTGAGACATTTTATCGTCCTTGTTATATCAAAACAATTTTTAATTAAGAATTCCGTATTCCCTGTTAAGTCCATCAAGAATCAGACGCTGTAATGTTTTTCAACATTTGAGCTGATGATTCTGAAAGACCGCCCCCGGCCATCGCAATATCGACCGTATAAAAGCCCAGTGTCTTGTAAAGGCCGAGAAGGTCGGGCGTCTTTAAACCTATCTGTACTAAATGCTTTTTTACGGTTTCAATATCTCCCCTGGCAATTGGGCCGGTGAGCGCCCTGGTAATCCCGACTTTTTCTATATTGGAAAGCGTTCCTTCAATTAGTGGTTTTAGCGCCTTTAAAGCATATGCGCCTGATATTCCCGCTGCTTCAATAAGCTTTAATGAAAGGCCGATCACTGTTACAAGGTAGTTTGATGCAGCCACTGCCGAAGCATGGTAAAGTGTTTTGGCCTTTGTTTGTATTGTAAAGCAGGTTGCGCCAAGGTCGGTTGCAATTTTCTTTGCCTCACCGACAGCTTCTTTTTCACCTTCCAGGGAAATTATTATATCCTGAAAAGGATTTTTTTCAATTTCAACTGAAGCAAAGCTCTGGAGAGGATGCATTGACCCTGCAAAAGCGCCACACTCTTTTACAGACGATAAAATAGTTGAAGGGAGCGCACCACTGCAGTGCAGTACCGCAACATTTTTACAGAAACCTGAATGAAGGGAGATGCTGTTGCACGTGTCGGCTATAGCGCTGTCAGGTGTTGTTATAAAAACAATATCGGCCTTTTTTGTTATTTCCCAGGGGATCCGGCTGAAATTATCAGAACCGATAATTTCAGCAGCCCTCTTGGCAGATGAAAGGCTTTTACTGGCAAACCCGGCTGGTTTATAGCCGGCCTTTGCAAGAAATTTCCCCAGCGTGGTGCCGACCTTTCCGCATCCTATAATGGCAAAAGATGGTTTCATATTTCAATAACAATGTTTTTTGGCAGGAAATTTACCTGCCTGCACTTCCTCTATATACTGTTTTATTCCGGCTTTCGCATCATCAAGCAGATTAGCGTATTGTTTTACGAACTTTGGCACATGCCTGTCATTTAACCCCAGGAGGTCGTGCAGCACAAGTATCTGCCCGTCGCAATGTGGACCCGCTCCTATTCCTATTGTCGGTATTGCAAGCGCTTTAGTTATCTTTTCTGAAATTTCGGATGGGATACCTTCTAAAACAACGGAAAAGGCTCCGGCGGATTCTATCTCAAGGGCATCTACCATGAGCTGTTCTTCATTGCGCTGAACTCTGTAGCCTCCCATCTGGTGAACAGATTGCGGTGTAATGCCTATATGGGCCTGTACCGGAATTCCAGCTCCTGAAATTGCTTTTATTGTTTCACTGACCGCTCTTCCTCCCTCCAGCTTGATTGCAGCAGCGCCTGCTTCTTTAAGAAAACGTCCTGCATTGGTAATCGCATCTTTTATGCTTGTCTGGTAAGACATAAACGGCATATCACCGACAATCATCGCGTTTCCGGCGGCTTTTGACACAATGCGGGTATGGTATATCATTTCATCCATTGTAACCGGCAGGGTGCTTGATTTTCCCTGAACCACCATTCCTACTGAATCCCCTACAAGGATCATATGGACCCCTGAATCATTAACTATCTTTGCAAACGGATAATCATAGGCGGTAAGGGCAACAATTTTTTCGCCTTTTTTCTTCATCTTGTAAAGAGTGGTAAGGGTAACTTGTGTTTTCATGATTTTATTGCCTGATTTCCACCAAACGCCCTTATCTGGGCTATTATCTCTTCATTAGTGAAGCCCCCCATTGATATGGCAAATGTTGGGCAATGTGAGGCGCATATACCGCACCCCTTACATGAAGCTGAAATCGTCTCGGCTTTTTTACCCTTTCCCACCCTGATTATTCTGATCGCACTATATGGGCAGAGACTCTCACAGATGCCGCAGCCGATACAGGCATCGGTGTTAACTGCCGAGACAATCGGTTCCACCGATACAAATCCCTTCGCCAGCGAGGCGCCGGCTTTTGATGCCGCAGCCTTTGCCTGTGCAATCGATTCATCGATAGGTTTAGGGGAATGCGCCAGCCCGCACAAATAGACACCGCTTACAGAGAATTCTACAGGGCGAAGCTTGGCATGAGCTTCCAGGAAAAACTTATCACCGGTAAGAGGAACCTTGAGTTCCTTTGCCAGGTGTTCCACATCATTTGGCACAACCCCTACGCTCAATGCCAGTAAATCCGGTTTAATGGCTATCTTTTCATCAAGCAGGGGGTCCAAAAATTCAATCTTGACCTTTCCGCCTTCTTCAATAACTTCAGGGAGAGCATCCTTTTCATAGCGGATGAAGATTACACCTTTTTCTCTTGCCTTTCTGTAGTAGTCTTCCGCAAATCCATAGGTCCTCATGTCCCGGTAAAGAATATATACAGTGGCACGTGAATTTAATTCCAGTATCTTCAAGGCGTTTTTAACCGCCTGCATGCAGCATATCTTGCTGCAATAGGCAAGGTCTTGCCCACGTGAGCCCACGCATTGAATCATAACGATGTCCTGAATCTTCTGAACCTCGGCAGGAGAAGAGATTATCTTTTCCAGTTCAAGCTGGGTAACTACCTGCTTTGATTTTCCATAAAGATATTGTGTGGGCTGGTATGGTCTGCCGCCGGTGGCTACCACGATGGCGCCATGTTCCACATCCTCGGTCTTGGAACCCGAGTTAATTGACGTGGTAAAATTCCCCACATAACCGGACACGTTTTCAACAAATGCATTGGTATAAACATGTATAAGCGGTTCCTGTTCTATCCTGTTTTTGAGTTGATTGAGAAGGGTATGCGGATCGTCTCCGGAAAGAGTAAAAACAAGATTACCGATATTTCCGCCAAGTTGACCGGCTTTTTCTACAAGAAAGCACTCAAACCCCTGGTCTGCGATACTTAAGGCCGCAGTCATGCCGGAGACACCCCCACCGATAACAAGCGCCTTTGGGATAACCGGAACTGTCTGTTCAACAAGGGGCTCAAGGAGATTTGCCTTTGCCACAGCCATCCTTACAAGCTCTTTCGCCTTGTCTGTTGCCTCTTTTGGTTCATGCATATGCACCCATGAACACTGATCTCTTATATTAACCATTTCAAATAAAGAACGGTTCAGGCCCGCATCTCTCAGTGTCTCCTGGAATAATGGTTCATGGGTACGAGGGGTACAGGCAGCGACTACTATCCTGTTTAACCCATGTTCTTTAATTTTTTCTCTGATTGTAGTTTGAGTATCCTGCGAACAGCTATAAGGATTCCTGCCCGCATATACTACATTGTCTAATGTAGAGGCATATTTCATTACTTCAGGCACATCCACCACGCCACCGATATTGATCCCGCAGTGACAGACAAGCACGCCGATTCGGGGTTCTGCTTCTATCTCTATTTCGACCGGATATTCTTTTTTCACCACACCGGTTCCACGAACATCCCGCAGGAGTTCCGAGGCAAGAGCGGCCGCGCCACATGCCTGAGTTACGCTGTCCGGGATATCCTTTGGCCCCTGGAAAGCGCCTGCCACAAAAACCCCCGGCCGGGTTGTTTCAAGCGGTGAAAAGTTGCCTGTCTTGCAAAAATTATAGTGATTGAGATCTATTTCAGCGGCAGATGCCAGTGATTCAGCATCAGAGGGTGACTCAAGGCCCTGGGCCAGGATCACCATATCAAATTCTTCGGCTATGTGCTCCCCCTTTTCGTTTACATAGGGGATCCTTAAGTTTTTGCCGTCTTCCCGGACACCGGCAACCCTTGCTCGGACAAATCGGAGGCCATACTCTTTTTCGGCCCTTTGGCGAGCAGCGTCAAATCCCTTACCCTGAGTCCGCATCTCCATATAGAAAATAACAATTTCAATATCAGGGGCATGCTCTTTTACGACCGTGGCCTCTTTTATGGCATACATGCAGCAAACCGATGAACAGTATCCATTGCCGCATGTTACATCTCTTGAACCCACGCACTGTAAAATGGCGATACGTTTTGGATGCTTTCCATCTGACGGCCGAAGTATTTCTCCATTGGATGGACCCGAGGCGCACATCATCCTTTCAAACTCGAAGCCGGTAAGCACATCAGGGTAGTCGCCGTAACCAAAACGACTCAGCACATCTTCGCTGATCGAGCCATAACCCGGGGCAAGTATTACAGCGCCTACTGCCAAGTCAAGCGTCTCTTCCTTTGCATCAAGGTCGATCGCCTGGGCCTGACAGGTAGAGGCACATATACGGCAGGTCTGATTGTTGACAAAAAGGCACTCCTTTGGATCAATATGGAAACTGGCAGGAACAGCCTGGGGATAGTCCATATGAGGATTTTTTGTTACAGTAAAACCCTCATTGTAAGCGTCAGGAATGACTATGGGGCAATACATGGTACACATTCCGCAGGCAGTGCACAGTTCTTCATTAATGTATCGTGGCTTACAGCAAACCGTGGCAGTGAAGTCGCCTGCCTCTCCGTCCACGGATGTCAGGGTTGCTTTTGTTATAATCTTTATATTCGGTGACCTGCCGGCCTCAACCAGTTTAGGCGCCAGGATACAGATGGAACAGTCATTAGTAGGGAAGGTCTTGTCGAGGCGGGCCATAGCCCCCCCAATTGAAGTTGACTTTTCGATAAGATATACATAGAAACCCAGATCAGCAAGGTCGAGCGCCGCCTGAACGCCGGCAACCCCTCCGCCTACGACGAGGACAGCCCCTTTTTTTGTTTTTTTACTTTCTTTCATATCTGTAAGTATTCAGCCACTTTTGATTTTTAAATATTTATTACAGCTCACGCCTCATAGCCATGTCAAATAGGACTCTTTTCTTTTTCTCCTGGATACCGAGAGCATCTCTGCCTTTTTCTATACGCTCAATCATCATTCTTGCCATCTTTATCGGATCGGATTCAACCGCCCACATTCCGCCGTACAGCTCTTCCATTTCCCTGAATAGAAAATCGGTCACAACCTTGCTTCCGGTCGTTGGAAAGGTTCTGCCGAATACAACAAAAACGCCGCTTGCCACAAAATATTGTCCAATTGCTATGGCCTTTTCGCTCATCCACTCTGGTGCGCAACCTGCCGCAGGTATCTGTGAAATATCGTCACCAAGCCCCCCCTCACGGACAATCTGCGTTGCAGCGATTAATATCCGGCTGTTATCCACGCACGAGCCCATGTGCAATACCGGCGGCATACCGACTGTTTCACATACCTCTCTGAGACCCGGCCCCGCTAAACTGGCAGCTTCCGGCCTAAGCAGCCCCTCACGACCACAGGCTGTGGCAGCGCAGCCCGTCGTAAGAACCAGAACATCGTTGGCTATCAACTCCTTGACCACTGTAGTATGCATGTAACCGGAGCGAACACGAGCGCTGTCGCAACCAACAACAGCTCCCAAACCCCTTATGCGGCCGTTAATTATATTGTCATTTAAAGGCCTGTACGAGGCGCGAAACGTTCCGCCAAGCATGTGATTTATGGTTTCGTGGCTGAATCCCGCCACAACATCCATCTTATGACTGGGGATATTGATCTCCCCGCGCTTCGGATACAGGTCAATAGCGCGTTGGACTATCTGCCTTGCCGCCTTCAATGCATTGTGATGATGTACTTCTATATGTTTTGCGCCAGGGATTTTTGCCCGGTCAGACGTGGTAATAACCTCGGTGTGGAAACACTTGGCCACAGCAGGAAGAGACTGCATGACGCACTGAACATCTACTACCATTACCTCTACAGCGCCTGTTGCAAGTACGATCTCCTGCTGGATAAAGCTCCCTGCAACAGGAATCCCGTGACGCATGAGAATCTCATTGCCGGTACAGCATACACCAACCAGATTGATCCCCTTTGCCCCTGCCTTTTTGGCTGCCTCTATCATCTCCGGTTCCTCGGCAACCAATACCATGGCCTCAGACAGGATAGGTTCGTGACCGTGTACAACCACGTTGACCTCGTCTTTGGAAAGGACGCCGAGATTTACCAGCGATCGAGTCGGAGTAGGGGTTCCGAACATGATGTCCTGAAGTTCGGTAGATATCATGGAGCCGGCCCAGCCGTCTGCCAGGGCGCACCTGGTGGCCTGAAGAATCAGGTTGCGATAATCCTGGTCGGTCCCCATATGGGTCCGATGCATCATCTCTACTACTTCCCGCTGTATGCCACGCGGGACAACCCCATTTTTCTTCCATATTTGCTGCTGCTTTTCAGGGGCCCGACGTATGCAGTAGAGGCCTCCTTCCTGCTTTCCGAATTCAGCCAATGCCTTTTCACCAAGCTCGATAGCAATATCTTTAGTGCTCCGGTTTTCGGTCTTTATATCAAAGACCTCTGCCAGCGCGCAAAGCTTCTTTTCATCCTTGATTTTATACTCGGATTCTCCCCTGGCCGCGGCCAGAAATGCCATTGTTGTCTCAAGGGCGTGGTCCATGTGAGCGGAAGCTCCTCCTGCAACCATACGGCAAAAATTACGCGCCGCCACAGTAGCTGGAGTGGCCCCGCAGATTCCAATCGATGTTGGAACATCATCGATCATCATGCACGGACCAAAGGAACAAATACGACAACACGTCCCGCCCTTGCCGAAAAGGCAAGGCTCAATAGTGCGATTGTTCACCCGTTGCATGTAAGTAACAACACCCTTGCCCTCGGCCTGTTCTGCAACACAGGTGCTTCCTTCACAATCAATGCCTAGACAGCGAGGCGCCGTGCCTATAGGAGATCTTCTTGATCCCATAATCAGTCCTCCAAGTTAGCTGGTAAGCTGTTGAGTTATTAAGTTTACCAGCTTATATTGTATTCTTTGCGGATTCAACCGTATTCTTCATCAGCATGACTATCGTCATGGGACCTACGCCACCTGGTACAGGTGTAATAGCAGCGGCTTTTTCTTTTACACTTTCAAAGTCCACATCACCAACCAGAATCGCCTTTCCTTCCGGGGTCTTTCCTATCCGGTTTACCCCCACATCGATAACCACAACCCCTTCTTTTACCATGTCCCCTGTAACTGTCTTGGGATAACCGGTAGCTACTATCAGGATGTCTGCCCGCTTTGTGTGGAAGGCCAGGTCTTTTGTTCTTGTATGGCACAGCGTTACCGTTGCATTGCCTGCAGGTCGTTTTTGGAGCATCAGATTAAGGACAGGTTTCCCAACAATGTTGCTCCTGCCGATAACCACGACCTCGGCGCCTTCTGTTTGCACACCGGAACGGGCCAGAAGCTCCAGTATTCCATGAGGGGTGCAGGGGAGAAAACACTTTTCTCCGACCACCATCTTCCCAACATTTACAGGATGGAAACCATCCACGTCTTTAGCAGGATCAATGGCATATATAACACGGGATTCATTGATCTGTTTCGGAAGAGGGAGCTGAATCAATATCCCGTGAATCCGCGGGTCCTTGTTCAATTTCTCAATTTGCGAGAGAAGCTCTTGCTCCGAGATATCTCCAGGCAAATCGATTCTTTCCGAATATATCCCCAAATTGCTGCACGACTTCTCCTTTTGCCCTACATATACCTTGGAGGCTGGATCGTTGCCTACAAGAACTGTAGCCAACCCCGGAGTTACACCATGTTTTTCCTTTAATTCCTTTATCTCTTTTTTCAGTTCTTCCCGTATCTGTTTGGCAATCTCAGTGCCGCTGATGATCTTTGCAGACATTTATAATCTCCTTAAAAAAGCCCCTTTACCTTTCCGGTCTCCACATCTACATCAACACGCCTGTAAGCAGGATCAGAAGCTGTTCCAGGCATCAGACTTATTGCCCCCGCTACCGGCACCACGAATCCCGCCCCTTTATAGGTCAGGATATCCCGGACAGGAAGAGTCCATTCCGTTGGCACACCTTTTTTAGCCGGATCATGAGAAAGACTTAGATGAGTTTTGACCATACATGTTCCCAAATTTGCCAGTTCAGGATCCTGTTCTATCCTCTTTGCTTTAGACTCAGCCTCCGGGGTATAACTTACACCGTCCGCGCCATATACCTCTTTGGCAATCAATTCAATCTTCGCGCGCAGGGGAGTTTCAATATCGTAAAGAAAGTGGAAATCGTTTTCCTCCTCACACGCATCAACAACTGCATCGGCAAATTCCAGAGCCCCGTCACCACCTTTAAGCCAGTGTTCGGAAATGGCAACGCGGGCGCCTGCGGCCTCTGCGGATCTGCGAACAGCCGCTATCTCATCCTTGGTGTCGGTGTAAAAGGAATTGATGCAGACCACTGGGTTAATCCCTGCTTTCTTTACCGTTTTTATGTGATGAACCAGATTTTCACAACCCTTTTCCACCCAGTCCACATGCTCCTCAAGGTAGGCCGGATCCATTGATTTTCCTGGGGGCAGGGGAGGTCCTCCGCCATGACATTTCAACGCGCGAATAGTCGCTACAAGCACAGCGCAATGCGGTTTCAAGCCACTAAAACGGCATTTTAAATTCCAGAATTTTTCAAATCCGATATCCGCCCCAAAACCACTTTCCGTAACATTGTAGTCCGCAAGTTTCAGCCCAACCCTGTCAGCTATAATGGATGACTGGCCTATTGCAATATTTGCAAAGGGTCCCGCGTGTACAAATACCGGCTGCCCTTCTAAGGTCTGAAGAAGATTAGGATTGAGCGCTTCCACCATCCATGCGGTCATGGCGCCGTCAACCTCAAGGTCTGCCGTGGTAACAGGCTCCCCTTTTTTGTTATAGGCAACAACGATTTTTCCCATCCTCTCACGCATGTCTTTCAGGTCGGTGGCAACCGCCAGAATAGCCATTATTTCCGAGCTTACGGCAATACCGAATTTAGACTGCATGGGGAAACCATCCATTTTTCCGCCAAGGCCTATAATAATATTCCTGAGCGATTGAGCGCAAAAATCGATAATCCATCCCATTTCCACATTTTTGGGATTAATATCGAGCCGTTTCAGATTTTTTTCCGCCAGTATCTCGTCAGAATAGTTGTTTTCATGCTGCATCCTGGCTGTCAAAGCTACCATGGCCAGATTATGCGCATTCATGATGGCGTTAATATCACCTGTAAGCCCTAATGAAAACGGAGCAAGAGGGATACACTGGGCCAGGCCGCCGCCTGCCGCACTCCCTTTTATGTTCATGGTCGGGCCACCGGAAGGTTGACGGATAGCGCCGACAACCCGTTTTCCTCGCTTGCCAAGCCCGGACACCAATCCCATGGCAGAAGTGCTTTTGCCTTCTCCAAGCGGGGTGGGAGTAATGGCGGTAACATCAATATATTTACCGTCTGGTTTATCTTTTAAGCGTTTTAAAACCTTTGCGAAATCGATTTTTGCTACATAATGTCCATGCGGAAGGAGCTCCTCTTTCTCCAATCCGAGCTCCTCTCCTAATTGATAAACTGTTTTCATGCTCTTTTCAGCATGTTCGGCAACTTCCCAGTCTTTATATCTGGTTGGATCGAGAGCCATGATTCCCCCCCCTTTTTCTGTATTTAAATAATTTACTGAATCACATTTATTTATTTAATCTTTATAAATAGCACGCTTTATTTAGTCAAGCATAAAATATCTATTTTTTTATGCAACAACAAATTTTATTGCTGGTTGCTGGTTGCTTTTTCTCTTGACACATAATTCAATTACCCCTACTTTTTGGCCTACCCAAAAGAGAGTTTATCTATAGGAATAACAATGAAAATCGCAATCACAGGCAAAGGCGGTGTCGGCAAGACCACACTCGCGGGCACGCTTGCCCGCCTTTTCGCAGCGGACGGCTTTGCAGTTCTTGCAATCGATGCCGATCCTGACATGAACCTGGCATCTGCCATCGGCATTAAAAACCCACCGGTTCCACTCACCGAACATAAAAAACTAATCGAAGAACGTGCAGGCACAGGCATAGGGGGTATCTTCAAGCTGAACCCAAAGGTAGATGACATTGCTTGTCGATTTGGTGTAACCGAACATGGTGTTTCAATGCTGACCATGGGAACTATCGACAAGGGAGGGTCGGGATGCATGTGTCCCGCATCCTCGCTGCTGCGTGCGTTGCTGCGCCATGTGCTGCTTAAGGAACAGAGCATTGTGATCCTTGATATGGAGGCCGGCATTGAGCATCTCGGACGCGGAACCGCCAGCGGTGTTGATCTGATGATCGTGGTGGTCGAGCCTGGAACCAGATCAATCGAGACAGCGGCGCGGATACGGAAATTAAGTAAAAAGATCGGAATCGGAAGATTGTCTGCCGTAATCAACAGAGCAAGCGAGCGCGATATCGGCGCAATCAGCGAGAATCTGGACAGACTCGGAATATCCGTGATCGGCGCAATTCCGTATGATAATAATCTGATACAGGCGGATATCAATGAGCAGTCGCCGTTTGATGTTGGTGGCGATGCAGTTTCGGCGATCAAAAGAATAAAGGATGCAATTATAGCGTCGACATAACCGAGAATTGCTGACGCACGGATAGATGATTGGGGTGGTTAGTGGATGAATTGATAATTCTTAATCTTCATGCATCCGCCTGTCTGCAAGTTTTTTCAAAGATTCTTTGACTGTATATAGTACTGTAAATTTCTCTTCCAAAATATCGACTAGTTTTGCCAGCTGTTCCTGTTCCATATGCTGAATGCGAAAATAGACATTTCTGTACCCTTTATCCGCCAGGTCATAGCTTGTAAGTATACTCACAAGACGACCGCCCATACCGCGAATAACATCTGCGGTTTCATGCACTGATCCGGGTTTATCTTTCAGGCAGAGAGCAAACTGGATATCGCCGCTGTATACTCCGGTAATATGGATTAAAGCTTTAAATACATCTGTTTGGGTAATAACGCCGATTAAATTGTGTTGATCATTTACTACCGGAAGTCCTGAAATCTTGTTTTCGAGCATCAAGACCGCTGCGAGTTCAATTGTCTCATCAGGTCTCACATAAATTACATCTTTTGTCATCAATTTTTTGACTTTAATCTCAGATAGCAGATAACTTATTTCATAGATATCCAGAGTGGTCGCCTTTGATGGAGAAGCCTCTTTTAAGTCCGTATCGGTAACAATCCCAACCAATTTTCCTTTTCTGACTACAGGAAGACGACGAATATTGTTCTCCTTCATAAGGACGGAAGCCTTCATCATAGAAGTCTCTTCTTCGACCGAAACTACATCGCTTGACATCCATCCCTTAACTAACATAATATTTCCTCCATTGCTCGCAACCTGTATTTTTATTATTTTATGCCATTAGCTTTTAACCGGTTTAGTAAAATATAGGTATAATTAAATTGTGTGTCAAGAAAAAAAAGTGACGCAACATGTTGTAGTTCAAGGTTATCCTGCCGCTAAAGGCTTGTGCGGAGGGGAGATGCGGGCACACACCTTCACCGAGCGAAAAAGCGAGGGATCAGTATGGGGTAGAAATCCGGCAGCGCTGAATCTGTTCATGAATTCCTGATTTACATTTAATTCAAGATAGGTAACGCTGTCTCTGATCTTATCGATCTCATCTAAACACTCACTCGATGTAAGCGCCATGGTTGCTCCGCCAATAGAGCTGTTGCCCAGTGATTTATAACGGTCAATCGGCAAATCAGGAAGCATTCCAATAGAGATGGCAGACCTGGGATTGATAAAAGATCCAAAGGTGCCTGCCACATAAAATGTCGAAAGATCATTAAAAGAGATTCCAACAGAAGATGTAACAGTTTCAAGTATTGTATACATGGCAGCCTTGGATCTGATAAGGATGTCAATCTCTGCCTGACTTATAGTAAGGTCAGACCCTGTGGCGGAATCTATTGCAGGTACTACCACAAGATGCCTGATACCTTCTTTCTCCTTTAATATGCTGCCGCATATCGACGGCAGTATCTTGCCCTTGATGTCGATCATGCCACAAAGAAAAAGGTGGGCTGCAAGGTCTATCAGACCTGAACCGCAAATCCCTTTAGGCGGCATATTGTCAATGGTATGCAATTGAATATTATAAGTATCATGATCAATCGCAACCCGATCAACCACCCCTGGGCCCGCCATCATGCCAATCCCTGTTACTCCGCATTCCAGGGCAGGCCCGGCTGCTCCGGCACAGGCAATAAGCCAGTGTCTATTTCCTAATACAACCTCTGCATTTGTCCCAACGTCAACCAGAATAGCCGTATCCTCTGTTTTGTTTAAGCCGGAAAACAGAATTCCTGCGATCAGGTCTCCACCAAAGTAGCTGCCGACATTTGGAAAGATCAGAACTCTGGCCGCAGGATTAACCTTGATTCCCAGCTCTTCAGCCTTTACAAGTCCGGGTCTGTTTATAACCGGAATATATGGCTCACGTATTATCCAGTGAGGACTAAGACCCATGAAGAGATGGGTCATGGCTGTATTGCCGGCCACAGAAAGGGAGTATATGTTATGTGGCTTTATTTTACAGGAATCGCACAATTTTATGATCATTCGGTTAAGGCCGTCGATAATCATTTTGTTGAGCCTGTTCAGCCCTCCATCCTGGTCTGCAAAGTGTATCCTTGTCAGTATGTCGGGTCCTGCTGATATTTGAGGATTGTCAAAAGATGTTTCTGCCGGAATCCGGCCTGTTGAAAGATCTATAAGGCGCAAGACAATTCTGGTGGTGCCGAGATCAACGGCCAGGCCGTATATGGGACTTGTATCCTGCGGATGCGTAATACCTGTAACAAGCCACCTTTTCCGATCCTTGAAAAGGATGCAGTCGACATTGTATTCGCATCTCCTTAAAAGATCCGGCAACCTTTTTAATAAGTAAAGGTCTATATCAACGGCATCGGTATCAAGTTTGCTTTTTAATTCTCCTATAAGCCGATCAGCATCTGCGGTATTGTTTTGCAGAGTCGGGGGAGTGATAGAAACATGTCTTATCCAGCCGGTGTTGTTTTTATTCGTCTTCAATAATAAAGGTCTCCGAAATATTAATGAGAATAAACTATGCGTAAACTTATCGAATTGCAAATGGAATTTTGGGGAAAAAGTAGCCGTGACAATAGAAAAAGCGGTTTCCCCTTTTACACATAATTCTTGACACTATTTATATAATAACATAAAAATTACATAAATGGTAATAGATCAACCATAAGGTCGCAAAGGCATTAAGATTCTAAAATTATTACTTATTTTTATGCAGGCAAAAAGCAATATCTGTAATTTTTTTGGGGAATGAATTCTTCCTTTGTGACTTTGTGGCTGAACTTATAAAACGGTTTTTAGAAAATATGAGAGAATAAGGTAGGGACGATGAGTATTAATGTTGTTGAAAGGATCGATGATTTAATTACGGTGAAGCACATACTTGTAAGTGTTTCAGACAAAAATGGCCTCGACAGGCTAATACCGGAGCTGCTTTCAGTAAATCCTGAGCTAAAAATTTTTTCAACCGGAGGCACATACAGCAGTATAAAAGAGATACTCGGCTCTGATGCCGCATCCTGCCTGACACAGGTGTCAGATTACACAGGGCAGCCTGAAACTCAGGGGGGGCTTGTTAAAACACTGGATTTTAAGATATATCTTGGTCTTCTTACCGAGACTTATAATGATGCACATAAAGATGACTTGAACAGGACGGGTTCAATGCCTATTGATATGGTTGTTTGCAATCTGTATCCTTTTAAAGAAACTATTTCAAAACAAGGAGTAACAGTTGAGCAGGCCAGGGGTAATATAGATATAGGCGGTCCCTGTATGATAAGGGCGTCAGCAAAGAATTTTTTGCGGGTTGCATCTGTTGTTGAACCATCGGATTATGAAAAGATTATTTCTGAAATAAAAGCAAATGACGGTAAGACCTCTCTTGAACTTCGTTTTAATCTGGCGCAAAAGGCTTTTGCGCACACGGCAGTTTATGATCGCACTATTGCAGATTTTTTTGGTTCTAAATCATCTAACGATGCAAAAAGCTGTTATAAGGGTTTTTAAAGGAGATATAAATGGCTGAAGATCTAAAGAAAATATATAAAACAATCATGGATGACCATTTTACGCCGAATATGGAAATCAGCTTTGTGGACAAAGATAAAAGGCAGACTCTTTTTTATGAAAAAGTTACCTGGACTATAGATAATGTTGAAAAAGGCTTAAGATACGGTGAAAATCCAGGACAGGAAGCCGCACTTTACAAACTTGTTAATGGGAATCTGATCCTTGCAGAAACAGAAATTATACAGCCCGGCCAGTATCTGGTGTCGGATATTGAGCTTTTGCAGTCAGGCAAGCATCCCGGCAAGACAAATTTAACCGATGCCGATAATTCCCTTAATATCCTGAGATATTTTAAAGACAAACCCACTGTGGTAATTGTAAAGCACAACAATCCATGCGGGGTCGCCCAGTCTGATACACTTGAGGATGCCTATATTAAGGCTAATATGGCAGACAGAGTTGCTGCATTTGGTGGTTGTATCGCTGTAAACAGGGCTGTTGATAAAGCAACGGCAGAAGCGATTAACAGGCAATATGCTGAAGTTGTGGTAGCTCCTGACTTTGAAGCCGGGGTTATGGATATTTTTGCAAAGAAGAAAAACCTCAGGGTAGTAAGAATAGGAAATATAGACAGATTAACAGATTTTGTCGGGCAGAGATTTGTAGAATTCAAAAGTCTTATTGATGGCGGTATTGTTGCCCAGTGGTCTTTTGTACCCGCTGCCCGGACGAAAGATGATCTTAAGATAGCTGAGTGTGAATACAAAGGGAAAAATTACAAAGTTAACCGGGAGCCGACAGAGAAGGAATATAATGATATGCTGTTTGGATGGCTGGTTGAGTCAGGAGTTACATCTAACTCGGTTATTTTTGTAAAGGATCTGGTAACAGTTGGTGTTGGCACAGGAGAACAGGACAGGGTAGGGGTTGCCGAGATAGCCAGAGATAAAGCATATCGAAAGCTTGCCGACCGTTACTGTTTTGAGATGTATCAAATTCCTTATAATGAATTAAAAGACAAGGATAAAAAGGAAGAGATTGACAGCAGAGTCGCAGACGAGAAGGGCGGGCTGATCGGTTCTGCAATGGTTAGTGATGCATTTTTCCCGTTCAGGGATGGTGTTGAAGTCGGCCTGAATGAAGGTATTTCCGCTGTGATTCAGCCTGGCGGTTCTAATAATGACTATCAGTCGATTGAGGCATGCAATGAGTTAGATGTTACAATGGTATATACGGGACAAAGGAGTTTTAAGCACTAAGGGAGCGGGGGAACGAAGGCATAGCTCTCATAATCAACTATCTGATGAACACTGTCCATAATGTTTTGCATTGATTTGCCGGGCGAGTTCAGCATTACTGCAAAGCGATACACTTCCCCTTTTTTATTTTCAATATAGCCTATCCTTGTTGTTATGCCCTTTAATGTTCCTGATTTATAATACTCTCTGTTTGAGCGGCGCATTAAATTGTAGTATGGTTCAAATTGTTTGATAATTTCAGCCAGATTCTTTGCGGAAATCCTGTTTTTTTTAGATATTCCAGAGCCTTCAACAAGGCAAATGTTGTCTATATTAAGCACGTTTTTTACATAAGTTGATGCCGCGAGTATCCCTTTGGCCAGTGTTCCAGGAGGACCGAAAACCTTTGCCCCTGTCGCAATTAATATCTGGTTTGCCATAAAGTTGTTTGAATGCTCAAGTAGTTTTGGTATTATCTGTTTTAAGGTAAATTGTGAAGTATATTGATAAATTAGTTTATCTTTGTCTTTCCGAACCTTTCCTAATCTTATCTTCCCCTTTATTTTGATTCCTTCCTTATTCAGGAAATATTGAAAAAGATGTCCGGCATAGAGTGTAATTTCATTTTCAGCATGAGTAAGCACTATTCTTTCCTTTTTGAGGCCGGATTGTTTAATCCTTTTAAAAGCGATCGGCAAAAGAGGTGTCTGAGGCTCAGCGCTGATAAAGGAGCCGTCTTTAAGCTGTTTAAAATAAACAGTGTTAAAATTGACGCACAAGGCGCCGTTTGGCGCATCATACGGCTCTAATGATTCTGTTTTCCCGGGGATTATTAGCTTTTTTGTAAAATATGAGTCATCTAAAACAAGATCGTTGATTTTTTGAGTCTTTATTGAAAGGTCGGTGCTTAAGGATTTTGATATTTCCGTTAAGACTTCTGATATCAAAAGCGGATCGCCGTAGCCCTTTATTTTCAGATTTGCCTTTGCATCCATGTAGAATTCAGTTGTGAATCTGTAATCAGGGCCTAAATAATGAAGCGCCACAAGAGATGTCAGTATTTTCAGGGTGGAAGCGGGAATCAGGGGCTTTTCGGCATTTTTGGAAAAAATAATTTTGCCTTGCTGGTTTGCGACAAGCACAGCATCATTACTGCCTATGTCATGTTGCAGGGCTTGAAGCGCCTTGCTTATAGAGCGCTTTGCCGGATGATTGTTTTGAGCATATTGATTTTTTGCCCATAAATTTTCCGGTTGCCCGAAATGCAAGAAACAGAAAAACAATAAGATCCAGGCAGATGATAAGGAAGGTTTCAATATATTCCCCTTAATAGGTTTTGTTTCCCCGTTTCAACGGGGCATGGCATTTCAATATTTGACAAAATGGCGGCGCAGTTATAATTAATAATTTAGTAAAGCGGTTTTTGGGCCGGAAGCATCTTATCTTCATAAAAAAGGATATTATAATAACTGATAAAAGAAAAGAGCCTGTTTTATGAAATATTAGGTTTTTATGCTTTCAAGAATCAGAGTAATCGGTCCGTCATTAATTAAAGATATATCCATTATTGCGCGGAATCGGCCGGTTTTGACGGTTATGCCCCTTTGCTCAACCTTTTTTACAAATTGTTCGTAAAGTTCGTTAGCCGCCACCGGTTCGGCGGCATCAATAAATGACGGGCGCCTGCCTTTCCGGCAGTCACCGAGCAGGGTAAATTGCGATACCACAAGCATTTCGCCACCTGTTTCAATCAACGACCTGTTCATCTTGTTGTTTTCATCTTCAAAGATCCTTAAATTAGTTATTTTATCTGCGAGGTATTCAGCGCCACCAGTATCATCCCCTTTAGCTATGCCGAGAAGCACAAGAAGGCCGGAGCCTATTTCATTGATTATCTCATTGTGTACAGATACAGAACTCTTTTTTACTCTTTGTATTACAGCGCGCATCTTCCTGCCCGGTATTATGTTTTATTTGGATTAATATATAACATGATTATCAAAAATTGACAACAAACTCAAACCCTGATTAAAGTGAACTGCAAGCTGCTCGTTAATGAAAGTCCTGTGGCGGCTTTCCGAGGGGTACTCTGTCGCCGTGAAGCTCTTTGCAGATGGTTTGTTGCATAAGACTAAAATATTACAGCTATTTTATTGTATAAATAAACAGCTTTTTATGTTATCAATCAAAATTGATAAGCTCGTAAAAAGTAATACACCAGGTCATTGTGAGGAGTACAATGATGAAGCAATCTCAAAACATGTTGACAACCCACAAGATTGCCACGTCCGGCCGCTTTACTCGCGGCTAAAGGCTCACTTGCTCCTTGCAATGACCGGAATTGAGCAAAATGGGGGTTGTGCAAAACCCCTGAGAACTTTTGGCTGACAAGGGTATAGGAGGAAATGTTGAAACGGTGTATAATAATATTTTTGATTGCTTTATTTTTTTTTGCGGATACAGGATGGACAGAAGAGGCTGCAGAAGAGTGGTTCAGTAAAGGGGTTAAAAGCATTGAAGAAAAGAATTATGAGCAGGCTATTAACTGTTTTAAAAAAACTATAAATATTTATCCCAACCATGTGCCCAGTTATAACAATTTAGGTTATATTTATAATATTATGGGAATGTGGGATAAGGCAATCGAAACATATAAAAAGGCCCTTACCATAAATTCCAATGATGTTAGTATTCATCATGATCTTGGAGTTTCATTGTATAAAAAGGAACTGCTTGATGAAGCAATTGCGGAATTTAAAAAAGCCATTGCTCTGGATTCTGAATTTGATCTTCCATATCATACATTAGGAGTTATTTACCTTGAGAAAAAGATGTTTGATGAAGCAATTGCGGTGCTTAAAAAGGCTTTGGAGATCGCGCCTGACAATCCTGTAGCGCATCGTAATCTTGGGCTGGCATATAAAGAAGTCGGCAAAAATATTTTGAGCGCCGATCATTATTATCAGGCAGGTATTCTTTATTTGAAAGCAGATAATAGAGAAGAGGCATTAATCGCCTATAAAAATATTCTTCAGTGTTCCAAGGAAATCGCCGGTGTTTTTTTAATAAAACTTTATCCGGACAAAGAAGCTTCTGATCCAACGACTCCGTTGTCTTTCAAAAAAAAGAGTCGGTGGTATGTTCTGCTCGCCGGAATGAATATTCGAAAGAACCATTCTGTCGGCAGTGAAATTATCGGTCAATTAGATAGAGATGTAGAATTTCAAATAATCAGGGAGGCGACGGATAATACTCCAGTTTATTCCTGGTATCTCATCAAAACCAAATCCGGATTTAGTGGTTGGTTATGTGGAGTCTATAACGGGATTGTTAAATATAATATTGTCAGTGAACGTAATGAACCATCATTTAAACTTCCTTAATAAATGAGGATTAAAGGAGGTTGTACGAGGATTATGTCTGCAAGGGGATCTCCTCGTCCTGTGAACAGGTGCAAATTTATTGTACAGCAGAAGAATAATGACATGATAGATATTGATGAACTCGTAAAAAGTCAAATTTCTAGCCTTTTTGTCATTTCCGTTAAAGCGGGAATCGAGCAACCTCAATTAGTTATAGACTCCAGCTTTCGCGGGAATGACATACAAAATGACTTTTTACGATGCCATCAACATTGATGCCCTGTGAACCGCAATAGCGAGCGAATCTAAAAAAATGGCTAACTTCCTTACGGTTGAAGATTCCCTGTAGCTTGCTACAGGGAATCTTCAATAAAAACAATATTTATTGTATTTTAGTGCTTAAAAAAAACAGGAGGTTAAGATTAATGAAAAAATTTGCTTTGATCGTTATCCTGAGTTTGTTTGTTTCAGCTTGTGGAACACTGGCAAAAGAGTCTGAATTTTTTGAGCATGACACAATGTACAAAAACTGGGATCACCTGAAATTCAGCATATATGGGTTCAAATGTCCTTCAGTAGAAAGCTCAAAGAAAACAGATGAACAAGGCTGGTGGGGCAAAGAAATACCCATAAATCCTGATAAATAATTATGAGATACAAACACCTGGTCATTGTCCTGAAGCTGCAAAGCCTCCAAGGGTTGGTTTAGTTGTTAATAATTAATTTTTAAGTTAGCATTTATGAGCGAGATAATATTTATTTTCGGAGGATGCAGGAGCGGCAAAAGCAGGCATGCTCTTGAATTGTCGGGCAGCATTTGCGGAAAAAACAGGATTTTTATTGCCACCTGCTTGCCGCTTGATGAAGAGATAAAGCAAAGAGTAGAGTGCCACCAGAAGGAAAGAGGCCAAGGCTGGACAACCATTGAGGCGCCGGTCCGCCTGCCGGAAGCGATAATTGAAAACCACCTGAAAGCCGATGTAATTGTTGTGGATTGCCTGACGTTCTGGACAAGCAACATTATTCTGGAGACAGATGATCAGGAAACAATTTTCAGGCATATGCACAGCCTGATACAGTCTATTAAAACAGCTCAATGCACTGTTATCCTGGTTGCAAACGAAGTCGGGGCAGGTATTGTTCCGGATAACGTTCTTGCAAGAAGGTTCAGGGATGTGGCCGGGTATGTCAACCAGAATGTGGCTGCATGTTCTGATAAGGTTATATGGATGGCTGCCGGCATACCTGTAAAGATAAAATAAATAATGAAAAGCCTTATTGCAGCAATACAGTTTATAACAATTTTGCCTGTTGGAAAGCCGGGAGGGTTTGAGCCCAAAAGCATGATACAGCTTTTCCCGGTTGTGGGCATAATTATCGGCTTGCTGGTTTCAGCCTTTGATATGGCTGTTTTACAATTATGGCCTAAGCCTGTTGCCTCACTGCTCGATGTGATATTTCTTGCGCTCATTACAGGCGCATTTCATCTGGATGGTCTGGCAGACACAGCGGACGGTCTTCTGGGACACAGGACCAGAGAACATGCCCTTGTCATAATGAAGGACAGCAGAATCGGCGTGATGGGGCTTGTAGCCGTTGTCTGCGCGCTGGCGATTAAATGGGCTGGCATCGCAAGTTTAGATGTTCACCGGAGCCTGCTGCTTGTTATTATACCTGCCTACGCAAGGGGAAGTATTTTATTCGGCATAAGGTTTCTTAAGTACGGCAGAACTGAAGGCGGAACCGGCCATGCTTTTTTTAGCGATCCATTAAAAATCAGCTCCTTTTGGGGATTGCTGATACCTGTTGCCCTTTCCTTTTTTTTAGGATGGAGAGGAGCCCTGTTAAACCTGATTTTTATCATTATAACAGCGCTAATCCTGCTTTACTATAAAAAGCGGATCAGATGCATTACAGGCGACATGTTAGGAGCAATGACCGAAGTTATTGAATCAATGCTTTTTTTGATGGTTTCGATAACTCTCTCCTTTTTGTAACTATTCAGCCACAGATTCACCCCAGTACGATCATCCTGACCTACGGGGCAGGCACAGATGAACGCAGATATATTTAAATACAAAGAAATTACGGAATATTAAGAATTATATTATAATTTTTAACCGCAAAATCGAGCAAAGCGGGCAATGATATAAAATTTGGATTTTAGCCAATCAACTTTGAACAATATGTATTCAGCTCTTCCTAAATCATACAAAGGACTATATCCGTTCAGGCTGGGAACAACGTCATTTATATACCCTGATCATTATATACCTAATGTTAAAATGCTTGGCCCTTATCTAAATGAAATCGAACTTCTTTTGTTTGAAAGCAGTTATGACAGTCTTCCTTCAAAGCACGAGATAAAAGAGCTCTCCATGCTCGCAGAGGAATTCGACATTACTTATGACATTCATTTGCCTATAGATATATTGTTGGGGGATGAAGATCGATCAGTCAGGTGCCGCGCCATTGAGTCGGTTCAACGTGTAATAGACCTTACCCTGCCTTTAATACCTTCAGTTTATATACTTCATCTTTCATTTAATGAAGATTTGAGTAAAACAGATAACATAAGCAAATGGCAGGAATGTATTTATGAGAGCATGGACAGGTTGCTTGCAACCGGAATAAACAGCAGATCAATAGCAATTGAAAACCTGATGTATCCCTTTGAATGGGCAGAAGAGGTTATATCTTCGTTAAATCTATCCGTGTGTATTGATACAGGGCATCTTATACGGATGAATGCAGATATAAAAAAGGTTTTCGACAAACACCATGACAGGACATCAATAATACATCTTCACGGAGTTAAAGACAACCTCGATCACTTGTCGCTTGATAAATTGAGAGATAATGAAACATCAGATATTATGAAAATATTAAAAACATATGCCGGGATAGCGATAATAGAGGTGTTTTCATATAACAACCTGCAAGCCTCACTAAAATATCTGGAAAAATGCTGGAACCAATAATCTATTGTGCAAGACCATAAATTGGCCTTTAAGGGTTTAAAAGCAGCCTGTTATGATTTGACACAAACTGATTGAGATTTTAAGATGATTTTCAGATAGGTTCACAGAAGATTTTTTGCGATTTTTACTTTTAAAACAGTCGGGAGGTTGAGGGAAAATGGTTTCAGAAGATATTGGATTGGTTGAGATTGTAAAACAGATTATACCTGTTGACGAAAAATGGATAAAAAAGGGGCGTGAAAGAACAGCTCAACTCCTGATGCCTGCCAGGGCCCTTGGAAGGCTGCATGACATATCTGAACGTTTATGCGGCATCCAAAAAACTCTTAAACCTTCGATAGAGCGCAAAGCATTTATGGTCATGGCCGGAGACCACGGTGTTGTGAAGGAAGGGGTAAGTGCTTTTCCTCAGGAAGTAACAGGCGAGATGATAAAAACCTTTTTAAACGGCGGCGCAGGCATCAATGTTCTTGCAAGGCAGGTTAATGCAGATGTTTTTGTGGTTGATATGGGTATTGTTTCCAACCTTGACCCTGTCACACTAAATGGAGGGGATCGTTTTTTCATGTACAAGGTGGCAAAAGGCACGGCCAATTTTTCCCAGGGACCTGCCATGACACGTGAAGACGCGGAAAAATCAATATTAACAGGGTTTCAACTTGCGGCTGGCCTTTTTAATAAAGGGGTACAGATTCTCGGTACAGGTGATATGGGAATAGGCAACACCACCCCTTCTGCGGCTATCGGGGCCGTCCTTACAGGTAGGACATTAGAGGAAATGGTCGGCCGCGGGACAGGTGTGGATGATAAAGGTCTTTTCAGAAAGCAGGAAGCGATTCGCAAAGGAATCAAGATAAACCAGCCAAACAGGGAAGACGGCCTTGATGTTCTTTCAAAAGTCGGAGGTTTTGAGATTGGCGGAATTGCCGGGTGTGTTCTGGCTGGTGCATATTATAAACGACCTGTAGTAATTGACGGGTTTATTTCAACTGCCGGCGCGCTTATCGCCCACTCACTTTGTCCTGCGGTTGTGGATTATCTGTTCGCCGGGCATTGCTCCGAAGAGCTTGGCCACAGATTAATGCTGGAGCATCTCGGGCTTAAACCGATTCTCGATCTTGGCATGCGTCTTGGAGAAGGTACCGGCGGCGCGCTCGCCATGTGTATAATTGAAGGCGCTGTGCGTATTTTTACAGACATGCTTACTTTTGGAGAAGCCGGTGTTACTGGTACGGGATCTCCGATTTGATCCGACAAGCTACGGGGTTAGTCGCTGTTGCGGTTCAAAAGGCGGGCCTTGCAGTAAGTCTGTTGCTGACGGCCTGATTGTTATTGACACCCATGCCAGGATTGTCTTAATAGAGATGGCTGCCGAAGATCTCCTGGGTGTTTATTTCAGCGATGTGATTGATCGGCTCATCAATGTTGCCATCAAGCATGAGACACTTGTAATGTTAACATAATGATTTAGGAATTTAGATTTCTGAGTTTGGATCTGAAGAAAAGAGAAAGATAAGATGAAAAAAATTCTTATAGTGGATAACGAGTTAGACATCAGGGAATTGGTGGAGGCAACTCTCAGGGCTGAAGACTACCAGATTCTTCAGGCTAAAAGTGCGGAAAAGGCTATTGAGATTGTGAAGGCTGAAAAGCCGGATTTGATAATTATGGATATCATGATGCCCAGGGGGATGGATGGTCTGGAAGCAACCCGGATTCTAAAAAATGACCCGAAGACCAAGGACTGCATCATAATCATGCTGAGTGTAAAAGGTCAGCAGGTTGACAGGGAGAAGGGCATTGCAGCAGGCGCGGACGACTATTTTACCAAACCCTTCAGTCCTCTGGAATTGATAAAGAAGGTTGCAGGGGTGCTTGCATAGCTTGAGTATTTTTCAAGGGTCTCACTGTGAGACAGGTGCCGAATTTATTTTCGCAGTTGATATTTTTTTACGGCTTTGTTGTGTTCGTTTATGCTTGCTGAAAACTTGTGTGTCTGGTCCTTTTTTGAAACAAAATAAAGAAAATTCGTATCAGCAGGGTAGAGGGCGGCTTCTATTGCTTTAATTCCCGGGTTTGCGACAGGGCCGGGAGGGAGCCCTTTCATTGTATATGTATTATAAGGGGTTTGGGCGGAAAGATGCTTTCGTGTTATGTTGCCGTCAAAGTTCTTTAAACCGTAGATGACTGTTGGATCACTTTGAAGACGCATCCTTTTCTTTAAACGATTGTGAAAAACAGATGAGATAACAGGCCGCTCAAAAGAAACGCCTGTTTCCTTTTCAATAATCGATGCAAGTGTCACCACCTGATGAATCGATAAATTAAGATCTTTTGCCCGCATTTTCCATTTTTGATTAAAGATTGATCTGAATTGCTCAACCATTGCAGCTATTATTTTTTCCTGTGTTATATCTTTTGGAAAGTTATAGGTATCCGGGAAGAGATATCCTTCAAAGGTTTCAGCATTAATTCCCTGCTTATACACAAAGGATGAGTCTGTTGCTGCTCTTAAAAAGTCTGCCCTGGTGCCCAGTTTTGCTTCGGAAATAATTGATGCAATCTGTTCCAGATTATAACCTTCCGGTATGGTTATTTTATAGAGCCGGACCTTTCCGCTTGCCATTATTTTCAGTATTTTTATCGGAGTCATAGAGGAAGAAAAGAGGTATTCACCGGCCTTTATCTTTTTGTCGCTGCCTTTAATACGGGCCAACAACTTAAATTTAACCGGATTTTTTATAACACCTGTATTGTTCAGATGGTTGGCAATAGTTGAAAGGTTTTGGCCGGGCAATATTACTACAACCTTTTCTGAATTATCGGTATTTGCGCTTTTGTCCGCATAAACTAAAAGATCAAGAAAGAGGCATGCCAGGGCTGCAAAAGAGATAAATGCAGATATTAAAAAAAATGTTTTTATTTTATCCAATTCGCAATATTCCCTGTTTTGAGTGCCTAAAGTGAGCTAAAGTGCCTAAAATGCCTAAAGTTAAGGAATGCGCCTCTGGCGCTGCTAATTTTAACTTCTACAAAACAAGTATAGATCACTTGAAACCTTTGCCCAAGCCTACTATACGTGCCGGTAGTTAGTGCCAAAGCAGGCTTTTAAATAGGCAGAATACATTAACTTTAGGCACTTGTAACCGACTAATTCCTATAACGGTAGAACCTTCTTATGGTACCACTTCCAGCGGTAGTGGTTTAAACCGATTGCCAAATTATCAATAAACCATATTTTAAACATCCGCAAGTTGTTTAAGCTCGGAGAGAATATGTCGTTATGACGGAAAATGATCAATATCAGAACCAACCTGCAGGCATATATATTCATGTCCCTTTTTGCTTAAGGAAATGTCCTTATTGTGGTTTTTATTCAATAAGCGATCTGTCCCTTACGAAAGCATTTCTTAAAGCCCTGATGCTCGAAATGCGCATTCTTGGTAATATTCCCTTTGTGTTTGACACGATCTATATTGGAGGAGGAACCCCTTCGATCTTAACACCAGAGGATATTGGTAAAATAATTGAGGATGCCTGCCACTTCTTTAAGATTTTGGAACATGCTGAGATAACAATGGAAGTAAATCCAGGCGCTGTGGATAAAGAGCGTTTTATCGGTTATAAGAGGGTAGGGGTAAATCGCATTAATATCGGGGCGCAGTCATTTCAGGAGACAAATCTTAAATTTCTTGGGCGGATTCATTCAGGAAAGCATATAAATCCTGCTGTAAAATGGGCTCGAAAGGCTGGTTTTGATAATATTGGACTTGATCTTATTTACGGCATTCCAGGGCAGACAATGAAATCATGGCTTTTTGACTTGCAAAAGGCCGTTGACCTTAGACCCGAACACCTTTCATGCTATATGCTTACCTATGAATCAGGCACCCCTATGTATAAAGGCCGGCAGGAGGCAAGGTTTTGTCCTTTGCCTGAAAATCTTGCAGGCGATATGTTTGAATCAACAATAGAATTTTTAAATATAAATAATTATGTCCAATATGAGATATCAAATTTTGTGTTACTTCAATCAGGTAAAAGGGACAACATGTCAAGGCATAACAGAAAATACTGGTTGTCTGCGCCATATATCGGGCTTGGCCCTTCAGCCCATTCATTTGTTGAGCCCGTGCGTTACTGGAACACCCGCAGCGTGACAAAATATATCAAAGATATCAATGGGAACAGGCTTTCAATAGATGGAAAGGAGGTTTTATCAAAAGAGCAACAGATGATAGAGGCAATTTCGCTTGGGTTGAGAATGACGGATGGAATTAAAACAGATATTTTTGATAAAAAATTTGATGTAAGCTTTAATAAAATATTTGCCGAAACGATAGCGTATCTTGAAGAAGACGGGTTGATCAGGGCCGCTGAAAACCGATGCTCGCTTACACGCAAGGGGCTGCTGTTTGCTGACAGCATTACCTCCCTGCTGATATAAAGTCCCAAAATCGTCATGCCGGACTTGACCGGATTGCTCCACGCAAGCCCCATCCCCAATCGTCCCCCGGTCTTCCGAAGGATGAAATAGAAAATATTTGCGGTAATAACGCTGCCAACCTTCTTAAACTGTAGTTCGTCTTTTGTGCAAAGATTTTTTTGACTTATGACTCTCTTTGTTTTACGCTGCAATCCACGTATTTTAATCCACAGATTACGCAGATTTTCCTGCCTGTGGGTGTTCGCTACGCAGACAGGCGTGAGTTATTGGTGAGGGGTAGTTTATTAAAAAAGGAGGAAGATAAATTGGAGAGAAAAACACAATACAAGCCCATATACGAGTTGATCTGTGTGAAAACCGTGGATGGTTTAATCATGGAGGGCAAGGTGAATATCGCAGGAAAAAAAAGGGTTTCCGAGCTTTTTACCGCTAGCGACAAGTCTTTTATTGTATTGGTAGATGTTAAGTTAAAAGGAGGGAGCACCAGTGAACTTTTTATTAATAAGCGGCATATTGTATGGGTTAAACCCAAGGATATAGCAAAAGGGGACAAAGTGTCTCTGGCGGATTAAGATTGCCAAGTAACCGTTCACTGTTCAGGGGTTAAAAATCGTATACATATAATTTTCCACCCACCACAGAGACCAGAATATGATATATCTTGCCTATGACGGGTCGCTTAATGGTGACTGGGTATCACGCTACGGTATCCGTCTTGCGGCCCATACCGCTGAAAAAACGCTGACACTTGTCCACATTCAGGACGGTAGTGTTTCTCCTGTACAAGTTCTCGAAAAGATTGGTAAAATTGAGCAAGAATGCAGCGCTCAAGGTATAGAGCTAAGTAGTAAAATCCTTCCTTTAAAGAAGAATGTTTTCCAGTCGCTTGTTAATGCCATTCCTCACGGCAAAGAGAGTTTTGTTGTGTGCGGAACTCGGATTCGCTCCAAGAGACAAGCCTTTTTATCTGGAACCATTTCTGAAAAACTCATCGAGTCCGACAAATTCAATGTACTGGCTGTGCGCGTAGTACAGCCGGGTTTGCTTGCGAATCCACGCAAGTTCTTAATTCCACTGGCAGGACATCCGAGGGGTTTTAAATCAGCCTGGCCATTTTTCAAGCTGTTTCTGCCTGAAGTAGAAGAAATCTATCTCCTTCGGGTCATGAATGTCAGTTCTTTTCAGCTTCTCCATTCCTCTCCGCATCGCATGCAGGAATTACGCAAAAAAGGGTTGAAATACCTTGCTGCTGTTATGCAGGACATTAAGCAGGGATGCGGAGCTGCCGGCTTTCGGATAGACTATCGTGTGGTAGTAAGTAACGACTGGTCGAGAGAGATCCTGGTTCACGGCAGCAAGTTAAAGACACGCATGATTCTACTGGGTGCATCAGAGCGCACACGTCTTAATCGAGCTGTTTATGCCGATTCGCTGGAGAGAGTTCTCTGTGGAACTCCTTGTGATATGGGAATCTACAGTGGAATATGAATAAAGCAAAACAAATACAAAATGTTAATCCTGATGAAGTTTATTCTTACCTGTCAAGCCGACCAGAGGGTTTGAACGACCAGGAGGTCGAAGAACGCTTGCTGGAGGTCGGCAGGAACTCTGTGGAAGTCCGCGATCAATGGAAATGGGTTCGTTCCCTCTTAAAACAGTTTACAAATTTTTTTACCATCCTTTTGAATGTTTCTGCTGTTATCTGCTTTGTCGCCGATAATATCCAGCCCGGCGAAAGTATGAATGTGCTCGGATGGGCTCTGCTTGGGGTCTCTTTCCTAAACGCATTGTTTAGTTTTGTACAGGAATATCGCGCAGAAAAAGCAATGGAAGCCCTCAAGAAATTTCTGCCTCCTCGTGTCTGGGTCAGGCGTAATGGAAATAATGTCGAAATCCTTGCCGAGGATCTTGTCCCCGGAGATGTGCTTATTGTCTCGGAAGGCGACCGTATCGCGGCTGATGGCCGGTTGGTCAAGAGCGGGGATCTGGTGGTAAACAATGCTCCACTCACAGGGGAGTCCAAGGCACAGAGCCTCCATGAATCAGCAGTAGATAAACGAATGTCGGAAAGCGAAAATCTTGTTTTTGCAGGATGCTCTGTTTTCAAAGGCAGTGGCGAGGCAGTCATCTTTGCAACAGGTATCAGAACAGAGTTTGGTAAGCTGGCTCAGCTTTCTCAGGCTATCAGAAGAAGCCCATCCCCCCTGGAGTACGAGACCGGCCGCATGGTGAAGATTCTGACTATTATTGCCGTCAGCATGGGGTTTTTGTTCTTTCTCTATGGAGTTTTTAGCGGAAGGTCTCTCTGGGTAAACCTGGTGTTTATGATGGGCATTATCGTGGCCAACGTTCCTGAAGGTCTTTTGCCCACGTTTACCCTGTCTCTGGCAATCGGCAGCTTGCGGATGGCTAAAAAGAACGTACTGGTAAAAGAACTGAAAGCCGTGGAGGCATTGGGTGCGGTTCATGTGATCTGCACGGACAAAACAGGAACTCTAACTCATAACCAGCTGACAATTACACACCTGGGAGATGCCCTTGCCTGCGAAAAATTCAAAGATAAGGGCTCAGAGAATTTTCTACTGAAGCTTGCCCTCAGTGCATCCGAAGTCCGCAAATCAGAAGAGGGGTTTTCAGGAGATCCTCTTGATGTCTCAGTTGCTGATTCCTATGTGAAAAAAGGTGGGGATTTTGCTGGTTTTGAAAAAAATATCGAAAAACATTTTGCCTTTGACGTTGATAAAAGAAGATCAGCCGGTATCTTTTCGGAGGATTCTCAGAAGTTCTTTGTAGTCAAAGGAGCCTCGGTGGCCATTCGCCCGTTTATTTCTCAGATGCAAGCGGACTTGGCGGCACAGCCGGTCAAGGTTGATGAAGAGGCTCTTGAAAAGGCTGAGGCGGCAATGAGAAAGGTCGCTGCAACAGGTTTACGTGTTATTGCCATAGCCTATCGCGTACTTGCGGAAGGGGATTATACAGATGCCAAACAGGAGGACTTGGAGCATGATCTTATCCTTGCCGGTTTTATGGGGATCGAGGACCCCATTCGCAAGGAAGTACCCCCTGCGGTTAAAAAGTGTCAGGATGCCGGTATTGATGTTATTATGATTACCGGCGACCACCCTGATACAGCCTTAGCCATTGCTCGGAAAAGCGGAATTGTGGTGGATGGCCGGAATATGGCGGGAGTCCTGACAGGAGATATTTTAGAGGAATTGACACAAGAACAGCTTATAGAGGCGCTGGGCAAGGGGGTTTCGGTTTTTGCGCGAACGACTCCTGAGCAAAAAATGAAAATCGTAGCCGCCCTTAAGGCTATGGACAAAGTAGTGGCCATGACCGGCGACGGGGTGAACGATGCTCCGGCCCTCAAAGCAGCCGATGTTGGTGTTGCTATGGGAAAAAAAGGTACTGATGTGGCCAGGGAGTCGGCGCAGATCGTCCTGTTGGATGATAATTTTGCTTCTATTGTAGCAGGAGTTGAAGAAGGGCGAGCGATTTACAGCAATATAAAGAAATTTACCAATTATGTGCTCGTGAGCAATGGACCTGAAATCCTGCCATATCTTATTTATATTTTGCTGCCGGTTCCGTTGGCCCTTACGGTGATTCAGATACTGTCTATTGATCTGGGAACGGATATCATTCCATCAATGGGGCTGGGGCAGGAACCACCCGATCCCGAGGATATGCGTCGGCCTCCACGGGACCGAAGCGAGGGGCTTCTTACACGTCCTCTAATCATGCACAGCTATCTGTTTCTTGGATTACTCGAGGCTCTGTGGTCTATCTTTTTGTTTTTCCTTGTCCTTGTAGAAGGTGGATGGGAATACGGTCAGGAGCTTGCTTCAAACAACGCACTTTACCGTTCAGCAACAGGCATTGCCTTGTCCACCATTCTGCTCATGCAGATCGGAAACCTTATAGGGCGCCGTTTTATCTATCGTTCAGGACTGGACATGGGTATCTTTAAGAATAAACTTATTTTTTTCGGAATTATTATTCAGATTGTATTTTCCTGGGTAGTCCTGTACTTTCCTCCGGCACAAAAAGTCATGGCTACAGGACCGGTTCCTGTAGAGATTTACTTACTTGCCTGGCTCGGCATTCCTCTGATTTTTGGACTGGATTTTATTCGCAAAAAAGTTGTGCAACGCTATTAGAATCTTAGTAATATTTTAGCCTTAAATCTATTTTTTACGCTTGTCACGAACATAAAGGGCCTTTGAATTGGTGTTGCCTATTTGTCTTTCTTCCATGTCAAAAAGCTTTGTTGCAGAAACCAGCTCACCCAACTTTCCATACCCGTAATTACGTGGATCAAACTCAGGTGATTGTTTCGCAATATTACTGCCGACAGATGCAAGATGAGCCCACCCGCTTTCATCGGAGGACGATTCCACTGCATTACGTATCAGGCTTACCAGTTTTGTATCCTGTTTTAACTCCCCACTGGATTTTTTGACAATCGCTTTACTTTCATCGGTCTTCGCGCGAAGGACCTCTGTGTAAATAAATTTGTCACAAGCTGAAACAAAAGCAGAAGGGGTCTTTTGCTCTCCAAAGCCATACACCAATAATCCTGATTCTCTAATTCTTGACGCCAGCTTGGTAAAATCACTATCACTCGATACTATGCAGAATCCGTTAAAGTTGTTGGTGTACAATAAGTCCATTGCATCAATAATCATTGCGCTATCAGTTGCATTTTTTCCTTTTGTATACGCAAATTGCTGCATCGGCTGAATAGAATATTGCAATAGAACATCTTTCCATCCTTTCAGGCCGGCCGAGGTCCAATCGCCATAGATTCTTTTGACGCTGGCTATTCCGTAATTTGCTATCTCTGACAGTAAGCTATCCACAATACTTGGTTGAGCATTATCCGCGTCTATAAGAACTGCTAACTTTTCGGTTTTTTCCATAGCTTTTTAGTCCTCCAAAAAAGAAAGTCGTGGTTCTGTTATTCTAAAATAAAAAAGGCAGAGCCATTGCTGACACTGCCTTACAGCTCTATATCTAAGTGATGCAGCGCAGTTTTTAATGAGAACCACCACCTTGTTTACCGTTGCCGGCCATAGCGTTCATAGCTCGATCAGGATTTGCCTCAACCTTTTTCAGGATATCCATTGTTTTACTTTCCGGCAGCCAATTAATAACACCTGCGCCTACATCATAAATAGCGCCAATTACTTTTGTTTTTCCACTCTTTACAAGATCTCTGCTTGCAGGGCTTGCCATGAAGAGGTCTTCAATTCCCACCCACACATTTTCTTCAATAGCATATGGGATAATTGCATCCCCTTTTACATCAGCGTGTTTAGACATTGCAATTTTCACTGCGGGCTGAATATTGTCAACAAGAGGCGGAATATTTCTTTCCAGGGCGTGTCCTGTTCCATGGACAGCATTAGTAACGGCGGTAACGGCTCCACACTGGGTATGGCCAAGAACAACCAAAACCGGAGTATTAACATGTGCTAAACCATATTCAATTGATCCGACCTCGTCTGTATCACAAACATTACCAGCGACCCTGATAACAAATATATCCATTACGCCTGCATCAAAAATTAACTCAACAGGTACACGTGAGTCTGAGCAAGTAATAACCGTAGCATAAGCATGATCCCCCTGATTTTCTTTTCCAGCCTGAATTAGACGGGCGCGATTGATGTGAGGATGATTTGGGATTCCGTCAATAAATCTGGAGTTACCTGCCTTGAGCATTTCAATGGCTTTGTCAGGGCTTGGTTTTGCTTTTTCCATTGCCGCCTCATGTTTTACAGCAGGCTTTGCCTCTGCCTTTTTAGCAGGAGCTTTATTTTTCTCTGCGTCGTCCCCACCACAAGCTACAGGAAACATTATCAATGAAAAAATAAAAATAGCAGCAATAATTGGTTTGATAAAACGATTCATTCTCCCCCCTTTTTTTTAAAAAAAATGTTTAATCTTTATAAGGCCAGACCAAAATTTTCGAACCAGATCTTTACATCCTCTCCTATAGAGGCATAACATTTAAAACTTTTCACATATATTTTGGCAGATATATTGTCAAGAAATTAGCCCTTAATTTCCTCAAGAATATCTTTTTCGTTCCAATCATTTGGAAATTGCAACTTAAAATTTACCAGCGACTAAGTATATAGTAATATTTTACAATCCTTAGCATATTTCAAAAATTTTTCAGCTGTTTGGATTATAACTCCATCTATGAAGTCTTTTTCTGAAAATTGCATCATATCTACAGTCATCTTGCAAGCAACAAACTTCACACCTTCGACTTGAGCTACTTCCTGAAGGTCGGAAAGAGGAGGAATATTCGCTTTTTCCATTTTTTCCTTCATCATCCATGTGGCAACGGCCGACATCCCTGGGATAGCGCCCATGAATCCCGGAGGCTGGAATTTGGCTTTATCTATCCAGCCTTTTCGGATAACGTTTATTCCCATAAAAGTATAAAACACTGTAGACTCCATACCTAACCGTCTTGCGTTTATTGCTAATATGAGTCCCGGATAGACTCCATCAAGAGTGTCTTTGGATGTAATAAAAGCAGCAGCATTTTTTTGACCCTGAATTTCATCCATTTCTTTCCTCCTTTTGTCCTATAGATATTCCGCTTGATTTTGGCCACCCATTCCGCTCCATTTTGGCCACCTTATAAATCAATATAATTTATAGCGACGCTGGATAATTTAACTTTTAATCTTTATGTCTTCCTGTCTGAGTGCATGGCGTTGTTCCGCGTCAATTTCCTCTCGTCTCAAATTGCTATCGTTCAGCCTATGGTAAGTTCTGATTCTCTGACGCTAAAAAAAAGGATTTCACCTTTGCAACTATTTGGTTTTCGGTTAACCTGTCGGAGGTTTCGACTGCTGCAATCCTGTCGTGCCGGCTTTTTATTTTCTCAATTTCTTTTGCCAGTTCAAGTTTCGCTTTACCAGGACCAAAGATGAAGATATTGTTGGCTTTGCCGACCTTTTTAATTATCATCTGATAGAAGTCATGAAACTGGTGTTTGCGGCGCTCATCCGCTTTTTGCTCTTTTGATATTGACTGAGCCACGTAAGTGCCACTCGCCTTCCATCCGCCTGATGGACGAAAGTGGCTTTCGGCGCCTGACTCGATACGCTCAATCGTTGTTTGGTCGCCTTCTATCGAAACCAAAATTGCCTCCTTGTGATCGATCCAGATACCAATCTTTTGCTTCATGATGTGCCCTAATGTTGCCATATTGCCTCCTTTATCCTGCATGTATATATAGGATGTCCCGAAACTCTTTCTACTTGACTGAATCTGATTTGTAAATAGAGGGAGGGGCTCATTTTTATGAGGGAATTCACCGGGAGGCAGGAATTTATCATAAGCAGGTTAGCCTTTCCAGTGGCCCACGTCGATCAGACCAAGCCTTGTCGCATACCCGACCAGTTACATATATTAATTTATCAAGGAACGAAACTCCCTCCATAAGTGCGGCTGCCAGGAAGCCGATGATGCCGACGAGAGGGATGCGGAACAGGAAACGCGGTGTCTTGGAAAGAACGATTAATGTGGAGCCGATTATAAGGGCTTTACCTGAGCTTTTTCCAGCGGTTAAGCATTTATTCCTCCTTCTCTTTTTTAATAGCCTCTTTTGCTCCCTTCCACATGCCGGAGATAGCTCCCTTTGCCACAGCTACAGACCTTTTCCCGAGTTCCTTTGCTTCTTCGGCCATAATATGGGCTGCTTTGCCGACAGCTTCCGTGGTTGATTTTGTTGTTTTTTTGGTCTTATCGGCAAGATCATTCAATACGTCCTTTGCCACATCTCCCGAACGTTGGGCTACTTTGCGGGTAGTCTCAATGAAAAGGCTCTCGATCGCCTCAAAATCTTCCTTTGTCCGGGCAATGTCCTCACGGACAAATGCCTTTGTCTTATCTCCAACAGATTCTATTCCTGTTGCGATCCCTTTCTGAACCCCTTCAAAAGTGCCAACAGCAACATTCTTAATCTCTTTGCCGGTCTCCTCGGCGGCTTCCACCGCGCCGGACATGACTTTTTCGGCAATTCTCTTCACTCTGTCCGCACTGAACCGGCCTTCTTTCAGAGCTCTTTCCGCGGCATCTCTGGTAATCTTAGCAACAGTTTCTTTGACATCTTTGCCGGACTCAATGGTGTGTTTGACTGCTTCTTTAATAGTCTGTCTGGTCAAACCCAACAGTTCCGTACTTTTCAGTTTAATGTCGGATACAGCAGATTCAACCCTCTCTCTGATATCTTTGGGCAATGCAGCCCCTGCCTCTTTTGCCCCTTCAATGCCTTTTCTGAGACTTTGCGCCAGCTCCGTCTTCTCATCTTCGAGCCGTTTTTCGAGTTTCCGGAGTTCGTTCCGGGTAGCCTCCACTGCATGATCTCCGTGGCTGCGAACGCCGGCAATGGCACCTTCTACAGCACCTTCTACGGTCTCTTTTGCCTCTCCGGCATCCTTCAAACTATCCACGGCCGCAGCTACAGCATCCTTAACAACAGGGCGAAGCGCCTCAACACTGCCCCTGGTTTCGGCCACGGCATCAGATACCGCTTCCCTGACAATCTCACGCACCTTTTCCGTAGTGATCTGTCCAGCCTCTTTAGCCTTCTTTAACTCCTCTGCAATACGATCTTTCATCTGACTTTCCGACATGATCTCTACCTCCTTAAGATTGATGTTGGTGTTTGCTCTCAAAAGGCACTAAGTTTATATTCTATGTGTACTTACGGGATGCTCTTCAGTTTATAAGTTTGTATTATCAAAAATAGAACAGCTAAATCTTTTTTTTAGTTCATGGTTCCAGATCCAGGCCTGCATAAGCAAAAAGCCCCATCCTTCATATTTCTGAAGAAATGGGGCTTCATTTTTTTAATACCATGGCTGGTCACGTGATCCTCCGGTTTGAGGTTCAAAAAACAGACCGAAATTAATTTAAAACAATATATATCATGTAAACATCCAAGTCAATTTATTATCTTTTCGATGAGTCCACTCTATCCTTTGTCTTTTTTGCCATAAGCAGCCTGCGTTTGATGATATGCACCCCCCGATTCCACAATGCGTGATGTGCCATACGTGTCCTGGAAGGTAATGTCTTTTTGCTCTTGCCATCCTCTTATACACTTTTTACCTTAAAAAGGTATTTTACATCACAAAAACACCTTTTCCCTTTTGTGGTAAACAAGATGACAAAAATTGGTGATTAAAGTATTTAATACTTAATACCGATTAAAACATTAAAGCCTTTTTAGTAAATTTTATTCAGGGACAAGGCTGCGCAAGGATTTTAAGGAGATTACTCATGGATATTATAATAGGAAATACAGCACCAGTTAAAATGGATACCTCTAAAAAAGGGCTTAATGCTTATGTCGCAAAGAGAAATGGTTTTCGCAAGGATCTGCGGAAAAACAGGGATGATCGCCGGAAAAGCGTAAGAGAAGGGATCTTTGTTTTTCTCTCTGTAAAGAACGATCGGCGTGGCTTAAGGGAACGAAGAAGAAGTTGAAATATGCAATAGATCCATTAAGCGCTGATAATCTATTAAAGCATATCGTTGACGAGGCTCCTGAATTTCATTATACCCACCCAAATTCCATTCTGATGGATGGCTGACAACCCCTGCACGCACCCAACAGCACAAAAAAACAACGAAGGCATGAGAAACTTATAAACTTAAGATCGTTACCCTTTAGTCCCCCTTTACAAGAGGGTTTTTGCCACAGGCGTAGCAGCGCTACGTCGAGGACGGAAACCCGCGGAGAACGCTGCCTCGGGGCAAAAGATGCTATTTCTGGATGGACATTAACTAATTATATATACGACGTCTTTTCTGTTGCCCCCCTAATATCAGGCCTATTATTAAGCCACAGAGTAGAACCAAAGCGCCGATAGTAAGCCATTTAGTTCTTTTCGAAGACCTCAAGTCCTTATTTTCCTTTGTCAAGGTATTAATAGCGTTGGTTAAATCCTGTTCCAGACGGGTTGTTACCGCCTGTTTTTTTTCAATACTGACCAGTCTTTCCTTGAGCAGAGCATTTTCCTTTATCAAAGACTTAGCCTGAATTTCCCATGGTAGACGTGAAATAAGGTAACGGCTAAGGACCCATCCCTGGAAGTTGCTATTCTCGCCTTCGGAGACGGTAATGCGACACCAACCCTCTTGAGATTCTGAGACTTCTACTGCCTGACCCGAGGGAAGAAATTTCAGGATTTTGTTTTCAATGCTTGGTCCTCTACGAAGGCTGATTCTAAACTCATCTGTAACGTAAGCCTTTTGGGCCCAAACGGTTTGCCCCATTAAACACAGTGTTAAAATCACAGGAATGAATAGTTTGAATCTTTTCATATCTTCTCCAAGCCGTCTAAAACAATATATATTATGTAAACATCCAAGTTGATTTGTTATCTTTTCGATGAGTTTGATCTGGTCAAGTAAAAATGGACACCTGGTTAAGCTGCTTTTGCCAATGTAAAATTCTTTTCAAAATCATTAGGATTCTTGTATCCCAGATAAGAATGCAGACGGTTACTGTTATAAAACATCTCG